>Ga0058701_10003542_pt1 | contig 12394 bp, 9 predicted proteins | sample AgamicOrMae_FD_97039 | JGI IMG/M metagenome (GOLD analysis project Ga0058701, IMG submission 97039) | Agave microbial communities from Guanajuato, Mexico - Or.Ma.e | ecosystem: Host-associated > Plants > Phyllosphere > Phylloplane/Leaf | place: Guanajuato, Mexico | collected 2012-06-04
TGATCACAAACATAAGATTTCAAACAATACTAAGATAAATGTTTTCTGGCCGTTGAAAAAAATATTATTCCGAATAAACGTGGCGTATATTAGCCCCTCTACGTCTAATACAAACTTGATCCGTTTACATTTATTTTTTCATGGTTAACATTTAATATTCGGATTTTTTTCTATTTTTAATTTTGAGTTTGTTTTAGTTGAAAAAAAGAAATAGAAATTGAGCAAAGCAAGTCTCCTTTCACAGGCATCTGCAGCCCACGGCACTGATTGTGAGTCTGGATTGAGACCAGCAAAACGCCCCGCCTAATTAGGATAAACATTTAATGCAGATCACAACTTGCGTGTCTGCGTTTAATTGCCAGTCTAAATAATGCATGAATAGGTGCAAGGGTCCAGTGAAACAAAGAGGAATCACAGCCAAGGACGGAAAAGACCAGTTTTCGGCCCTATAATATATTCCAGGGAAGTAGGAACTACGCAAAACACGATGAAGTGGACGACGATACGTACGGAGCTTATGCCGTCGCAAGTAATTTTTTTGTGTGAACTTTTGGAAAGAAGGGCTTGCTTGCTGAGTGAGAGCTAGACTATCGTATCTCGGTTGTACGGCGAAGACAATCGTATGTCTCTGACCACATTTCCGCCGGTTACGCATTTCAAACTCTCAACTATATCTGCGTTTGAATTAATGGCGACGAGACGATCAATGTATCAAATTTTTGCCTTCGCCAACTAAAACATCAAGTACTGCAAAACAGAATAAAATGGCGGTGAAAATGTGGTTGGTAGCGGTCTGCCCGAGACACAATATCTTCTCCGTGCAACCGAGATATAACACAATACAGCTCTATCCTTAGATTTTGGAGAGAAAAACAGGGAGGCTTGTAATGATTCCTCGACTCAAAAATCTTGTTTACTGTGCAGAAGATTTTAGCTCGTATGTCAGGAAGAATTTACCGCACTGCTGTCTGAGCTATTTTACGTTTTCCTCGATTGGGCTGTTCTCGAGATGTGTTCTCAAAGGCTGTTGAGTCGCGTAGTGTGTTATTTTGAGCAAATGGTTTGTAACCAGTGGGGTAAACCGTGCCTTTCGCTTTTCACCCGTCTCTGTATTTAAACGCTTCCTTTTTAATGACCTCACTCTCGGATCCGCCTCATCTCTTACAAACGCATAGTCAAACAACTCAAGTGATGTTGTCCAACCTTCCGTCGCCAAGCCAACCGAAGCGATGCACAAGAAACATAACCTAACTTTATCGCGGAGTCCGATGCCGTTTAATAAGTATAAAATGCAAGATTTCGTCGTATTCATGTAGTCGAATCCGGCTTACGGCGATATCCAAGATTTTATTGATAACCAATAAATTAGCCAAAAAATTCAGAAGGCATTTAACTTAAATGATATTTTAAAAGTCTTTTTTTTTCCTCGTTCCGCGTTTACTTCTCGCGGAAAGATCTTCGTGATTATTGAGGTCATTTTCGACAACATTGTAAACAAAGATGACCCGGAGGCTGCAATGGGCAGTTTGAACTGGGTTTAAGTGAAGACTTTTTACAAGAGAAAAGGAGAGACAGTGATGTGGTGAGGATACCCGTAAACACAGGCCCATAAGACGAGTCCCGTATACCTACACACTTCACTTTACGAGCTACAAATTGTCTGACGTCGGCACGACGGGCTACATCATATGGGAAATTCTTTTGGGGTTCTTGCTTACTTCACCTTTTTCCTCAATAGTATCACTTTCTTTTTGGGATTTTCCTCGCTGGAAACAAGGAGAGGAGGCATTTTTCGCATCTTGCGTTTCATACCCTGATAGTGATAAACGACTACCGCGTAGTGGCCTTAGGTAAGGTCTATGGTGTCTTATGCTTCGATCTGCTACCGCTCCGCTTGGCTTGGCGACGAAACGTAAATACACTAGGTAGAAAATTCCACACTTATAATGGAAAGTGTTCTTACAATTTTACATCCGATAGAAACCCAAACACTTTCCTAACCAAATTTACACAGAGAGTTTTCTCAAAAGAATTTCCGAAAGACCACTAATTAGCATCAAGTCACGTTGCATCTCCATCTCCAAGATGTAGCTCCTAAAATTGGTTGTAGCTAAAAGGAATCTCGGCCAAAGGTACGCTCCTTGCAATGATCCCATAATATTTTAAGTGTCACAAATAGAAGCTTGCTCATAATTAAGATAGGCCTGGCTGCGACATAAATAAGACACCGTTTTAACCATAACTGTGAAATACGGGGGCAATGGCGGAAGCACGCGACAAGCGCCACGCTAACAGCAACCTCGCGAGTAATGGAACCCACATGGACGACTAGCGTAAGACATCATATAACGATAAACGTGTCGTTAAAGGTAACGAGCGGATAAACTTACATAGATACGCGATGATTCTTTTTTTTCGGAGTACCAATAAGAAGCTGTGACCATTATTCAAGATAGGATCAGACAAGTCAAGATCAGTTCGGTTAGGTTAATTTAAGTATGGTTCAGTAAGGTAATATGAAATAAGATTTGGTTAGGTTAGGTTTATCAAAGGTAACTGCGGACTCAATCAACGAACAGTTCCCTCGCATACACAACCCCACCGCAATAAAGAACTTGTAAGTATTTAGTAAAATCATAAAGCAAGGTCATAGCGAGATAAGGGATTAATGCGGCCACAAAATTAACACCATTTAATGAAGCGTTGGGCGAGAGATGCGGCGAGGCGGGGCGGGGCAGACGCACCTCGCAGGCCGGCCGGGGCCCCGTCTCGCCTCATATTCCCGATGGCCAGCCAGGCCTAACCATTAAACGCAATTATAAAAGCCGTCAGCGGACGAATTTGTGTCCTCCGCAAGTCGACAGATTAGTACGCGTGATTTAATGCAACGACAATGTTACCCTTGATTTGGACTTGCGAAGGAAGGTACATTCAAGCGTCTTACCGTCGATTTGATGGTGTCAGAGGGCCTTCTTTCGGAACGTCGCGAATACACGGTATGGTACGTAGTTTCTGCAACAAAAAACAAAAATTAAATATTTTTAAAATGTATTTCTACCACAAAAAGATTTGAGGGCCAACACCTATTTGGATTATAACATTTTAATTTGATGATTTTAAAAATCAGAATGCTAGCGATGATGTCAAAATAACGGTATATTCGACAGCGATTTTTGAAGCTTAAGTTACCATTTCACTCCGAGGAGTTTTAAAACATCTATTTCGTAGACGGGTTAGTTTGACTTACGTATGTTAAAAATAGACCCTGTCTTCGTTACACCAATAATAATATTAGGCTTTCGGTGCGATGAACATTTTCTCTCATTTCTTATAACGATGCGTCTTCTTTCGATAATAATTCGAACAAGTTCTTTCCAGTGGAATGGTATTTACTTTTTTCTAAAATACACCACGTTTAATTCATAATAATTGATTTTAAAAAACCTTTTTTTAAAATTATTTTCGCGCTATGTTGGCAATTATAATCGCAGAGGGTATTTATTTTTCGGTGTGCTTTTTGTCCCCTGTGACTTGAGACGGCTAGGTTAACTTATTCCTTCGTGGAGCGATTCCCGAAAATAAATGATGTAGTTTTACTGAGGCAACGAACGAATGGCCTGGCCCTGCACTCAAGGCAGGGCAGGATGCGGAGGGGAAAAAAGAGGCAAAACAAATTTAAAAATAAAAAGCGAAGACGGAGTGGAGTAAATGTCAGGTTGGACAGGATACGCCACGGTGGAAGAGGAGAGGGAAGACATGCGAAGAGGAAAAGAGAGGAGGAGAGGCTGGCTGCCCCGGCTGGCTGCCCCGAGACACGAAAGCTCCGACATTGTCACGCAGACATCCCCAAACAAATGATACGCCTACACCGGAAAAAAACGTTGAATTTTCCGACTCCCGACCGAAGCGAGGCACAAGGCACCACACCTGACCTGACACCTACGGTCGCCACGCGTGGTACTGCTTACTTCTCAGCGGAAGTTAGCCGGGCAATATTTAGTTTTGGATTAATTCTTTTTCTGTTGGCTTCAGTTTGAGTTAGGTTTCGTTGTTCGGTGCAGGTTCAAAAATATTCAGGTTATTTTTTTTAATCAGGATTTTCTTTAGGTTTTAAAAGACATAAAATTGCGTTGTAGAAGGGTAAATTTACACGAACATTTTCTGCCCTCCGTAAATCAGCCTAAAATGACCGAATGGCAAGCTAAGGTCACTTTGGTGAAAATGGGAGAACTTAACTAGTTTTAAGACAATATCGGACCAAAAACTTCCTTTTTTTCTTTGTCTTCTTTTTCTTTGTGTGTTAGTTTTAGCTTGGGCTAGATTAGGTTACGTTCCATCTCTCCAGAACATGCAACTTATCTTTCCTCCTTCTTCACGGTACACGATTAAAAAAATAAAAAAAAATCCTCTAGTAAAGTTTGCTTAAAAAAAAAACAGAAAAAAAGCGACAGCCAATTCGGCAAATAAACGTTACCAGATTTGCCAGTAAACATACTGTAAACAGTACGGAGTAACGGTAACGTTTAATAGCAAACTTGTTAGCGTTTACTACCCCAGTTCGGCTGTCGCACTTTTTAGTTGTTTCTACTAATTTTTAGTAAGCTTCACAAACCTGCTTTATGACAAACCGATCAAGTGAAAGGGCGTGTTTCAAAAACCAATCAAGTGAAAGAGTACGTTTCAAAAAACGATCAACTGCAAAATATAGGTAATACAGTTGATCGTTTTTTTTTTTTCAAATGAACGCGTTCATTTGATCGATTTTTGGACCACGCATTTGTAACTTATCAGTTTTTATGGAAGAGATCGTTTTCTCAGTGAACAAGTACATGACATTCGCCCACAACGAGATCCCCGCTTGTAAGCCAAGCCCAAGCCAAGCCGAATGAGACTGCATGCGTGGCGACGGCGCGAAGGGGCGGCCCGATGCTTTATCTCTCCTGCCGAGGGTTTTGAATACATGAATAGCTAACAAGTCCCAGAAGGAGCGAGCAGAAGTTCGGAATCAGCAGGAGACCTCAAGGCTCTGCTCTGTGCTCGCCTCAAGGACATCCATTGGGCGACGAGACCCTTCAAAGGACGACCCTGTGGCCACGGCAACGACGCCAGGCAAACAGGGGTCCTAATGCGGACGAGCGCAGCCCTTGGCAGGGCTAAGCAGGGCGACGCAGGGCTACGCAGGGCGTGGCAGGGGGATGAGGAGATTCGCTCGGCTAGAACAACAAACGCTCGGAAATTGGGGATGATGGGATGGCTTAGGGGGGAAGTCACGCACGCGTGACTTTTGGCGGTGTGCCGCGTATACGCTACGCCAAAGGGTAAATATATCTTTGCTCAGCGTGAAACGCTTTACCCTGTCATTTTTTTTTGTACTCAGAAAGTGCAAAAAATGTTTAGGTCTTTTTTTTATTAAAATTCTATAATGGTCGTTTTGAAGTGTTCATGTGCTCTCTCTGGTGTGTTATGAAGCGTTGACTCTTATTTGAATTGCGAATCTCTGCGTTAGTATTTCAAACGAAGGAAGAGTCGAAAATTTTTTGTTAAAAAGAAATCGGCTGTTTTCTTTTTTGTCTTTTTAATTTCAAGAACGTCAAGTTTTACCTGTTACATGTTTCCTGACAAAAAGGACGTCGAATTTGATTTAAAAGCCACAGCTTACGTTGAGATTTTGGTTGTTGAGTAAAAATATTGAAAATAGTCTGAGGACGACCCGTCGGATGAAAATTCAATATTTTCAAGGGGCAAAAAAAATTAAAAATGTAAAGAAAACGAAGATATTACCAACAATTACAGCAATAACATTGAAAAAATTGCGATTTCTGAAAACTTTAAATAAGTTACGCGCACAAATTGCATTCTCTTAAGACGAAAAAAAAATTCAATGTTTTTATCAAACCAGTGCTAACAAAAAACGTTTTTTATGGATTACCAAAGCAGGAGAGGGTTTAAATTTGGCATTAGATCCGCGATTTCTCTTGAAGTCATAAAAGGTCTTCGAATATTGGCTTATTATTTTAAAAGAAGATGCATCTTCAATTCTTCCACAACTTTCTCATTACTGTTATGTTTTTTTTTTACTTTTTAAGACTGCCGCGGAAAAGTTTTACTAAGAGAAAAGAAGGAATTTTTGCGAGGAATAAAGATCAAGAATATGGAAGTTCGTTTCCGCTGCCAGTGTGACAAGGTAGTAGACAAACTGAACAGCGAATTTCGTGTCATTGCTGAGCCCTTATCAGGGCGAGCCATCTGTTCTCATTTCCTCTGGTTAACATACATTTACACAGGGAATATCTCGAGGTGATATAATCTGCAGGTATTTTGCGTGTCTCTTCCCCTCTATCCTCGTCTCACCGCCCGTTACCGTAACACTTTTGGCAATTTCAATATCAGCAAAGTTCTGCTGATTGTTTAAAAAACAATAAAAAAAAATCATGGGATTTGCGGCGATGAAATAACCGAGAAAATCAGTGTCACCAAACGATAGATTGTCAAACTAACATCTTATCAACACAAAAGTAGTTTTAAGTCTGTTTAGATTTTCACACCCAATTAGTGAACCTTACACATAATATGAATTAAATAGGATTTAAGGACCTATTCCACATCATTCAGCTATTTTAGATTCTACTGGGTATAACTCATCTCCGAATTGAATTTTGGAAAATTCAAGCATAATACATTTGAGAATATCCTTTTGAAGGAAGCATTGTGAACAGTTTGAAAAAGGCAACTAAACAAATCAATATTAAATTTATTGACTTATATATTTTATTTAACCGTGAAATACTTGCTTTTGAAATATTTTTAATATTATGTTCTTGGTTTATAACTTTTTTTTTTGTTTTTCTTCTTTCGGGACCAAAATCAGCCCCGTGCGAATGAATAAATATACGCATAAACTCAATACATTCAAGGTATTAAAATCCATTTTAAATTTTAAACGGAACGTCAAATGACTCTTTCAGTGTCTTTATAATACACTAATTTCGTTTAAGAACTAATTTATAAATATTAAATAAAATTGCGGGCAAAAAAACGGCCTTTACCTAACAGCCCAAACTTTTCAAATTCGAAAATATTCGCTGGGTACTTGAATTATCAAGTGTGGTGGTTCAGGTTCCTGCTTTTGGATTTACAGTCAACGCTTGAGAATCTGAGAACCTCAAACGTTATTCGGACTGTGTAACCATTTGAACTTATTGAGGCCTTATTGAGAAGTCTTTGAAATGACGTTGAAGCGCATGAGCACCATAGTGGCATGCGCACAAATACGGCAAGGCAGCTGATAGGGCTTGCAGCAGCTGCAGATGGCAACAATGCTTTGTGACGTCATCTGTTTCAATTGGCAACAATGCTGGAATCTTCAAACACAATAGCTGCAGACCCTGCCACGGTGTTTTGTGGTTAGGTCCCAAACCGGATCTAAAGATATCCGTTCATTGCCCGGGTGAACTGTAGGGCAAAGTTTCACGTAAAACTAATCCATTTTGTGGAACAGATTTTTGATTATGAACCGATAGTAAGTGTTATAAACATGTTTCCAAGAATTATAAATTCAGACTTTTTCATTTTTAGTTTAGGACTATAGGAAAAAGTATGTGTTTATTTACCAAAAAATTTTCCAGGTTGTTGGTGATATGTTTTTTTGAATAAATACATTTTAGATGCCGTTTTAGATTTAGCGAAACAAGTGGTTTATTTAAAAATAGGATATCCTGTAATCAATGGCAGAACTCTGCGAGCTTTAATATTCAACTTTAGAAGAATGCTATTTTAAAGAGCCTCAGGCCGACTGTGGCTTGAATTAATGTGTACTTCGAAGTATGAATTTTGTTTCCAAGGTCACAAGTCGACTGTAAAGAATCCATGAAAAGCTTTCTTAACAAGAAAATGTGATTAGCGCTAATCTCACGTCCTGTATATCTTAATTAAAAAAAATAGTTTTCATGTCACGGTGAGGAAAAACACATATCACAACCTTCCTAGGCGTAAAAGGACTAATTTGATGTTCTGTGCGTGACTGTGAAAAAGTAGCTTGTGACGTGAAAAAGCAGCCTTTTTAAATATGCATGTATATTCCGCCGTGGGTCAGATACTCCGCACCTTGAATGAAATTAGTTCCGCTGATCGGATTTGAAATTAGGAGGAACTCACCCAGCATAACTCGTTCATGTTAAGCACCGCATTTCAAACACAGACACACACACACTAAAACGCACTATCACAGAGGTTAGGTTGTCCGACGGTTCGGAGGTTATGTGGTCGAGCACACAGACGCAGTCACGAAGTGCACACACTTTCGCGTAAGTCTCGACGATAACTAGAAAAATCACGGACAATAGATCCTAATAGCAGACACGACACAGTTGGAAACCTGTACCACATGCTAATGAACACGGCACACACAGCCGCCATATTGGATCTCGGAGTCGGCTGCCAAAATGGCGGCGCTTGATTCCCAGACGGAGGAGGAAGGGAGGGGGGAGCTATGTCTGGGTGAGAAGCGAGATGCGGACACTTGCGGTTAGAGAGAAACAGAGTGGTGGAAGAGGAGTGGGGAACAGGACCAATAACGGTTAAACGGAGGACTGGGCAAAAAAAGCTACTCACAATTACATGAAATCGTTTAGGAGCGCGCTGTGTTTGCGTACAAACGTCGTAAAAAAAGAAGCTCTACTCAATGATGAACTTGTAGCTAAAGAACCCACAGCATCCGAAATGTTTTGTTAATGAAAACGTATTCATCGTTTTCTTTCTTCTCATAGACAAAAAATGTCTATGAATAATGAATAAACTGATTCTCATCATTTTTTCGTGTACAGTCGCCCTCCACATTGACAGTTTACGGAGCAGTCCTCCATCCTAAGTTTGAAGAATAAAAAAAAAAGATACTGAAGTGGAAAAACAAAACATTTAAGCAAAAATTCAACTTCCAACGTCCAGAATCCGCCTCTCGTTTTTCTTTTCGAAGGCTTTGATATTTTAACCTGATTTCTAGGTAACTCCTTGCTGAAATAGGCCCAATCGCCTAAGAGGGCACTGGTTAGGAAAATCAGTAATGTTAATTTTGGCCCTACCGGTCCACTCTATATATAAATAATTGAGATCTCTGAGATTCGGAGGAAATTCTCTGAATTCAAGTAAATATAGCACCACTGAGAAAATTCAGTGGTGCTATTGACTGAAGTTCAGTGAATTTTCACTTAAATTCAAAGACTTTCACTGCTTCAAATTTAAAGTGTAATCAGAAAGGCGGCGTTGTTATACTTCACATGATTTTCGGTAGCCTAAAGTTAGTTTCCAGTAAGGACTACGTAGATTCATCAACAAGATGAAGAAAGGTTAGGGTGAAGTTAGGTTATGTCGAAGTCCTACAGTAGATTTGAGTAAGCTATGTTAAGTAATGTCCGGAACAAGTTTATGTTAGGGTATTAGAAAAGTCTGGGGAAGATAAGTTGAGTTGGATTAAGTTAGCCCATCTGAAGTTGAGTTTAGGTGATAGGTGAAGTTATACTTCACTTGACGATGGAGTGAGGTCTGGCTAGAAATATTTGCTACGTAGTAAGGGTACATGAGATTGAGCCAGGTCGAGTTATCTTTGGATATTGCGCATCAAGAAGAAGGACCGCCTTTTCAGGTTCCCTTTATCCTCCCCGCATTGCCACGAGAACGAGTTCTGCGATCTCCACGTAGCCTGGATGGAGTCGTTCCAAAAGGCGAGCTGGCAAAAACTAAAAGTAGATTTTCGCAAAAGGGTCAATGGCCTGAGGCCTGCGAATTGGCGGCCACGCGCTGCACCAAATATCACAGCCAACCGCAATATATTAAAACAAGACGTGCAAAAAAAAAAAGCTCCTTCGCCACGAAGCAGTCAATTAAAAATAGTAGCCTTGGCTTGGTCTCGTCGATTTTTTTTCTCCTCCGTCGCACGATTTTTAATTTACGGTAGTCTGAAAAGTTGGCTCTAAGAGGGGTGTCACAAAAGAAAAAGAACCTCAATATAAGTATATAATCTTCTCAGCTCCCAGGCCTGTTACATTCCTATGTCTTGAGGGTGTCTCTTGATGATTCGTTTAAAAAGTTATTTATAGAAAAAATTCCCATCGCAATAAAAAAATATTGATAGAAAGAAATTCGCTGAAAACTGTTGAAATTAACCCATAACAGCCCGAAGTATTTAGCGTGAAATTTAGCTTAAGAGAAATTCGAAAAAAAAATCCCATTAAATAGCGCAATTTTAAACTTTGGAAAACGCCTAAATTATTAAATTTCAAGTTTCCAGAGTTTTTTTTTAATTGTGACAATACTGAACCAAAAAGATCCTCTGAAATATTTTTTTCTTTTTTCCGAACGGCATCGCTGGGCAGTAGTGGGCTAAATAAAAAACAACCGATAAGAACGACGTACGTCTGTAAAACAGACTCGCACTAAAAATTTTCGTCTATGCGCTTTCTAACTCTATTGCTCAACTCTTCACCATGCGGAGCAAGGCCTAAGAACTTGACCCAAATGAACCAAAACTCCTATCGTATGAAGTTGATTTTTAACCCTCTTGAATGAAGTTAAAAAATGGAAGGTCGAACCCCTGTACAAGAGGTAGAAAATCAATCAAACTCGAAGATTACCGATGCAGCTGCAGATGTTTTCATCGTAAAATCAGCGCTTGAAAAATCAGAAGATAAGCTTGGGAATATCTGAGAAGCCTCCCTGAATAAATTCTCGGAACGGGTGAAGATTGGGTTCGAGGCGAAGCCATGTTGGTTTCGTTAATTCTCGGCCAAAGCGATCGGGCGTCTCCGCCCCGCTAGTTTTGCGGCACCGACGAATAAAACGAAAATCCCAGACGTAAATACTCGGATACACCCTCCGCCTTTTGCTCGTAATATCTACAACTTAATTCCGCGTCATTTGCTATTCCATCCCTCCCTTAGACGGTGCATCGCATCCCAAAGTCAATATCATAGCTCACGCTTCACTGGGGTTTGTTCCAAAAATCTGACCACGCAGCGGATCATGAGGGTAATGGATTTTTCGTAATTCTTTCGGTCATACTGATCTCTGTAAGTGACTTTGAGAGTACTTATGATTTATGACTATGACTTAGGCTATCATCTGAAACGTGCAGTAAGTTTAGTCAAATCGTATCCTAAAACTGTTCGATATGATATATCTTTAAATTAAAACAAGATATCTGTTTTGTTGATTTCCTTCGATCATGTGTTTTGGCATCAAGTGGGTCTGATTGTGACATAAAACATATACGAAAGTTGCAAAATTACCTTACGAATCAATCCTTCACAATATGTTATTTTTTAAGTATACGAAGTTGTTGTTGTTTTTTTCTGAATCGACTTTTTAAGCAAGCATATTTTTTCAATGTGTTTTTTTTTCAAAATACGTGTTTTTTAAGAGGGAGGAACCGATTTGGAAACTCTTTCCAAGCATTTTACCTCGCATAAAAGTCTCCCATTACAAGCGTTTCTTCCAATCCCATTCTCACATAGTTCTTTGACCCCAACTGTTCAAGTGGTCCAAACACTTCAGCGTCCAATAACATCCCGAAAACAATCACTACATGGTCAAAAAAGATCGTTAATAAAAGTTTACGATGACGAATCAAGTGTAGGCCTCATTCATAACCACTTTTTCTCAAGTCGCACTTAAGTCGGGTTAATTTCCAATGCCAGTAGCGCGGATGAGAAAGCTTCCCAAAAACGCCAACGAAGTTTAGCTGCAACAATGTAAAATTCATTCCTGCACACTTTGAATCAAATAAATCCGCAGACTCATTCATTTCCATAGTAATCCGCGTTTATGAATGAATCCACGACGGCACTAGCGATGCCATAAACTAATCATAAAATAATGAGGCCAGCAAAGTTCAAACAGTAAAATGGTAATAAGCTTCCGCTATTACACCTCGGTTATCATTTTTAGCTAAATACGAGTCGTTTCATTCCGAGTCGTAAGCCAGTCGGTTTACATTGTACACCACTCCGATTGTTTGTATGAAAATCCTGTGGGATTTGCTGGGACTTATTGGCGGGAGGAGCGCGTGCTTGCCAGTGAATAGCTTGGTTGTTACATCGGACTGTAAACTGTTTAGTGTCGTCGGGTGGATAGTTTTCAGCCTCCCTGCCAGGTCACACATTTTTTGCACCAACTAGCGATGACTTTTTTTTAAAGTTTAGCTGAATTTTCACGTCTAGATGTTTTGATTTTACGTTTACATGTGTAAATACAATAAAGTCTCCTTTGAACGTTTTCCAAAGGAAACGAGGAAAAATACGTATAAGTGAATAAAACGTACAAGAGAATATGTCAAAAACTGTACAGTGTTTTCGCTGGGAGATAATAAAACACGAAAAACCGAATAATACATACCAGAAAATAA
>Ga0058701_10003543_pt1 | contig 12394 bp, 9 predicted proteins | sample AgamicOrMae_FD_97039 | JGI IMG/M metagenome (GOLD analysis project Ga0058701, IMG submission 97039) | Agave microbial communities from Guanajuato, Mexico - Or.Ma.e | ecosystem: Host-associated > Plants > Phyllosphere > Phylloplane/Leaf | place: Guanajuato, Mexico | collected 2012-06-04
CATTTCATCGGTTTTAAACCACGTGTTACGGCTCGCCCGATAACAAAGTGCATCACGTGTTAGATATAGAACGATTATTGGCGATTCCTCATTGGCTGTAAAATACTGCAAATCTATGCAACTGAACAGTCAAGTCACCCACTGAGCTGATAAGTAGAAGTGCATTCCTGAACTTTGTCTCATTTCGGCCCGACTCCAGTTCAGAGTTGCATTGTTTGGAGAAGGTTGTGTAGACCCAACCTCTGAGATCTTGTAAGTGTAAACACACCGCTCACTGACTTCAAAACCAAAATTAGGTAGAAGTAGAAACCAACGATATCATTATATCAAATAAATTTCAACCCTATTACAAAGCTGTATGTATAGGGAACTGACAATGAGTTCCCTTTCACATAACCCAAGCTTTAACACCGATCAGTGTAGTGACGCAACATCAGGGAATAGTTCCTGGTTATTCTATCGATACTATGATGTGTTTAAGGTTACAAAGGGTTGAAGTTGCTGCAATGATTATGCTTGTGTACTGTAGACTTGACAAAAAGAATACTCCGCATGTTGTGTTCTACTTGTCGTTGCCGAGCCGAAAGGCGCGAGCGACAAGGCTTGTAAATCTAACTCAAGCCTTAGTTAACGATCGCCAACCTTAATTCCGCTTCATTTACGGCAGCAGTTACGGCAGCCAAGGAGTATTCGGTAGATCCTGGCGACAGCCAACCGGAGCTTTTGCGAAGCGAGGCACACAAGCCTCACCTACGTATTTGCATGTTGTTGTACCTCAGAAAGTTGTGAAAAATGAAACAGAGTAAAACATAAAAAGATATAAAATTCCGCCTTGGGAATTTATATAGTGTGTGCAAGGTCATACTGAAAGCGAGCGATTCTGGTGAAACTTCTCATACTTTTCCACGAAAAGTATACAGTTTCTGAGGGATTTCGAATGATTAAGATGATTCAATTGCAAGGCAATAATAGGCGGTGTCTTGGTATTCACGTAAAAGCCAGCGAGCGGTTGTTATAAGAATCCTCCCACAAGTATGCCGCTTTCGTTGAAAACAATTTTTACTACGAAACCTTCTTGACTTTTCCCTCTCTGAAACTCCTGAGGTCGCCCAAGTACGGAGCCGTGAGCCAACAGGGTTCTAACTTGCCATCTCCTTAGCTCATTGAGGCAACAGCAACAACACTATTCAATTCTCGTCAGAATCCACCCAAATCCTCCCGAATCCACAAAAAAGGAATCATTAGAAAGACTTCCAAGGACAACACAATCAATAGACAAGTAATTCCCTGTGAAACCCGAGAGAGGTCGTGGAGACACCCCGGGCAACCCCATTACACGCACAATTTGTCACGTGCAGACTTCGGTGCATCGTTTTGTAGTTTCAGCTGCCCCTCTGCAGTTTCGTCGCCGTTTTGTGGGGCTTCGCTGGGTATATTTACTTGCTCAACGAAGTAACAAGTCTGGGCTCTGAGTAAACACATCTTTTGGCTACTTTCTGGGGCGGGAATAATGTTTATGCTCCGGCCTCACCTCTAACTAACGCACTTTCCTACATTCAGATGTGAATTCGACCTAAAAACGTAAATTCGACGTTCAGAAGGCCTTATGACCTCCGCACGACCTCCAGGTGTGATTTTGGCGTTGAAAGGTGATTTTGGAGTTGAAAGGTGATTTTCGCGTTGAAAGGTGATTTTTGCGTTGAAAGATGGTTTTGGCATTGAAAGATGATTTAGGCGTGGTTAGATGATTTTGGCGTTGAAAGGTGATTTTGGCGTTGAAAGATGATTTCGGCGTTGAAAGGTGATTTCAACTGTGTAGCGTGTTTTTGTTCTTAGGAGCCAGGGAATGTTACGAAACTGAAATTTCACGTCTTTCAAACCTCATTTGAACCTTAACTTCCAACATATCGAAGATCTAAACGCGCCTTGCCTACGAAATCGCGTTGCGTAATAAGTGATAAAAGCATCTTTTGGTCGTGATTTTGACTCGATTTTGATTGATCGTGATTCGCTGTCCCATTCATTTTCGTGCCAAATGGCCTGATTATTCTAAAGCCTAAGGGTCAACACCAAAGAAAAGAAGCGTGACATATCCCACCGAAAAAATTCTTAAGCTTTCGTCGTTATCGGTGCTGACTAGTTTTACCGTTACCTTGAAGGTATTGAAAGATAACGGTATCTCAGGAATACACGAGTTTTCGGAGATGCAATAAAACAACGCAAAAATGACGAAAATCCACCCACAGACATTATAAAGATCTGAATGGAGCGGACACGCAAGAAAACGAAACGCCAAAAGGTGATATCAGAAATCAAACTGTCTGCATATCCTTCGCTAAGATGGACTGCTTTCGACGCTAGGATTTAACAGGTTAGTAGATAACGCACTTCTCAAGCAGTTTGACGAGCATATATCTTTTCAGCTAGTATCGACTGAAAACGTTGGGTTTAAGTCCGGTTTCCCCCCCTTTCTACGATTATACATTTATGAATAGATTTTAAAGTGCCTTCAAGTGGAAGTGCTGCTGGCGAAGTTCAGCGGTTTCACGAAAAGAATTGATTTGCATAATTTTTTCCGCCCGGCGAGGAATCTGATTTTCAGAAAGTACGCAGTAATCAATAAAAGCCCTGCTAAAGCATCTTCATGAAAAACCAGGTCATAGTTTTATCCCTTGTCTCCTAAAATCGAATTTTAATTATTTTTTTCTTTTCGGAGTGACTATTCACACGCTGCCCCATTTAAAATGCTTTAGGTTGTTTCCGTGCGTTCAAGTCAACTTCCATTTAAAATGCATTAAATTGGTTCACGTGCGTTCAAGTCTCCCTTGGATTAACATAGGCGTGCGAATAGAACTAACCTTTTTTTTAAATCCAAAAATGCGTTGAACAGGACTTATGATTTAGAGATTCGTTTTTCACAAAAGCTTCTTCAAAGCAAATGAATTCAGATATAGACTTTTAGAAAATGAAGTATACACCTCTATTTTTGCGTGCATACAAAATTCAGCATAATGAGTATAACCGAGTCCATTATAAAACTTGAAATCGAACCTTCCATCATATTTTATTAAGAAATGGATAACGTTAGCTAATCATGTGAGCACATAGAGGGTGGTGGCGGTTTTCAAAATATCTACTTGAAGACTTCACGTGAGCCTCTATAGTGCTTTTCCTATAGCAAACTTTCTTGTATTTGTAAAAACCTTCGCCACGGCAAAACACGACTAAACTGGTTCTAATAATCATCAAACAAAAATGCCCTAAAATCATCATATGGCTTCCTAACGTCAATGTATACAGCATCACACAAAATGTCAATCAGGCAACATCTCACAAAAGGGGTAAGTCCGTGAATCTAACACATGCCCATATGGGGGGGGGAGGTTAGGGAAATCGAGCTCACGTATAATTGGTGAATAGTCCCATACGCCGACTTGATACAGATCTAAATATTCTTAACCGAATTACTATAAAAATATCCTCGGCATTACGATTTCCAGCGAATAAAATCTTGGCTTAGTAAGAAGCTCAACAAGAGCTGTTTATTCCAATTTCCCCGCGGAGCGCAGCTTGGCCGGGCGGGCGGGCGCGCGGCGTCTGGCGGCGCGCCGCCGCCCCGCGCGCTCAAAAGCACAAAATGGCGGATAGAAATAATGATGCAAAAGCGAATACGGAAGGCCGTGAAATTGGCGCTGGCGGGAAGAGAGAAAAAGGCGGAGAAAAGTCACAGCCTCTTAAATTGATTCACGTGATCTCGCGAAGCCAGAACGAGGCGGAAACGCCGCTCCTCTTTTTAATTAATTTTCGCCAATTTCTTTATGATTTAATTTCCAGACACCAAGTGCTTCTCACCTTTTAATTTGTTTGCTTGGAAGGTTTGCTTCAGTTCAACGATCAGCCAGATCTTGGACCCTTATTTTTCGTTGCAAACTTTTACCAACTGATTTTCTTATCCAAAAATTACTCCGAAAAACAAGGGAGAGGGGAATTTGTAATATCCAGAAACTGTAACGCTTTTTGAATTTTTGTTTTATAGAAATTAGTTAATTAATTAGTTGATTAAGTTGATTAATTTTTTATAAAAATTAAAAACATTAGTTGTTTTTTTGCCAAAAGTTACGAATTGTAACTGATAAGCTGCATTTTTTGTTAGTTTACAGCGTAGGAAGTCATATAAACATAACATTTTTCTTAGCACGGAAATATGCAATAAAGCATGTTGAAGTTTAATCAAAGACTGTTATCCTTATAATGGAAGGAATACGTTAGGTACCTTTATCCTGCAGAAATCTGATTTCATTTCAAGAAAATATCAAAGAGACACCAACCAAAATCGAGCTAGGAATTTATTTTTCAAGAAATCACGGGACGCTTTAAACCAGGACAATCTGGCGTAGCAACAAATTTCGCAAAATTCGTATTTTTTGAAACAAGAACTTATTCTTTCTAAGTCAATTTACGTAAGAAAACAGAATCTTACGATGGGTTTGAAATCATTCCTGCAATTATTTTCCTTTCGGAGGGAACCATTTTACAATTCACTAAAAAAGCGTGATTGAAAGGTTACTTCTATTCGCACGCCTGTTAGTACAAGGGAGACTTGAACACACGGAAACCAACCTAATGCATTTTAAACGGGAAGTGACTTGGAAGCACGGAAACCAACTAAATATATTTTAAATGGGGTAGCGTGTTAATAGTCACTTCTTTTATTTAAATAATCCCCGCATTTTAGTCGTTTCTGGGAATTTGGATACTGATAAAAAAATCGGGTTCTTCATTACTTCACGCTTGGCAACCGTTAGATTACGTTTAGGTCAGCTTAAAATACCAGGTGCCTCGCTCCACCCTGCTGGGCGACGAAGGTGGAACACAAAAGGTGGAAAACCCAACCTTTGATTTACAGTTTTGAAAGTGTTGCCAACAGGCGCGCGTTCGGTTTGCCGCCAAAGGGTGGAAAATCAGAAGCGCGCGAAGCGAAGTGGAAAACCCGAACAATATCTGACCGTGACAGATGCTTTTCATAAGCAATCTGCTTGCAAATAGGTTCCGCGCTTTCAGTTGTGGGGCTTCGTTGACCGCTCTGTGCCAGCTTACACTCCTCGATGCCCTTTTGCATGGCAAACTTCTCTTTTGCTAAATTCCCCTTCCCTCAGAGTAACTATATTTTCACAGTTAAGTCAACTTAAAATTAGTGGGTTAACACCAATCAATTAACGATTTCAAAAATATGTTATCCTAATTTTAAAATGTTTTTTTTTTTTAAATTTTCTCCATTTCTAAATTTTTCGCCGCAAGCACAATCCGTTCTATTCGCACGCCTATGGTTATACACGGGAGACTTGAACGCACAGAAAACAACCTATAATGCATTCAAAATGAGAGGTGACTTAAACGCTCGCGGACACCAACCTAATACATTTTAAATGGGGCAGCGTGTGAATAGTCACTTCGTAAAAATTAATCCCTGTTTTAGGTAGTCCCGAAGTTGTTCTTTAGAAAGTGCGACCTGTAAAACGTCCAGGATGGCACGCTGTGTGTGGCAATCTGTCGCTACCTCGGGTCCTTTCTGATCCCGAGTTGTGACTTGGCCTGTGTTCTGCTTGAGTGGTCTCAATATTAACTGTTGGCACCGCGGTCAACACGAGCTTGTGCTTTCAGGACTGACACCCATGCAGGTCCAAATACGCACAAGGGACCAACAGCTCCTGGTTTTAACTTCCTTTTTGGCCACTCGCATTATCCCACAGATACCGCCGATTTCAGAAGTTGCACTAATTCTTACGTCGTTACGCCGCGCGGACCGCGACATCGGGCACCTGATATCGTCGGCAAGTGGAGCGATAAAAACGCAAGGCACGGGGCTCCCAACCAAAACGCGGTGACTGAAATTAAGCTTAAGGCGAGGGAAAACTATGAATTCTAAACGCTGACTTTGGCGCCACCTAGTGGCCGCGGCTCGAAGTAGCGGTCTTACCGCATGGAGTGATACGATCGTTTCGGCTGCTACCGCTAGATAGCGCCACAGTCAGGATTTGAGATTCCATCGTTTTTCTACGCCCTGTAACGACCGTTCGGCTATGGCGCAGTGCAGGGGTACCATCTTGTGTACAAATTTGGAAGCTTTCTAGTAAAGATAAAAAAAATATTCCGCTGGTCGCAATGCAGGAGTATACAATCTAGCTGCGATGTTTAGTAGGCGTGGATCCTCATTCGATACCACGCCGCCATCTTTGGTTACGCCACTTCGTCACTTTAAACGTGAATTGGAGCTATCGCAGGCAGCTAAACCCTCCCTTTGTGACTGTGGGGGGTTGGGAGGGGGTCGGAGGGTGGGATATGCGGATCAGGAGCATGAGCAGTTAATACCTTGTTAATTGTTGTTCGATAAAAGCGCTGGGTGGCCGGGGGACTTTGGTCTCGGGCCATTTTTATCCCTTAGCTACTGACAGTTCGGTGCGGAGGGTTTTTGTCTTCCCGGGGGGTAAGCAGAGGGCGGGACTTAGACGATAATTCCGTATGGACACGGTTCTTCTATGAGTTTAAACTCGGCTCATTCAGATTAGCTTGGCCGACGCGGGATTTCATTCCCCAGTTGCTACAACAGGCAGAACCATGTGTGCCTCAAAACAAATCATTTAACAAATATGACCGACAATATTTGAGAGGTGGGGAGCTTTTTAACAAGAAAGGATTTTATTGGGAGCAATCTGGGAATAAAGGACTTCTCCCTCATTCGTAAATATGTAAGTTCAAGGCTGAGAAGCATCTGTTTGTGACAAACTCCTCATGAGTCTTTGTAAGCCCCTTTATTCATAACAAGATTGGACTGAATTTCCGCCACGTCGATAATCACATTGATTACTGACAGGATTTTTTTTTATTCCGAAAGATCGTCTTTTTTGGCTGGGTCTTTCAGCGCATATGAAATCAAAATCACGTTTTATCTTAATGATAATTGAGATAAGTACAGGAGGTGTTCTATTCCACAAGAAACAAATTAATAAATACCACGGAAAAAAATAAAGGAAAAATGTTGAAAACCACTTCTAAAAATAGGCCTGCAGATTTTTCCAAACACTTCTTTTCTTATGATGAACTAAAAATTAAAAAAAAAAAACAGGTAACGTGTTCGTCATTTTTTTGCAAATGGGCTTTATTAATCCCGAACTACCGGGCATTCCGATACGACCTGGTGTCCAAGCTTAACTGTATCACACACTCTGTAAAAACATTCTGCAGGGCTTTTGTCGGCACGCCGAGGCAAGGCAAGGCGCGCGCATTTTGAATTTGGCCCGATTTTCTAGTTAAGTGGTCGCACTGTTCGACGTGGGTGGCCGGTCAAGGGATCATAGTTTTCAGCCGGCCAACGAGTCAGCACACCTTATTGGATTAAAGGGATTTCCGAGTGAGAAGGAGTGGTAGCCCGACTACCTAAAGTGTGAATGGTCCCTGGAAGCTTACACCGCTACGCCCTTGTTTGTTGATGTAGAAATCGCCGCGCTGGCAAAAGGGTACAACTCAAGCGGTTCCCGTAAGTTTCCTTTGAAACTTCCACTGCCTTCCTGAGGAAACATTAAAGGTTCTGTGCCTCTAGTGTTCCATCTTTCGTCGCCAAGCCGTGGACTAAGGGCACGTGGTTTATGGACGGCCCATTTCGCGTAATTTGCGGGAGAAGTATTTTTGTCAGCTCACTAGAATACCGTGTGAAGATCGTCGAGGCATAGGGACCATCCATATACTACGTATACATTTTAAAGGCGAGGGTCAAGGTTGAGTCACGGTCTAAGGGTCATGGAAGTATACTCTCGTGCCGGGTTAAGCAGCGTTTTAGGGCGCGGAAAAGAAGGGTCAAAACGGCCTAAAAAAGGGCACGTAGTATAAGGACGGCCCCTCAAAAATAAGGGTTCTTTGAAGGCTGTTTTCCGCTGATCGCACCGCGGCTCATCAAAGATGATCGGTCCCATCATCCTCATCTTACCCATCACCTTTCATACATTTATTATTTAATACCTTTGCCAAGAGCGCACCCGCCTTGTATTGCGGTCATTTTGCGTAAAATCTCCAACCAATTGACTGCTTTTCAGACCGCTTACCGATCCCCCCCCTCAGCTTTACTCAGGGGTGGTTCGTCTCCCGCCGTCTCGGCTAATGCCACAACACATTACAGGCGGTTTCGTTCAACACGCACGCCAGACAGGGTGGCGACCTCAACAGTCTGCGACAAACATAACCTCACTTTTCACACTGGGGCCCAGTTATTTCACTTCGTATAACGGGTATGAATACGAGAGATACTTGTTGTCATGAGAAATTGCTCTTTACAGGCCAAGAGACAGTTTTGGTGGTTACGGAAGGGATGTTCTAGCCGTGGGATGGTTAGGAAAGAAGTGGTGAGTTATGATCTTTCGGTGGTCGCCCAAAGCAACCAGGTAAACATGGGAGGGATGGGTAAGACTTGAATCATATTCGTTATCATCGAAAAGGGAGGCTGCTAGGTAGTATTGCCGGACCTCCTCTAAATCTAAGTAAGATTCGCTAGGGAACAATTAGATTTCGCTGCTCGAATGCGCTTGAAATGCTTGTAGCAATTCCTTATGTATTGTATGTTCGTCGTGATGATCAGCGGAGCGAGTCAAAAAGCACTTCATGTAACTTAATCGAAATCAGAGGTCACCAAACCTAACGCCAATCGTAATATAACTGTTTTCTTTCTCTGAAAAAAAGTATTTTTTATTGTTTTTACTTGTTGTTTTTTTGCGGATGGATTAATTTTTGAGTAATGAGAGTTTTGGATAGTGTAAAATGTGTACCCACGCCCTTATTTACTTTGGAGTTTTAGAGACAAAACCGACGCAAACATTTTTGAGCTGATCCATTAAAGTCCAGTCTGAATAGAAGCCAGGTTTAAAAGTAGTTTAATTTCATTCTGAATGCACGATTCAGGTCTTCTGGGAAAGCTATCGTTGAATCGGAGCAATCAAATCGGTCTGAATATGCGCCAATTCCATCGTGTCAATATAGTTTAATCCGGCTATTGTCAAAAGTTTTGATTAAATGCAAATCCATCGTTTTTTTTCCTCCCCATCAAGCACAAATCAATTATAAGCTATCCCTTCCAAAGCAGGTACAGTCAAGATCACAAGTTCTGATACATTGATTAGATTGTTTATAACCGTTACCGAATTCGAGACCATAAACATAGCTAATGTTCATTTTGAAAAAGAATCTCAATAATAAAGAATAAAGAAGTTTCTTTCAGTTCCGAAAAAGTTGGCATTTTGTCAATGATTACACTAAAGTTCCGATCGCTTTACAGCACTGAATACAATAGTTACAGCCATTTTCAACTGCGAAAAAAATCAAACTCTTTAAGGAGGTCACCTGCTTAAAGTCTCACAAAACTTTCTTCCCGAAAAAAAAATGGTTTTGTTACGGCAACAAAATTAGGGACAATAAATAAATTTTTTGTAGCTGCAACCAAAAATTTTGCTGCAGCAACCAAACGTTTTGTTGATAGACCTAAAACATTTTGTTGTTGTAACAAAATATTTTTGCTATCTCTATTTCAACATATGATTTTGTTGGTATAACAAAACCTTTTATGCCGTGTTACTTTGTTCTCCTTGCGGACACTTGGAGCGTTCAGAAATGTGCCCCTCTTATTCGCAACGCAGCTTGCGCTAATCCAGATACCCACTCAAGATACACAGCGTGGTCGCAAACTTAAGCAAAGTGTATAGAGGTTGCGCGGAAGCATTGGTGCGTTAGGTTCCCGCGAATCTCGATTCGGATTCGTGCCTAGTGATCTGATTTATCGGTGAAGCGCATGCGAAGGTGTACGAAGAACCTTTTCAAAGCCCGATAATCGAATATACTTCGTCGAGTTTAATATTAATTCACTATCTCAGCTTTAGAGGTGAGATTTTCCGCGAATGCGTTCCAATCAGACTCAACCTTTCACTAAATCATGAAGAATCGCGGCGTAGATTATTTGGTTACGTTAAGTAACACGGTTCGCTAGTGAAATTTCACTGATTACCCTGTGATCGTCATGCAAGTGTAAAATCAGTGAAATGCCGCTATCAATCACTGAAATTTCACTGGAAACCATTTTTCCCTGATTGATACGAGCGAAATTTCTGTTTTTCAGAGAGAATTTCACGGAACTTCCTGAGATACGGTAGTGGCAGGATTATCAGTGAAATTTCACTGGCTATGGCTAATCGAATAGCCAAGTGCCTTGTTCTGCAGAATCCTCCCTCGGCTGCCATTAACTCTAATGCCACTATGCTCGGCGGCAGGCTTATGGAGAAATTAACAATCGTCTCAACAAAACGTTTTGTTAATGTGGCCTCAGCAAACCAGAATGGCTGTGGTAACAATATCACTTATTACAGCGACAGCTGTAATTGTTGTGGTTATTCATATCGCAACAACTGAAATTTTCACAACCATTAATTCTGGCTTGCTGAACCTATGTAAACAAAACGTTTTCTTTAGGCGACTAAGTCATTATCTCCGTGTACTCCGGAAGGAAAAAACGACATCAGACTAAAAAAGATTCCTAGGTAATTTTAGGTCAAGTGTTTTCTCGCTCCGCTCGAAGTTGTTACGAAAATTAGAACTTTCAAAACTCAACCTTTTAGAATTACAGTGCGATCCGCCTGAAAAATTAGGCACAGCCTTTTACAAAGAGATTCACCCTAGTTTGTTATGGGAATGAGCCGTGCGGATTTGAAGAGGATAGAAAAAAAACGTCCACCAATCCCAATCCGCATAAAGTAATCCCGCTTGATCTGTAATCCCTCAGCTGGACCAGTTTAACTGGTTCATCTATTTTTCAATCACATGGTCCTTATGGGGTTTAGGTGTGCGTGAAAACACCGTAGCGAAATCCTTTTCATTTAAAAGCTACGGGTTTGGTGAGCATTCTCGAAACATTAACCCGTATTACCCTTCAAAAACAACCAAATTACAGTCTTACCACGTTTTACCTTCATATCTAAAACAGGTAAACCAAAACAGAGAGAAAGCACAGTAAAAATAAAACACCCGTTTCAGGGAGTTATTTACCTGTTTTGGGTGTGAAACTAACACGGGGTACGTATTTTAGTCATTTTTCAAGATAGACCTATGTTCAGACATCAATGGAAAGCTCTCGCCGAGACCTTTTCAATGATGTGGCTGAACGTAAATCTATCTAAAAAAAATAACCAAAATACGTACTACCCCCGTTTTAGTTTCACACCCGAAGCAGGTACAGTATTCCCTAAAACGGGTGTTTTGTTTTTACTGCTGTGAGTTTTTACTGTGTTTGTTTAAATACATAAAGCAGAAATAGAGAAGACGAGATAAGAGTTAAGTCTTTAACTACTTTAGGCCTATTTTGAAAGGTATTTTTTTTACATTAAAAAAAAGAAGAAGAGAAACCGGCGATTTTTGAAGGTTTGTGTGTATTGAGGACGGGAGCAGTTCGGGCGAATTAGTGACCGTTATTCGATTGTTTGTTTTGTCGGTGGTTGAGTGATGAGTTGGGCGAATCGAAGTGACGTCGATTCGGCGTCTGTTTGCCGACGGCCTCTGTTTACCATGTCGTTGGCAACCAGGCGGAGCGCGCCAACACCGCTTTCGCGGCTTAATCCAATCAGAAACCAAGCCACCGATTATGTACAAAGACTAGGTCCACCAAACAAGATCCGCGGGACCGCCCTTAAATGCCTTGGATCTCCATAAGTTGAGTTCATCCACCATGTATGATATTGAATTTTAAAACTTGCATTTTCTTAGTGTTTCAACTCGTCAACAAGTCAGGCGTACTCATATCGAAGTGAAGAACACGGCACCAATTGTAGGTCACCTCAACCGTGGTTGAATCTTGAAAGAAATCTTGATCTTGAAAATCGAAAGAATCTTGAAAGCTCTCCTGAAACAGCGCTTTCCGTCGTTTTACTTTGAAGATCCATGAAAGTTATCTAACTCGGTGATATTTGTTTTACGAGACTCAAAGCTTCGACGAATTTTCGATCCTAAGTTTATTAAAATAACATAAAGCTCGTTAAAACTCAATCTGAGGGATTTTTAAAGATTAATAGTAATTTTTTTAAGGCAAGTTTTAATGTGCAAGACCCGAAATTTCTCACAGAGAGTTCATCAAATTCGTTTAGCAATCTTTGAAAAAATGGAGATGTTCGGAGTCGCCGTGCGAGCTATCTGGCACCCCGAACATTGCGAGATCCCCACCGCGCCAGTTCCGGGAGGGGAAGAGTACCCTATCGCACGGGGTGCGGGTGGGGAGGGGAGCCAGCATGGTGGAGGGGGGCGGGGCGTACTTCCCCTCCTTCGCGCGCCGGCCGGGAGGAGAGTGTCATGACAGCGAAGATGAAGAGGAGTC
>Ga0058701_10003544_pt1 | contig 12390 bp, 5 predicted proteins | sample AgamicOrMae_FD_97039 | JGI IMG/M metagenome (GOLD analysis project Ga0058701, IMG submission 97039) | Agave microbial communities from Guanajuato, Mexico - Or.Ma.e | ecosystem: Host-associated > Plants > Phyllosphere > Phylloplane/Leaf | place: Guanajuato, Mexico | collected 2012-06-04
AAAACAAAGTGTGATCTACCTTTTGTATGAAATTTGAAAATATTCATAAGGATTGTACTAGAAGGAGAGCACTTTTTAGTAGTAATGACATTTCAATTCGAATTTCTTACTTTTCTGGCAAGAGTTCTGCTCTGTTCATTGGTAAATTCATGCCTTAAATTATCTATCATAGAATTTTTCCGTCTCTGTATATGTTCAATAGAGAAAGACAAGTGATTAAGCCACAACTGTCAATGCATGAGTTGCCTTTGCGCTTGCATACTTGGCAAATTCTTTTTCACAAAACTAAGTATTCCTTTGCAATCATTTCGTGCAAGAAAAGGCTTTAGGGCTAAAAGTTTAAGAAACTTTCAATTCCCTTTATGATTGTAAGGATTTCTTTTTCCATCATATAAGAAAAGGCTTTAGGGCAAAAAAGGCTTCCAAGTCATTTTCTTTATACAAGTCATCTTCATCCTTATCACTAGATATATACTACATGACTCCAAAATGCCCAAAATCCATAACAAATAGAAGACGTGAAACAATTGATCCTAGCTCTACATATTTAGCACTAATTTCAATATCAATTATCAAGCAAATGATATCTAAAGTAATACAAAGAAGATGAAGCATTCCTCTAACACGATATCCCCGTGTTCACAAGAAATTGACAATGAAAATGTCATATATAGTTATAAGATACAAATTAGTGATACTTTATCAAAAATTTCAACAATAACATCAAAACAAGCAGATGGCTACAAGAAAAAAACTATAATTTGAGAACGAGGGTTTTACAACTATGCAGCAACTTGATGAGATGAGAAGTGGGGATCCCAACTGAGTAGATGGAGTAGCTTGTCGAAGTAAATAGATCGTTGAGGTGCCTGTTGATTATCACCTTATGAGTACCTAACCTAGTTGAGCAAGCGGAGTACAAAGGAGGCAGAAAGACATGGGGTCTACAGGTTTCTTTGGTTGATTAATGAGGAGGGTTTTCTCTTTTAGAAATTATATGAGAGAGAGGTTACTCATCCCAAGATTTCTCCATAGTAAGCATGCTTAACTACGCAGTTCTTAAGAGTGGGCTCTCAAAAAAGAAGTTGTACATTTACTAATATGAGTAGTCACTTCAATCCTTTTAAGCCACACTCGGAGTATTACAATCACCCACACTTAAAGAGCACAACGTCTTAGTTGTGCCTCACCAACTGATTGACTTTCAAGTCTTCTTGACTGGCAGTCTATCTCAATATCATTACTCCTAAAAAACTGCTCAGGGCTCTCCCATCTACTAGCCAGCTTAGATTGCAGCTCAGCTCTGACACTATCTATAACGCCCCAACCTCTCCTGGGCTACAGACTATTATCAAAAATAGTTTGAAGGATTGTCGATTGACCTTACAAATTACGATAAGCTTTACTATCATGCATCGTCCTCGCTCACATGCTGCTTGAGAAACTTTTCAGGAAGCCACCCACCCTTAGATTTCTCCACAACAAGCACGCTCACTTTTGGTGATACAAGTAGTCACTTCAATCCCTTTAAGCCACACTCACGGTATTACAGGAACACCTCTTACTGCGATAGGTTTACTTGTTCCATAAATTAATTTATGAATGTTGTCCTGTGATGTGTGGGTCAAACGTTACACCATTTGTGTCATTGCAAGCTAATTTTTTTTATAGTGTCATCTTTGTCGTTTACCAACTAAGTTTATGGTGTCAATGTTGCTTGTTGTTTTCTAGCTATTTTATAATGTTGAGACCCCAAATCACAACCAATCTAAGAGTTTTCTGGCAGCTTTGAAAACCCTAGGGAAAAGACGTGAAAAAAGAGACAGCCATGAACCCTATCTGGAAAAGCTTGTGGCTCTGATAGTTGTGCTGGTGTTGATGAAGGAGAGCGAATAGGGTGCAGGTGGGATAGTCTGAAAGCAACCATTATAGCGACTAGAAGCCTCGTCGCCCAACATCTAACCCAGACAAAATCTCGCAATCCACTAGGCGATGCCAGTGGCCATTAGGTTGGTGGTAGGGGCACCGTACAAAACCACCTTTTGTGTGTGGGGGTTATAGTGGGGAGAACTATGTAATGATGTGGAGAATTTTGGTCCATTAGATTAGATTTTAACGGCGTCAGTTAAGACTCCTCACTTCTCATTTTTTACCCCGACTCCTCATTAGATACTTTGTCTATATATACACATTTACATATAAACATACATATACACGAATGCATATATATGTGTATATATGCATATACACAAACACACACATACATATATATGTGTGTGTGTTTGTGTGCACGCGCACACACATTCATACAGACAAAGACACAGACACATCCAGATGCAAGTACACACACCGTGGCCTACAAACTCATTTTTATTTTCATCCCCCTCTGAATCTATGCGTCGCTAATAGATACAAACATAATCCCTTTCTTTTCATGTGTTTTACTTTTAATCTATCTAAGTTCTTCTTATTCTTTTCTTAATCTGACTTCTCTTCTTTTTTCCCTCCTCTATTTGTCTCCTCCTCTTTCTTCTTCTTCTTCTTCTTCTTCTTGATATGTTGTCTTCCTCGTCTCATTTTGTCTTCTCTATCGGTGCTACTTATTATCTTCTTCTTCTTGCTGTCTCAATGATTAAATGACAGTTATAGCGCATTCTACAAACAAGGGGAGACAAAAAAAAATATAAATTGGAACTATTTGGGTAGTAGCGGATCCAGGATGATCGATTTCGGTATCGATTTTCAATTCTCTAGCCTGATTTTGATTCCGTAAAAAAGGACTGAGTATCCTATCATACTATTTCTTAGTTAGGATATTGACAAATGTACTCCATTATAGAAACAAGCTAAAATAATACTAATTAGTTTTCTTCTATTATTATTATTTTATCATCATCATCATCATCATCATCACTGTTGATACTGCTGTTATTATAATAATAATAAAAAAAATGACCCATTTTTATTCTATTCGGGGCGATCAGTGTAGCACTCTCTGAAATTCCACCCCTGAATTGCCAACAAGAGAGCGGCAGCTATCAAGGACAACGAACCCAATTCCCTTCTTGTTAGTATAAAAACCCTGCTTCCAAATTCTTCGATTGTTCTCTTCCTCCTTCTCTCTCTCTCTCTCTCTCTCTCTCCCTCTCCCTCTCCCTCTCTCCTCCTTGCAATATTCGGTTCGACACAGGCAAGCACGGCTCAGAGCAATTCGGGATCAGCGTCAAGTCACCGACCCAACGATCTCCGTCCAGATCAAGCCCTCAAACTTGTTCAATTTTTGGGGAACAGGGAGAGAGAGAGATAGAAAGAGAGCGAGCCAAAAACAATGAAGATCACAGCGATTCTGGTTCTTCGCTGCAATCCAGGGGATGAGAATCCCATCATTCTAGCAAATGCTACCGATGTCAGCCATTTTGGGTACTTTCAGAGATCCAGTGTCCGTGAATTCATCGTCTTCGTCTCTCGTACCGTTGCTAAACGCACTCAACCCGGCCAACGCCAATCTGTCCAGCATGAAGGTTTGTTAGTTGACTGTTTGTATTAGGGTTTTCGATCCTTCCAATATTTTGTCGTAATTCGGGAAACATGCGCTCAATCTATTCCCCCTTTCTTTGGTGTTCGTTCGTGCAGCATTTTGTTGCTTAATTTTGTACCTTGTGCTGTTTTAGGGCATTTGATTGTGATCTTGTTGAGGGCTATACTTTGTGGCTACTTATGCTTTCCAGGGGTTGGAATTTAATGTTGCCTCGAAGTGATATTAATAGAAATGAGAAATAGAAGCAACACTGCCTCCTGCGGTTGGAAACTGCTTTGCATAAGTGCTGCTAATCTTCTAAATGTCAACCGTCACGAATATCTTATGTTCTTAATTCTTATTTAACTACTACGTTGCTATATGCCATATCCGCGGTTTTTTTTTTTGTGGGGGGGGGGGGCCTGGGGGGAGGGTTTAACTTGTATGCAGCCTTACAAGTATGATGACATACAGAAGATCTGCTGCCCTTCATAGATTACGAAAGCATTTACTACCTACCACTCCACAGCATAGAAGTAAAGGGCAGTTCTGTGAGGTCAATTATGAAAAGATTGTTTGATGTTGATTCCTTTAGCTCCATCAGGACTTGGTGCTTCCTAGCCGTTTTAATCTTTCAGTTTCAGGCAAAAGAGTAGTCAGAACACAAAATAAAGCGTGTTACATCGTCTGGCATTTTGTCATCGATGTGGAGCTTAGCTTTGAAGGAGGCCATGTATTTGGCTAGTTTGCTAATAAGGACTTGATTTTTAGTGTTCTCAGTTTGTTTTCCTTAATTTGCTAAGTTACTTTCTTCGCTTCTAGAATGTAATGCTTATGTTTCCTGTTTGCTAGAATACAAGGTGCATGCTTATAATAGAGGGGGTCTTTGTGCGCTGGGATTTATGGATGATCACTACCCTGTCCGAAGTGCATTTTCACTGCTGAACCAGGTAATTTGGCCCTGTACGTTTCATATGGTATTATATATGTTTTGGCTGAGCAGATGAGATTAGTAGCAGATATACCCCATTCCTATGTGCACAGTTAGGATATGTAAAACCTTATTGGAATGACTGATCGGATCCGTCTTTCTCCCTTACTAAAATCAGAACCCTCGACGTTAGCAGTGCTATTACTCTTTTGCTAACTTCTTATCGTTGATCAATCCACCCATTCTTTTACTGGAGCTTCAGTCAAACTTGATATAAGGGGTTCTGCCTCTGCCCAAAAGTTATCATTATGTCAGGGAATTGTGAATTTGCTATGCATTTCTGTAGATCACGAAGTACTTGTGCAAATCCACTTGATTCTGTGGATGCTTATTGATTTGGAATGCCTTCCAGGTTTTGGATGAATATCAGAAGAACTTCGGTGATTCATGGAAGACTGTTAGGTCAGATGTCACACAACCATGGCCATACTTGGATGATGCCTTGACCAAGTTCCAGGTACTCTTAAATTCTAGCAACTCAGCTGATCAATCAATCTGCTTACTAAATTCTGGAAACAATCTTCTTTAGTGGTTTTTTTTCATGTGGATTATGGATGTGATACGTTAATGTTTATTCAAATTCACCTGACAACTGCTTTTAAATTCAATCAACAGGACCCTGCTCAAGCAGATAAGATACTGAAAATCCAGAGGGAGCTGGATGAAACCAAGATTATCCTTGTAAGGAATTCATATGAAGTCGATATTAGTAACTTAGCTTTGTTCCCCCTCCCCTGCTTATTTTTTAGTTGGAAAAGGTTTGCATCCTGATGGCTAGCTGTGGGAGTCAGCTTGTGTTATCTACGCAAATTTTGGGTGGCGTGCATGTTCGTTTTTCTCTTATGTACAACTTGTGACACGTCCTTTCCAGTGGCATGCACCTGTCTAGTGCATAATCTTACATGCCTGTGACGTGTCCGACAACAACACAACTACGACTGAAAATTGAAAAAAAAAAAAAATCAGTCAGAAGGGGCATTTTGATAGCTGAAATCACGCAAACCTACTCATTTGACACATTTGGTATGACTTCCTTGTGCTTGCAACCCTCCCACTTCCATTAGTACTCAACATCGGGCGATAATCCAATCGATCTGCTGTGTGTTAGATAATCTGTCCACATCTTTGACTTTTTTACATGTTCAGCTTTTGTTAATGTGGATGAAAGGAAACAAAAGATTATGGTTTATGAGGTAAATCCATTAGTTCGGAGTTCTGGTTATAATTTTATAATTTATATTATTTTTCGTATTATAGGATATCACTTTAGGGGTATTTTCTTTAGGTTAATAGATCTTAGGAGATTAGATTTTTTATTGTTTGGGAAAGTGATTTTCTAACTTTATGAGCTTATCAAAGTATTTTTCTTATCATCCAAGTAGGTACAGCTTATATATACCCTTATTATGATATTAGGTTAAATATTTCTAGGGAATTGATTATGGAATAAAGCTAGCTTGTGTTGACCTGGTGAGGTTCTCTGATATTTATCTATTTTCTATCAGAATGGGTGGGTTCTATGCCAACAAGGCCATCTTTTGGCACTCCACCCTCCCAACAATGATGGAGCCATTGCCTTTGCATTGCAAGCAATGTCGCATCACTTTTTACAAGCAATACGGGCTTCTATTCTTGCTTCTAATCACGCATGGAACATTCTTTCACGTATGTGGCCGATACACCTTAACCCAAAAAATCTCTGTAGCAATCCTAGGCAGATGATGTGTGGTATATTGGCAGTGCAAGCCCTCTTTCTAGAAAAGCTGCTACAGAAAGGAATTCCTTGTGAATTGATTTACAAATGCACATGTTTTATTGCCTAGAGATCATGTTACTGGTTCCTTGTGGTACTACTAACTTTCGGACATCGTGTAACTAAAGATATTACTAGATTCCATATGGCTGTATCTATTGTTCTGCCAGGTAAGTAACTGCGGAGCAGTAATTCAAAATGCGGTTTTAGTCGCGATTGCAGTTTCGGTCGCGGTCGGGAAAAATCGCTTAAATGCAGAAATCGCGTTCCATATCGCGCCGAAAACGCGGTTCGGCCAACTCAAAAACCTTTCCAATGCGGCCATTTCGTCGCGGATCGGCCACATTTTAAATCACTGCTCCGGAGCATAAGCAAACTACTCAAGAGTCTCACACTTGGAGAATGGTTTTGCATTTCGTAAAGTTCAGGTTATGTTTGCAATTGTTCTGGAAGTCCAGGAAGAAGTTCAAGATGGCATTGATGTTCATAGGGAGATAAAGGAAGACACTCAAAAAATAATTCGAGGTGCATCGAATTGTTGTTGATCTGGAAGAAAAGGAGCTTAAGCTTTTTGATGACTCCACCATATGCACGACGGATTCTCAGAAAGTGTTGAATGCTTTGGTACTTTGTGGATGTCTCTGAACTTACAGTTTCCTCTCATTTGAAAGCTTTCATATTAGATATGTGTGGATCCTTGCTCCAGCTGCTAATTCTTCTTCTCTTTAAAGGTTGTGAGGGGTGTTAACAAGTCAAGGATTCTTCATTACCAATTATCAAATATACACACCCTGTGAGCACTACGTACAGGATTATCCTATGTCATAGCCTTGATCATTTCATAGCCATATCTGTATACTTGCCATATTTATCTGATGTTCTTACCAAAAATAGGACCATCTCATCTGTTCTTTGATCCCATGTACAGTTTCTTTCCTATCTCACACTGTTTTCTTGAATAACACCTGGTTCCTGCTGACCAGATGTACGTCATGGCAGTGAATGCAGCACATATAGCTTCCTTCTTTGCTTTGAAAACTTTAAGATTGAGCAGCTGCTGTATCCATCCATTTGATTTAAGTAACAGCTTCTGCAGGCAATCGCTAGTCAGTTGCAGCCCTCTAAGCAATATGCAATGGAAGAAGAGATGGTCATGATCTTCGACTTCTGCACTTTGCACTCAGTATGCATACTGGATCTGCTTGTGAATCGAACCTCGGAATCCTATTCTTCACAAGCAACCTTCTGCACATGAATTCCTATTCTGTAAACGCATGTCTAGGCATATTGACCCTGGACCACAAAATTATAGACCACTTCACCTTGACATTGACATGTAGACGCCGCATGTACCCTGAGGTCACTTTATAATACCATCACTGTTGATTTTTCCAGTGCCATTTCCCGTTAAATGGGCTTTCCTAAATATATATTAGGATGCTAGATTGCTAGAATATTTTCCTTGTCTTACAAGTATTTTTAGCCTATAAATACCCCCTTATGCTACTCTTCAAAGGGTTGGTTATGGAACATCATTCACCTCTGCTTGTTTGCAGAGGTTTCCATGAGTTTGTTATCAAAATCTCTAAGAATAGCATAATTATCTGTAAATAGCATAATATAATGGGATATTTCAATAATTTGTGGGTTGAAAAACAACTGTTCCCAACATGAACGAAAATGGTATTTTGAGGCATACAACCTTTAAAAAAAAAGATCATCTGTGAAAAAGCTACTAAAATAGAAGTGATGTCAAATTGCTATTAGACTTTAAAACTAATATGTTTGTCTCATTACTCGTGTCATGATAATCTGATTTCCTTTTCTTGCCATTTACATTATTAGTGCGGTACTTTTCCATGGGCAACAGTTTAGGTCTGAAGTTTGGGGCATACTCTCCATTTGTTTTTCCCTTTTCCTGACTTTGCAGTATAGGGTGCCCTTATGGAGAAAATTGCGTCTCTTTTTGGAATTTTTGTCATTTGAATTGCTGAGATGATAGGTAACATTGCGAGAGAAAGAGGGCTTGCTGAAGATAATGGTGGTTGGTCAAAGGGCTGGGGATCTTTGCTGAGGTTAATGTTTCATCCTTCCTTTGATGATTTGATTTGTACTGTCAAATGAGATGAGTGATAGAGAGTGCAAGGATGTAATAATAATGATGATGGGACTCATAGTACTAAGACAGTTTCTCTACAGCATTAGCCAACTCAGTGGGATTAAATTGGATTTCTCTTTCTGTTGAGTCTTCACGTTCTTCCTCCCTCTTTTTGGGACTCCTTTGAGTTGTCTCCTACCAGTTCTGCATTTCTGCTCTTCTGTTAATTGCAGAAATTAAATTATGCTTGTGCTTGCATGTTAAAACATGGGTGCAGCAATGCAGACTATGCTGTAGATGGGAGGACTAGCAAGCAGCCTACATTTCTTTGTTTATTTTAAAATTCATATATATATATATTTTTTGATGAGTACATTTTAAAATTCATAAATGATCTTTCACCCATGAAACTGAAAGTCTAATTAGTTGTTCTTTTTTTGTTACATGGTTTTTAGTGTACAGTTGCAGGTCTTAAGTGATTCTGGAGTCACACTAAAGTATCATTTTTGTCTTTATTACTTCATGGAAGTTGCACGGTGTATATAAGTTAAAACTTCGGTGCATTTCAAACTGTGAAGGCATGAGTTTGGAGTCTGCCGGAAATATTTAGGAAATCTTAGGGGCCAAAGTTATTTGTGCATTGCTATTTTCTACGACAAGCTCCAGAAAAGTATGTTAGTCCTTAGCACTATGTGTGTGTCTATGTGTGCACGCGTGTGTACATATGCATGTGTGTGTAAGGAAATTTCAGTACGGTATATTAATGAAAAGAATGTATGAAGAAAGTATCATGCACGGTACCTAATTAAATCCCAGAAGAACACAAGCAACAATATTGGCAACTATATCCAATAAAGAATAAATATCCCCTTTGTCTCTAGAATACAAAGACTTCACCCACTTATCCTTAATGTGGCCAAGTGATTTATCCTCACTTTTCAAGATTTCTAACCCTCTCTGTCCTAATAATCTACAAAATGGCATGAAGAATGACCCTTGGAACCCTCCTAGGACAACATGTTCTCTTCAACGGATCCTCCTCCTGGCCCCTCTGCTCCCCCCTCCCCAAAACCACTACTTAGGAAAACCTCATACAACTTAAATCTAAGTTCCAAAGAGCTCTAGTGGGGAGGTAATGTGTATTTGTGCAATAACTGTCAACTAGATTTATGTCCTCTTTTTATATAATGGGCCTATTAAGCAAGATTTTCCCTGTATATGCAAATTATCACAGAAAAAGTTCTAGTTCCGTTCCCACACTTTGAAGCCGGCAACTTCCAGGTAGTTTTCTGAGGGAACCTTTTAGCAGAAGGTGGAGGCGTGGGAGGAAAAGAGGCCCAAATCATTTGAATTTTGGATATAAGCAGAATTTTCCTATAGAATTGATACAGTTACTTTCTGAACTGGTTGAGAAACCCTTGGAGTGTGGTGGACCAAAAAAAATGCCTTTGTAAAATCTCAATTCCTCTCTATGGATTGGTATTCTAGAAGGCAATTAAAGGTTTTTGATCTAGAATTGGACTTGCTATTCAAGACATTTGACCCCCACATTATGCATAGGCGAGATTCTTAAGCTAGCGATTTGGATTAGACTTGGATTAGGCTGGTAGGTATTATTGAGGCTCCAACTAATTAATTCAAGGGATGTATCTCTGAAAGGGAACCCCCTCAATTTGTGGAAAAGGCTGGCAGTGTAATCACTGTCCATGAAGGCGATCACAGAAAAGAAACAAAGGATCAAACATGAGTCAAATGTCTATTCTAAACGGCTAGAAACGGAAGCATTTGTACCCCTTTCAAGACCATAAACAGAAGGAAAAAGGTGTCTCAAAGGAGCACTGTCATCCTATTGTCGTGCTGGAAATAAATACAGGGGTTGTCTCTGACCTCACAAGAAAAATATAAAAACGATAGGAAGTCTTATCATTTAATGGCATACCTCGATAAGACCTCCGCCATGAGAATCATGTGGGTCACTTGGACCCAACTTATGCTCTCCACAGAATGTTTGAATGGGACCAATTTATAGCTACTTATCTAGGGTTCTCTTATTGAAAGGATGAAAAATCTGTAACTCATAGACCATCCTTTGGGATAGCTTAGTTGACACTTGACAATATTTCATGTAATTAGATAATGTATAAAGCTATCCGTAAAAGAAGGATCTAGATATGAAGATAATTACCTGATTGCACTCCATGGAGTCCTTATGGAAGGTTGTGCATGAAGTAAAGTTGTTAAGATTTTGTTTGTTTATTGCTATCCATAAAAGAAGGATCTAGGTATGCAAATAATTACCTGATTGCAGTCCATGGAGGTCTTATGGATGGTTGTGCATGAAGTAAAGTTAAGACTTTGATTGTTTATATATGTTGGATATTAGGCCAAGTTTTTTCTGTAATATAATTGTCCATAAATATGTAGATAATGACTGTAACCTTTCTTCCCTTTGGCATTTTCTCGGATCTGTGGTTATGTTTGCACAATCTTTAACAAGATGTGCATGCCTGCAACCCTCATAATTATTTCAAGTAGTGTTCAGACTCCAGATCTCAGAAAGAGCTTCAAGGAAGGCTTCGCTGAATAGCTTCCAACTTCTAGAACACCAGACAAGCCGTTGGGAAAGAAGAGCAAATAAGTTGGAATGCTATGAAGGAACATTTATCTACTCCTCTCTTAGATGTCTAAGCGCTCCCTTTTGAGATTGCCTTATTTTACATCTATGTTGTGATGAGGTTTTAAATAATAAGCTTTGTCTTAAAGCTTTCTGGTGTTTTTATAAGAGTTGAGAAAAATCTAATGCAAGAATTCATGTATTCCCACATTGTCCCATGGTTGACTTTGTTTAATGCTCCTTTCCCTGTTGTTTGTCTGTTACAGCATAAGACTATTGACAGTGTGCTTGAACGAGGGGAAAAGCTGGATACCTTGGTGGAAAAAAGTTCAGATCTTAGTGCTGCATCTCAGGTACGTCAGATGATTTCCTCGTCTTTGGATGTTTGTTGATCCTGTTCTCCTGGGTGTTTTATGAACAAAATTAGGCATACCAAATAAATGCCTAGGATGACATGCATGGGTTAGTCAAAAATTTTAAATGTCTTTATGTTTGAGAAAGTTCTACTCCTTGTGGATCATCTTATACTGATCTACATGGGTTGGTCAAACTTTTTAATAGCTGTCTTTTTCTTGGCCCGCTGGGGGGGGGTGGTGTTGTGGGAATAAAGAGTCTTAATTAATTGCCAATGCATCTCTAGTTAACTTCCTAACAAGTGATCGCTTTCCTTTGGACAATTATGCTTCTGCCTTGTCATTTTTAAGAGTATGTTCTTTATGTTCAAGGTGATTGTTGTTAGTTGCATTATGATTCTGAGGTTACTGATGCATTTGAAAGTAAAATTTGAAAGTTACGACTATTTAGTTGGTTTTGTACTTGCTTAGGAGTATTTTTCCTAGGTCAATCTGTTAGAAGATGTTAAGTTTCTCTACAACGTGAGATTGATGTGGCATTCTATAATAGAAGATTTAGTCAAGATAGGCTGTTGGATTATCTACAGGCTTGTAGGAGTAATTTCTTTTTAAACTTCTGTATGCAATGGTCAGAGATGAGCAAGATTCTTTAGAAATAGAATTGGCAAAAGTGATGTTCGATTTAGTTTCTGGTTTGGTCATGTTATGATCAAAGGGATTTCACGTTGGGTTGGGTTTGGGTGGGGTCAGTTTCAGTGTGGGCCAATGTCGGTTCAATTGATGTTAGGTCTGACAAAATGATCTTGCAAATAAAAAGTGACTTCATGGGGAAAGGTTTGGCTTGGGTTCAGTGCATTTTGGGTCGTCCAAATCTTGCTAGCTTATTTCAAGTGTCGGTTTAGGTATGGGTTTTAGTCTTTGGTTCAGTGTTGGGTTTCATGTCATTTTTCTGTTCAATAGGGATACACTAGGGATGCTTGGTGTTGGTAATCAATATGAAAATAATAAGCTCTAAGAGCTGAATAATTGGCTTAACTAGGGCTATGCAGAGTTTGATCTAGTCC
>Ga0058701_10003545_pt1 | contig 12389 bp, 1 predicted proteins | sample AgamicOrMae_FD_97039 | JGI IMG/M metagenome (GOLD analysis project Ga0058701, IMG submission 97039) | Agave microbial communities from Guanajuato, Mexico - Or.Ma.e | ecosystem: Host-associated > Plants > Phyllosphere > Phylloplane/Leaf | place: Guanajuato, Mexico | collected 2012-06-04
CCACACATAAGTAAATATAATGATCACTCTAGGTGTGAATTTTCACAGAGAAGACATTTTCTCATTTACGCTTTCCGTACAAAGATGAGAGATATAAGTACTTTGTCCTCATTCCAGGTTCACATCATTCCTTCTATACAAAACCTGGCCCCGGATGATCCGTTACGATTAACGATTGCAGAAGTCATCAGCAAAGAAAACGAGAAGCTGATGCACTTGTATTCCGACTTCGGCGCTGGTACCTCTTCCTCGACGACTCTCCCCTCAGAGAAACCTGTTCAAGAGCAAACAGATTCGACAGCCTCGCAGGAAGCGAACAAAATATACCTGACTTGCGATTCATGTGATTTCCGATGCGAGGACTTCAATACTTGGATAGAACATACTATCGGACACGAGCTAATATCACTGAACCCTCAAACAGCGATTCCGCTGGACATCGTCAACGTCCCTGTAGTCCCAGTAGAGCCCGTGTTCATTACACCAGTGCTGCCAACGCCTGCTGTCAACTACGGCACTCTGATTACAGTAATGCCAACCCCGAACCTTACCACAATCAGCGAGCCGTTTCCGACGATTGATCCCGCATTGATTCATCAGACGGCTGTTGTGCCTCAGCCATCGGAAACCCTTGTTTCACCACAAGGTGTAATAACGGAGGAACTTGATATGGAGAAAAGTTGCGCCAACCTGGATTCAGGTGAACTTATCAATGTAAACGGAATGTTTGTACGTATCGAACGTTTTGATGGAGACGCTTCTGAACTGATCAGCAAGTCTACGATCAGTTTTGAAAATGCTACAGATAAAACCGGCGGGAACGGACCGGATAATGGAGCTGGGTGCGAACCAATCAGCTCGTCTACAGTCAGTTTCGAAAATGCTTGCGGGAAGACAGACGATGCCTCTCAACTGATCAGTTTTGAAAATGCTACGGATGAGATCGGCGGGAACAAACCGGATGATGGATCTGTACTAATACGAGAGCGAATGATAACTTTTGAAAATGCTTTATGCGAGGAAAGCAGAGTGACAAATGCTGGAAACAATGAAGAATCTAAGAATGCTTGTAAACTGATCATCGGTTTCGAAAATGCTGTCTGTGCGGAGGACAATGAGATGAGTGCTGGAAACAAACAACTGAGCGAGGAGAATGATAACGAGTCTGTGACATCTGATGAAAGCAATCTGACAGACGAAGTCAATGAAAACATTGATGATTTAGTAAGATTGGCCAACGAGGGAAGCTGTGTTGAGATTCGCCCAAGCGATCTTCTCCGGTTGACGCAAGGTGCAGACGATTTAAGGTGAGTAACAAAAACTGGAACTGCGTTTAAATTTTAAAATATCCTTAGCATTTTTCAATTGTTTTACGTGATTCTTTAAATGCAAGATTATGTCCTTATTATCAAATCCTCAAATCTAAAATCGGTGCCTAGATGAAATCATTTAGCCAATCGCTCTGACCAAATATAAGCATCAGCTCTTACAAAATGCACTGAATTCGTAGCTTCAAAATTTGTAATGGAATCATTTCTTGGGGTTAATTTTTGATTTGATCAGACGTAAAGATGCATTTTTTGCACGAGTAGACGAGTCACGAGGCAAAATTCGTCATTATCACTTGAGATGTGGCGAAAACTCGGAGGAATAGAGTAGAAAGTAGATGTGAAAAACCTCTAAATCTGCTTATAATGCCTTTTTAGTCCACGTTCCTCTGTTGCGTATTTCTTAAATGAGGATAGTACAATTAATAAAAATCGCGGAGTTGTTTCAATTGACAAATTATTTTTCCTCTCTCCGTCCTCTGCCGTTAAATCGGTACGTTTTTAATGGGCGCCCAAGCTTCTAATGAAGAAGCCTCATGCTCGAGGCTTACCGCCATTTCAATCGTTCGATTTCTTTCAAGAATCGATGTTGATTCTTTTTAAAATTTTTAACAGATCACCAGATAAGAGCGAGGTTTGTTCGTGTAACCTGTGCGGAAAGACATTAGCTTCGTCTCAAAGTCTCAAGCGCCACTTGCAATCACACACAGGTAATAGTTTACAGCGTTCATATAATTTTGAAAGTAAGAATTTTCAAACTCTTGTGTTCTACTTTTCATCGCCAATGAGCGACGCGCAAAGCGGAATGGAGCGACGCACAAAGCACCTAATTTAAGTGACTTAACCAAGTATGAGGAATCGGCTGTAAGTGATAATGTGTTTTCATACGCAAGCGTGGACGTGCCGCTTTGAATAGCCCGCACCAATCAGCGCACTGTTGACAATGCCTGCCGCCAATCAACGTCGACGGCATTTCGCGCGATGTTATCAGTTTTAACGCCAGTGAACTATGTAACTATCGGTTCGCTCTTGAGCTAAGTTTTTCAAAATTAGGGTCGTACACTATGTTATTTTACCTAGCTCCAAACTTAACGGCGTTTAAATTAGGGGTAGTCGCGCAATCTGGCAACAATGTTGCGTTAACATGATACGGAATCAATAGTAGTCTTGCTATGCACAGGGAGGTGCAAAATACCTCGCTCAAGTTAACCCATGTTCTTATTATTTCGATCCCTTGAAATAAACTTTGTTTCATTGCAGGGGTGAAGCCGTTTACTTGCGTGGTGTGTGATAAGACTTTCACACAAAAACAAAATCTAAAAGTCCACATGCTGAGCCATACACAAGAAAGGCCCAACTGTTGTCCGACGTGTGGGAAAAAATTTAGGTCAGTTCGGATCAGGAGCATATTCCTCTCATTCAAGATGAAAAAACGTGTAACACCTCCAACGAATTAAGACCTCACATTCTCATTTAACTTGCCTAACTTACCTCGACTCACCCCGAAACAAGGATATTTTTTGCGTGTCAGAGTGCTTGTAGAAGTATTTCCTGGTCGAAAAGCATCTTTTTTCTTTTTTTTTACCGAAAATACTTAACTCCTTCTCATCTACTCATTTTAACTTCCAGGTACTTCAAAGAATTGGTCGATCACCGGAAAATGCATGAAGGGATCAAGGAAAATAAGTGTTCAATATGTGGACGATGTTTCGTTCGTCGGCGTGAACTTGTTCGCCACCAAATAACGCATTCATCAGAAAAAAAGTAAGTTTCTGTAGCTAATTGTGCGCGTCAAGTAATGCAGGCATGACTCTTTACGGACTTTTAAATGTTGCAGGTACCAGTGTTCTGTTTGTTCCAAGCTATTCCCGCGGTCGGATTCCCTCAAGGTCCACATTTCCGGAATGCACGGCCAGTTTTCCTGCGATAAATGCGTAAGAAGATTTGCTACCCAGACGCAGCTGGATGAGCATGAGCGCACCCACTCCGGATCACAAGCGAGTAAGTCCATCATCGTCTGAAATGACACGTTGGAAGCAAGATCTTTTGCAACTTGGGGACTCTTTGTTTACAACCTCCATCCTGCGTCAAAAATTTCCAATCCCTCGGTTGAGGATTTGGTGAACAATACCTATAACGAAGTGGAAACATGAAAGCAAGTTGTCTGACGTCCACGTACCGAGCGAGTTACGAGCCCCTGAGGCTTTTCGGAAATGACTATGCAACCCGCTCGACACAGGTGCCCTGCGTACTGCCTATTATGGTCTGAAAAGCAAGGAATTCAGCCTGTTCTGGGCAACACGCACGGTACTCGTGTCTAGCGAGTTGCCTCGTCAGTTCAGACAATCCTCACGGGCTCTTAACTCGCTCGTTACATACATATGCCCAATTTCAGACTGTTAAAAATGTTTGTGGTTTTGGCATTTCCTTGTAAGGTTGGATTTCATAAATAATGCTTCCGATTTAGTTTCAGAGAAGAAGAAACCCGTTTGCCCGGTTTGTGGAAAGACGTTTGCTCGACCATCCGGATTAAAAGCTCATATACATTTGCACGCGAATACCAAAGCGCACATAGTGTGCCATGCCTGTCCGCGGAAATTTCTCACGATGGATGCAATGCTGGTCAGTTCCATTACAAATAAAGATAAAATAATAATAATAAAACGCATTTATGTTGACACCCAAAAGATTTAACGTATAAAACTGTTGTTCCTAATATGGAATACTGGGAAAAATCCCGAAATTTCTGTGTAACACTTAGAGAAGTCCATTGTTTTCTAATTAACCTTGATATTTTTTTTGGAATCCATGTAGACTTCAGCAATTAAAATAGATATTGAAAGCCTAGGTCAGCTTCAGCGAGGTATTTTGCGAACTTGGATAACTTTATCTTGGAATACTGCAAAACTCGGAGGCAGAGTATTTTGTCAGACCAGGTTAACTCAAGTCAGATTATTTTCAAACCTAGGTCATGTAGAGTTAGGCTGAGAAATTTTTGCAGGAATCTTTGCCCAAAAAATGAATGAAAAAAATAATGATAACCGGGATTATCTGCTAGGACAATGAGAAAATAGGGAAATGTTTGGTTAGTTGACCTGGGATTTCCCTTTTGGCCAACGTGCAACAACCCTGTATAAGACGAAGACGTCAGTTTTCTTTCGGTTTTTTTTTCAGACTCATCTAGGAAATTTCCACAAAAAGTGGAGGGACGAAATAGCTGAGGAAAAGCGGAGTATTGTCGAGCACCGCGGGATTAGTGTTACAACCGGCGATTCCACCGGAGAGGTTTACTCACAAAACATCGAGGGTATCTTCAAGGACAACGCTCGCAAAGACACTTTAATCTCACCCCAGTGATAAAAAGCTCTTTTCGGGATTTTAATCCGTAGAGCTAACAAACGCGCCTTTCAGGGCCCCTGCGGAGCGACGGATAGGCAACCTCGACACTTGCGTGAAGTGCGTGTTGCCTATCTTGGCCCCCACCTTTCTCGAACTCGCAAAGCGGCTTTTTCGACGAGGATAAGACGTTTTAATTGGGCCGACCGCTGAATCTGCGAGAGATTAAAGAAAAATACATTTGTGAAATCGTCCTACGCAAGGCAAAATGTTAATATGTAACAATCAACGAAAGCCCAAGACATAGAAAGTTGCAGGTCTGTAACAGATCGCGGAATCCCAATGGCAAAATGATGCGAGTCTAACAAATCACGGAAGACCAAAAGTCAAAATGCGATGAGTCAAACACTACAATGTTAAAAGTCCAAGCACTCCAAAACGGTGAAAACTTTGATGAACTTTTGAAGAGCTTTTATGAGACAGTTGAGTTGGTGGTCTTCAAAATAATTCTCCGAATGTTTTCGTAGCTTAGACCTTCCCGTGAAATTTGAGTTTTGAAGGTTGTCCAGCGTACTTTGTTTTCACATTCTGCCTTTTCGGCTGATACGATTGGTTAAAGACTTGCGACATTCTATCTTTTGTGCTGTCGCTATTCGTTACAACATTTTGCCCGGCGGGAGAGAACATATCCCTGCGAAGAAAAAGGCGTTTTCAAAGAAACATCCGCTTTTATTAATGAGTTACTCTCAAGAACTGTGTAGCAACATAAGTACCTGTGAAAAATATTAATTTTCACGTATCTTTATCTTAAGATTAGCAACTAGCGCAAAAACGTGACATATCTTGCATATCTCAAGAACGTATGAACATTGCTGCCAAGAACAAAGCAAAACTACTATTAAGACTGAATAATATTGTGTTCCGTACCTGGCAAACTTAAGTTCAAATTCTGAGGACGCAATTTAATTTAGTGGGTAGCATTCTGGGGAGCCTTGGTCTTGGTAGCGGCTAGCTGAACTCTTAAGGGCTTTTTTACGATTTTTTCCCCGTGTTCCTTTTTAATATTTCATTGGTCAAGGTTTTGTGTTTGTTTATTAGGTATAAGAATGGTTGCCTTCAGTAAGACCGGTGGTCAGCATTTTTTTGAACGAGTGTTATAAACCAAAAATATGAAACCTTAGTGATTCGTCTTTCTTGTTTCTCAGATTTATGTCATAGATTTAAGGGTTATGAATATGATCGATCTTGTGATCACATCGACAGAATGTAGCGCCTACATCTTATGTATTAGGCAATATTTCATACCAGTATGTAAATTTACGTGTTCCTTGATTGATTTTGTATTTTTGCCAATGGTATGTTATGAATATTTTCTAGTTGCCTTTTACTTAGACTGATATTTTACCGGGTTACCGTCCTTTCGACCAAATTTTTGTGATAAAGGGTCTATGCTTACTGGCTTTGATATTTTCTTTTGATTTTTAAAGAAACAAGTTGTCTCATTAAAACTGAGTCGCTTACGTTTGAATATTAAGGAAACGAGGAGATTTTCGGATTCCTCATTAATTATTTTGAAAGCTTGCGAAAAATATTTACGCTTCACAGGTCACTAAATTGTGTCCTTTTCATTCCTTTGTGTGCCAACAAAACGGACTCTCTAAAATGTTGAGCTCTTTTCGGGCGTTCCTAATGTGGAGGCGGTTCTCCTACCAAAACAGAAATCCTCTCAAAGAAAGAGCTGCATAGGTTTTCCGTAGATAAACTGTTTCTACCTCCGACTCGATTATCATCAAAGCTTTTAACTGTTAAATAATTCAGATATATTTATTAAATAATGTTATGCGCCATGTGAGTCTGGAGCCTCTGAGAATCGAAACGAATCCGTCGATCCAAATATTGAACATGGATGCTTGGCACGTTGCCCCCTCAAGCGACTTAAACTTATAAAATAAATGTGTATTCTAATTCTAAATGACCAATGGCATGGAGTAGGCAACTTGCAGTGCCAAGGCAAATTTGCCTTGAAGGATGCGTTCGCTCAGTGACTCGAGACTCAAAATTGTTCATCGAACCAAATTTTTCGTTGTTTCAATTTATTTAGATTAATCGTTCAAGGTCATGTTCACTCGGTGACCTCAAGTGTCGAGAGACTAATGTCTTGTCCTTAAGTTTAAGTCTAAGAGAAGAGGATTACAGTCGTTGTTCTTCGTTAAATGATTTGCCTTAATTACAAATCGTAGCTTGTGAGCTATGCTTGTTTATATTTTTTAAATTTTGCTTGTAATATTTTCGTTGAAACAAATAAATATTTTTTCCATGGAGGAGTAAATTTTTCCTACTTGATCTTTTCTATAACTCAACCTCATTGTTTGAACCTGACATGCAAGTTCACTTAGTATTTTAATCGATTATTATCAAAATATGATAACCTTTTGGGTGAACAAAAATGGATAGTAAATGTTGTAGAGGGTTTATACTACGCAAAAACATCAAGATGAAATATTTCGGCATCTCGAAAATTGGAATTCGAACTGAAAGAATTGCATTGATCGTGTGAAGAGAGTGATGTTGCGGATTTATTTTCTAATTTTTCGGATCCTTCACTGCCAAGTTCGTATACCTTACATAGTTGATTCCTTTTTGCCGCTCTAACAAAAGGTTTTACAAAAAAAATCTACTGTAAAGGCTAAAACTGGATGGCTTAGCGAGAGCTTTCGCGATTTGTAATGCTACCGGTATGTCTCTGGGACGCAATAATTAGCCAATGAGGACTTGTCCTGATATTAACTGTATTCAACGTGTTAATAACTTGGAATGGGCATGAATCTACTTAATAGAGGTTGATTTTTTTTTCGTTTTTATTAGTGCAGTACCGTCGTTCGTGGAATTCCGCATGAAGGAGATCCACAGCTTTTGGCACTGACTGTACAGTGATGTCCATAAGTGACGAGCCCAACAAAATCTAGTGACTTTTTTGTAAACTAATGTGTGTTGGCAGCAGCGCGTGGGGTGGGTCGAAGAAGGTTCCGGGGGAAAGGCGGGCACCTCCTCTTGCCTCCACACCCTCTCACTGCCCTCCCTTGGCAATGCTACGAACACACATTAGTTTACAAAAAAAGTCACTAGATTTTGTTTGGCTCATCACTTATGGACATCTCTTTACCGATAGCGTTCAAGGGCGTCTCCAGTGGCAGCTCCACATGAAAAGGAATACCATGAAGAGAGTGGTCTCTAAAAATTGAAGGACAGAGAAAGAAGAGAACCGGAACTTTGGCAAAGGTAAACCTTCCACCCAATGGAAATGATAAAAGATTTTCCCGGTAGTTGAGATAAACCGTACCGGTATTCTCTTTGCAGCAAGACCCACTTTCGTAAAAAATGAACTCTGTCATATATCATTTCGTTGCGGCGAGTGGACCCTTTGTTCCCTTATTTGTCGACGCGGATATCAATTGGCTAATTCCATGGTTATCCATTCTTCGGCATCGATATGCGAAGCAATATGGCACAGATATCCGTATCTGCAGAATGGATATCCACAAAATTTGTCACTTGATATCCAAAATCCATTGGCAAATTTAGTGAGTCGAAAAATCACAACGGATTCAAGGACCAAGGATGATGCCTAAACACCACCTATACTATAACGTCTTTAAAGAAAGTTGAGCTAACACGACGATTAACTGAAATAAGTAAGCTCTCCAGACTGTGCGGCAAAGATTTCCGCTATCCTAGCTCCTAAAAAAGTACTTCTAAAGGTTTCTGTCGCCGAAGTGGTTTCAAGTTCTCCAATCAGGAAGAATAAATTCTGATTCTTACATGGCACCGTATTTTCCACGAGGCACGGCAGGCCTAACGAGTCTCATAGGGAGAGAGGCGACAACTTATTCCCGCGGTATGCGCTGATTCGTGGGATGCATGAAACCAGCAACGCTGATTCTCTGTCACGTGGCAGGTGACGCGTCCCCCCTGAGGCTCCCTAGCAGGCCTAAATTCTATCAAGTTCTCAGTTCGGATCAATCAAAAGACCCGCCAATACGCTCCATCCTCTCGCAAAACAACCCGCAGTTTTTTGAAAGGACCCTAGAGCGTTGATTTTCAAACATTTTTCGAAAAGAGTCTGTAGTGTTAATGGAAATATATCGAAATATACTTAGCAGCTTTCTGAGTAGAAACCACCACTTGCAGAGAGTCCGATTCGTTACTGCAGCAACGCGGCCATTTTTGAGATAGCACCCCCTCTTTTTTAAAAAAAAAAGTTTTACAGCAAAACCACTTCAGATACTTTCTTTATAGGGCACATAAGGTGAGTATGAACATTTTTGCACCATCAGTCAATGGAGTAGAGTACGGTATTTTAGCGTCAGAAGCCTTGTTTTTGATTGAATCTCAGCTTCCCGTCGATAAACAAGTTATAATATTTCGATCCCCCGCCCCCTTTTTGGGACTCACCAGCTATCTTACTGAGATTCAAATCCACATTATTGTTGATTTGTAAAGCGACTCGCATTGCAAAAACCGTTCTGCATGCGTCCTTTATAAACGGTATCGAAACAGGGTTGAAAAATAAAAGCCTTCGTAAAAGGGCGTGATCGGATTGATCAGGCACTAATGAGAAATGTTTGAAAACCTAAAAACTTAACAGAAATGATCAGGTTTTCGAACCTTTCTGCCTGATCAGGCCCTTTTGCACGGGCCGAGTTTTCGACGGAAAGGGTATTACTAGATCAAACATAAAAAGAGAAAAAGCTTTCTACTGTACTTGTTATTTTATCGTGGGAGAGTTCGAAGAAAAACATTTATACGTTGGAGGTACCCTTAAACGGGTCAATTTGAAGCAGTGACGTTGCCAGATCCTATGAGTAGAGGGGGCTGTTGGGCGGGTTGCCTACAAGTGCATTTGGTAAATGTTAAAATATCTTGGGGGTGGGGCTTCGTCGATTTACAAATAAACGAGGGATTCCCAAATATAGGTACCATTCTGCCGTAAGTCAGCGGTTATCTGGGCAATTTTTAAAATCTCAAAAAAACAAACAAACAACGAATATTTGCTCCGCGTTGTTGGGTTGGGTAAAATGCTCAATTTTAATTAATTGTAAGGCAGATGAAGCCGCTCTGTAAATTCTTGAACAAAACATTCAATCTCTGCAACCCCTGGATCGAGAATCCATAGCAAGTCAATACATGGATATCCATAGAAATCCAAGGATATTCATATGAATATCCATAAAAGTATGGATAATTGAATGCTGATATCCATAAAACGTCGATATCCATTCATGGATATTTTTTTTTACGGAGATCCATTGCAGAATGTCCTTACATGGATATCATTGCGTGGATATCGACACTTGTATGGATAATTGAAGATTGTCAGCCAAAAGTAATGGATATCCATGTTGATATCCGTGGATTTTTGGAAATCCATGCATGGATGTGCTATGGATTCTCGGACTAGGGACGTTCACGAGCCTATCCCCCTCCCCCGCTCCTGATGATTTTCTCTTCGATTCTGGGCGATCCCCGAGGAAGGCATTAGATAAGGGGGAAAGGCGCTCCGTACCCCTTCCCTTCTCCTTGGTTACGCCTGTCCGTTGCAGCCCCAAACCTCTTAAAACTGAATCGTTTCGAATATACCTTTTGAAAATCACAATCTGTGCGCGGTACCGTCTTTTCCTCGATTTAACTGACTGCACTCTCACCAAGGACATACCTTCACTACAAAAACAGCGGCTCGTTTATACGATATAATACCTAGCGCGTCGCTTTGATGATACAATCCCGTAATGCCGGCTTATTCGCTGTATTTTAAAAGATCCCGCTCAAGAGCGCCGTTCGGCAAAGTCCGCTCGACGCCGGAGCTGTTCGGTCCAATCACTCGTGTCGACCCCCCACCGAACGGCAACCGGCGCGGCGTCAAGTAAAGTTTCGGAACTACTCCCTCCCTTTTAGCGCCCAAATGCCCGCCTCGCTCGCACATCCTCAGTTCTGCTGCAAGACCTACTGACACTAGATCGCGCGTGGCCTCTTGGCAGCCGGTACATCACCTGACGTTCGTCAAACGGTCGTCCGATTAAATCGACACTCTAACATAATCTCACTTGGTTCGTTCGGACAACTCGTGGACTAGCATAACAACGACGCGGTGAATTGTGAAGTGTTTCTTTCTCTTTTCTTGCACGTGGATAGTGCCGCCGTCGAAGAGGCACAGAAGCACTACCGCGAGCGACACACGTGGAAGAAAATCAAGGGTAGGGGAAAGAGAGAGAGGGAGGATGCTTTTACCGAGTCTTTCTCTCACAAGGCGCGTTGTCGTAGACTTGACGAAAACTTGCTAAAACAGATGCAGAGCGCTTTAACATATACGAGCGAATGTTAACTCGCTCTCCCGGTATGACCTCTCACTAACAAAAAAAAAATACGAACTTTATATCGGTGCCCTGCTCTAGCAACACTGTTTGACAACTTTTTTCTCTTATTTTTTTTTCTTTTTTTTTACCCTGGCGGGATGTTTGGCGTTTAATTTTCATAGCGACATGTGAGAAGTAAACCAACGTATCAATTTCTCGCGAAAATGCAGAAACTCTTGTTGTGCTTATCAAGCAAATAACGGCATGTTTTAGAAGCTAATGAACCAACTATTTAGCTAATCTGTAATGTGATATCACGAAAAAGCAGGCTCTTTATCAGCATTTTATCGCGATACGAATGGCGTAATGATGATCTGAAATAAAAATGAAATAATTTATTTTTATGATGAGTGCAATTTGTATTCAACAATGTTGCTGGGACGATAACGGTTGGGACTTTTTAAAAAATCGTGAACGTCCTGAGCTTTAAAAGCAACTGAAAGTGTATATAGCTAGCAAGATTCGTCGATTTCTACGGCGAACAGAAACAAAAGTTGCCTTCACTTAATTAAAACGGGGAACTCGACTTGAATTATGCTAATAAGGCTGAACATTGTTATGTAACTCGCCTGATTTACTAGCAAAAATATTTTTCCGAATGTAGACTAGATCTATCACAGATCGTCGTATTGACAGTCCAATGTTTATCAATCTTTCTTAGATACCAGGAGTTCTGAAAGCAAAACGCCGCCGAAGCGGGAAAAAAAGGAAATTTGAAACAAAACTCTCCCGATCTGCAATCAAAAACGTGATCCAGTTTTCTTATACATCCCTTTAAAGGACAACATTTTCTTCTTACTCTTGAAAGTATAATTTTATTTTGACTTTTTTTTTCTCCTCGTGCCTTTAAGACCACCTGACGAGATTATACTAAGAAATCTTCCCGCTTTGAAAAGAATCTTTGAGACCTTTTTGCAACAAAAACTTTCGCATGTTCCTTAGGCAATCTTTTATATTGAAAAAGAAAACAAAAAAATGAATTCGTTGTTCTTAAATTCATAGTGAATATGAATGCGGGTTTGAACTGAAAAATAAAAAATACAGTTCGGCTCAACTTGACTCAAAATGCCCTCTTTGATATCTATGACTTATTTTAAAATTGTGTTGAGAAGCATAACGAATCTTTTTCACGTTGATATTTGACTGATCGTTTTAGATTGCCAAGCAGATTTTAAATCGTTACGCATCACGAGAGGTAAAATGCGTTTCTCCGCGCTCAATGTCCCACGATATTGCAATCTAACCTAATTTAGCCTTCACGACTTAAGTTTACTCAACATGTCATCAGCTAACCTTACGTTAGAGAGCATCCTCA
>Ga0058701_10003546_pt1 | contig 12388 bp, 8 predicted proteins | sample AgamicOrMae_FD_97039 | JGI IMG/M metagenome (GOLD analysis project Ga0058701, IMG submission 97039) | Agave microbial communities from Guanajuato, Mexico - Or.Ma.e | ecosystem: Host-associated > Plants > Phyllosphere > Phylloplane/Leaf | place: Guanajuato, Mexico | collected 2012-06-04
ATTTAAATGGGAAGTTCATAAAATGGTAATTCCGTTAGAGCCAACGGGCCAACAGCCTATTAAAAAAAATTCCGGTAAAGTTACCCCGTTGAACATAAACTTTTCCAGGCAATTTAGAATATTCTTGGTCGAGAAAAAAAAGTTCTAGATTTATAGACTAAAAATTTGTTTCTTGTGCCAGGTTCCTGTTAAATTTTCAGCTTATCCCACTTATAAAACCATCTACTTTTTCCTACTTCTTAAATTTTTGTACTTCATCAAATCGCAAGCGTTTTGACAAAAGAAAAAAAAAGAAAAAAAAAGGGAAAAAAACACCTTAGTGTGGATTTTTAGTTTAATTGGACGGAAAGTCCAGCCATAAATAGTTGTTTTTCCATCCAGTTAGGCTGTCACTTTAGTTACCTGCTAAACGGCCCTTCTTTACCTTTTGACCCTTTGTAAAGACATTTTTCGTTCACTGCCCGTTAAACGCAACGCTACATTACGCTCCCTAATTACTCCAGAGGGATAGGCATCCAGTGAGCTGTGACCAAAGCGATGACCAGGTTGCGATTAATATCGAAAATGTCCACGGTGTAGGCTAGCAAGCAATTGCCCATTCCAACCCATCTCGGCTAACTGGCTTAAGAAGACCCGCAACTTAAGTGGACTTGTATTTTTCATGTCACCTGCTTAGCAAAGGGAAATGACGTCGCAATACGACGTGACGATAAATTAGGCATATTTTTTTCCACTCAAAGCACGGCTTATCCTTAAAACAAATGGATTTTTTCTCAAAAAAAGGGAAAAACTTTTTTAAGGCCTTAATTTTCAGCACTCCAAATTTGAAAGGTGGAATTTTTCATCACCGGTATACAGGTAGAACACAGCAAGCAGAGAACGTGACGTTCGAAGCTCATGATGTGGACTCCAATGTTCAATTTTAAAAAGTCATGTATGCGTATTTGTGCAACTCAAAAAAAAATCAGTTTAGTAGTTTGAGTTTACAAAATTTAGGATTTTTTTCGTAGAATGTCATAAAGCGCACCTCGTGTTTCTTGAATATTGATGTTGGAAAGGGGTTCGTTCATAAACCACGTACAAACTTGGAAAGGCTCGAGGAGCGAAGCATGCTGTGGTTCAATGTTGTCCGGGGATGAGGAGTGGGTGGGGGGGGACAATAATTGAAGGGGAAAAGTGACTTTGTGGTTTATGGATGACACCCAATTAATTGGCAGCATTGGATAAATCAACTCATGAACGAAACAGAAACCGACGTAAGAATAAGACTAAGATGATTTAAGTCGGAAATATTTCAATATTCCCCAAGGCTTTAAAACGCATAGTTTGGCCTCTAGGTTAGTCTAAAACGGTTCATCATTACAGGTAAATAAACTACGAAATACATTTTTCATTTTTAACATCCCACATCAGATGAATTTTCACCATCGGTGGACATTACATATTTTCAGTAGAGTGGGTCACAAAAGTCGTGACCCCTGATTCCATGTATTTCTTACGTAAACAAGGGTCATGACTTTTGTGGCCCACTGTATATCACTTATTAGGCATCCATCACTCATAAAACCGCCCTCCTCATGTAAATAAGTTCGTCTCAAAACGCCATCTTGGAGTATCATATTCCACGATATAGTTTTAATGAGGTGGCGGGCATTAACGACTAACGCATATACAACAATAATCTTTTCTTTTAAAGGATTGATTTAGAGGAATATAAAGAAAAAAATTGAAGTTGCTTCGCACATGCCAAGAAATTCCACCGTTACAGGAGAAAAGGGGAAAAAGCAATTAATGAAAACAATTCAGCACTATTTCTCATAAAACAATACTGTATCCATTTTGATGAGTAGATCAGTTTTCGGTTAATTACATCCTTTTGCACTATAACCTACCTATAATATGTATCTAATCATATGGGGTCACTTCCAAAGGGTAGAACGTCCCTTCGCCTAACTTTTTCATTAATCATGAGCATGATCGAACGGCGACTGCGCATATGCGCTCCGCTCGGTTCGGTTCGGGGTTTGAGACCCTTTCTCAGACCCCACTCAGGGTTGGAGCATGGATGAACAGGCCGTGGCGGTAGGCCCATATTACGAGTGGCCAGGGCCAGCGCAGAGGCCCAGCCAGCGGCCGGCCAGTGCAGATAAGCCGGGCGGGCGGGCAGGCGCGAAGCGAGGCGAGGCCGGCCGGGGTGAAGTGAAGAAGGCACGCCGCGCCGAGGGGAGCTGGACAACAGCTGCTACGGACGCGCCCTCTGGCGTCGATTTTATTTTAGTCATTTCCCACTTCGAGGAAGAATGTAGGCTGTTTTATGTTTAATACGGCCTGGTTATAGCGCGCATAAAGATAAGCGAACATAGAGATTGATAGATTAAATGTGTTTATAACCTTGTATGCTTGCGTGCTTGCTGAAACACTCGTTCAAATAGGAAATCAAGTCGAGAAGGATATAGATTTTGTTTTGTTAGGAAAGAAATTGGGATTACGTAAGAATTATTATATAATTAAAAATGCATTGCATTTGGCTTAAAATAAAACAATGGGTTTATTCAAAAGGGAACTGCTTCGATCTCTTTTTTTAATTCATTTTTTTGTTTTTTTACAGTGTAACGGTTCCGTAACCCATTAACCCATTGTCGAAATTGACTCTTTCTTTGTAAAAAAAATAATTATAAAATAAAAAAGATTAAAAAAGACTGAAGAATGAGAACCTGCGTTTAAACCTTTTTTAAAACTGTTTGATAAAAAGAATAAGAAAACCTCGTATAATTAACCAAAACCTTCAAAATTAATAAGCAAAATTAACTTATATTTTTTTTAATTTGCCTGGCCAAATATATTCTTAAAGATAATTGCATAAAGATTTTTGGATAAAAAGTTGGTCGCACCTAACAAGACCACTTCGTATAAAAAAAAAGGAAAACCTACAAAAAAATATCCAAAATGAATGGCTATAGGATTTTTTTAGATAGGAAACGAAACTTCAGAAAATCCATTTCTTACGATCCCAAAATGATAAAAGTCAAAGACCAAATAAAACATATAAAAAAAGAACAAGCAGTGAACAAAATCCTGGCATAACATTAGTAGTGTTTGGATCGAAAACTGTTCCATATTCGGAACTGAATGTCATTTGCGTCCCATTTATGGGGACGGAGCAGGAGGTTAGTTTCTTAGACGGCGAATAAATTGGTCCATGATCCCCTCAACTGTTCAGTCAATATCCGATCATAAAGTGATATCTTGGCAAAGCAGCCTCCGTAGCATAAGGCTCCTCCCCCTTTTCACCCCTTTACTCAATTTAAGACGCAGAACGGGCTTTTTTGGATGTCGACGCGAGGCGACGCGAGGGGTGGGCGTCGCCCTCCCTCTGCTCTCGCGGCGCGGGCCAAGCGCGCCCATGTCCGACATGCCAACAAAACTGTTTGCTTAGCCCATTCCGGAAATATGCGCACTCAACACCTTAGCACTTTTTACCCTTTCAACATCCCCTACAAGATCAATCAAGCTTTTTTTTTCAAAGAACGATACTGGTCACTTATTTAGAAACGCAACAGAGGACATTTTCTTCGTATGAATCAGAATTATACTCAAAAAATATGAGCAGCTCTACTTGGAAGAAATTAGAGATTCCCACTACCGAGTCAGCCCCAGGAGCTGTTCATATTAATCGCGTTGCTTAAAATAGGCCACTGTTGAATGCCTCCCCCCATCCTTTGTTTACGGTTTTTCCGTACAAAGTATATATGGATGTCCACGCTATTTCGTTGACCCCTCAGCCCTCCCAGAGCGCAAGGTAATATAATATGGATAGCCCACGCTAGCAGGGTAAGTAGAATTATCTGTTACGGTACTGCTAAGGACGATATTCGGTAATCAATGAGTTCATTGATAACCGAATATCGTTCCTACAGAGTTAATTGTACAAGTACCCGGATGCTTCAAACTCAACCCTTTCCTAAATCTTTTTTTTAATTCTTTTTGAGAAAGCCTAAAATTCCGTCCATCTAACCTATCCAGCTTGGTTCCATGGACCGCTTATCAGGCTCTTTCAAAGACCAAACTGCCGGCAGAACTGCATAAGTTCATCACAAATTATTTTTTAAAATCCTCAAACGACGTTATAGATTTCTCAATGCTCATGAGAATTCGGGTTTGGTGGGCTCAAACAACAGTGAAGTTAAGTACCAATAGGTCTAATAAAAAATGTTTCTACGTCTAAGTGTAAGATGTCAGTGATATCGGAAAAAAGTTGGAGCAAAGTTATTTTAATAGTACTGCCCCGCGACAGTTATGGTTACGCCCTCAAACTCTCTCGTTTGCTAGTTCAGTTAAAAAGTCATACACGTGAAGGTTCCAGCTGTTTTGGCTAAGCGGAAGCTTGTCGGGATCATTTTTTTTAAGTTGTTACTCCAATCAAGTCCTTCAACCCAATCGATCCCTCAAAAATGAAAAATCGAGGAGCTAAAACATGCTAGTTTCCAAAATCGATGAAGTGAAAGCGTTCATTTCAAAAAACGATCATCTGCTATTACTTTATATTGCAGATGACCGTTTTTTTAAACGCACTCTTTCACTACTTGATTGATTTTTGAAACACGCCCTTTCACTTGATCGGTTTTTCATTGGAGGGTATCAAATACCTAGACCCACAATTGCGAGCTGGCTTAACCATATCGCACCTTCTAGTAAATCGTAACTTAGCCAGGCCTCACCTGGTTTTTAATGTAACCAAAATTTTGATTAGTTTTAGGGTATCATAGTAGTTGTACCTCACGGTTGCCAAGTCCGATCCTAATCTCTCGGCCGCAATAGCTCCTCTTAACAAAGAGGAAAAGGCTCGGTGACAGCCGAGCCTAGGGGTAACGCGGTACAAGTTATACAACGTAACCTCACTTACACTGTTGTAAGCCGCGTTAATTCTCAGTGCAATGAAAAATGACTCAAAGGATTATATAGAGCACATCTGAAAAAGAAATTTCAACCTTTGAAATATACGGTGTTAATTAAATTCCGTTCAGTGGAAGCCGAATTTGTACCAAATGCCTGATTTATTGACCCACTTTCTTCACTACCCCTAAGTAGTTGCCCGTTATACTGCCTTTTACTTATTTTCCCATTTTGAGGGCCATTATAGGCTATCTTACCCTGCATCTATCGTAAACTTTGGCAAGTTCGTTCAAAAAAAATATAAACGTTTGAAATTTGGAGAAAGAAAATGATATTGACAGCGGCTTTTGAGGATGTGTTTGGAATATTCCTATTGGGGAGCTGATCCGAAAGCGTCATCGGATAATCCTGGCGGAGGGCGGGGCCAATGGACCCTTTCTTGAGGCGGCATCAGCCCTCAACACCAGCTGACAGATTGTTCAGAGTTCTCAGCGAGGCATAGCGATTCAAATCCAGTTACAAGTCGGGAGGGTGAAGGGGAAAAACAGGTTGTGGACAAGACCTCAGGAACGCACTGTATACATTGTATGCATTTTTATTTTCCGAAGATTAAAAAATGAGCTCATGTTTTTTCGCCACTGAAACCTTGTTAACTTAAATATTTCGATCGTATAATAATGCATGCTAGTAATCGTCCGTAATGAAAAGCATTGAAAATGCTCAGACAGGACAGACAGACGGACGGTTATAGAGACACACAGATCTCCTAACAACGGCATCAGGGTCGGTATAAGCTGAGCAAAGAGATAGGCAGAGAGCAGGGGACCTAACCTAACTTTGCCTCATCTAACATTTAAATAGATTAATCTTGTTATTCTTCCTTTTATTTTAGGAAAGATTGAACCAGGACACTTAAGACAAGGGTGGACTATGGAACTTTCAAAACTTTTGGTGAATGTGATACGAGTGTTCTAGACGTTTGGGGGAGGGAATCGCAATAGGTTATTCTGCGTCAAAAAGTCTTAATTTTCTCCTGCTCAGGATATCAAACTACGCAATTTTATTGTAGACTTTATTATCCCGCGGAACAACCGCAGACGTCATTGAACTTTTATATCGATGAACGAGAAATTGAGCTCATAAGACCAAAATTACGAAGACTATTTTCTTGAAACACTTCGTTACGGGAAGACATTATCGTGGATGCCCACTGAAAATTATCAAAATATTTCAGACTGAGGGCGGTGAGGTTAAATTAAGTTAGGTTTGGATATGAGTAGTAGTTAGTTTCGTCTGTCTTGGATTTGATTTTTTCAATAGAACTTTCAAATGAGTTAGATCACATTTATATTTCAAAACTTTTAAGACAAACAGAAAAAAAAGGAGAGAGAAACTTGAACGGTAGATATTTTCACTTGATTTTGAGGTATGTAAAACGGACCTTGAACGTTTAACTTATCGTCTTATTCTGGCTATGTTCTCATAAGCAAACCACCATCACTGTCTGTTCTGATAAGAAGTTAATACCGTCATTCTCAATAATTAATATTTCGCCTTTAAACGATGCGAATATTGGGATTAGAAAAGATGGACTTTAAACGATGCGAATATTGGGATTAGAAAAGATGGACTATGAGATGGTCAGCACCTCTAGACTTGTAGCAGCAATGACGAGTAGAGTCGTGAGATTGGTGGCAGTTGGCACAATTGATTTTCCGATTGGGATTTTTTTTAAGCAAAGTTGTCAGCCCTGCGCGAAGAAGCGCCGCCCACGGCAGCAAGTGCTCTGGCGAAAGCTGACGAGAGCGGGCGAGATCAAGCGGGAGCGAGCAGGCGTGAGCGGGCGATAGCAGGCGAGAGGAAAGTCTGTTTACGAACAAGCCTAATTCCTGATTGAACAAGGGAGGCATTTTAGTCTAGAGGAAGGGTAAGTCTTTGGGAAAACAAGCAGGCGCCAATTTAACGGAGGCGCCGAGCAGCGCCCTCCTGCGCTTACCACACTGAATCCTGGTTAGTTTCTACCTCTTGAGTTCTACACTGTCAACTTCAAAGGTTGTGTTTCCCACATTTTGAGTTGTACAAGCGGTTGCAAAGCCGATGAGAGCAAGGTTCGTTTTAACTAAATGTTTTAGTAGTGTTTTTTCTTAAAGAAAATGAAGAAAAAGAAAAAAAGAGAGGGAAAATGACCAAGAAAAGGGAAAACAAGAAAGAAAAGGAGAAAAGAAGAAAGAGAAGAAAAAATAATAGGAGGAAAGAATATCAAGAAAATAATACAACAGAAGAAACAGAGAAAAGAAAAAACATGATAGAATTAGAACAAAAAAAATCATAGGAAAAAAAGAAAAGGAAAAAACTTGATTGCGTGCTTTAAGTACCTCCTCCATTTCTTTCGTCGTGGAAATGATAGCTCCTATAACCCTCTCACTAAACATGGAACCTCTCCCGATCATAGAGCTAAAAAATGGTTACATGAGCCGACGGAGTTTTAGGTTATCAGTGACCACAATTTTACTCTAAATCAAGTCAGATTTTCTTTTCCTGAGCTACTTTCAAGTTGTTCACCAGAAAAAAAAATCAGTATGGAAATTTTAGTTATGGGACGTGAGATATTGCGATTCTTCCGCCGCCATGACGACCAGTAGGAGTATGGAAATGGTTCGATGATCAGCGTCGAATTGAAAGGGACATTAAAAGTAAAATGGAGATAGATAAACAGAGTGGAAAAGAGGGGAGAAGTCTAAAGGGGTTGTTGGAAGGCAGGCGAAACTTGCTGCCCGGCAGATTGGCACTTTTACACGCTGTTGGCCTCGCCTGGGCCCGGCCAGCCGACCTCTCTTGAGCGGGCCTCGCCCGGCCTCTTCTTCCACCTCCGCTAGCAGATTTCCTTCATTTGATTTACGCGGTCTGGTCTACGTAAACGTGTGGAATAGATAATCTCGGCCGCCTGATAGTTTATGTCAAATGAACCTGCTTTCAAAATGCTTATCCAATATAAAGACGGTGTCTGATTTTAAAAGTCACAAAAGAAAAAAATACTTTTAGCTTTTTTGACGTGCCTTTCGATGGTAAGTCCATGCTCCAAAGTAACTGCCTAACAGATACACCTGCTACATACTATCGGCTCGATACTTAAGATGAATTGTCGAATTCGCGATAGACTTAATGGTATTTAAAAGTTATTTACAACTGCTGCTGTGTTGTTCTGGTAACTAATTTCATCGTTATTCAATATCCATATTGTAATTGAAAATAAACGTCGAAAAGAAATAACGGTCATCATTATTAAATGGGGGAAATTTAAAGCTGCATTCCAAAAGTAATGTCAAAAGCTAATTTTCGTCATCAAATCAACCTACTAAAATCACTTCGGTAAAGATCATACAAATTTATATCTTTTCGCTGTTTTGTTTTCCTTTTAATTTTTTAATTTTTTTCTCCAAAAAAATGCTTTTTTTAAAAGGTGTTTAGTTAGAAACGGGTCAATTGATTTTTTTAAAGTCTTTTATACAATCTAAACCTTGAAATAACTACCTGGCGATAAACTTCAAACGGGGCAGGGAGAAACAAAATGATTACAAAAAGACGCAAAACTTGTGTTTAAACATTTTAAAAAAATCGTGCCCGAAACATGAGCAAGTTTGCGCTTTGAAAATCCCGCCCAACGTGACGCTGGAGAATTAGCCCACCCTTGTTGTCCAAGCCGCAACAAGAAGCCTCGTCATGGCGCACCCTGGCCCACCCTGGCCCACCAGGGTTCGCCCACCGGGAGGATCGGACCCATCCCCACCCCGAAACTTCCACTTGAACAAGTAAAACGGTTTATCAGTCTTCCCCACGTGCTCCTAAACCCTTCCTTTCCTCCTCACTGATTTATTTAACACTATCAAGCCTCCATATTTCTATGCGGGCGGGCGCGTATTTATTTTCATTGGACCAAAGATTAAACATTTTTATGTTTTGTTTGGGCTATAAAAGCCTGATTGAGTTCTTTAGAAAAACTTTTAAAAAAGGGCGGGAAGTTCCCACGATGATCACAGCCGACATTTTCCATTATGGCGTCGTTGTTATTGTTGGCGTATTTTGCCTACTCAACGTACGAAATACCAAAGATGGAGTTTTCTACATTTTGTACTCCTTCCTATTTTTTTAATACACCGAACGTATAACCGAAATGCAACTCCGTAAATGAGGTTAACTTTGGTTGGATCACGTGTCTTGTGCCTTGCTTCGTCACCGCTCCACTTGGTTAACACCAAGCTTGACGCCGCTTAATTCTCAGTAGTAGTAATTGCCACAGCAAACGGCATTTGGCTTATTGGTGACCGTTCACGTAGGTGAGGTTGGGCCACGTGCTTTGCATCTTTCTTTGCGCCACTCAGTTGCTCTATTAGACTAAACGACGAAAAGTGAAATGGAAAAGAGCCTCCTGTCAAATTTTCAAAGCAGGTACTGTTTTGCTCGGTAAGGAGGAAGTTCTCTTGCACGGAAGTTCTACTACAAGGAAGCTCACTCAAACAGGTGTTCATCGGTGTTTCAAAACGGAGGTTACAACAGCGTGATTGCAGAGCATGGAGGGTCAAAGGGGTCAAGCCTAGGTTGCCCTGTTGAAGAAGAACGAATTTCACGTGCATCCATCCAACTGCGAATTATTATCCTGATCGCTAATTGCTCACCGTTTTCGGACTCATCTTGAAGGTCGGACGGATCATCTGCAGGTTGAGGAGACAAGCGAGAACTCGTGGACGCCCGCACTGCAACATCCCAAAATATTCGTGGGTCAAAAAGCTGAATTCACACAACTCAACTTGATTCATGCCGAGACTGGAAAGTGGCTAGGCAACCCCAGACATACGCATGCTATGCTTGTAGTCTGTCCCAAAGAAACACTCTGATCTAAAAGGCATTTCGTACCTCGTGTGACCTATCTCCTATCACCTAACTGAGCGGATTGAGGCGCAAGGCATAAGCTAACCCAAACTTTAAGTCTTCAAGCCTGATTCCGCTAGTTTCATTGTCACGAGCTTTGAGGAGCTGTCAGAAGTTGGGGATGAAGGCTCACAACACGAGTTAGTGTTTAACTAACTTACGTAGTTACATTTTGCTAACCCTCATAACTTAATATAATGTTGAACCAGGCTGGAAAATAAGAAGCATAAAATCGCATCAATCAAAACAGAAGAGATTACAGCGATATTTTGTGGCACACTGGGTAAGGCTTCGTCGTAGGTTTTTGATCGAGTATAAGTTTATAGCAGATAAGGTTAGAATCGTTTTCTTTTTCTTTTCTCTGGCGAGATATAATACAGTTTCATAGGTTAGGATCCACGTCGGAACTCAGGACAACGGAGATAGAAGCAGGTGTTAGATTCAACGTTTGGTTTCGAGTGGTTAGATGAGAAAACGATAAGGGTGACTTCTAAGGTTATTCCACATGAAAATGATCGAGATTCAGTTGCAGATGATCAGATGGAGGAAAAAGCTAGGTTATGGCGCTACAGAGATGCGTCGACCCCCCTCCCCCGCGTGCATATTGTCGATGGGTGTGGATGTAACTGCCATCTGTCGGCGTCGCCCGGACCGGGCCGAATCGGCCAGCCGTCCAATGGACCACAGTTCGACTGACTTAATCTAGTTTCACGTTGCATTCTTGCCGCCATTAGTCTAAGGAGAATTCGATTGGAGCAAAGCGGGGTAAGTCAGCTCCTCGAACATTAGTACAATCACTTACTTTCTGTGGGGCAAAGCGAGAGAGAGATGGGGATCGAGGGAAAAAAATAAAATAAAAATAAAACGAGACGTCCTACAAAAGACTCTTCATGATGATTCAAGATTGATGGATAGGCGCAGCATCCCCGGTCCAAACAGGACGAAACCAAACCAAACCGGGCTCGAGGCTGATACATCTAAACTAAGGCGATTTTTTTTTTTTGCAAAAATGATGTTATTTACTCGACAACTGCGGCAGGTGAGAAGAAAAAATGTGATGTAACTTTTGAAGGGGAAAAAAACTTTTACAAATGGCATTGTCTCAAACATTGTCTCTCGGGATCCAAAGCACTAGTACCTATAGAGCGGCAATATCAGTTGTTGGAGGAAAGCAATATTGTCCTATTGACATCCGCGCAATGTGTTGAGTGCACAGTTTCATCTTTCAGCATTAATCCCATCTAAAACGCCCCAGCAAACATCGTTAGGTCCGTCTGTGGAATAAGCTATGGCTGATGTTGTTTAGGCCTTACCGACCGATTTCCTCCCAATAACCGCATGTTTATTACTTATTGCAAGCAAACAATTTGTTTAAAAGACGCAATAAATATGAATAACACAAAGAAATATTTTTATATATATATTTTCACTTTCATCAGATAAGAGGTGCCCGAGAGATCTTCCGGGCTCGAAAATCAATCCTGAAGGGCACCTCAGAAAAATAAGCATAAAATAGGATAGGTGATGAGGTGCAGCAGTATCACAGGTTGGGCCGATGTTGTAATAATTCTGAAAGTTAGTTATTGTAATGATACTGAAAGTTATTAATTATCCCTCCACACGAGTTCAAGCAGATTACCAAACTAACCCGTGAAACACCATATAAAAAAAAGTAAAAAAGTGAAATTTATATATTTATCACTTCTTTGTGTTCTGTTCTGAGAGGTTTTAGGGCAGAAAACTACGTGTTGCATTACCACACCTCTTATTTTAGTGTTGAGGCGAAGAATCAGTAACATGCAATTTAAAAACAATAGCTGAAAAGATTGAGCAAATCAAAGAAGATTTCATGTGTTGTCAAGTAAAACAGTGTTGTAGTTGTCCCTGACATGCCGGAAGAAGTTAGCGTAAGGTGGAATTTAGAATGTGGCGCCGCGCCGGCTTTCAGTGCGGTGCATTGGGGAGACGTCACTGTCCGTGCTGCGCCTGGCAGATAGGCAATGGCGAGTTCGGACCCGCCGGCCTCTGCGTTCAAGGGCACACCCTTCAAGGCACACCCCTCCCTTTGGCCACCATTCGACCTCTTTGAAGAAAAAATTAAAAAGGCTTCCTTCCCCTTTATTTTTAAATAAGCAAACACTGAGATTTAATCAAGTGCGTCCGAACGTTGTGGGGCCTTTGATCGCCCTCATGCCCTGCCAAAAAAAGGAGAGAAAAGAAACAGGACAGCAAACCTTCACAATGGGAGGAAGCACCACTCAAATTGGATTTCCCCGTCAATCTATTTATTTAAACTCACTTTTATGGTGAAATTAATTCTTTGAGACGAGAATTGATGCACAGAAAAAAAGGCGAGGGAAATGTTAACGCGAAGATTTTTTTTTCTTCTTCAATGAAGAATTTTGAAATAGGGTTTCTGCAAGATGATCTTGGTATGATTCTTGTTACGGTATTCCAACTTAAGGCTTGAAATTTTTTTTTTAGAGATTGCCAGAAAATTTTCTTAATTCCAAAAGTGAAAAGTAAAAATATACTTTAAAGACTATTATTTACAGAGGCTGTTTTAGTG
>Ga0058701_10003547_pt1 | contig 12386 bp, 8 predicted proteins | sample AgamicOrMae_FD_97039 | JGI IMG/M metagenome (GOLD analysis project Ga0058701, IMG submission 97039) | Agave microbial communities from Guanajuato, Mexico - Or.Ma.e | ecosystem: Host-associated > Plants > Phyllosphere > Phylloplane/Leaf | place: Guanajuato, Mexico | collected 2012-06-04
GTTTTATTCCTAATGGTCAATAAATTTTACGGTTCTGCGATAATGCTTTACAAACTTGGTCGTTAGGCTAGGCCTTTTTTGCTAGTCGTTGTGATGGAATGCGCTATAATTACTAGTCCATGTCAGTGCAAGCACCGTGTGCAATACGTTACTGACAGTGTTCTCCTTTATACAGAAGCATACCGAGATAGGTGGTTTGTAATAAATCATTTCGATGGTTAATTTTTTAGATTAAAATAAGGACAGTTTTTGCAATCACTTGGAATCGCCTACAGTATTTCCAATTATTTTATTATATTTATTGTAAACGGGACTGTGCGCTTTCACGTAATTTTGATTAATGAGATTTGTAACAAATTATACATATGCTTGCTTTGAGACTATTTTGATTCGCATTTAATTTATGTGGAGAATTTTGATGTGGAAAAACGTATTGAAAATTTTTCATATCAGGATTACTCCCATTGCTTGTCATATGGGACGGGGAAGCTGGCCGCTGATTGGCCACCTCAAGGTCACCTGGGGGTGGCACTCACAGTGCACTTCACTGAACTCCATCAGGTTTTCCTAGAAATCTTCAAATGACACATCATAAAAATAATTTCAGAAAAACAATATGTCTGACCTTTCACTTCATCGTAACTCGTGTTTTGCTCCATCTACATCATAGTGGAGGGGAGTCGAGCCACGATGAAGTCACATGGGAGGGTAAAAAAAAAGACCGTCACGTGGTATGGTTGAGCTATATTGTTGCGCTGTGCATTTGAATAGGCAACCAACAATACTTGTCGGTATGGGAAACGTCGAGGTTGCCTAGGGCTCCAGTTGGTGTCACATGATTGGAAGAGGTGCCTTGCACATGGCACGTCGGTAACCAGGTCACCTCTTAAGGCTCGTTTCTTCTTGATGTTTTTCTTTCGGCGTAATCCTCTCCCAAGAGGTCCTCTCGGAAGATAAACATACGTCGATTTATAGTGCCCGAAAAGCTTTGCGATCACAACCACAATATTTCAGAGATATTGCTAACTGTTTCTTCAAACATACAGGAGATTTGATTGGACTCACTTCGAGCAACCAATAACAGATTTTGCCATCTGTATATGAACGGAATCCCAAATTCAGCCTCGCAACAAATATCAACGTGAAATTCTAGAGGTGACGCAAGTTATTTTGGGTTTCAATGGAATACAATTTCGTTAAACTCGAATCAATCAAAAACCTCGTCACGGGAGTATTACAGTGTAGTATCAGGTAGCACTGGGGTAGCACCTGTAGTACAGAGGTGGCATTCTTTCGGAAATCTTTGCTCTGTGCGAATGCGTATGGGAACGCAATAAATCGTACTTTGAGATGAAGAAAGTAACGAGGAGAAGAAAGTAGCAAGAACGTGATGTGTTTTTCACCGACAATCATTGATGTAAGGGCTTTCCTACTTTTGTTGCAGCCCTCATTCGAAACCTCATAATGCCTCTGACAGGGTGGTGGTTGTAGAGAAGGGTTTAAAATCCCTCCGTCGCGTCCGCTCTTTACAATGGGTTACGACTGTGCCGACGTTGGTACGTGTTGAGCCTCTGTGTTTGTTCGCTGCCGCCGTTGTTGTTGGAGGTGAAATTAAACACCTTTTGTTACGCAAGCTCGTTTTTGCAGACTATTCGACCCGAAAGGGAGTGCGAAAATTCAATTTAGTTGTTGTAATTATTTTAATTTAGTGCGCACTTTTGTCTGTTCACTGCCAATTATTTCGACGGAAATCTCGCCATTGGCGAACCGCTTTGAAACTTTAATTTGAGCTTAAGCAAAGATCATTTGTTTCAGCTGCTCAAAATTTGATTTCGGATTTCTAGCGCTGCGAAATGAAGGCGGAGCGTTATTAACTTGCAACACTCCGTCGAAAATTCTCTATAGAAGTAAAACAGATTTTTTATTATTATTTTTATTATTTTTTGGACCGACAAGTAAGTAACTTGCGAAGAAACTTTTTTTTACGTTTACAACTTTTTACTTTTTTTGGAAAAAGTTCCCACTCTCCCTACCTCTTAAAAATAAAGCATGCTTTTTTAAGTATTTTTAAAATTATTTTTATCACTTTTTTTGGGTTCATGGTGTTTATTCATGTACTTCAGGCATTTTTCTTGCTTACATTTTCACAATATTGAAAGGTATGCACACGTTTGAGACTTTCTGACAGACTTTTCGATTTTAATTCGACACTATTTTATCTTAATCAGTAGATGTTCACCAATAGATCTTTGAAAACAAAATATCGGTTTTAGTAGCCCTACAAAACCCAGACGAAAGAACAAGCACAATTTCGTGAGGGAAAGCACGTTGAGGTAGCGAAGTGTTTCGTCTGGGCTGTTTGCTTTTTAAAGGGCTTCTAGGACAAACTGTTGCGCAGATTTAGTCCCCCTCCCAAAGCAAAGATAAATATTTGGATAACAGCGATTCCTAAACGTGTTTTTTATCATCAAAATACATGTTACTTTAATAGACAACAAGACCTTAATCGTTAAGATTCGAATACAAAGCACACTACATACAGTACAGCTTTTCACTTGTCTTCGACCCTAATGATATCCTAACAGTCCTAATACTTTAACAACAATCAAAAATTGTCTTTGTCGTTACTTTTAGCATAAAACATTTTAACCCCCTGCTTGGTTTAAATAGCCTCGCTACCATTTATATTCCCATATTTTAGTCGAGCCGCATTTTACTCAACCTGAATTCGGCCATGGTCTACCACCTGTTTGCGAGTTACCTTGGCCACTATGGTACAGGCTTACAAACAGACTTATTTTAAACCTTTTTTCCCCCAACCGATTAATTATTTACCGTTTGGAAACAAACGCGAATCTTCAATTAACAATGGCCAGTGGATACATTCCCATCGAACTTGCCTGGGAACTTAATCGGGGGCTCCGGAGAAAGTTGGGACGGACAGCTGCCTCATTCCCCCCCCCCAACGTAATGACATTGCCTATTCACAAGTCACCAGCTCTACGCAGATCCTCGTCACCAGAGTTTCCAGCTAATTTAAAATATTTGTTCTTTTTTTCTCTCTTTTGTTGTGGGACTTTCCGCAAGAAAAATGACGTTGTGATCGAACACAAGAAGACTGCTCGGCTAAGGAAAGTTGTGCAGCATGGTTTCCGACATGTCTTCCAATAGCGAGTCTTTCTAGCCATAAAATTTATATGTTTATCCCATAACAGCCCAAAGTATTTGGAAAAAAATTAGCTTATGATCAATTGAAAGGATTTTTCCTATTAAATTACGTATATTGTAAGCTTTTTAAAATGCCTAAATTATTAAATTCCAGGTTTCCAGAGGGTCGATATTTTTTAAATTTAGACAATACTGAACTAAAAAGATCCTCTAAAAATTTTCTGTTTCCGAACGGCAACGCTGGGCGGTAGTGGGTTATGATTGATTACAATCTTGCATTTTGTTTAGAAACGTTTCGGATTTCATCGATATATTTCAGAATCTGATCTCAGAAAACTTGCAGTTACTAACATTTATTTGAAGGATAAGAAGGATTTTAACCGGGTGCTATGCTTTATGGCATATTGCGCTTTAGGAGAAATGTCGAGAGGGATAAAAGCCGCCAGCGACCCTGTCTTCATCTTTTTAGGTTATCCTAGGTAATGGTTTTTATTCTATCGTGTATCGTTGATGTGATAACAAGACTTGCTTTTATGAATGTGGTTCGTGGGACGATGTGTTAAACTAAACCGTTAAGGAGCACCCTAAGAAAGCCATTTATCAAATCGAGAAAATATTCTAGGCTAAGAGACTCGGAAAAATGCCTGAATAATTGGCTACTGACACGGTTATATCTAGATCAGGAACGACGCAGTGCTCGTCTCCTTTTGAAAATTCCCGCTTCTTTGCGAATCGGGCTCGTAAGATCCGCAACCACATTTTTTCGCTCGAGTCGGTTTTTATTTTTGGCTCCAACGGGCCAATTGATTTGGATTCAATTACATTACAGATCTCGTCGTATATTTTTACGATAACTGTTTTCACCTAGAAGTAAAGAGAAGCCTGCTATTTTACAAGGCCATGAAAAGGTTGTTTTCTTCGCTTAATCATAAATTGGAAAGCTACGTACGCCATTTATGAAGGCAACGCCCTGGCCTGTTATCACTTTCTCTTTTCATCACCCCTTCTCTCCCTTGCCCTCTTCGCCCTTCTCGCAGAGGTACGCAAGAAAAACCCTCGTTAGAGGGCATCACTCAGAAGGGAGGAGCTGTGCGAAATACAAATGCGGCAGTGAGGAGAAAGAAACAGCTAGTCTTATGGGAAGATACTTTTAAGCCTCGTGAAAAAATTGTGCTGACATTGAATCAATGACCGAGCGGTAAATTTACTCTGGCTCACTCAATCAAACCGGTGGTGAGAAGAATGCCTTCGAGGAATTTGCTGTGGTTATTGAAGTCGTAGCTGGTACAAATCTGCGGATTTGCGCAGATTACATACATCAAAAGCGAGCGCTTTCCGAGAGACTGTGCGTAGATCTCACGATCTGTGCTCAAATCGGACGATCTATGCTGAAATCTGACGATCCGGTGGTGCGCGGCGGAGTTATCGGGCACGAGATGTTATATTGGTTGTGTCTCACTTAGCACCGATGACATATCAGCAGTTTGTCGCTTAATGTATCATTTCTTCCCTATCGCTTGTTCATTCGTAGATGTGGAGGAATTATCGTAAGTGTCGCAATTCTATCCCCTCACCCCCTACCTACTACCCCAGTTGAGTCCGAGCGGATGCCCAGATTGCGTCACGCCAAGTTTGTGCGTCGAGCAATCATTCAGGAAGTTCATAAACCAAAGTTCAGCAATCCTACGTTGAGTCTATGTAATATTCTTTTAACCCAGACCACAATTTCATGACTGGGATACCCGTTCAGATAAATTAGTGTTCTTATAGATACAAGGATTTCATGATTCGTAGACGTTTCTATGTTTCTTGGCCAGGGAGAGGATGCTATAGGTCACACCTGATTTTTTGCACAGTGTTTCGATTTCAATTTCCTGCTGCTACTTTGTAGCCAAGTTAAGGTAATATAGTTTGAGCATAACAAATCATGAGAAGGGAAGTGTTGGGTTGTCCCGTGTTACTATGGCAGATTGGGGTCGCGTTTTGGTTCCGACGTGGGATTCCCTTGGGAAGGAGCGGTTGCCTATGGAGAGGGGGGAACTGTTTCTTCTTTGTCGTGATGTCTGTGGTCACATATCGCGGAAGCAATAACTTGTCTTATGCCCGAGTAGAGAGGGACGATAAACATTTCGAATAAATACCTTACGACGTAACATTCCAGCTGTCGTAAACGTTACTCATAAATTTGATTCTATTCCGAACGTTCAGCTCAGGTGAAAGCTCGGGTAGGAGAAGAAAAACTTTCCAATGACTTAAAGATTTTTATTTTTCTAGGGAATGGAGGAAATGGCAGGTGTAAGAAGCTCTTCGCATTTATAAACATAATCAACTAATCGTTACCCGGGCATACTTGCAAAAAAGTCTGACGTAGTGTGAGTTCATTTAATCACACCTAAGGAAGTTTGACGTATCTACGATAAATATAGTCGGTATTGGGTAACATTTTCCGGGGAGACAATGAGCTGGACCTGGATGGGCTCATGATAGTCTCCCTCGCCGCTCTTGCGATCTTCCCAGAAATAGGGAATTAAATGGGGTGTGAGTCCTAAGTAAAGGGTTTCGTTGGTGAGAAGGAAGTTGAGGAAAAGCCCAGGATAAACCTTGACCGGTTGACAGATCTCCATTTGGTTCTGCACTAACCTTTCTCAAGTTGCAACATCCGGCCTCGGCCCAGTGACCAGGGTTTGATGGGGCCCTATCCTCTTGATGTTCTTCTTCTCGTCCCCCTGAAATTTTGCTCTTAACCTCCCTTTCCGAAGAAATACTATGGAAGATGAAGCCTGCGGATTTTAATGCATATTGAACCTCGAAACTATCGTCAACGAGCCAGCAGTTTTTCTTCTTCTTTTTTTTCGACGATTTTGGGTAGTTTTGTGTGAAAAATTGCGTACGTTCGCCTGGTCAGAATGGTTGGCAGAATTTCATGTATTGGAAATCAAAGAAATACCTCTTCTTGTCCAGTTCTCATACCTCATTTTTCCTTTTGAACCCTTATGAGAAATTCCCGCATCACAGGATTTCATATTGACGTCGCTATCGTCTGGCTTTTCCTATCCATATTTCTGCTTCAACGTTTACCGTCTTCTCACGTTTCCTCTCTCTCTTCCATTACTTTTCTTCCTGCATCCTTCACGCGTCTTATGAGTTTCTCCCTGCCGTACATTAACGTCTGTTTTCGCTATTGTGCCTTTCACTGGTCAGTGTCAGTGTGTTGTGTGAAGGGTTGCATAACCGTCTGGATGGTTTGTGAACCGAAAGTTTTTACCCTGCCAGCCGCGGTTAGTTCATCATATCAGGATGATGCCAGGTCGATCATAGTGCGGTATCTGAGGTACCGTGACTTTAGAACTTTGCCCTTCTAGTTTTATTCAGCGAGGACTGCACTGTTAATGAGACGTCACCTGAACGAGAGTGGCTATGTCCTGAGAATCACATATCTTCCACCAATGACGGAAAATCGTCATGGTGGATTGAATCAAAAGTTCGAGGCTGAAAAAATGTGGTCGTTGTCTCAGGAGACAATTGTTGTTTCTGGGTCACAAGGACGCTCATGGGTTAGACAACGGAATTTCGGAGAGCCAATTGCTTTGGATTGTAGAACCAAATCAGCTATACCAAGGACCGTATCGATGACAAAAAAATTAACAAACAGGATAATAAAATAAGGATCACCGTGGCCTCCTCTTGTATCATTTTATCGGAACCTTTTGTGGCAAATCGTGGCTATGTCATACTACCAACCACCGAGGAAGTAGGATGAACTACATTTTAAAATCTATTCGGAGTTGTAAATTGAACTTATGGGCAAAAACTGGATGGTCTTTTCAAGTCTGCAAGACAGTAGGCTACGAATTAGTTACCGAATGGTTGTTCACGCATTGTGAGGTGAATATCACATTGGTGCAGTAACAGTTTGGCTTTTGAATTTAAAACAATGTGAGCATCACTTTTTTCGCTGGCCTGATATCTCAGTGCAAGTCATGGAGGACGCTGTGTAGGTCATCATTCTGAAATATTGGTAGAAATTGGCGGCATAGCGAGGTGAGAAAAAATCGCAGTTTTTTGCTTGACAAGATTGTAGATGACGAGACGTAGGTTTATGCCAAATCGCCGCTTTTGGCGTGGCTATGGTTGGTCTTGGCATGCCGTAGTTCGTGGTTATGAGGAGTATATTGGGGATGACGAATGCTGTAATCACTGGGAGCTCTGTTGAAGACAGCTGAGTCGAGAGATGGAACTAGTCTCTAAAGTCCGCAGTAGTTGAACGTCATTCTACTGTTGTTGTAAATGCGTTATGGTTTTGCTACTGCACTGAATTGCAAAGGCTCATTTGACGCAAAATCAGGTCTCACACGTATGGCACATAGAGCTATCCAACAAGAGAAAAGAAAGACTGTGATCTCAGTCTTACTTAATAAAACTCATAACAGTAAAATGATGATAACTTGCTAACGGGAGAGTAAAGTAAATTTTGATTGTGGAGAGCAGTCGCTCTTCACAACGCAGACGTTGGGCAGCCTGCCCCTCGTCGAGATGAAATTGCCCATGACAACAATGGGAAAATATCGACCGGAAAAGCTCTTCTTTGCAATTGCAATGGAGGACCGAACCTGTAGCTAGACGCAATATTTGAGTTTGTTATTCGATTAAATCGCGTACGTTTTGTCTTCTTTTTTTGCCACTGACGATGACTGGTATCAGATTGAGTGATCATTAGATAAGGTATTAGGTTACATGTCTTGTGCGTCGCTCCTAAATGAAGTGTGGAACACACGTAAGGGAAATTCTATCTTTCGAATTCTCGGTAGGACCAGAGTCTGTGAAGTTTTCCTTTACGTTTCTTGTCTTAAAATTCAATACACGTCGACATTAATTCATACACGGTACCTCCAAAAAGAAGAAAAACAAACCGCAAGTGAGATATTCCGTCCCAGTCATTTCTCCTCGTCTGCTTGATTTCCGTGAATAAACCATTTGGAAAATTCAAAGAAAAATCAACAGAGGATTGCGATAGACTGGTTCCTTCAAGTGCACCATTACGAGCAAAATCGAAGAGAAAGAAAAGTATTCAGCATAAGTATACCCGACAGCCATTTTTATCTTTAGAGATGATGGCGAACCCATCACTATCCTCCATAGGCTTACGGAGTTGAGTACTCGCTACTCTTCTCGTTTCGCATTCTTCAAGTATTTCTCTCGTGCCATAAAACCCTCTCTGCAAGACGTCCCTCTCTTTCGACAAACCAGCTGCTGCAATGACCGTACCATGGTACACAGTTCGCAATATAATCGATACAATCTGGTGGCCGAAGATAATCAGCCTCGACTGGGCGACGACAAAACTTGGGAATATTGGAGGCAGCGAGAAGCAAACTATCTTCAGTTTTTCTCGGAAAGGATTATAACGAGATCGAAGCAAATTCAGTGGCCTAGTTGCCAACGCGGAAAAAGCTGGGTGCTTCAACTCTGAAACAAACTACAACAATGTTGAGTTTTACTGCAGTTTGTTTTCTGCGAACTTCATTAAAAGCGCAGCCGTGACGTAACGTTTTAAATTATAGCCTTTTTAGAGCGCGTTGCTTCGAGTATATTCGCTCTAATTTACGGGACGGCATTGCAGCCAATGCTGCGGTCAGGTAAGGTTAGGATCGTGCGTTAAGGGACTAGTTTGAGTACAACTTTACCGTGAAAACGACAGCACTTAACCACAAAGTCTCAGTTCATTCGCGGCTGTAGATGATGTTACAACAGTTGCAAGCGATTACATGTGTACTTGCAGTTTTAAAGGATGGTTGCTAGATTTCTAGTTCGCCTGCTTCGGTCTATAATTCGATCCGGCTAAATAAAAATCGAACACTAGTTGACACTATGTAAAAGTTTGCGTTTCAGCAATCGACCAACAGATACAGTGAACTATGACAGCTGGTCCATTGTTAAAATGCACACTTACACTTAGTTGATTATTCAAATCAGCTCTTATACTTAGATGTTTTTTACAAGGATTCCTTAGCATTCAGAGAATAGACGACATTCATGTTGTTTTCGTAAGTTAAGAAGGCTAGGTTATGTTCGTTCCTGTGTGCCTTGCTTCGCAATCGCTCCGCTGAGCTATTTCGCCTAGCATGATGCCACTTGTCGGCGACAGTTACTCTCACAAAAAGATCTGGAGATCTTTTCAGCCAAGCCAGGAACGAACAAGCGGCACCTCGTGGCATTGTAATTTACACTCGTGAGAACAATGGCGCCCAACAGTAGAATCTTGTGGTTAAGGTGGCTGCGAGCTCTCTGACTAAATTCCCGCCTACAGCAGTTGTAACTTGCATGTTAACCATCTCATCCTACTACCATTGTCCCTCCCTGAGTTTGTCTCGTTGATATGCGTGGAATCGTCTCTCAAACATGCAGCCAGCAGGATAATTGCATAAGGAAGCCCATGTTTATGAGTCATTTAACCAAGTCATTCGTCAATGAATATTTTTACGTCGTACTCCGCCGGGCGCATTCGTATAAAGCAAAACACAACGTTCGCAAAATACAACAGTCTTCAAGATGGAAGAATTTGTAGATATACCTTAAGAAGACAACTACAAAGTTGAATTAAAAGGGATTGCAAGGAAGCTCATTCGGCGAGCTTCAAACTACTACAACTTGAAGATGGCACGTGGCGCTACTTCTTCCTGCCAGAAGTGTTCTCGTGGTCCTCACATTGAAGTAAACTCATTCGCAGGAAATCATCGGCGAAGCTCGTAACATTCATGTGTTTTCATTGTGGAATGAGGGGAAGACTAACGCCCAGAGCACTGGACCTACCAAACAAACTTGTTTTAAATGTAAACGAGGGTATCCTCTCATCGCTCTCACTCTCAGTCATCCGTGTTAGTGCTGGTCTCCAGTGCCGTCATTATTGCTGAAGCTCCAATTGGTCCGTCACAGAAAGACCATATTCACGCTAATCCAAGATATTTTAGTCTATGTTACATGACTTAACGTTAGGCTTGTGGGGTTAGTTCTTTAAAGCCAAGTTGGTTTGGGTGAGATAATGCTTGGTTAGGTATTTGGAAAGTGAGCCGCTTTTGCCAAAACAGTTTGTCACTTTTCCGTGAATATTGTCATTTTTTGTTACTATTTTAATAATTCAGTTTAGTGTCATTTGTTGAGGTACCGGTATTGTATTTGCTTAGACCGATGATCTTTAAGTAAGTTTACGGATAATGCGCGGTATGCCCTCGCGCAGACGAGCATTGTAAGTTACGCCCTCCCTTTCAAACCTCTCACTCGCAACCTATCTCAACTTCCCTGTTCGTTTGAAATCGACAAATTTGGGAACTGACATCGGTCATAACCATTTTTAGTGTCGCTCAGTCTAAACATAAAGATCTCACAAAAAATTGTGGCCCAAAATTTTGGAAAAACCGTAGGGGTACCCCTTGCTTTTTTTAAAAAAAATTGGGTCAAAAACTTTTTGTTAAATTTTTTACGTTTGAGAGTTAAAATTGTTTTGGGGGAACTAAAAATGGTGTTTTTCGTCATCGGTTGTTTGTTTTATCGAATTATCTCGTCAATAAGTGGAATATCAAATTTAGGCCTTTCCCTCGGATCTCCCATTCGCGAAATATTTCATCATCCCGGTTTGTTTAAATTCGACAGAGTGAACAATAGACATCGGTTCGAACCCTTTTTAGTGTCCCTCACTCGGATCCAATCGTCTGAACATAAAGATCTCACAAAAAATTTGGGTCCAAAATTTTGGAAAAACCGTAGGGTACCCCTTGCTTTTTTAAAAAAATTGAGTCAAAAACTATTTGTTGAATTTTTTACGTTTGAGGGTTTGAACTGTTTTAGGGGAACTAAAAAAGATGACTTTCGCCGTCGATTGTTATTTTTTTTTTATTTATCACGTCAAAAAGTGGAATATCAAATATAGGTCTTCCCCGGCTCCGATCTCCCACCCGCGAAATATTTCATCCTCCCAGTTTGTTTAAATTCGACGGAGTGAACAATAGACATCGGTTTGAACCCTTTTTAGTGTCCCGCAGTCAGATCCAATCGTCGGAACATAAAGATCTCACAAAAAAATGGTCCCGAAAATTTGAAAACAACGTAGGGGTACCCCTTGCTATTTTTTAAATTTTGAGGCAAATTTTTTGTTGATTTTTTTAAATTTTAATTTTTGAATGAATTGAGGCGGACTAAAGATTGTTGATAATATTGACAGTTTCCTATTTCGTTCTTACATCACCCCTAAATTGGAAGGTAAAATCTCACCCTGAGTTAGTAGTCATACCTTAACAGAAAAAAAAATAAAAAAAATTACATCTAGCGATCTATAGCAATCGTGGGAATGAGTTTAAATCTTACGGAGGTGTGGGCACAGAGACCTCTAGTAACACAAACACACTATGAAAGATCTCCATAATAACATCGCTGTGCGTAGATCGTAATATTAACTGTAGCAATAAGCATAATAACCATGAAGGTACCCGCCCTACTTTTAGTGGACAAAGGACTCGAAGAACCGGTCAACCGAAGTTCAATGTTTATCGGGGATAAATTTTGCGTGCGGCGTTTTCGGACCGCTGATCAAAGTCAGATTCGTTTGCTCAACTGTTTATTCCGCAGTATTCACTGGCAACGCAAGCAGGTCTAGTATAGGTCCCATTTTAGCGGTCCTCACATCAACTGAGCCGCTCGTTGCAGAGGGTACACTGAAAGTTTGAAGCTTTAAATTTCCTCCTCTTGTTGTACACAATCTATGATCGTGACAACTACGATACACGTAGTGTAATTTACGTTAACGTACCATAAGCTGCGGTTTGATTGTCGATCAACCTGATCAAAGGGTGAGTGAGAATCACAGAGAAAACCTACCTTTGAAACTGAGTGTACCCTACGTTTGCGATTGGACGTTGCATGGGTTGTTGGGCACAACAGTGTGTGGACATTTCAGCTTATGAAACTAATCAATATGGCTTGCGGAAAGGTTGTCCGATACGTTACCAACAACGACATTGCAGTGGATGGGGTGCAGTCGGGACCCTCTCGAGTGATCTGTATTTCGACTGATCTTGCTCTGCGTTCCGACCGATCAGCTTTTGGTTCGAGTGATCCAAAGATGCACAAATAGCATGAGTGAAGGTTCAAGTCTGCTCGTAGCTGTTAAATAAGGTTCCATGTGATTATAAAAGACTAGTTAAGGTTAGTTTAGGAGATCGGTTGGA
>Ga0058701_10003548_pt1 | contig 12386 bp, 6 predicted proteins | sample AgamicOrMae_FD_97039 | JGI IMG/M metagenome (GOLD analysis project Ga0058701, IMG submission 97039) | Agave microbial communities from Guanajuato, Mexico - Or.Ma.e | ecosystem: Host-associated > Plants > Phyllosphere > Phylloplane/Leaf | place: Guanajuato, Mexico | collected 2012-06-04
ATATATATATATATATATATATATTATCTCCGTGAAGACCGCATTTCGCGATAATACCTTGTTGTAATTCCATTTTTGTCAAAAGAGACTGTAAGCGAAACGCATAAGTTTTTACCCCGAGATCCATTCATCAAGAGGGGTCATGCGTTGTAGGGTGGATCAGTGCAAATATTAGGCGGCCAGAAGCTGCGAATAATGCGCAGCAAAGAGGCAGTGAAGGAGATTTAATTGCAAACTATCGCTGACCACAGCGCACAGCGCGAGCCTCGCAACCAGCGAGTTTTGTACATGATGCGTGTGTTTGACCTATGAGGGATGTTTTTCCCTACAGCGCTTCTCCTTCCCTCTGGCTCTACGCGCGTCACCCTCAGCGAGGGCTCCCTCGAGTTCGTGTGCGAAAACTAAGGGGGAAGGATTAGAGGGCCCGTGAGGTAATTATAAATTGAGAGACAGTTGTGGCAGAGCGCTGTCGATTCTCCAATTTATTGTACGACCCCGCTTCTTCAGGATTTTGAGTCCTTTCAGAAGTGACAAGGTGGTTTAAAGGTTTTTCTGGTCGGTAAGTCGGCTTTGGCGCCGCTCATTTGTTATCAATTAATCTTCGTGACCGAGTTACATGGATTATATTATTTCAATTTTCGAAGCTTGTGTCACAGTTTTACTTCAACGAACCGAGGTTAACATCGAACCAGATCTTAGCAAGAACCAGTGAAAGGTCACTGGTTACCAATGATCCAGGTGTCACTGGAAATTCAGTGAAATTCCACTGGAAACCAGTGAAAATTTACTGGAAACCAGTTAACCTTCACTGAATGACTAGTGTCACGGCATTGAAATTCCCATTTGCACCTGGGCCACTGGAGCTTGCTAAAAGTGTAAATCTGATCAATAAATTTCTGCAGTTCTTGTGTTTTAGCTTTTTGTATTTAGCCCAGCTCTGGTGTAGCGAGGCACAGGACACTTATTCAAACCTAGCTTACGTTAACCAAACAGCCACCAAGCTGAATTCCGGTTTAACTCAACGGGAGCAAGCTGTAAGCGAAAGGTATGGGTCATGACACTTGGCGAGAGAGGAGCGGAATGGTTACGGAGCAAGTACCAAGACCCTTCTAAGAGAGGGCAGAAGGTATTTATCGTTACCTAACTCAAACCGAACTTAGGACAATACGTCAGTAATATGATAGGTAATGCAATAACGATTAAGGTTGGAGCGCAGAGACGTAAAATCTGCCTTTTAAAACAGCGTATGAGAATATAATGGGGTCTCGTGGGGCCACTTTCCAAATTAAAGAACAATCAATTAAAGAGAAGCCAATTATTCTCTCGTATAGGGGTATTATTTCAAATCTTTTGAGTTACGTCCATTTCAGGTGCGCAAAAGTTGCGTAACTTCAGTGTTAAATACAGTAGGCTTCACGTGTAATGCTGTACCTTAAAAAAAACGGAAAGCCCGAATTTTTCAGTAGATTTTGAAACTGAAATGAACCTTGAAACAAAAATTTGACTTAACAAAACTGGTCTTGTATTTCTACTTTTCAGTACATTCGTTTATTCAGAGCAGCACTTTTCAATGAAAAATCCATTAGAAATCATCTTAGTATATTCAGACTTTTTGAAATAAAATTACATGATTGGGTTGATAAAACTCAGTCGTGGTAAAGCTCAAAAATTGTCTAAAGTCTGAATTTCACTCCACAAAAAAGAAAAAAGGAAGTTTTCATGAGTCGTAGCCTATTTTGTTTCATTACGCACTAATCAAGTCGGTCAAAAAGTGATGATAAGTTAATGTTTGGAAACTCCGAGACGTTGTCTCTAAAGCTTTTATGACTATTAAGATAATTATCAATCTACTTCCGTTTGTTGAGTCCTAGCTCGAAGGCTGTTAATTCATTTGGATGATCTAGCAAATTGCACACTCCATCATCCCGCAGAACTTCATCATGGCATCAAGTTGACCGTGAATCCTGAAGCCATGGCGCAACGCTGGCCTCCCCGCAAGAAATTTCTGGAGCTGCAAAAACAGTTAAGCGTCACTTAGCGCCTGCTTTTGTTGAGTTGACATCAAGGTCAGCTATCCGTTCTCAAATAAACTGCTTTGCGTTTTGAAGACCAGTGTTTCGTTACTTCTAAGCTTTACAAGTTGACTTTGTAATTTTCAAGATTGCGTTTTCCAACTTATGCGATCCACCTATTATCGACAAAACTAACAGAGCTATAGCGAAACGCATTCTAACATAAGCGTCGCCAAGTCCGATGTTAAGAACTACGTGGAATCAACCTGATGATGGCGGAAAGTACGTGGCACCCATCAGGCTTGGGAAACAACTAAGCAGTCCTGACGCGGAGACAGCGAACTCCCTAGCAAGCTTGCTGCGGGGGTGCAGCGGAGCGACAACGTAGCACAGGGCAGCTAATCATAATTAACCAATTAGACGTTTTTATCGAGACGTGTTATCGAGTGACTATCGATTCTAGCAACTATCGATAGCGGATCGGAGTCTGCCTGAGGCGGCCATGTTGTTAGGCTGCTGGTCGTATGGCTAGTAGGCTACATTTTCGCGCCGCTATGGGGATAAGCAATTCAAAGTGCCCGTTAACACCAATTACTCGAAATCTTTGGATAATGACCAGGAGGAAAGTCTTTACGACCAACTCGAGATCTTGAGATTTTAGAGGCGGCCGTGTCACGTGACGTGCCTACCAAACGTGCCTGATGTGCCACCTGCTACCGCAAGCTATCGATAGGCGCAACAATCGATAGACCCTCGGTTGATGTTTCAATGATATGTTCTACAATAATCTAACGTACGATTGTATGTCGTTCATGCTTACATTGCAACGAATTGTTGCACTTTTGTGTATCAAAGAGATGGGGCACTCAACCTCAAAAACTGAGAGTGGCAGTGTTGCTGAACGTCAGAGAGAATTCCAGCTATGTCTCTTGGCACAATTTAACCCGGGTCTCGGAAAATATTCGTGCGTGGGTAAAGCCGAGGCAGTGATTACCTTCCCCTACACATTTACACATCCTCATCCAATTTTAAACGTGGATGATTGTTGGAGAGATTGTCCCTGCAGGCCTATTCCGAAAGACTCTAATTTCATCGTGACCAATTTGGGCTCGTAAAATTTTTGCGGCGATGAATTAGAAAGGAGGGCCCGCTTAGCAGCAATAAAAACAAAACGCTCTCTCCCTTAGGAAGACTTTGAATTCGATTTGATCCAGTGAATACTATCTTTTAACACTCATTCCCCACTCCAGCCGTTCCGACTTGAGCCCTGGACGAAAATTGTTCCCATGGCGGCGATGCTTTCCCCGCTTGGAGTTTTCGATGCCAATGCGCTCACAAGTAAGCCATTAATCAGCTTCCCTGCTCTCCTCTCGGCCTCAACACACACGGAGGCATGTATCCTGCTGTCAGTACCGTCAAAACCACACAGTGTACATCACCTGTTGCTCCGGACGGATCTTTTTGTACTCGCATTGTGCAGAGTTGGCCAGCATGAGGGTGCAATCATAAACCATGTTATACATGGAGGAATCTAAAATTCGGCAAAATGAGGTGGTCTCAATATCTGCGAAGTGTTCCTCTATGGCGAGTAATTAACAAAGCATCAATTACAAATGCGGATGTTTACACACACACAGGTGAGGTTACTTTCCCTAAATGCGGTGTAAACATAGCTGTCACCGAACACCACAACTAATCATCCCGACCGAAAATAGATATTTGTGTTTGTACGATTCAGAATACCTCTATTTGTTGAAAAAGTTGCAGTAAAAAAATTCCGTTCCAACAAAGCTTGTATACGAGACGCATTGGTAATGTCGGTAACTTGTTCTCACTTGGCCGCGGCTACACATAATAAAATGATCGTGCAGTATTCAATATTTCAAATTGATTAACACATTATTATTTTTTTCACATGGAATCGAAGGAAAGTTTCGAATCATTAGCAACATTGGCTATATGCGTAACTCAAATTTCTAAAAAATCTAGTGTTTTCGCGCCCAGCTTTTCAAAAAACCTTGGCTAAAATGAGTAAATAAGATCCCATTTCTGGTCAAGAAGAAGTCAAGTCTGCAATATTTGATTGTAAACTAATTTTTTTACAATGTCGTGTATTTTTTTAAATGACTTTTTGTTTCCCGTTCAACATAACTCTTCTTGCCGTAAGGGAGATATTACAGCAGACTCCGTGTAGAGTTCAGGACGTTAGTAATATTTTTTTTTAAAAAAAGGAAGGTAAGCAACTTTTTAAGAATTAAGCTTTTAGTTTTCCCGAAAGTATAATTTTGTTTTCAAGGTTTTCTTTTCAGCGCTCTTAATAGCAATATAGAGCAAAAGTTTTGAATTCTGAACTCATTCAAAAATCGCTACTAATTGTATAACTCTTTCCACATATTTTTTGCTACATTCAGAAGAGCTAAACTCTAAAACCACAAGAGAAATTGGTTACTAACTTTTCCTGAATGTGATGTCTTGCCTAAGTCATGACAACCTCATGCGCACAATTTTGAGAGATCTCTTCGTAGTGGAATTGAAATTGCATGTTGGCGAGATCAGCTATACCTGTCCTTCTTTACTCATAAACAAACAAGCCTCTGTTATGAGTTGGGCATCTGGGGCAGCCAATTATTGACAGGAATGAGTTCCGGAAACAGCCGAACGTTCACAGCAGTGGGCTCGGATTGGCTGACACTGTAGCTCAACTGCGTGGCTCATTGAACTTGGGTACCGTAAATAATTTGAGCTGATGTGAGTGTAGGTGCCCTGTACTTCGCTCCGATTTCTATAGGCTTGGTGGACATCACCGCAGATTTTTCTGTGGCCTCTTCCCGTCACTTAACTCAGTGTTTAGCTTTTGTGATATCTAATTTATTTAATTGTCCGCAGTTTTGCATTCCAGTGAAAAAGAAACCTGGCCTGAAGGCAAATATTTCCATGTTCCACTGGCTTTATGTATCGGCTATGAAACACGAGGAGCGTATGTGGAAAATACAGAGACACAAGCGCAATCAAATTCCTTTTGTCCCATTTTAGGCCCGTGTCCCACCTTAGGGACCTTTGCTTCCGCCATTTTTTTGTAACGATTGGGCTACTTTTTTGGTAAAAGGATGACCAAACAACCACGGATCTAAGAACATATAACATTCGTGTAATGTCCCACTTTAGTATGTCTGTCCCATTTTGGGAACACCAAGTAATTTTACGACACCATGTTTTTTTGTTTGTTCTTTTACCTATACATAAATGGCAAAAAAAGCGTAACTAATACCATTTTGCATTGAGGGAGTGTCCCACTGTTGGATAACTGTCCCATTTTTGAAACAGCAAGCATCAACTTATTGAACAACACGTGGCTGTAACACCCTATCAGATTGCGATATGATTCGTCGTGTTCCACGGCCCGTGTACCGCTAGACAGATTGACCAATCGAGTCCAAAATCAATAGCACTCGTGTCATATAAGAGAAGGTATCATGAACATTTCATAAAGGTCGAATAATATTAACTCAGGTTTTCGCATGCCATAGCCAAAACCTGTTTTCTGGATTATCTTATTAACGGGTTAACGAATCGCCACAAAAATCGATACGGCGCAATGCCCCAAATAACCAAACATGCTCCTAAAGTTTCAACTCGATCGGTTGACCCTTACGTCCGTGACAGTTCGCAGAAAAGTCAATAGCAAGACGGACTGACAGACGGACAGACAGACTCAAACCTATACACGCACGTCAAGCTAAAAATCACTGCTCTTGGCGTTCCAGTGTTGGTAGAGTCAGGCAATGTGCTCATCTTCGAATTTTTGACGGTGTTCCAGTGCCTACTTTCTATTCGTTCTACGAACATGGGAGTAAAATGGGATAAATATATTGTTCTCTCCAATATCTTTGTCATAGATATTGTAAGGATGAGGTTGTTGTTTGGCACACTGCTTCTTCAACCTTTTCAAAAGATCAAAGCGAGTTAAATGTAAAACAAAATGTAGTAAACTTAGAAGGTTTGCTTCCAGTTCTGTCTTGCAGTTCAAAAGGCTTTTCAAGCTCGCCTTCTTTTTTATTTTCTTTTACAATATACTTAAAGGATACTGTTTAAAAACACAGCTTTTGACTGAAATATTAATAAATATTGTAATGACATACGAGTAGTCCTCTATCCGCGGACAAAGGATAACCGAACAGCAAAATAGCAAGGGAAGGGGGGGGGGGAGATAACTTATTCAGAGTACGGAATCGCAAAGAAAAAAGGACGGAATGAAGAGAGAGAACAGACAGAGCGCATGTCAAAGAAAGAAAAACTAAAACAAAATTAGAGTCCATAAAATACTTTTTAAAGCTAAATCTGTTCATCTCGGAAAACCCTCTAAGTTCTGTGGTTATGGAAAGTTTAGTTAAGATGCGGCTAGGGATGGATGTGACGACAGTACAGAATGCAGCAGCTTTTAGTAAATTTAAGTAGCCATATAAAATATCTTGCCGTGGCAGCTGCGTGGAAAGTATTATGGGCACCCCCAACCACGAAGATCGAACCCCGTACCTGTATGATTGGAGGGCAGGCAGAGACCTAGAATTTAGTTAGGTGGAAGGTTCTGTACATCAGTCAAACCATCCCATCGAGTAACTTAACAAATAACTATCTGAATGACCAGTTCCTGTGCAAGTTTGTATTCAAGACTAGATGGTCAGCATCTTGCGATCCGGTGTTGAGGACGCCTGCAGCTCAGCTCAGTTTATTCAGAAAACAAATAGGAGGTGTGGTGGGCCGCTTAAACATTTAAGTGCCCCTCGCCCTTGCACCCCGATTTACGCCGGGACTAAGGTTGTGGAGGGCCAGTGAAAATAGATTCGCTCGGGTCCTTTCTAGCCTACATTACACTTTGTCTAGGTGCGTCACCCTTGGGCTCTGGCAACCTGCCCGTTTGATGTACTGCTTAGATATGAGCTGTTATCTAGCCAAAGGCGGGACACAACTTAACGCACATCAGATGATTAACGGTGTTTAACATTGTTCACGCGCCGTTGCTCGTTGGTAATTTTGCAATATGCTGCCACCGTGACTTTTATCTTGAAAAATTACGCCGTACCCAGGTTGGCAGTAGTTTGAGGGTGGAGAAAAGTGGTTCTGATTGGTTCATGCTTGACCTTTCGCTTGCCCTTGAGGACTGCTGCCAATCTTTGATTGCTCACAACTGCCGAGTGCGAATAAACGCGAGGCTGTTTTCCCCATCCTTCAGTAATACCTGCCTAGCATAAGTTAAAATCACGGGATTTTAGCGTGGAAGGCTGATCCTCGATCAGCCAGGTGATCGTCCTACAATGAGACAGAATCACCAACCTGGCTATGACTTGAACGATGATTTAGAACACTGCGAACAATGAACTTTTCTGACAGACGTCCTGAGAACGCCCTCGTTTTATATTTGCAGGTCTTATTCTTAATTCTGTAATTTCGTAGTTGAAGCTATGTTCAGATTTGAATCAACAGACGGAGAAAAGCGGAGTGAGTTTCTTAACCCACATCATGAGGTTTTTATCAATTTATCGCCCAACCGAAGAGAGTCTTTGCTAAAGTGGAGTGTGAATTCAGTAAACATCAGTTTTGTAAGAAGCATGATTTCAGCCAACTAAAGTGTGACTTCATGAAGCCTCAGCCAAAAATATTTCTTAGCTTTCCAGAATATTTTTTTTAAAGGTTGGATTTTGACGGGTACAAGCATTCGGTCATTCCAAACATTTTAGCGTCATTCCTTGTATGAACATGTTCTTACTTTTTCATTTCTTCTTTTAAAAGACTTCTCTATTATCCTTTCTTCTCTAACAGGAAGAACCTCGCAGCTGTTAGCTTCACCTTCTATGGATATTGTTTGGCGTGACAGCTCATTTGAACCCTGCGAAAAATTTGTCGCGAGACATTTCTCGGAGGGGGTGGAGACGCCAATATCAGGAAACATCAGTCGCAGTAGTGTGTTTGCCATTGCTGGCATCCTTTGGCGCATAGCGTGTACCCCATCTTCCAACCTTTTCCTCGATTTCACAACATTTCCGCTGGCCATTACGCCCCTCCCCTCTTCTTTGACAGCATATCTTCTGCTCAAGTCGTATAATCGAGTTTCTTCGGGACTTTGCACAGCGGCGGGACTACAAACCGGCATATCTGGACGCGCGCAAAACCCCACCCACCGATCAGCCACACGCCATTGCCGGGGAGCCGTGTGTTGTCTTGACAGGGTGACTGGACAACACTCACCCATTTGTATAGTTTCTTGGATAGGCGTGAACCGTGCCTTATAATGGGATGAAAATGTACACAGCCATTTGAAGTATCCGGATTCATGTGTTTTTTCATGGAGATCTTTTTTTTGCTTTATTGTGTTCTTACTTCCCTTATACCACGAAAAACAACGACCTCATGCGTAGGCAGTTCACGCATTATTTTGAGGTAATTTACTTGCCTGCCTAAGGAATGTACTTGAGCCTGAAAACAAATTACTCTTCGGTTTATCGCTGATTATATTTCTAAAGGTGTTGAAAAAAATTGCTTTTAATTGTCAATAATTATTCGGTTAGGACCTCCCAAAATAATATGTATACGTCGCTCTTAAGGCTGTTCAAAAAGGCCTCAGGCAGAGGAAACTATTCGGATTAGAATGAACCGTCTTACAGACCTACTCATTGTTTCCCAGATATCTAACTTACTCCTAAGAAACTCGCTCTTTGTTTTGCCGGATAATCTAAAGTAGTTTCACAAAATACTTTTCCAAGAGGTTTTCCAATTCTAGGGAGCATTCCTCTAATGAGCGTCTTTCCATCTTGCTGCAGAACGGCAAGATGCGGATTATACGGATACCGAACATAGCAAAGTGGATATGAAGACATCCCAAGTAATAGTTGACCACTTTGATATCATCACGCACGCATCCCCATGTTAAGTTTCTTTACTTTTATTGTCCTTGAAAAACGCGTGCGATGCATCTAATAAAGGGATAGAATAACTCGCATAGCATAAAAATAAGGTATAATAAGGTTTAATCAGACCTTGCGTCGCATTTGAACGCAGCGCAGAGTGGTTCTGGGCAATGTGAAGCCTCTGTGCCCAGAACTTTGGATACACATGTGGTTACGAAGCCAAAGAAACCTTTTTTGCATTCTTTTTGGTTTCCACAGTTTTGGTCTTTCTAGGGACAAGGATGTGTGGTAATCGTCGGCTGTGGGAGAGAGACTGGAACTAAGGAAAAGAGAGAGAGACAGTGGCTCCATCCCCAAGGGTCAACCCCCTCACACATTCCCTAGTTCGTTGAGTTTTCCCTTGTGCACGCCCAACTCTTTCCCCATTACCGCATCATCTTTTTACACAATTTAGAACTCGGAAGAGAATTAAGCTTCTGATACACATCCTGTTACGCTTTAAGAGTATATTCAACGAGAACTCAATTTCTTTACGATGCTGTGGTTATTCACGACAGGAGCTTTCATGAGTTGGGGCACTCGTTGTTTTAGTGACTTATGATGCTGCTCATTGTTAGTTGGAATACCCTGACCAAACTCCAAGTTTCTCTATTGGCAGAAAAGGGAGGTTTTTTTATGAATCATTTTGCTGGCGGTGTAGGTAGCCATGAAATGCTACAAGAGTTGCGAAATAAAGCAACTTTCAGGTAAAGCATGATAAAGAGATTCTTTTTGCTTATTCTTTTATCGTATTCTTCCTGATATCTCCCACACTGGTTCAGGCTTTAATTACGACATGAGAGCTGTATGCTTGCAACCACACAGATTAGGTCAACCTGGTTGAGGCCAATTTAGTGTAGAAAAGAAACGTATGAAATGACGTACCTATAGTTTCTGAGGCTGTGCTCTTGGTTATGCACGCGCTATATCGCAAACAATGGTCCACGCTGCCGTGAACAAAACTTTGGAGAGAAGCTAAATGACTTTAGGGAAGACCAGCTCTTACATGGTTTATCTGTTTAGTTCTAACGCTTTCTTCAGTTCTACGAATCTATGAGTAACAAGTTAACCAAAGTTACGTCACAGAAGAATTTGGTGTAGTTAGGTTCGCTCTTTTATGGCCCCGCCTCGCTATCTCCAAGTTGAAGCTCTTCTACATCTCAGTTGATGGATGATATGGTCGTGAAATGAGCGGCATCAGTTTTGGGGACCGTTTAGATGAGTAATTTAGGTTCATTTTAGTGCTTATGACTTACCTTGTCTTCTGTGTGCTTGGCGGCCAAGAATTTAAAACAAAAGCTAGAAAATCTAACTGGTAAAACTTCGAGAGTAATGGAGATATCAGTGCTCTCGCATTTCAACGAGTCCACGTCCATTACAGGAAAGCGGATTTGATACCCCAAGGATACTGTACTTACAGTACATCGATAAAGAACTGTTGAAACGCGGTTCAAATTTGAGACTAACAGAACCTGTCTTGAAAATGTGAATGCCGCCTTACACTCTAAATCTGAAACTGTGAAAAGTCACCATTTCTCCTACAAAATTGCTCCACTGATTTCATTCAGTGGAGCAATTTTGTAAGGAAAACAGTGAATTTTCACTGAATCCCGGTGACTTTCACTGTTTTAGATTAAGAGTGTAAAATATAGGCGTGATATGCTGTCGAGAAAGTCTAACGCATCATCTACAACAGTTTGCGCATTATTTTTTTAAGTTTATTTTTTACAATTCTTTTTTAAATCGTGAGGCATTTTTTACCATGCACGTTTGCCTTGATATTTTCGTTAAGATGACGCAATGGCTGCTAATTGGAATCCTGAATTAAAAACGCCAAGGTTAGTGTTCCTTTCCCGTACGATGATCATAATTGCCAATTAAGGTATACAAATTTTCCTTGTTTCCTTTCTCATCGTTGATATCTATTTCCTATATTTTGCGTATGCTTGTGAAGAAATAGGGTTAAAAAATGCCGTTTAATCAGATGACATCGAAGTTTAAAATCGTTCCACCTTTTGTAACACACTTTTCATCATGCATCAAACCATCAAGCTGAGTAACTGCGGTGCGCGGCACAAGGCTTGTAGCTTATTGCTAGCCCAATTTTACCTAGTTTAACGGCGTATCAGCGGTGCCACTTACCACTTGGTGGCTGCTACAGCCTTAAGAGTTGAGCGGCATCAGCCTAAGTAAAATCTGATCGCAGCGGTAAAGCGCAGGAAAGCATAAAACAAAACATATCCTAGGTTAATCCTAACTTTCGTGGCTTGCCGTCGTTTCTTACATTAATATATTGAAAGGTGATCCAGTAATAATATCCTTGGTAAGAAAGTTGCCAACAGAAAGTCAACCCTCCTTTGATGGACATGTCGGTCAGTTCTTGTTCTTTGTCTACGAGATAACTTATTGGTAGATTGACCGTTTTTGTTTGTTTTCCTACGCTCTAGCGACGAAACGCATTTTTTCACAAGTGTTCATTTAGTAGGGTATTTATATCAATCCTTGGTATTGCTGTTGTTTTTAGAACATTTCGACCAGTATCTTCGGAGCGATGACAGGATACATACATAAATACATACATACAAACGGACTCGCATGAAACTATAAACCCCCTTTCCAAAAGGAGGCGGGCTTAACAGGCTGTTTGGAAGAAGACATTGGGATCTACAAAAAGAGGCGCAAAAATCGGATTTGAGCGCTCTGATTGATCAGCGAGAGAAAGAGAGATAAGATCTATGCCTCCACACTAAAACATCCTTATTCGACATGTATGGCGTAGAATGTCATAACTCGGCCTAGGTGCGATAGAGCATCATAACTCGGGATGGAAAACCCATGGCATCATATCTCGCTCAGGGAGTCGAACATCGTAGCTCCATTAGCGGCCATTTGTACTAACCCTAAGCTTTATTTTTTGCGCCTTGGCAACAATTTTGTAAAACACGAATAAAGAAGTAAGGAAGCTCTGCGCTGTTTTGAAAAGCTCTTGTAATTATTGCACATTATCATGGACGGGTGCACCCTTCTATTGTATGTCGACAATTCTTTAAATATTTGCATGACATGGATCTTCATTATTTTGTGCAATTACCATGGACGGGCCACTGGTTTATGAAATAATCAAGTCATGTGGTTTTTTGAACATATACACGAGCTTTCAACAAAGTTTGGTTAATCAAATAACAGACATATGGAATATGCCTCTTATTTGGAATACCTGTAATGCTGGTGCGATGATAATAATGATTTTATTATACTGTTTCCCGTTATCTTTTACCATAAGTCGATTTCTGGCAGGTTTATCTGTTCGATTATCGATTTCGTAATGAAAATTATGTCTGACTGTACTGTGTAAGCGCATAAGCAAAACATAATGCAGATCTGGCCAACACTACTTTAGCTAGGTCTACTCCCATGTTGTTAAGAAGGAGAG
>Ga0058701_10003549_pt1 | contig 12385 bp, 4 predicted proteins | sample AgamicOrMae_FD_97039 | JGI IMG/M metagenome (GOLD analysis project Ga0058701, IMG submission 97039) | Agave microbial communities from Guanajuato, Mexico - Or.Ma.e | ecosystem: Host-associated > Plants > Phyllosphere > Phylloplane/Leaf | place: Guanajuato, Mexico | collected 2012-06-04
ACCTAACTTAACCTAACCTAACTTAACCTAACCTAACCTAACCTAACTTAACCTAACCTTACCTAACCTAACCTAACTTAACCTAACTTAACCTAACCTAACAACCTAACTTAACCTAACCTAACTCTACCTAACCAAACCTAGCTTAATCTGACCTACCTTAACCTAACCTAACCGAACCTAGCCTTGTCGACAGCAGTAAGCCTACTGCTGTCAAGGAGCATGCTTTTGGTAAGAGCTGACAGTGAGCCTTAGTGACCTACCTAAAGTATCCTAGGTCATTTCAACGTACGCGGTTGTATCTGTCCGTCCATTGTCCCAATGTAATGGAAGATTCAATCCAAGTGGAACAGGAGGTAATAACTCCCACCTTCGAAATTTATAGCAGCTCACAATCTTGAAACATCATTATTTTGAGCCTAATGAATCAAGTCGTAATCTCCTTCGTGTGTTATCAGGTTCCCAACACTCGAGTTTGCGACTGTTCGTCCTTGAATGTCATGTTGAGATTCCGTGCTTGAGCACCATCCAGCGCGATGCTTAGGTCAGCAAAGGCTAGCGAAGATGTGCCTTGTATCCCACGATTCGGCGGAACGCCTCGCTGTGCGAAATTGGCTTGGGGCATAACGACGCAACCATAGGTTTCTTTAGTCAGCGCCCTCCTATGGGTTACCGATCGCTTCCCGTGTTGAAGTGTCCATGCCGTACCCATGCCGTATTATCCTTTCATTAAAAAACACGAATGGATATCCGTGCACCATGGATGTCCTGCATAAAGCGCTATTTAAGAGAGCGACTGACATCGCTGATTGAGTTTCCGGTATCGTTGGACAGACAGGCTGCCGGTGCCGGTGCCGGAGTTGGAGGCAGTCGCGTCAGCCGTCAGCCGCGACAAGGCTGTGACGGCGGCGGCGGCGCTATGCTCCTACATGGCTACTTTCCGCTGCCGCGCCGCTTGTTTACCTTGTGGCCATGCCATAACCTAGCTTGACTTATTGCAGCGCTAAAAATTCTCGCGGGAAAGGCTCGCGTTTCCGCGGCCGCGGCCGATCCTCTTGTAAGCATCCTTTTTAGAAGCGCTGGCGTCATTTTCTAGTTACGTCTGCGAGTACATGTAGGTATCTCGCGGTACTGTCTCGGACAAATCTTTACTCCTTTCGAGATTTTTTTTTCTAAACAGCGCAGAAGTACGAGCCTCTTAGTCGGTTTTCAAACTTTTAGTAATACAGTAGCTCTAGTTTGGACAGGAAATCTTGTCTCGCTTCATAAAGCGGGATTTTGTCTGCGCTTGCCAAAATTAAGAATGTCTCTCATAGTCTCTGTAGTTAAAACGGACGAGTTCCTGCTTTCTTGGAACTACTTCGTTCTAAAAATAGGAAGGTTTTGTTACTCACTGAAAGGCGTATTATCGAAAAATGAAAATATTATAACGTTGAAACAAAGTGTTTTTGGTTAAAATGGATCCGTTTCAAAATTCTCGACCATGAACTTTACCATAATGCAATAACAAACGAAGGACAAAGTTTCTTAGTCTTACCTCACTCAAACAAGTCCATCTTAACCTGACCAAACCTAATCTGACCCAACCTAACATGACTCGATCTAGTCCCACCTATCCCAACCTCATGTAACTTAACATAAACTAACCTATTCTAACCTCAACTAATCTAATTCAACCATATGTGGCTTGCCCACACAACTAATTCAATTCAATCTAACCAAAATCCCCCTGACTTAACATCACTTAACCTAACATCACTTGATCGGACCCAACCCTCTAAATTTGAATCAGTGAGAGTCTCTGAGTTCCAGTGAAAATTCAATAATTGCAGTCAATATAGCACCACTGGAAAAATTCACTGGTGCTATTTTGACTTAAATTTAGTTAATTTTCACTGAATCTCTTAGACTCTCACTGATTCAAATTTAGAGTGAACCCACTTTACGTCTCGTATCCTAACCTCACCTAACCTAAGTTCACTTAACCCAACCGTCATCTAAACGAATGCATTTCAGCCGAACGAAGGTGATTTACCATCGCTGTATCCAAAATATTGATCGCAATATGATAAGAGGTAACCTTGATAGGCAAGCCGGATGGCACGGAAGCGGGGGCCGACTGCTTTCACTAGTACAGCCTCCCCACAAGTGTGGCCTACCAGTTGTAGCACTCTGATTAGAGCGTTTTCCACGGAAGGCCGCCGCCGTTGCCGCGCCGCCGCCGCCGCAGGAGCAGAGCGCCGGCGTCGAGGCCCCGCAGCCAGCAGCGTGCGCGCGATTCGCCAAGCGCTTCGCGTCGCGTCCGCGTCGACCTGACCATAGCCAGTGTGGACCGCGCTGCGCCGTGTGAGCGCCTCGTCTCACGGGCCCGTATTGTGCTAGTGCGCTTATCACAGCCATGGCGTCGACCAAAAACAAGTATTGTGAGTATCTCCGCAGGCCTGGAAAAGTTTCGTGGAGTGCGTCGGCTTAGGCGGTGCGGGGACCAATTCGCTGCTCGCCCCGCCCCGGGGCCGGGGTGTGTGTGAGTGGATCCCATCGAGTGCTTTGCTTATGCCTGTGGCCAATGCCTGTGGCCAATGCCTGTGGCCAGTGACGTCAACGACTCCACAGCCCGGAATATTTTTCGAGCAAATGTCAACGTCACAATCTGTTTTAGCGTCCGGCGACGGCAACTAGACTCGACACGAGCTGCTTTCGCACGGTGACTTGGACGCGCTACCTTTGACCTCAACCTTTGACCCCAACCTTACGGCGGAATACCTTCTTCAAGCGAACAACCCTCTCCTCTCCAACCGAAACCAAGTCTGTTTGCCCCAACCTCTCTCTCACTTTTATTTGATAGCTCTTATAAACTTCGACGTCTCAATTCCAAGGAAAACAATCCTATCCAAACCTACACAGTAAAAACAAAATACCCGTTTTGGGGAATGGTATACCTGTTTTGGGTATGAAACTAAAACGGCGTTAGTACGTGTTTTGGTAATTATTCAACATAGACCTATGTTCAGCCACATCAATGGAAAGCTCTCGCTGAGACCTTTTAAATGATGGGGCTAAACACAGGTCTTTCTTAAAAAATAACCAAAGAACGTACCACCCCCGTTTTGGTTACACACTACAAACAGGTATAACATTCCCCAAAACGGGTGTTTTGTTTTTATTACTGTGTAATTTCGCGCTAATAAACCCACAATCTTAACAAAAGCGCACCGTAACTCTCGCCAATCTAATTCGAAAAATATGTAGAATCGTCTTAATAAGATTGGGAAACTTTCGTGAGATCCCAAAATCGGTTGTAATTGATTCGTTTGGTCTTGACTGTTTAGATGACGGTAAGTACAGTCTTCGCAAACCAATTTCTAAGGATCATTTAATGAAGCTACAATACCACTTCGCATGTCCCATTTTACGACTAAAACTTTCCGTAAAATGGGACGAGCTATTCTTTTGCTCTGCCATTCATAAATCGCGCATGCATGTAGCCCACTTTGTAGCAAAACGAGGCGCTCTGAGCACATTCCATATTTACCAAAATACTTCTTGAATTTGATTTTTGGCGAAGGACCTTTCGGCTGGGAAATTCCACGCTGCAATTTACCTGAAAGCGGATATGTAGACGAAACCGCGATAATTTTGTTTTGGGCAAGATCGACGGCACGTCACCCATACATTATTTTCAAAACATTTTCGGAGATTTTTTGATTGCCTCGGTACGTACTGTACGCTGTATTTGTCTCCACGTCTTGTTTTCTAATTTGTCGCCAAGTCAAAGGAAACGACGGCGAAGTAAGGCAGAACCACAATCTAACCTAGCCTAACCTAACCTAACGTCAAGCTTCGTGTTCGCTGATTCAGATCCTTGTTTTAAGAGTCTCAATCACGTCATCATTTGTTGTCTAACCTTCTTCGGCGTTGCGTCTCGACTGTAATGAGGGGACTTGAACGCACGAACACGACAAATCACCTTCCGTTACGAATTTCAAGGGTAGAATATTCTACCTTCAGGGTGGAACAAAAGGTAGGAAATTCCACCTTCCCAATTCTTGGCACCCAAGTATTGCACCGTGTGTTATAAAGCCAAAGCGCTCCAATAGTCCGTATTAGAAGGATGAAGGAAAAAAGGAATGGTTAAAATCTTGTTTTACAATTTAATGAAACTGATAAAACTTTCTACTTACCGGCTGAAATGAGGGCACGCGTTTCTTTGGAATACACAAAACTAGGAGAATACTTAGCTAATACAAAGAGATATGAGTCTAAATCGTTCTTTGGAACGGCATGAGCTAATACGGAGAGCGGTTGATTTTGCTATTATTGCTTAGGAATGAGCTTGCCTTTCTGGCGTTGGTTATCATTAGATTTTGAGTATTGTTTGTTGACTACAATTACTCCGGTCTGTCATTGACTATGCTTAGGAAGTCTTTGAAGAGTCCTCGTTTATTGAAAATCATGTTCAAAACTAAAAAGTCTTGAAAAATATTTGTTAATAAAGAAAATATAAAATTCAGCTGACAGTAAATCTTTATCGTCTATCTTGAAGAGTTTTTTATGCGCAGTTTCCATCTTTTTGTTGCTGTTGTAAAGCGGTATTCCATTGTTAAAAATAAACGTCCAAAAATGGGAACATTACAAATATGCTACCAACGCCTATTTTTTCAGTATTTTTTGCTCTGACTGAACCTATTTCATATTGTAATCGTTTGCCCGAACTCACTCAAGACATTTATTGAAAGACATATCAGGAAATGTTCTTAACCTAACTTCGAATTTTTGGTGACATCGTTCTACGTGGAAGTAAAAAAAATAATAAAAAATAAAAAAAATGTTTTTTATTGTGTATTTTAAATATGAACGCGCTCTCAACTACGCCTAAAGAAGAAGTTCTCTCAGTCCCAAAAGTGGCATTTAAAAAAGTCATGTCAAAGAAATCATGTTAATATTTTAAACGACAACTTTTTTGACTTTACCTGGGATCGGTTTATTATATGAATCATCGGACACTCCGACGTTAAAACCTGCGGGTGCAAAAAATTCATTTTTTCCGGCCAATCGCTTGCTGCCATTTGGCATTGTTTCGCCGGCCGTGACTCAAGTTAAGAAAAACAAAAACGCTCTCTTGAATCGTATTCTAGGTTCTAAATGACATTTTCGCCGAGCGGGCGACTTGGGGCTATCAGCAACGCGACTTGATAAAAGAGTTATGCTACCTTTATTGGTTTCACCATGGCCTTATCAGATTGGCGTGGTGCCGATATTCGTTCAATGCATTCTTTGAACATATTTAGTCTGCGAGTTTTTTTTTCATTTTGTCGACACTTTGAATGCAGCCACAAGGAACGTGTGCTGGCGTTTGGCTTTTCCATTTTCGTGGACAATGTCTAGTTTACAAATAATCTGGACCTAGCTAAAGGTACCGGGTATTTATCTAACCTTGCCTTGCTTAACCAAACTGTAAACTTGATGTGACGTAACATACCGTATGGCTTGCCTCACGTATAAATCGTCATTAACCACTTTTGATACCGTTCAGGACCTTACGTTGGATGTACAGTGAGGACGATTTTTTCTTCTGTTATCTTTTGGTAGACTAACACGTAGTCAAAATCGTTTCTTGTATTACTGGTAATTAAGAAATTTCTTGTTCTAGATGCCCATTTTTTTGAGGCACAAAGCAGTTTTTTCAATTCAGGAACTTTATCAGAACGTGCCAAGATGTCTTTCCTATTGAGCAGCGGAATAATGCTCTTTTAAAAGTAATGTCTTGTGCCAAGAAAAAAATATGAGGAAACCATTTCTTGACTTAGAAAATATTTTTCCGGCTTACTGTTTTGTGACAAGAAAAACTTCTCGGCCAAAGAAAATACTTTGTTGGTCCTCTGCCGATCAACAGGTAGTTTGCTCCAAACTTGTTTACCTACAAGAGGTTGCGATAAACACACTTGAGTAATTGCCAAGATTAATCGACCTGGAGGTTGATCAACCCTTGAAACTTGGTACACCAAAGGAAAACATTCTCTGAGTAAAGGGAAAAAATCGATCTAATTACAAGAAAAAAAACTCGTGAGTCAATATAAAACTTTTTCAATTGTCTTTCCTTTACGATAAAAAATGAAATAAAATTTTGTAATCGTTTGAAAAACCCCTTTTTTTCTGGGGTTATTAGCAATGATTTCGTTTTATCAAGTTTGGAAAGGTTGGCAGCTTTCGATGTCTATCTGCCACTGTTTTGTGAACAGAGTGTCTTGCTAATCCTAAAGTTGTCACCGTTGAAACAAATATTGATTTCCAAGGAGGTCCAGAGCGGCCGAAGGTAGACAAGAAGTGAGACAAAGTCATTCAAAAGAGACTAAAAAACGCAGCCTCTGTAGAAACGTCATCAAATCGTTCGCAAAGCAGAGTGCGTAGAAATGCAAAATTTTCGTGAAAACAAGGTAGGCAACTTGACAGTGCAATCGGACTGTCAAAGAACAAAAGCGTTTTTGTAGATCAGCCGGAAAGGGAGAGCGTTTGTGTCGTGCATCCTAAACGGTGTTTCACGACAGTGCTGCCAGAGCAGCGGTAGCGACTCTATGCCGATTTTAGCGTGTAAAGTTGGCCACTCTGATTGAACGAAGTGAGAGAACGGTGCGAGTCCGTTAAAGAAAGAAAGGGACAGGAAAGGGAGGAGTAATTTGTAAAATGTTTCGCGTGTATCACGCATCACGCTCGCATACGGTGGCGGCGCACTTGAGTGTTCAGTGCTGGACTGATGCAGCTCATGCGTTCAGAGAGAAACTTCTTAAGATGACCCACTTTTGGGGAGGGGGGGGGCTCTTTACATAGTTCTGTGCCTCTTTTTGCGCGAAAAAAATGATTGCCGTCTTAAGCAAGCGAGCTTCGCAAATCTGAGGAACCTTGGACCTTGAAATTTGTATGACTGCACTTTGATAAGGATGTACGTGAGGGTCACACGTATTTTCAGTGATTTGCGATATTTTGACAGCTGTATCTAATGGATGAGCTCAACAAGAGCGTTCTTGGTCATGCGTGTAGAGACGTCTAACTTGAGAACTGAAGATGTGACACGTTTAATCTTCAAACTCAAAACAGGTGAGGGACCGACCAAAACAGATTCTCTTAGTCCTTCTCTTTATCATCAAAAAGGTCGTCATTGTTCAGAGAGACAGCGAGGCAATGGCAGCGAGGGTCCAATTACTCTTTTGAGGCTTCTGCACAGGATTTCAGGGATTTTAGGTCAGATTCAGAAATTTCAAGGATTTTAGGCCGGATTTCAGGGCTTTTAAGGATTTTAAGTATTTCAACAGTTTTAGGCCCGATTTCAAGGAATTCAGGTCGAGTTTCAGGGATTTCAGCGTTCTATAAACTCGGGTTCCATGGGTTTCGGGCCAGATTTTAGGGATTTCAGGTCGGATTTGAAGGGTTTAAGCCATATTCTAGAGATTTCACTTCGGATTTCAAGGATTTCAGGGATTTTACGTCGGCTTTCAAGGTTTTCAAGCCGGATTGCAGAGATATATGGTCGGTTTTCACGGATTACAGGGATTTTAGGGATTGAAGGGATTTCAGAGATTTCAGGCTGAACTTCACGGATTTTAAGTCGGATTTTAGGATATTTGTTTTCCAGAAGTCAACAGTAGTTCGCCCCTCGAACGGCCGTGTTGGAGTTGAGATTCATCGAAGATATTTTCCATACTCGGTTGAAGCTGTAATAATTAATCGAAAGAATAACGTTAGTGATTTTAACGTTTTGCTATTCAGAGCTGATGTTATCAATAGCCGAAAACTATTTTAAAGGTGAATGTCTCTACCGCTTGCTCTCGTAACCGCTTAAATGGCGTTGCGGCAACTTAAAAACGACCCGAATGTAAGCTTGAGCACACAATTTAATACTCGATTGACTAAATATGACCCACTTTTTCCGCGGGATAGTTTTTATGATGTTTGCCTTGTTGCTACACACCTTTGCCGAAGTCGTTGACATGCTTGCCGAAAAATAGCGTACGAAAAGTATGCAGCCGATGTTGACCTCGAAGTGCCCTTCGATAAATTCCTTCAGAAAGCTGCATTTTCTCTTGGGTTCCACTTTTTGCAGCAATTGAAGCCGGGCCAGGCGAGGAACACGGCACCTAACCTAAGCTATCATACCCAAGTTTGATACACTCAGCTAACCGAACCACCCTTTCGTTTATCATCTTTGTGTAATGAAAGGTTGAAACAAGGTGGAACGCTTAAGGTAGAAATGGAAGAATTAACACCAAGAGTGTGCACTACCAGGCGTGACCGGTAGAATTCGTACGGTTAGTAAAAAAACTTTTTGGAGCTTGTTTATTAATATATGCAGTGGATACTTTTGAAAAAACGTCAGCGCAAGCGGAATAGTGCTTCTTTTAAAGTTAATATTATTAATCCGGAATAGACCCCGAAGAAAGTTTGTTTAGTAAACATCCCTCGTAAAAGTTCTTTCTTATCGTAAGGTTCTTCCGTTTAATAAAGTTATGCAGTTCTCTGTGAACTGAACAATTGCAGTTTTTAATGAAAGCGATACACAAAGATAAGACGTATTACTTCATAGTTACACAAGTCCTTTAAGGTCCAGTACACCGCTTATTTCCTCTTTTATTTTAAAAAAAGTTATGTGATATGTACAGTCTTTATCACTAGTAATTACTTTGTCTTGTAATTGATGATCTCTCGCACAAAGCGCTATGATATCTACTAAGTAATCAGTTTTTCGAAAAAAGTAATGTGTCAATTTTGCTTTAAAGAACAAAATTGAGTTTAATTATTTTTTTAAAGTAATTATTTTATGCGAATGTTTACTTTTTCAGTAACAAATCTTCTATGATTTTTAATCAGTCAGCCAATTTAAACAGCGTAATTTCCAAACGGGTCGTCATGAAAAACCGATAAAAATCGTTAAAAATGTATTGACTTTTTCTCTTGTATCATTGAATGCGTTTTTATACTAAACTGAAAAAAAGAGAATCTTAGATTCAGAAGTGACACAAGTCAATTTACTGATCTAAAAAATCAGTTCAATCATGCACTGATTTTCAATCATCGTCTTTAATTTAAACTTCTTATTTTAGGAACGACAGAACTGAAATTCAGTGAATATTTGAAATGAATTTTTCTCAGACCAGTAATTTGACTTAAGTTGCATGTGGAATTAAGAGTCCCGGCCCTTTTTTCGGTGTGAGAAAAGGCAAATGGACATGTGGATAACTTCCTGATTTTGTGTTATACTCTTTATCCATCCAGTCTTCCCTAGCCATGGAGCTACCGTTTTACATAGACCAGACCAGGCCTACCGGCCGGCGCGCCGTCAAAAGACGAGTCCCATGGAAATGCCATCGCGGCTGGCTGTCCCTATCACAAGTAAACCATAATAAAGGACAAATTAAAATTGGCCTCCATTTTCTTTCCATTCAAAACCTAAGTAAACAAAGTTTTTTTATTCCGCGCGACTAAAAATATCCCTACCATCAAGGTTATTGTTGCTTTGCATGGCGTCGTCAATGGACCAGTTAGGTTAGATCAAGTTGACTGTGGTTAGGTTAGGTATACTCTGGATGGACTGAGTAATATTCAATTGGCTAATGAGAAATTAGCAAAGTTGTGTTTGGTTAGGCCTACGTTTGACAATAAAAAGTGTCGTGTGGATTTTTCGTGTGGGTACGTACGTCATCGCAATATAGTCAGCTCAGCAGCCTATTCATATGCGTGCCGCGGCAATTTCGTTGGACGACTGCGGTCATTTTAATCTTAAGGAAACTTTTGGCGCATTTTTGAAAGGGAAGCTGGAGAGGTTTGGACGACATCTTGACTGTCCGCCTTTCAGCCGTTTTTGTTTACGTTTCCAATTCTATCAATCAACTGTTAATCCGGAAGCGAGTCGCAGTGCAAGGCCCCGATTATCCGGAAAAATGCCTTGAATTTTTCGACCAATCCATGATTGCCTTCTAGAACAGTCGGTTCCCGATTAATAACGCCCAATTTAATTAGTATTAAATGCTCGTTTCTAGAGTCAGTGAGTATCTTCAGCTCGTTCGATAATTTATTGATGGTAACCTTAGCAAGATCCGGTTGTAAGCGGAGCAGTTTTTGCGAAAACATATTTCCAGGAACTGTTAACATTTCCGGTTTGATTTTTAAAAAAACGCGGTACACGCTTTACTTGTGTTTAAATCGTTTACTGCGCTTCGTTCTAAATTTAAATGTTGGTATTTTGTTCTTGTGTCTTTGGTCTGGTCACCTAGCCGAGCGGAGCTGCAGCGGAGCAAAGCACACGCCACCTAAACTGACCTGACATTTCCAAGGTTGATGCCGCTTACTCATAAGCGACAGGTACTGCCATGTAAGCGGCATAGGGCTTGGCCACAGCAAGCATGCCGATAGCGAAGCGAGGAATAAGGCACCTAACTTAAACGGTTACGTCATGTCCTTAATTCTCGTCATGAAAGTGGAATCACGGAAAACTTGAGATGTAAAGAAAGGAACTCGTTAAACATTCAATCTTCCAAAATATCACAATTATGTATTCTATTCGCAAACTCTAATCACCCCTGTATACTGAACTCAAAATGTCGATATCTGCCCTTTTCGCGTCGAAAAAGGCGCCTGTTTGTTATGAAAAAGGAAACTGAAAGCTCGGTCATTTTTCGAGGAAGGTAGGTCGTTTGCTCACTGTAATTTTATGAGTAGAATAATTTATGAACCGCGGAAAGAAAAGAATTAAATGACACGTGGATCACGTGACGTCAAGTATCAGTACAGTAGTCAAATGGGTAGGTTACCTTCCAGACCTTGACTTGTGAACTTGTTTCCCGTGGTACCTGTTCGCACACACGGTCTATCAACTGAAATCTCGACGATTAAGAGGAACAGTCGTACAACAAAACAAGCCACCTGTCCGCTGCTGAAATTTCATTTCCCCCCCTAAAATAACAGATTTTAGTTTCTCTCGCACGTATTTCGTGTTTAAAATAACAGTGTTATATTTGAAGTGTGCACGTTGTAGCAATATTTACACTCCATGAATCGATTTTCACTCCTAATGCAAAAATGACGTGTCACGAGTTTACAGTCCGTAAATTGTTGTCCCAGCAAATCGATTGTTTTTACCGTGTTTCCGGAGTTGGCTGACAATTTTATTTGTCGGATGGCGTCATCTTATGTCAACAGAAACTTTTTCTCGCGAGTCGACTTGAAAAAAATTCCACCTTTTGTTTTGCCGGACGCGCGAATCATTTGCGCTTTAATCCACTTTAATATTGATGACGTTGAATTCCGAGTAGAATGTTGTCAGCAAACTTTTTTTATGGGTCATGCCTTTTGATATAACTCGACTGAACAGAAAGCGGTTGCTTTTACCGCAAGGAATTTTATTTTTATTTTTCTCTAAAGTTGTATAAAAATTAATGAAAAAAATATAGATTTTTTTAAAGACATACAAGGCAGAACTTAGGTTTAAATAAGTGAAACTTTTGTTTGTAATGTTGGAATAAAGAATACTTGCTTTTTAACCCTTCTGACTCGTATTTGTATGTTAATAAATTTATTTCGATCTTTAATCTATATTAAAACACTCTCTAATCAAGGAAGGTTATATTTTATCGTATGCATTTTGAGCGATGTTTGATTATCTAAAATAGGCTGCAACATATCGGCGATTTTTCCTAAAATTCTAATTATTTTCCTTCATTTTTTTTCGGCGGTTCTTTGATAAATGCTTTAGCTGAAAAGAGTCGAACTTTGTCGGCGGGGTTTGGTTAAGTTTTAGCGTTAATGGCTTTTAGGGGTCGGTGTAAAAGGGTCAAGTTGGGCGACCTTGAGCGGCCGTCTCATGGTTGAGGACGAGGTCGCCGGTGGAACCCAGGCTCTCTTCGGAGACGGGAAGTTGGGGCGGCGGGGAGGTGGCCGAAGAACAAGTGTATGGCTCCACCGTGCGTCTGCCAAATCCAATTATTTCCTTGTTTCTCAGGAAGTTTTTTTCTTACGCAGACTGACTGCATCATCAACTCATTTTAAGGCGGTCATTGGCGTGAGTGCCCCTCTTGGGCCGCGCAATTCAAGGTAGCCACCTCTTAGACCGCATCTTGACGTTTTCACTCATATTTTGGGCTACCCCACTAAAACTATCCCTGTCAATCGACCACAAGACTTACATTTAAACTTCTGGTCATGTGGCAGCTGACTAGTCAGAGTGGCTGCCGGGGAGTCATTCGAGTGATTCGTGCACTCTACGTAAATTTGAATCAGTGAGAGTCTCTGAGATCCACTGAAAATTCACTGAATTTCACTTAACACCAGAAAAATTCAGTGGTGCTATATTGACTGAAATTCAGTGAATAATCACTGAATCTCAGACTCTCACTGATTC
>Ga0058701_10003550_pt1 | contig 12384 bp, 8 predicted proteins | sample AgamicOrMae_FD_97039 | JGI IMG/M metagenome (GOLD analysis project Ga0058701, IMG submission 97039) | Agave microbial communities from Guanajuato, Mexico - Or.Ma.e | ecosystem: Host-associated > Plants > Phyllosphere > Phylloplane/Leaf | place: Guanajuato, Mexico | collected 2012-06-04
GTTTTTTTTTTTTTTTTTGCGCCATGTCGAGTTGTGATGCATATGGCATTACGACTTGGATGATTATCGTTTAGTTGTTGTAAGTAATTTTCTTATGCCACAGACATCTCAACAGGAGCGTCGCTTATGAGAACTTTCCCCAAAAAATAGAAGCTCATATCTTGACAAAGCGTTAATTTTTCAGCATAAAGGAAAGACAATAGAACTTAAAGGTACTTAAATAGCGGAAGCGCACTTCAGTGTGCTGATTCCTCTTTCACCATGGGACAACATTGTGGATTTCATTTGGCCTACTTATTTCTCTTAAAGAGCGGGGGCAAGCCATAAATTACGTAAGTACTTCAGGAGCAAGAGGGAGTCGACGTTTATCTTATTCTCGATACTTTAGGTGAAGCTAAGTAGCCCTACTTTGGGGGCGGAAGGGGTGTCTAAAATTGTGAAAAACTCCCTTGCCTTACCTGGAGTGGCTCCTGAAACATTTCTTTTAAAACGAAGCAGGAGAACACCTTTAGTAAAACAATAGACTTTATCGTAGATTTTAAGTTAAGGTTTCTTTACTTCATGTTGGGTGGTAGGTTATCTTGCTTAGGGTAGGTTAAGTGCTGATTAAACTCAGTACCAGGTGCTAACGCGTGAGGTAAGCGGTACGATGTCAACTCTAAGGTTAGCTTGATTTAAGTTTGATTTAGTACTATCACTGCACTTTTAAAAGATAAGCACAAGAGGCTGAGAAGTAATCCTCATAAATGTAGACTAGGCCTTGTTTAACGGCAAAATTTTGATGTTCTCTTTAAAGAAAATTTGATTTGTTTGAAAACCGTATTCAAGTGATTTTCAGTTGTACACAATAACAAGCAAAAGGGAGGTAAAGTCCGTTTGCGTTTACCAGTGCAACGAAAACAGGGGCCCTGGGGCGGCAGCACTCTCCTGGGTCCGGAACGCAGAGCCACCGTGACATAGCGTCCGAAGCAAGGAACAACCACCGATTCCGTAAACAATCCCCAAACCGTGACGTTGCGTCGGAGGCCCCAGAAATGTCGCCCGGGCAACGACAAACGGGACAAAAGAACCGAGAAGCCCTTCGGTTTCAAACGACCAGCGTTCAAGGAAATTGTGTTGATGACAACAAACTCTTTGTGCATTTATAGGCGAGCACATTCGACCCTACCAACACTTAGTCGAACGCCCTCATAGCACTTGTTACTGTCAAGCTAGCTTTGATTCTGTTGAAGAAGATTAGTTTTGGTCAGATTCGGTCACAGATGAACTAGGTCGAGGTAACTTTCAGGAAGTACCACTTGGGTTCAGTAACTCTCGGTTCCTAATGAAGCCACGATACACATTTACCTTGTGGTATGTGAGGTGGTATCACTGCTATTCGTTGGAAAAACATGCTGTTAAGAAAAAGTTAGACTTCGATCGATGGGCGCTTTGATGCGTTCCAAATGTAGTCTTAACTTTTATTCATTGACATCCATCGGAAATCGAATCAGTCAAAAATAACTTTTGATGGTGACTTCTAGTGACAATCTTCAATTGCAACAGTACAGCACCGAGCGCTGCGAATCACAACAGCACCCATCAGTAGAAATAACCACAGAACTGCTTGGAAAAATCGTTGTGAGGTTTCTGGATGAACAGGTTAGGAACAAGTTTCGTTGATTTCTATCAGTCTTATTTTGTCTTTTTTTTCTGAATGCTGTTTTTTATACGGAGTGATCGTGATTCGCGGAGTGCGAGCTCGCTAGAAGAATATTGACGTCGTTGATGGCTTTAAGTGATCTTTCACCATCAGTATATCGTACCTTGGCTGAAGGCAGAGCAACGGTGCATAAGATAAGAAAATGCCTGTGGGTCCCTCGCTGTGTTGTTGACGTCTGTTACCGCATGTTATTGTCAGTTTTGATAAGCCGCCTTCTTCGACATATTCGCTTTGCTCACAATCTTCCACCTTTAGGGGGCCCAGCCTGCAAAAGTCGACAGTCACAAAAAGGAAACTGGAACCTGAAACCTTTGATAGTAAAAGCAAACATAATCGAAACCAAAAAGTTCCGTAACGCGGGAGTATCTTTCGCATTGATATGGTTAGAGGAAGGCTTCTCCCGGATTGGTCAATGGAACCTGAAAGGGAGGGGACACGCACAGCACTGCCAACCTAACGGCTGCTTCAGATCGGCGTTGCCAACCTTTTAACCGCCAAAGTGAATTAATAAATCTTATTTCCTCATGAATTATGAAACTTTATTTTTAAAAATAATGATTTGCGTTAATATCACTTTTTTATAACTTCTTCAACCTCCTCTATTTTTTTACATGAATTCTGTTTTGCATTATAAAAGTATAGAAATACACTTTTTATAATTGTAAACTCTTTGTAAGCTTTTGGTTCGTCTCAAAGATTTCTTGTTTTCCTCAATTGTTTTTGTAAAAATGTCTGACCAAAGATTTTTTTGTAATTCAAAAATAAATGCATTGAATTTGCAAATGCATTTTCTGTGATAGGCTAGCGATCTTTATATCGGCGTGATATAATTAAAATAAAGTCTTACGATCGCCAATTTCAGTGTACTTCCACATTGGGAAAAGGCCTTTCAAATAAAACTTGCACGAATAGTTAACGGGAGAGAAGATTAGATTTTACGAACAAGCTGACGCACTCAAGTGTATTCTCAAAAGGTTAGGCGTCAACCAATAAACGTCGATATTATTTCATTAGACAAAGGTTAAGGCGTTGTTGCGACGCACTCAGGTACTCAGATGTGCCTCTTGCTGTACATGACGTCGCTAATTTCCCTCATCAAGAGAGCAATTTATTTTGTTCTCGAGTAACGTTCATTGCACGCTTCACCACTGCATCCTCTGGTAAACGAAGCGTTCTCGAAGAGGAACTTGTCTCATACCACGTGTTGATGGATCCGGAGTCTGTATTCAATGTCCGAATTGAGTTATATTTACAGAATTAAATAATATTATGCATAAAAATTCTCTGATTGAGGGGAAATAAATATCATAAACTCGTATTGGTATCAAATTTTAGAAGCGTTTTTCCGCAATAGTTATAGTTTTGTCATCTTATTTCACTTAAAAGGGCTTCTTGGCAACTTTTCGCCACATTTCTGAACGCTTTTTTTAAGGAAGTAAACATCCTTTCAGGGTATACTGTAGCTAATATCTTGTGCCAAAAGTTTTCGTTTTGTGATTCACAATAATACTTGTGAAATTTTACTTTAAGGGAACGCGTTTCTTATTTCCTGTTCTGCATTAACAGATTATGTCGCATGATGTCACATTCGCTATCCAATGCATACATAGTCACACCTTCAGAATTCGCTATAATAAATGAGTTGTTGCTTCCATTTAAGAATCCAAAAACTCTTAGCGGATGATAAATTTTTCGACAAAGGCATGGAATAATCTTGTTTTGGGATATTCGATGCAAGCTTGTTAGACCTCGCCTCTTTTTTACGCCATATTACGTAACATTACCCTTGGTCAGTTTTCGGAAGGTTACGTCATGTTATATGTTCCGGTATGTCGTTTTACGTTTCATTCCGTATTTCCAACTAAAAGATGAATGATAGGTTGGTGGCGAGGCCTGAGTATCCGCTTTGCAAAAAAATCTCGGAAATCGCATTCCCAAGAAAAGGCTAACGAAACTCATCCGGTTAGATCACAACCGTCTTCAACGACCTCCAAAGTCCTCTAGATCCGCATGCCACGCTGGTCCAACCGGAATAAAACCTCTGAAAAAAGAACTAATGATGCAAACTAAGTATGATTCATGTTATTCCTCGTAATGAACCAGTTATAAAAAGTACATGTATCATAATTTTGTGCATCTTGTTCTCGATACTTTGACATGAAAAGACTCTCGTCGTCTCAGCGCTCGTTTGACCCGCTGATTTTATTATACTTATGTCGGTGTCATCCGGCCTTTCGCTAAGGTATTTTTTCGAGATGTAGAAATAGTTAAGCAATCTTTTCTGTTTTGTTACAGGTAAGTGAGATTTGCTGTTATTCTGTCCTGAAGGGAGTAAGTATTAATCTTGAAGCTATTTTACTGATGTATATATCCCTGTCGTATGTCCTATTCATGGTCGGTTAATAATGCTTAATAGAACACGAAATTCACTAGAAATTATCCTCTGATGTTGACTCGGTCCCAGAAAATATTTTCAATTTTTGATATTTTCATATTTTTTTAAAAAAGAATGAAAACGAATTTCCCCTTGATTTTTCATTAATAAAAGCTTTTTGAACTTGCCCTGGTCATGATTTGGTTTAACTGAGCACCGTAACCTTCACTAAGGCAACTAAATGATCAAAAAAAAGTAAAGAGAAGAAAGAAAAGAAGAAAAAAAGAAGAAAAAACAAGGGGGAAAAATGCTTGCTGTAAATTTTGAGATGACTTCCTAACAAGTAGCCATTTTTTTCTTTTTTTTGTTTCGTTTTTGTAAAGTTATTTCGTTTCCCAAATCGGTGGCCTGTTCGAATTCCGTAATTTTGTAATGAGGTATTCGGCTAATAAGGGAGACCCTCTGATTTATCGAATCATGTGAAAATCTTGAATGGACACGAGATCCCGGATCGTAACTCAAAGAATCCCCAATCAATCCTGTGATTCCCGTCACGCAGCCTATTAAGGGTCCCGCATTATTTCATAAAGCTTCGTGACCCGAGGCGGGAGCCGAAGGGAGCCGAAGGGGAGCCGAAGATAGGCGGGGGAGCCTGCATCTTTGATTGAGCCTTCAACCCACCGGATAGCACACGCCAATACTGCTCCGTACCTGCGGGAAAAATACCTCTTGTTTTAATTCGGGTCTGACCGGAAAAGCTGCGTGTTTGGAAAGCGCTCACTTGTTCAGTAAGGAAAAGAATGTGCGTGAAGAGAGATGGATGCCATGGGTAGACAAAGACAGGTTGACATGTCGGCCCGCCCTTGTCACCTGGATATAGACACAAAACACAGAGCGAGGTCCGCAACTCAAGTAAGACTGACAGTGCAAACACCGACTATATATTCATAAAATGGTGCGAGCACGCCACGCTGTCGGAACGATTCCCTCTTTTGAGATATAGCCAAAACGCTATGATCGAAATTATCGTGATTCTAATCATACAAAAAAATGAGATAGTCAACTCACAAATTAATATAAACATGGATACACAACTTGTTTAGTACATGTTACTAGGGGTCTAGTTAATGTTACCAGCACAATGATTTACTAACACCGTTTTAGTCCTTACTAGCACGCTGGTTACATTGAGCCTACCTGGTAATTATATTTACTAAGTTATGTGTCCCTCTTTTTACTAATTTGTTAACTTATCTAACCCATTGTTCTGCGTGAGGCTTGATGTACTCGTAAACGATTAAACCGGAATTAAAGTCCCCTAATGTCATAACGATTTACTCTTAAACCGTTCCAGTGAGATCCGAAATAAGTCCGAACAAAATTTACCTTTTGAGGAATTACGTACAAGGATCTTTTTTTCCTTCATTAAAATGTGCAAGAATGACTTTTGGTAAACAAAAAATGTAGGTATTTTAAAACTCTGAAAACGTGATATTTTCTCCGTATTATTATTGTATACCACATAGGAAGGTTCTTTTAGGGTGAATTTAGCTTTTGGCAGGGCCGTAGAAGTAGGTTAATCAAAGTCTCCAAGGTTTTCAAGGAACAGTTGATTAGCAGACGCTTGCAACTTACCTGATGCTACTTCAAAAAGAGCTTTGATGGGGTCGTGTCTTATTAACCCAATTTTGGGGTCGGCTTTTGACTTAAAACATACAAAATTTCAAGAGAAATTAGCAATTTCTAATGAATCACTAGTCGGCTTAGGAGAGAATTAGGATGAATAGAGTTGAACACCTTTGCTTGAAATGAATCAGCTTGTGACGGGCTTTTAAGGTTCAGAATTTTACTGGATCATGAAACAAGGAAGGTATACATTTACAAGAGCAATCCGAGGGATTGTTCGTAAAGAAGTGAATGCGAGGTTAACATTAGCACTCACCCTATTTTTCACTTCTCTAATCGAAGTTTGAATACAATGTTCATTCCATTTAACCCATAACGGCCCTTAAGTATTTGGAGTGAAATTTAGCTTTAGTGGAATCGGAGGAATTTTTCCCATTAAAAACGCAATTTTAAGCTGTGAAAAATGCCTAAATTATAAAATTTCAGGTTTCCAGAGAGGTGATATTTTTTAGATTTTGACAATACTGAATGAAAAAGATCGTCTAAAATAATATTTTCTGTTTCCGAACGGCAACGCTGGGCGCTAAAGGGTTAATTTATGTATTTCTCAATCCTGGAATCCACTTGACATGATATTTTTAGATCGACTACCGCAGAGGTTATGTTAACCTAAATAAGGTCATATTTAGTGCTTCACTCTGGTTGGAAATGCTCTGTATCTTGTTTCACAGCCTCTCAGGCTTTCCACGCATTGCGTAGGTTACCCTTGGTTTACTGAGGTGCCTTTTATCACGACTAGGAGACGAATGGTGGAACAAAGAATGTGGAAAGCCTCACCTTTCATGTTGACAGTGTTGGAAAAGACGTGGCTAAGTTTTCGAAATCTCTTGCATTAATTCCGCGTCTCCATAAACGGCTGAATAGAGCTTTTAATTATAAGAGAGGACGTTTGGAATGCAAGGCGAAGCAGGGGCGCGAACTTCAAGTGAATCGCGGGGACGTTATGGGACGGGCCAGAAGCAGGTCAAAGACAGGACGAAGGTAGACCAAAAGAAAGATTACAGGCAGAGAGGTTACATTTATTCGGATGTCCCTTCGATGAACCTGGAGCGAGCTGGTCCTGGAGAATACTCCAAAGTGAATTCAGCCTGTCCTGAAACGCTGCAAAATCTTTCGCTTACATAGCTGGATCAGAAAGTTTTCAGCAAGATTATGTGTTGGCTGAGAGGTTCTGCTGGTCCGGACTGCGCAAAGAAAACGAAAGTGGATCATCTGGATAAGCCTAACTAATCCTTGAGCTTCCGGTTTTGTTTGACCTTGGCAGAGCCTCTTCAAGGCAGTTTACTAAGGCTGATTATATTTGCACGAGGTGTAAATAGCTAGTTTATTTATGCTGTAATTCGCAATAGGCACCGTGAAAGCTGCACAGCTAATTTTAATCTGTCCTTACTGTGCAAGCTCGAAACCCACCAATGAACCCGACAAGGGTTTCGTAAAAGTTTTGTACTATACGAAAACCACACGCGCCGATGTGGCTAGGGAGGTATGTGGAATGCGGAACCGGTGTCCGGAATTTAACTCTGCCCGAGCGATTCTAATCACTTGTAGGTTTGGCAATGTTTGGATGCTACTCATGGTACAGGAACTACAGTCGTTTCAGCCTAAGGTGGAGCATCGGGTCAACCGAGCCGACGGGGCGGACCCTCTCCTCCCGTTCCCTGCCCTGCGTCCGCATACCTTCGGCGGGAGAGAAGGGACAGGAGGGGTATCGGCCCGATGCACGACGTTAGACTGAACAATTCTATTACAGACACTAGTCGGATCGTCTGTGTATCTTTTAACAGAGCTCCTGACTGCAAAAAAAGAAAATGTGTGAATGCCCCAAGAAATGTAAAACACGTCGGCTCTCAAACTAAACGATGCTCCAGTTTATTGAACATTCAATTAATTATAAGAGCTTCAAACGCCCTCGATAATCAAACAGCCTTCTTGGCTTTACAGGCATTATTCAACGAGTGCAAAGCTTAGACCCGTACTCCTCCGAAACAGTCACCACCCTGGGAGACGTTCTCTAGCCGAAGTATCGAACCCAGAGGCTCTACACCCTCAAAAACACTGTTTAAAATGCTCTGTATGTCGGCCTACAAATTGTGTCTCTTGGCGGCCGTACATTAAGCTAGCTTTAAGGAGTGCCTCGTGAAATTCACACGCTTACGTTCGCCTCGGCATTCTGCATTAATTAAGAAGGAGTAAATCTTGGGTCTCGTAGGAAGAAGTAATTACTGTACCAGTCATAATGCTGATGCCGCAAGGTCTCGTTTTTTAGGGACGTAATGCTCAGGGACAGGCGTTCTTTGTTATGGGTGGGTTTCTTCTTGGGCCGCTGATGTTATCGTCTCAGCCGGGTGGTACCGGATTTGCACGTCTGGAAGGGTGAATGCCATCTCGCGCAGCGTAGTGCGGTGACCGCGCGGAGATGTTCCGATAGGGACCCATCACTTCGTAAGTGTTCTTGTGTCAGACTACCCACTTTCCGCAAAATATCCGGTCTCCCTCGGCGGACCAGCTCAGATAAAATCTACGGTATCCTGATTTTGCTCTCGTGATGCGTAAGCCAAGTCGGAAGGTGTCCAAGAATCGGATTAAATCGTTCGAAATTACCCATGCGCATGGGAAACAAGTTTGTAAGAAACTACGCACGGTGAGGTTGTGGGTCTCTTAGCTGGCCTACGATCAGCAAACCTTTTGGAGGCTACTTCTTTTGACCAGTGCTCGTGAGCTGAATGGCTGAGTCCAACTGGGGGAGTGGGAGCTATGCTGGAGTGAGGGAAACAGTAGACGGACTAGGGGGGAAGGGGCTCTGCTATGGTGAGGGTGCTCGTTAGGTTGGTTGGGGGTTCCTGGTAGACGGGTATGGGTGCCCGGTAGACGGGGTAGGGGTACGCCTTAATGTCAAGTCACAGTCGACTTAATAACAGGCTTGATTCTTGGTTATCTCTGCTTGGGGTTTATATGTTTTCGGCGTTAAAGGAAAGCATCCTCCGTGTGATTGTACACAGAACTTTCTTCAATTTCTCCGATACATCCCTTTTGCCCATTTGATAGGCTTGAGGATCTTTCGACTTCCTCACCAATTCCCTTTTTGTCCGTATCTCCTGCTGTTCTACACTTCAGATTCTGTTCTTGCGAAATGTCATACGCCCCCTAGTTAATCGGTACTGTCCAGATCGTATATTTTAGGTACCCTCTGTGCACGTTACGGTCTCATCGGCCAAGATTTACACCGTCCCGATTCTCTACTGTCCAAAATCTCCGTTCTCCAGATCCCAAACCGTTTAGATACCCCCTTAGCTACCTACCTAAATCCCTCGTTATTCTCCATCCCTCTCATCATCTAAAGAATACCAAACCATTTCTGCTTGCGCATTATTTAATTTTACTTGTACCTGTGACATCAAGAATCGATTTATTGATCTATGATGTAAAAAAAGAACCTCCAATCAACATCTTTTTTCACTGAAAATTTAATGCAGATCTGCATTCTGAACTACTTCTGCTCCATGGCATATTCATTTTAAGATCACAGTTCAAGTGATTTTAAGAGAACTGGTAAGTTAACCTTGCTATTAAACAATGCATCATCTTGAACGATCTGAAACGCCGGTTACCACTCATATAAAAACATAAGTCGTAAAAATACAAAACATGCCTCAATTAGTGAAGATATGTTACTTATTAGCCAGATCTACTGTGCGAATGATTACAGCAATTCATTTAAACTCTTTTCGAAATTAAATGTCGCACAAAAGCAAACACTGTCGATTCTCGAAAAACATCATAACGCCGAATATGAATAATTTCCATTTTCTAATTGATTGATTACGAGTGAGGCTCGAGGAAGGCATTAGTCAACATTTCTAAACAAAATTGACTCATTTGTACGTATAGAGGCGTAATAAACACGGTCTCTCTGATCATACATCGGAATAATTTTACTCAGTCGATGCTCTTATTTTAATTGATCTCTGATTTGAATAGGGCCTTTAGGCGCGTTTCGGCACTCCTTTCTCTTTGAATAGTCAAATGGCATTTATCTTTGCGTAATCTTTGTTTTACAAATCCACAACTGACTCAGAATTATTCCAAAACAGTTTTACATCTTACAAGCAAGAGGCAAACTTGAAGTTAATCCTTCTAGGATTTTGGAAATAACTCTCTTCGAGTATTGCCCGGCACCTTAAGCCAACTTAATAGCTTACTTTTTTTGTTATCATTTTTGTTCAGAGTTATTTTATATATCCGGAGTTGGTATAGAAATTACTATGTATCACTTTAATCCGCAAATCATACATTTTTACGCTTAGAAGAAAGGATAAGTTTGCGTTCCGGGAAGTGGTCCTGTGTGTCAGGGCCTTTTCTTACGATCTCCAGTTTTAGTGGTCGATAAGTCGAACGATAGAAACCTTAGAGGTGCTACAGTAGAAGTAGGTTCTACAGTAGAGGTAGGTTCTACAGATCACTGTTTCTCGCAGAAAAAAATATAGTCCTCAACGGCTTCGAACAAATCAGTATTGAACATCCCCAAGCAAATGAGAGGGACTTAGAAGGAGTCAGTAATGAGGTGTTACAGGAAACCTTGAAATCGTGGTATCTTGATTCGGGTTACTGCACTGGATCTATGAGTGTAATGGTGCACTCATGCAAATAGCAAGACATAGTTTGTATTACAGAGCCCCGGTCAAGTTTGGTATATCGACCTCTGATTCCATTTCTCGTGCTGCTTCTGATATGACGTTTTCCTTTTGGATAAGGCAAGGTACGAACACTAGGTCATCCAAACAGAAAAAATGGAGTGGACAGCTCAGCTATTTGGGGCGGACGTTACAAGCTTTATTGTATACATAATGGATTCGATGGGTGCAGGCAAATCATTGGCATAGTCCAGTGAGCCCTCTTTTCCAGCTTGAATAATGCAACTGCCCCCAGTCGCCAAGAACCTTGCGACTTAGCCGTCACCTCCTCCATCACATCCTATCCATCCGGTTTATATATATACCTCTCTACTCTAAATACAATCTTCCTCTAAAAATGAGCTTCATCTTTTTCCTCCCGGTGGTATCGGGGACGCGTCTTTACAACCACGATGAATAAAATATTTGGGTCATAAACATTCAGGGGCCTGATTGATTTTTTGTGCATTCTTTTATGTCTGATTTCAGCGCTTTAACATCAGCGTCGTCATGTAACATTCAAGGAATCAGTGAACTCTCGTTGATGACTTTTGGATATTCAGCCGATCTGATTCAGGACAACAGATGGGTCTACTTCTCAATTCACCCACGACTTATACAACCTCTACCCAAAGTAGTCTTTACCCAACATGATCAGATCTACTCCAACCCTTGCTGATCTCATTTGTCTTGCAGAGGAAATGGAACCTTTTAGACGTTTTCTTTCTGACGTTAGACTTATGTCATCGAGTAAATGACATTTGCCTACTCCATCATCAATGTGAATCTCGGCGTGTAACCTTGCGGTTGGGACGTATGTGGACCTGAGGATTCGAGTACACTGACATGGCCGGAAACTGAAGCTCCGTGGCAATGAAAGTGAAGTTTTGTACGATATCAGAAATGACGACGCCATTAGAGTCAAATTGTCAAAATGATGTGTGAGGCTCGGTTCTTAGGCGCCAAAAAGTACATGAATCCATTATATGGCTGACGGACACGACAGGATGTAGGATCACCTCTTAAGGGGTTTCCAGGCCGAGGGAGGGATCAGAGACCCCAAGGAGGATAGGCTGTGCTATCCGAAGAGGGATATCTGCGGGATCGGGACGAATGTTCAGTCAGGATCAACTTAAACACAACTTAAGTCGGACTTTTCGTCGGGGCGGGTGGGCCCTTTGCGACGAATGTCACGGTCGACGTTCCCAGCGGAGTAAAACCAACGACAAAGCAACCTACCAGTTCCTCAAACAGTGGCTTTAGGTAAAGTGAACCCTGGATTAACCGATTTGCGATCCGACCATGCCTCCAAATTTTGATTTTAAAGCTTCATTTTATTATTATTGAACAGCTAGGTTTGGTCTTGAAATTCTTGGAAACGGTGTTATGTTTTATCCCCCTTTTGTTTTGGCATAAAAAACTTTTTGATGTTTTTTTTAATTAATTTTTTAAAAAATCATTTTTTGAAAAGTTCGTCAAAAAAAATCATTTGAAAAAAAATGTAAAATAGGAACATAAAAAGTGAAGAAAAAAATTAAAAAAATAAAAACAAAAAATAATTTGAAAATTGAAAAATGAGAAAATGGAAAAAAAATGGAAGGATTGGGAAATAGATAAATAAAAAAAGCTCTTATATGTACAGCATAGCAGTCACATTTTGTGTGCTTCTTTTTTCTGTGGGCGCTTTTTTAAGTCCACAATCTGTAATCGTGGGCTTGGCTCATCAGCGGGGGCCCAGTTCAAATGGCACGATTTTCACGGTTAATGTGTTGGCGAGGTGTAATTAGAGAATTAAGACATCACTCATCGCACTATTGCCAGATAGCGAGAATGACATCACTTTAGAGAGAGAGAGAGAGAGAGAGAGAGAGAGAGAGAGAGAGAGAGAGAGAGAGAGAGAGAGAGAGAGAGAGAGAGAGAGAGAGAGAGAGAGAGAGAGAGAGAGAGAGAGA
>Ga0058701_10003551_pt1 | contig 12382 bp, 6 predicted proteins | sample AgamicOrMae_FD_97039 | JGI IMG/M metagenome (GOLD analysis project Ga0058701, IMG submission 97039) | Agave microbial communities from Guanajuato, Mexico - Or.Ma.e | ecosystem: Host-associated > Plants > Phyllosphere > Phylloplane/Leaf | place: Guanajuato, Mexico | collected 2012-06-04
GGCCACCTTGGGGAGGTTTTCTGTGGTTTCCCTCCCCACCTCCAGGTGAATACCGGGGTGGTGCCACTACAAGTCGGCCACAGCCGCATACCTTCCTCCCTTCCTCATCTTACAGTTCACCTTACAGTTCACCTCACAGTTCACTCTCACAGAACTCGCTAATGACCTTAGCCGTTGAAGCGAGTATAAATAACAAAAAAAAAGCTGTCACTTACGTGGTTGATGATGAGACCAAGCGCCGCATCATTCAACTTTCTTCTCCTTCGCTGTTCAGCTTCTTGAACGGGAACGATGATCTCCTCACCTTCGGCGTTGATTTATACAGCAGCCTCCCATCCAGTGATAGCGTCCCAGCACCGATTCTTCAGACATAATGCTTTCATGCGGAATCTCCATTAGTAAAAATTGTCGTTATCCAGTCTTTGACAGTGGACGCCTTCGTTTGACTCCATCCTTTAAATTTCTCAATTTTCTGATCTTTTCCAAAATCGATTCTCCTAATTCCACTAACCCTGGGTACCTGGGCCCATAACCTTTTGTTTGGATATCTTCGTCAAAATAAAGGCAGCGGGTAGTGAAAACTATCGATTTAATGGAATTACTTTCTTACATAAATAAAAGATAGAATCGTCCGTGGCGTGGCGACCCGCGACAATACAACGGGATTTCAGTGTGCCAACTTCACAAAATATAATTTTGAGCGCAAATCACATTGCCTTCTAATAGTCGCTAGTTTATAAACGGCCACTGGGCCCTTTGGTTATCGGTTGTCTGGAGAGGAGGGAAGAGTAACTTATTTTTTCTAGATGGTCTCTCAAATGGCGGCTTCTTAGTGATTCCCATAAAACTCTGATCTTATCATCCCATTCTTGCTTAGTAGACTTATAAAGAAGTTGTTTACAGCCATAAAATACATTTTTACCCGTCTGTCAATTTTTTTAAATCTTTTAATTAACGATTTTACTAGTTCTGTACCTCTCCATACGTGCATTCGCTGTTTTAGGTAAAGAAACAATCAGATCTTTTTGATATAAATAAATTATACCATCTATCAAAGCAACGAGAAATGAAATAAAATATAAATATGCATTTTTGCCTCGCAAATAGGCCTACAGACATGTGAATTTTCAAAGCTCATTAAAATGGGACCTTCTTGCCAGGAAAAACTTTTCTTGGAAATCAAATGAATGGCACAGACTTATCTGCAGAACTCATGAAAAATTCGCGACCTTTTTGATCGCATATCTGTCGCCTGAGTATTCCATCAGTGACCAGTTTATAACTTGGAATCTCATTAAAACAACCAAATAGGCTGACGTCAAAAGCCATTGTCGTGGTGGAAACTGTTGATGGAAGCACGGAATGTTATCAGTTTTTCTCAGCGAGGATCTGCCAATGAGGCATTTTGACTGAATTTGCCCGCCGAATCGTACCTTGGAAATCTTTTTCAAACTAAATTGTCGACGAGATTCGTGGAAATCGATGAGATTAGGATTTCAAAAGGTTCTGTTTTGGACCTAACGCCGCTGTACTGTAAATTTAAAAGGTCGGTTCTTCGACCTTTTGAGTTCTACCTTGCGTCTACATGACAAGCGGATCGACCGTGAAGCGAGGCCCAGGGCACCTTAACTAACGTAACCTGACTATCGCAAATCTGTCGTTTTTTCTCGGCGGTAGGCTGCTTCTGCCAAGAAGTACATACGAAAAAACACCTGTTTTAGGCAGTTCTTAACTGTTTAGAGTGCGAGACGCTGCTGGAAGTGAACTTCAACCTGAAAACTAATCACGTGTGCCTGAACTGACACTGGATTTGAGGGGCCGCCCACAATACGCAGTTGCCATCGATGCCCGGAAAGGGCTCAGTCCTTTCAAACAATGGGGCTTCCATTTGTACAACTTGTTTCTTTTTTCGTGCGTTTATTGGTATTGCGTTGCTTTAACCGGCCATTTGCGTCTTCTGTTATTGCTTTCGACCTGCTACTAATACAGAACCTATAATAGAACGTACCTACATTGTGCTTTTAAGGCTTTTTTTCTGTCGCAAGTAATTACGCCACACCCCTGATTTATTCAGCAGAACTGAATCTAAAGTTAATGTGATGAAACGTCCTGTCTGGACATTATCATTTTAGCCCTAGTTTCGTCGGTCCTAACAGTAAGAGAAGTGTATTGCCAAATGCCATTCACGAAAATCTTTCAGGTTCTGCTTTATTCCTGGAGGGACTGTTCGGAGAATATTTGCATTCAAGATGCTGAAACTTCTTTCTTTCAGTCTGAGCAAAGTTTAAGCTAAAATGTGTCTTTTGTGTGAGTTTGCGCGGAATATATTTTTTTTTCAGGGGAGGGTGGAAAATAAATCCATCAAGTCCATCAACTCGCCACTAATGTATTAGTAAAGTGGATCATTTTTTAAAAAATCCAATAAAACATTTTTTTTCGTGTTTGCTGGTTCACTAGCTGAAATACTTTGAAAAAATCGATCGAGTGAAAGCGTTAATTTGAAAAACCGATCAACTACTATTCTTACACATCGCAGTTGATCGTTTTTTGAAACGTACTCATTCACTTGATTGATATTTGAAACACACACTTTCACCTGATCGGTTTTTCATTGGAGAGATCGTTTTATATTACCCGATGATTCCTGTAAAACTAATAGAGATAATCTTACAAGTATCATATTTTCGGATCTCTCTCTCTCTCTAGCTGAACAATAACAGATTGAGCGTTTTCGTTGGTTACTGCTGTACCACTTTAACATTAAACTGCATTTAAACTTAACTGAGTCATGAAATCGGGCCATGTACGGTACAAGTTCGGACTCCATTGCTAAAAATGAAAATAACGAAGTGACCTTTTACACGCCGCCCCATTTAAAATGGATTAGGCTGGTTTCCGTGCGTTCAATTCACGTCCCATTTAATTTGAAATGCATTAGGTTGGTTTCCGTGCGTTCAAGTCTCCCTTATATTAACATAGGTGTGCGGATAGAACCTACCTAAAAATAATACAATATATTCGAGCGTTTGAACATCGCGGCTCCCCATATTAATAATTTGCGTGCAAATAGTGACTCTAACTCAAGGTACTTGAAATCAAAAGTCCCTGCAAGGCCCCTCCCCTGTTTGATACCAAGGGTATTTTATTTTCCATGTTGTGCATAAGGAATAACGCCCAAAGCTTGTCTGTGAACTTTAAACTCCCTTTTTTAGACGAGCTCATAGGCAAAAAAGCTGTATCACGCGGGCGACCATCAAAGAGCCCAAATCTAAGCTGTGTTTGGGTTTGGATCGGTTTTGTCTGTTTTGGGATTGGAACGTTCGGTTGTTTCAGGTGAGGTTAGGTTAGGTGTGGTTTGCATGAGTTGTTTTGACCTGAGCCAGATTTCCTCTAGGATAAGTCACGATAGGCCACAGCACTCGTAATCTTAACGTAACAACTTCCGCAGCCAACTGTGTTACCTCTTCTTATTTATACTCAAATCAAGAATATACGGCTGTTTTTGGAGTCATTTAGGCTCGCCTATTGCTCGTTACAGCTGGTTTCATAACTGTCTACTCCGCAAGGTAGTATTTTTCAGCGGTTGTCAAATCGAGCGTTTCCTTGGTGCAGACAAGAAAATAATGATCAAAAGTAATCGCAGACATTACAATTGAAGGTAAAGACAATCAAGAGAAGATTTGAGCTTCAATCATACTTCACGAATTCGAAACGCTAAACTTTTTTTGCTTCTGATTTTCGTAGTTGGGGGAAAACTTTATTCGTACATAAGTGGAACTTCTGAAGCCAGTGTTGTTTACCATTTGATCAGATCCAAAACATTTTCCAACCTTAGAGCCACTTAAACAAACAAACAAAAAAAAAAAATAATACACGTAATTTTATTTTGTTTATTAAAGAATAAAATTCCGAGAGTCAAATATAACATTCTTGATTAGTGTAGTTTAACTTGCTCTGACATGTTGAAACGACGCGCGTTGCAAACACGTGTTGACGTGGAAACAACGAGAAACGTGAGTGTGAAGTTGCAACGTTATGATAGCTGCCACCTCGATCAGCCTTGCCAATCAAGATAGCTATTGTTCTTATCTCGCGCTTTTATTTTAATTCACAAAATGATAATATGTTCGTTGTTTTAAAGTCACCCTGTGCTTGGAGCAAGCCCTAATTTGCGTCAGCGCAAGTTGAGAAAGTAGACCAAGCCCGTTTTTTTCCCGATTGCCCAGCGGAATCTCTCTTTTTTTCAGTCACATTTTTTTTCTGCTTAAAAAAAAAAAAGAAAGAAAGAAAAAAGAAAAAAACAACAACACAAAAATTAAATTAAACTAGCAACCATTGTGTTCGTCAACTAAAATGATTTATCTTTTTCGTCAACGGACACAATTTCGTTAAGAGTCTTTTTGAGCAGTGTTGCCAGATTTCACGACTCAGTCATTTTTAAACGCGGTTAATGTTTTAACTGTAGAGAAAACCTGATGATCAACCCCATTTTTGAACTGCGCAGCTCGAAAGCGATCCAAAACATACCTGACATGCTCGGTGATCTCTGATGGTTCTCGAGTTAATCGTGGTTAAAGTTTACAAAATTGCGAAATCTGGCAACACTTGTTTGAGGACAAGACTACTGAAATCAACGCAAGTCCTGAACGGGCCTCAAACAACAAGTTTCTTTCAGATAAAACAGCGCTTCTCTCTTTAAGACCTCTCAAACTCAAAGATTATCGCCTCAGCTATTGCGAAGTTTGAACTTTTGAGTGCCACCTGTTGACTACATATTCTTCACTCTTATTCGTTTGATTATGCCAGTGAATAATGCAGAATCGACAGTTAAGAGAAACGTAGAAACAGTATACTGGTGATCTTTTAAACGAGACACGTTATGAGTTCATTCTTTACTGCTCTTCCTTATGAACGAGTTTATGTTTCATGTATGGTTTTATTTTTAGCGTTGTCCCGGGGGAAAAAAACGAAAATAGAACGCTGTCGCAACTTTAAAATAGTGAAGGAAACGCATAAGAGAGACGGCAGAAATGGTTTCCAACATGAAGTATTGAAGAAGATGAGTAAGATCTCCGACTTACTGAGGATTCGGTCAAGAAACACTACTTGAGTGATGGTTAAGATTTGGTTTCATTATCGGCATCAACTGTCTTCGAGAAGTAAGCAGCTTTAGGCTTGGCTCTCCAAGGCAAGGTTAAATTGTAGGTAGAGTTCATTGCCTTCTGTTCTAGACATCGAAAGGTGGAACATACGAGGTTGAAAATCGAACCTCTTAAATAGTGTTTAACACATCCAACAATATGCTAATAAAATAGCCGAAAAAAGGGAAAAACTTTGGCTGTTTTATAAAATATTGGAACCATTTAGTGCTATCCGCGATAATGAAACCGTTGCCATTGCTAAAAGGCGAAGAATTTAATAATCCAGCCACGTGTTCCTCTAATTGAGCAACCGGGACGAACGTCATTCAGTTACTTTGACAACCGTCCTCTCATGTCACTCACAAGCGAACATTTTTTTTCCCGATGAACGCGCAATTCACTTTGCAGGGAAGTGTTTCACTTCAACATGTCTGCCTGTTAGTGCAAATTTTACAAACAGCATTTTCTGCATTGTGTTTTTTGCCTTGCATCGCTAAATTTAGCGGAACAAATCACAAGGCAACCTAACTTGGTTGTATATCGTGTATTACCTGTGATGCAGTTTTAACCAGCAGGGTGAATCACTGAGGTAGAAAATCAAACTTGCAGCGATACACCGAGAATTAGAACTGCAAGATGAGGGGGGGGGTACTCCTCTCTTCACTGCTCGGTACGTCACCTCGGCAGCGTGAAAATCCGCGCAAGTATTCTCAATTAACCATTAAAATGTTTGATCGCTTCAACCATCGCCTGTTTTCTGTCGTTAAAACTCTCAGAACTCAAAGCTCGGTGGCTGAGTGCAGGACAGTCGCTATCGAAATCGTGCCTCTGTGTAGAGTGGTTACCCCCTTGTATAAGCATATAGGAATAACGACTTTACAGTGGGTCGCGATCTCGATAGCGACAGTCCTACACTCAGCCACCGAGCTGACCTAGTCCTGCATGGTTGGTTAAAATTTTTGGACTCGGTTACTAATATCCGGGGGTATTTGTATCCCGGGACCCCGGCAAGGTTTTCAAATTGGACTTAAACTTTGCGAATTTTCCACAGTGTCATGGGGACGCTATTATAAAAAAGTATCACTCTTCAGTGTTTTGTGGAAAAAGTAGCCCGGAAGTTGTTGTAAAAAGAAAAAAAAACTTTCTTTGCTGTTGAATAAGTATAATTAACACAGGAACATATCCATTCCTCATCGATCGTATCACTAAATATTGCACCAAAACCTCTAAAAAAAAGAGAGTTTTGGCGCGAAGATGAGACCAATCAGCAACCCTATGGTGTCTGTAGAAAATTGGAAAAAACAAAAACAAAAACAAGCAAAAAAATTTGTTTTTCGCAAGGGCTTAGACTGGGACAATTTATTTACGCAAAGAAAATGAGTTTGATTGCTTTTTTAGAATTTTCTACATTGATTTTAAAGTTTCAACTGAACTTGACCATACTGAAGCGATTAAACATCCTTAAGTGACTTTCGTATAGTTCATTAGCTCAAATCTTCAGCGTGTTTTTATCTACGGATATAAGTTTCTATCAAGGGACCAATCTAATAATCTAATAAGCGCAAAGTTCATGCATCTCTTTAAATCTTCTAACTTGAGTTATGAAAGACGATGCGTGGGCCCAAAAGCTTCCTCCGTGTATTCGAAGTGGAACAACTTTAAGACACATCGGCATATCCAATTGGGGAGATCAGTGCTCCGTCTCTAGGGTTCAAAGCTATCGTGATCTTTGCGTTTTCGTCTTTCTCAAAGGCACAAACACCATTTCTTTTTCTTGGAAAAGAAAAAATATTCACAAGAAATTCGTTAGCCTGCGCTTTTTCCCTATTACACGCTGAGCTGGTTCAGCTATTCGCTTAATCCGTGATTATTTTTTCATACAACGTAAACACTGAATTAGAGATATCGGATTTTCCGAGCGTGTTTCCACCTTGTTTCGTCCCCAAGAGGGGAGAGAAACACGGCGCGAAACCAGACTTAAGTTAGCCTGTCACCAAGAAATCGGCATCAGATTTGGCGACTGACAAGAAGAGCGGCATTTTAGCCAGGGACAAGACATGTCAACAAGGTTTAGCTTTGTTAATGATTCATCACAGAGATGAACATTATTTATTTGAAAATGGTTATCCGGTTTGTGCTGAGAAAATTCTTTGAAAAGGACACCATAAATCACTTGGAAAGTATACGGACTCATGTTTTGCCTAAAAAAAATTATCAAACCGTATTTTGACAATGGCTTATGAAACACACACATCACGGAGATTTTTTTGTCATTGAGTAAATATTTGTGGTAATCCCAAAACAGCGCATCGGAATGAACAGGGCTCAACACTCGGTGCTCATATTCATGAGTCAATCATCTGCGAGAACACACTTCGAATTATACAGTAAACCGGCCCTCAACCCAAGAAGCAATTAGGAAAGATTTTCACAAAACTATAGCTCTAGGAAGACACATCGATAAAAGTACTTATGGGCAAGAAAAGACTACCACGCGCTTTCTCAAACAAGTTCACAAAAGTACTTGTAGGTTAAGTATTGCACTTTAAACGCGCTTAAATTTTTCATCTTAACCAGTTTGTCAGCAAGCAACCTCATTTTTGGATGGCTGATCTTGAGGGTAATCCAGAACGTATCCCATACATGCTAGGTTATTTCAACAGGTTCTAAAGTTAATCGTGGTCAAACTTGACAACATCGCAACAACATCTTGCAGCCGAGAAAAGTGCCCAAGTCACAACTTCCTTGCCGTGTAAAAATACCACCGGAAAGCCCAGCAACTCCTGACAAAAACGACAGATTGAAGCAACAAGTTTCCAAGGGTGTCTTTATGACAATTATTTGGCTTCAGAGGAATTGTCCTTAAATTCTTTCTTTCTGCCATTAATGTATTTTCAAATCAAGACTTTGTTTTTATAATTTATGAGATGCAAAGCTGTTTACAGGATAAATCGAATTATTCAGAATAGTCGGCAGATTTTTGTTAATTATCACTGAAATATCTGTAATGCCCAGACAGGAACAGAGTTTGATGCCGCTCACGCTCCGGTGTGTAATTGCTATTTCATTTGTGCTCATGCAGGTTATGCACCAAGGACTTTTATTATTTCCAACCGTTTTGAACAGAGGATGTTAATCATATCCAATTTACCTCAGTTTCAAATTTCGTTTTTAATTACTAATTCTCTGTCATAAAAAAACGTCGGTGATGACGAAGCTCTTATATCAAATCGTTACGCGTGTTTTTTTTTTATCTAATATGAGACGTGTTTAGCTTGATCTAATTATGATTTATGAAGTTTCACCAATCAAAATTTCTATATTTCTTGCAGAAATGTACTTTTACCAACACCTTGTCCGTAAAAACTTTATTATTTTGGATTGATTTCTCATAAAAAGTTGTTTTTCGTATCCTCATATATTATTCCTGATTTTGCTTTGAAGATGGAACAGGTGAAGTTCGTGTTTTTTTTTTCAAGATACATCAATAGCCAAATTACTGCAGTGCTCACGACATCGTTATCACATTCTTTTAGCGTGTTATTGATAAGGCCCTTATGAACCTACCTGCAGTACCGATTACAAATCTTATATTCAAAACTGGTATTTTTTATATTTTCTAAGCTTTGATGGCTGTTTTTCACTTCATTGACGAAGTATTGATTGCGTATGGTGCTATATTTCTGATTTTGACTCTGTTGTAATTAAAGGAAAGTTTTTCTCTCTTTTGACATGTTTGTTGACCTAAAGGACATCGTTTTGGAAAGGCTTATGTAATATATTAACGATATTTGCAGGCAGCTATGCCAGCTGTGAACAAAGCAGTCAGCTACTGAAACGTGATATTCGTTGTTGTGAAATGCTGGAGACCGCATAGGTGATTTGTGCGATTGACAATGTCACTTTGCTGAACCGCCGCGCGTGTGTATAAGTAGAAAAGTAACGCTCAGTCAGATGTGGATTATTCTGTTGAGGAATATCTGCTGTATATACAGATAAACATATACACTTCAACCGATATACCATCAAAGAGCCAGCATAAAAATGTCACTTAAAAAATAGAACCTTAACAAATGAGCTAAATTTTATAAATACAGCATTGCGGAACCTTTAATTCTTGTTAACTCTAGTTTTACATGTTAAAGCATATTTTTATTTAAATAACTATCATTACGCAGTGATATTTGTCGGCTAGTTAACATCTATAGCTTCGAAGACAGTCTTCTTTTCGGATGAAACTGTTTAAATGATGCTCTGTCTACGTCTTTTGTGATACTTTTAGTTAATTAAACGAGTGCGACGGTCGCGTCGTTTTAAGTAGCCTACAAAGATATCAAGCGAAGCATCTTAATCTAGCCTGACTTAACCTCCAAGCTAGTTTACGTCTTGACGGCTACATCGTGTCACGAAGTAAGCAACATCAGGCTCGACGACAACCGTATGCGGAGTTAGGGCATAGCGAATCACAGGGCACAGAGGAGCCTAACGTGGTGTTAAGTCTGGCTTACACTGGTGCTGTAAATCTTAAATCGACATAATGTGATTAGCGCATGGAGAGATATAGAACACAAAAGATAACGATTGAAAACCGAAACCTTTCAAACTCTGCGTAGCGCTTTTATATCAAACTGTTAAAAGCACATTATTTGTTCGTCGAAATCCCGCCGTGTTATTAAGGTACTGTACATTTGGCATTTATACAACCTTTATCTCGTTTACGGGTGAGCGCCCCAACATTAACACGCTAGTTTTGAGTTGTAACTGTGGAGGGCACATAGACGATTGATTTAAAAGCCCATGTTACAAAGGATAAATATAACACCCTAAATTCTTTGTGAACTCCGCGGCGAGATGCGTGTGTTTGAATTCAAAATTCGCCGATATCTCCAGTTTCTCCAAAATCTCTTTGAGTTTTATAAGTAATACCTCTGTTCTCTCGCGCACATAAGAATAACGGAGTCTGCCCAGGAAATACATGTGCGATTGGGTAACTTTTTGCACATTTTATATCCACCAAAGAAAAGAGACATCCTTACACTTACACACACAGCACACAGAAAAAGACGTATCACTAACATTTTTTACTATTTTTTTAGACGTTTTCAGGGCTGTACCTTACAAATACAATCCAGTCTTATATTTTTACGCCATTATTCTTCTATTTATAATAAGTACATACAGTACTCTTCCATGGGAGAAGAGCACCATTTTCTCAGGACTTTACGTAGCGTTTGTGAGACTTCTATATCACTTTTTTAATTTCCATGCATTGTTTAAAATCCATGTGCAAAAGTAAAATATAAACCTTGTCTTTATTTCAAAGATTCGGCTAAGGCCGTATAATTTTTAGTTTTGGAACCAACGTAGAAGATATTTTTGCTTGGAGCCGTTCAAAGAATGATTATTACGGTGAGAGAGGGGAGGGGGGTGAAGCCCTCGGAATGGTGTATTGGACTATCTTTATACGTGTCCATGGGTTTGGGGGCTGGGAGTCACATGTGGCAACATATCAAAGAATTGTTTGCGTGGTCTAGTGTTTGAATTCAAAATTCGCCGATATCTCCAGTTTCTCCAAAATCTCTTTGAATTTCTCATATCAAACTGAGAAATCCTTCCACATGGATGCCAACCAACCGCAGCTAAATATGTCACCACAATTGTGTCATTGCGCTTGGCTGAATTTCCTCCATTATGACAAATTATGTTGGCAGCGCTTGATCCCTTATTCGTTTATGATTAGTCTCTCCGTTGCCGATAAACTCACTTTTGCCGACAGATCGAAATGCATACAGCCCAAAGTTTACTAAATGACAGTCCATATACATAACGCTTGGTTTGTAATATACAGTATTACCGCCCCCTTCACGGAAAAAAAGGTTTTGTTATACCAACAAAGTCATTTGTTAAAATAGGGATGAAAAAAAATATTTTGCTACAACAACAAAATGTCTAGTTCTATCAACAAAACGTTTGGTTGCTGATTCAAAATTTTTGGTTGAAGCAACGAAAAATTCATTTCTTGTCCCTAATTTTGTTGCCGTAACAAAACCATTTTTTCCGTAAATAAAAGAACTGGACGAAAAACACGAATAAATTGGGTTAAGAGATTATTGAGTTATAGGATTTCTCTATACAGGATATTTTTTTCGTCGGTGATTTTTTTCCCTTTTTTGTCTTTTCTTTCTATCCGGCCCGGTTGTTGGTTCGATCCAATCTTGATTGATTCGGCTTGATATTCAATTGATTTGGTTCAATTTCGATCGATTCGGTGTAGTTTCGATTGATTAAGCCTAATTTTTTCAGCCTCACAAAAAGGAATAAAACTTGCGTAACGGTATATTGAGAGAAAATGCCTTTGATATTGCATACTGATTAATCAAAGGCTCAAATTAACTCCATATATCGGCTGTCTCTCCTTTCGCTCAAAGTAATAGCAAGTAATTGCAATTTGATCGACTTTTGGGAATAGGCCAGCGGATGGCAACCGGTTATTCAAGATGAGTTCTTTAGGGACTGGGATCACGTTCTCTTTCAATGGAGGTTTCATCAATTCTTCGACAAAATTTCGAGCGTTTCGTATATAAAAAATATTTTAGACGTCTTTGCTTATCTACTTCGGATCGAGGTTTTCGGATCGAGGTGCACGCAAGGTGATTGTAATGGATTGCTTAAAGGGATTTTGAGTAGATAATTTATCAAAAAGTATATCGATGTATAACGACGTTAATTTATCTACATTTTAATTTGTTAATGACAACATCGTTCGTCGAACTTGCTGTCCTTGAGCTTACCTTAGGACTGAAGTTTCATGCCATTGAAAAGTTTTGTAACATATTTTACCTTAAAACCTCAATTTTTGGCAGGAATAAGATAACTTGATTGATAAAGTAGAGGTTTTGGTCAAACTGGTTTCCTGCAAAAATTATTCGGATGACTGCCCGTCTTCCCGCCTCCGTTTTAGGCCGATGTAAAAAGAGCGAGGCGTGGAGTGTCCTGGACACCATAGCGAAGAATCCTTGTTCACTTGTTGTAGTTGCTGGAAAGTCTGTTTAATACTGTTTCAGCCTGCGAACGTTTTCTAATGATATTTTTTTAACGAAAATCGATTTTTATTGTGGACTAGAATTAAAGTGGAGCTGTACGTTTATGTTGCTTTTGTGGCCTGGTAAGGATGGCTTTCGTAATGCCTGTTGTTTATGTAATTTGGTCATTTATATTATCCGACGCCTTATTGTGATTCA
>Ga0058701_10003552_pt1 | contig 12380 bp, 9 predicted proteins | sample AgamicOrMae_FD_97039 | JGI IMG/M metagenome (GOLD analysis project Ga0058701, IMG submission 97039) | Agave microbial communities from Guanajuato, Mexico - Or.Ma.e | ecosystem: Host-associated > Plants > Phyllosphere > Phylloplane/Leaf | place: Guanajuato, Mexico | collected 2012-06-04
ACAAAAAAACCGGTAAGGACTTACCGACACACCTTTAGAAATGGAGGCCTCATCGTTGCCACCACTTCAAGTCGACAAACTCTGCATGTACGGGAAAATGGTTTTGTTACAGCAACTATATATGGGACAGCTAATGATTTATTGTCGCTAAATCAAATAAAAATGAAGCGGCTATTAGCCCACCTGCTCCATATAAAATGTACCCATTGGGTTGGGTTCCAAGCGTTCAAGTCACCTCCCATTTGAAATGCATTACGTGCGTTCAAGTCACAAGAAGAATCGCTCTTGCACAGAAAGTTTTTGTTCTCGACAGGATCCTACTTTGATCTCCCATTTTTTCATTTCTTTTTTGTTGTATTTTACCGATAATATTATGCTTAATTTAATGGGTTTTCCTCTCGTTTCTTGAAGAAAATTATGGCGTTAGAGAACAGTATTAGTCACTCTGCGCTGGTCAGTTTGCCGAGATATTTTTCTTTATGATCTTGATTCAAGAAGAATATTTACGAAAATAGGATGGAAGTGGGTGTAAGCTTCGCGATCGCCTTCGTGACGGTAGACTACCTTTCATCTGACGCCGTTCCGACTTTTTCAGAAGTACCCGTGCCAACCGCAGATCTGAACCACACCGAGTACGTTACGGATCAACCACTTAACTTTCGTATCACTTACGCCCGCAAAAGTGCAGGGATTTTTTCCCTGTGATTACGTGCAGTTGATTTTGAGGATCAGACATTGACGTAGTCATTAACTGATTCTCTTGCCAATCGAAATAAAGTCAACTTTTTTCGTCCGGTATCCTTACACCGAAAATTGAGGCTAGGAAAGCACATATCGTTAGCATGTCCCTGACAATGCAAACCACTCCTAGCTGCGGCATCTTTCGTATCGTTTTATTCTGTTTGATTAAACTGCCAGTCAACTTTCATTTCACAAATCCTATGGAATCCTGTTGGGCTCCTCTGCGACTAAACGCATCCTTTTTTTTTCGTGTGACTTTTCGCACCTCTGAATTGTTTTACATCTCATAGCAAAGGCTTCTCCAGCAGCTATTGGCTTAACCCACTTCCCGAAATCCACCAATAGAAAGCAGCTATCAATGGCTAATGGCCTATCACGTGAGGACTGCCTGAGGTGTCTCTGTTCCCTATTAATGACGCTCTGTCCAGATCACGAGTCGTTGACTACCGATAAACTACCAACGGATAAGTGTCTATCATTTTCTATCTAGCACCTACTATAAATTTTTAAGGTTGCATTTTGAATCTATCGGTTCAACCCCTACGACGTTAAGCCTAGCGGAGCGAGGCACAAGCCACGTAACCTAACCTAACTTAACCTAGGGTTGCCTAATTAAACGGTCGCCAAGCCTGATGCCGCCTACTTCTCGGCGGCCCTAAATCGGCCGCCGAGAAGTAAGCAGCATCAGACTTGGCGACAGTGACTATAACTAATCTTAGTAAAAAGCAAGGGGCTTTGTTATGATAGGTTAAGTTAGGTTAGAAGCTTCTTGCCTCGCTCCGCTGTCGTTCCGATCGATTTGACGACGGATGGTTGAACCAAAAGGTTAAAATTTCTACCTTAAAAAAATAGAGTGTACTTTGATCATGATTAGTCAAGCTTGTTTTCATGACACATGTTGAGCACTTTCCCGCCCCAGTCTTGAAGAATTTGAAGAAGTCACTGAGGACATAAATGGAGCTTCATGAGAGTTGCTACTCTTCTCCTTGACCTTATGAAAACACCCACGGGAGGAAAGCTGGCCGGGCGTTGCACCGCGGCGAGGCGCCCAGCATGAGTCAAAAGGTCAAATATTCCATTCGCTTTCATTTCACTTTCTTCGCCATTTTATTTTCCCGCAGTCTGAGTCTGGGACTGACTGAAGCAGTTCGTGTGAGCGCCTCACACAACGTCCTCTAAAAAGGCGTAGTGAAGTGGCCATGAGTCACACAAGAGCAGTTAATTAGATACTCTGGGAAGCAGCACACTTCACTTTTCCCGTATTTGCGAGATGTTTCTGAGTTTTCATCTCCGACCCAGTTTAGCAGCTTAGAGTTAACTCGAACAGTTTTCTTGTTATGAATAGTTCTTATAGTGAAGAAGGTCCCAATCAAGACATGCACTGTTAGGTTTCTTTCACTAGTCATGACTACTAATGATTTAGTGCCATGACTGCCATTTTTGAAGATGTAATCTTAATTTTAAAATGACGGCATGATTTGGATTTAAAATTAGTACTTTTGATGACTTGTCATTTGTTATATTTGCAAGTATTTAAACAAAATGATACTTTTGCTATAACAGAAACCGAAACGCTAGGATACGCTTCTAAACAAACGCTTTCCCCTCCTGATTCCACGAGAGCTTCCACGTGGAGTCCACGTGGAGCCCATAGAAAACATGGATTCCCTTCAAAATACCTTTATACATCGCTTAACAATCAAACTGGGTTCATTTCTTGTCACCCCAAAAAAGTCTCAAAATGAGTTTCCATCGAATCTCAACGAGTTCTTCCACGCGATTAGAAAGACGTTCTGGCTTTACTCAAAACCAAATTGTTCACTCATCACAACTAAAATAGGAAACGGCATTGTTTTGAAGGAACCTAGTCATTTTAGGAGCCCTTTAAAAAAGAAAAATTATCGCAAATAAGTTTCTTGAGGGACGTTATTTTTTTTTTCTGAATAAAACCGATCAAAATTGAGTGAGACAGCAGTTTGGAAGGCGTTCGTTAAATTTTCATCGGAAGTCCGAATCTACACGCAGCGAAGTAAAATGGCGTAAAGGCGGGAGTCAGCTAGACACGCCTACATCGAGTGCTGTAAGAGATTAGACTATGTGTAAAAAATGATAAATATTCATAGCACGTAGACGGAGGCATTTTGCCTTGGAAATCGATTGAATTACCGTTAAGGTTTTGAACGGCGAATGCCCCTAACGGGTACCCAGAACCGGTGACTCAATTTCTATTTATTGGCACTTGTAATAAAATCAACTGGTTACCAAGCAAATATTGTGATAACCTCCGCAACTGGTTTGACAAGGTGTATACATTAGATGTCTTCTTACCGTGTCGGTTCCGAAAAGATTTGCAGGTTTTTACACTGGCAAAGGTCCAAAAATTACGCTGTTTCAATAATATAGCCCTTCGCTCGCTGATCGTGCTTTAACAATGTGATTTTTAGGGTTTTTGCTTCGAAGTGGCTATTCGCCCACGTGCTCCATATAAAATGTACTAGGTTGGGTTCCGTGGGTTTAAGTCACCTACCATTTAAAATGCATTACGCGCGTTCAAGTCACCTCCCATATAAAATGCATTACGTGCGTTCAAGTCTCTTTTGCGTTCGGTACCGGCAATATGTTAATAAAGTTGAGAATAACTTTCTCAAGTGTTCGGAATCGTACAATAAATCTAGGTTCAGTTTGCGTTTATTGTCTAGGCTACACAAGAAAATACTGATTTTTTTAAATTACATGAAAAAAGTTACATACATGGTTTACCTTGCAATAATGTCATGACAAGCATGACTTTGCTAGTTTCAAAATACGAGATATATTTCTACCTGATTCCTGATAGTGCGTTTTAACGGACAGAGTAAGGCTGGGTTAGATTTGGTAGGTACCGGTACAGAGCAAGTTATGAGCCCCGGAAATTTTTCTACGTACCGCGCGTTTTGCCTTCTACATACAACGGAATGAGAATTCTTCTGTTCAGCCAGTGGTAGGCAACATAAATGACACTAGTGTTGGGCGCGTAGCATCGTTATCTCAGAAAATCCTCACAAACTCGTAACTCTCTCGGTACAGTCGGCTAACGCTTAATTATTTTTTCTTTAAATATTTGTGTCAGTCTACTGGATGTTGTCCCGTTTTTACGTGCACTAAGGTGACACTAAAAGTATTTTCACAGAGGAAGACGCTATCCTGTTTGCGTAAATGGGACAAGACCTTTTGGGCCGATAGTTCGTTTTGGTGATCGGTTACTTGTTTAAGGTAGTTCCTTTACAGGCACCTTTTAAAGAGGCGACGCCGTCACAAAAAACTGGAACAGCTTTGAAAATATTGAAACTGAGATGATTTTCGGTCTAATATTTGATCTGGACTTGTTTCGGTCGTTTGGCATACAGAGCATGACTCTCAGCCAAGATTCGTATTTTCGCTTGTCTGAGGCTGCAGAAACGATCCTCAAACAACGTTTTTGTTGAAAGGAGTGAAACTCTTTGAACACGAACGAGCCGTCATGTGAGAAAACAAATCTAGGCGCGTTCTGTCCACATTTACAAAACTCAAATATCAACATATTTTGTTTAATTTCCCCGTAAAAAATAAAGATAAATACGATCGTAAAAAAGCCGAAGCTACAAGTCGCTAACAGTTTCATTACATATGCACAAGATTCTGGACATTTACGGGAATGACAAAACTGATTTCTATCTCGGGGGATGACCGGGCGAGCAAGGCGTGTTAATAGGCCCTGCGCCGCTCAAGTTCTGTTGGAACTTCGGCAGCATCCCTGTTGGACTCGATTCCACAGGTGACTCTCGAACGAAATTGCATCCTAATTCTACGTGAGCTATTTTAGAACGGTATGACACGAGGATTTGGAACAGTGGAGGATGTCTTGACCAGATGGGATACGAAATTATTCGGAAGAGTATGTATTAAAGTTTACTCCGGCTGAAATGAGGGAGTGGTGGCTTAAGCTGCCATTAGAGGACTCAATCTCCTTTAAAGTCCGTTCGGGTTAATAAGCATATCGCAAACCCCTACAAATCGGCCGTAAAGAATCGGAATACAGCGGTATCATCTATATCTACTTCTCGTATACTTTTGCACAGTCCCTCATTCTTTTCCCTCGCCGATTGATGTTTGTTTAAATGAACATTATGGGTGGCCAGTTAGTGGAAGATGAACATGCGCAAATGGCATTGTCACCTAATTGGAGACGGTAACTACATTGCAAATTTTGAGCCATAAATTTGCTGGCTAGACACACCGCTTTGAGTTACACCTTCCGAGGAAGAGGAGGGTAAGGTCTAAGTGGTTCAATATTCCTCTAATATGCTGAACGCACGTTTGCTTACGAGAAGTTTCCAAAACTTGCGTATAGTATTATTTCTGGAGTGAAGCATACAGCAAAGATTGCCCTGGCGCTTCCCGGGCGCGTTTTAAACAATTGAACGTTGAACATAGATTTTATACATGCTAGTTGAAAAACAGTTCAATAGCTTATACATTTGATAAAGGTTTGAGTAATATATACCAAAAATATCCAAAAGGTTTCTCGTACCCGAAACATCCTTTAAGACTTACATCGTTCGAATGGAAACTTTGCAGTTGGTGCGTGCTCCTTGCAACACTTGTGTACCCTCCAATGGCGGCAACAACTGGACACATGTGTTCATCGTGTTACCTACCTTACATTACTAACACTCCCCTTTCGTGCAAAGGAATCTCATCGGACACGGAGATTTCTCCAGTAAAGAATCTTTCTCTGAACCTGTCGTTGAGGCGTATTTTCCGTGGAAGGACAGTCGACAGGACATTTTTCCGACTCGTGTGAAAGTGTTCATTGTTCATTGGACAGGTTGGATTTCCTACTTATGGTGGTCTACCTTTTCACGCAAAGCTGAGCGGAGCACGGCCGCTTAATTAGGTAAATGCCTCATCCCGATTTTGCTGCGAAGGGCTTGCCGATACCAGAGGCCGGGATATACCCATATCCAGGCCTCCAGCCGATACGAAAGACAGAATACGAAAGATAGGCTTAAGGATTGACATCATTCACTTGAGAAGGATGAATCCGGCTGGTGACCCTGGTCGAACTGTCCGTGCGGATATCCACTTGGATATCCGTAAAATTAAAGATGTCCGTGTTGAATTATCTGTGCAATCACGGATATCCGTTTTAAACCACGCTCCTATATCCGTAGCACCGACATCCGCACGGATATCCGCTTGGATATCGGTGTTTTGAATTTCAGAGTGCGGGTTTTACTGTGGATATCCGTGGTTGCACGGATTATTCGACACGGACATCCGTAATTTTACGGATATCCAAGCGGATATTCAAGCGGTCATCCAAGCGGATATCCGCACGGACAGTTCGACCAGGGGAGTAATAAGCGCTGAAATTGCTGAAAGTAATTGCTCTGATTTTTGTTAGAATCATCTGATTGGCCCTTCTACCGCTGGACACTAAACGAACCGTGACACGGAGAAAGAGCGACAGCCACGAACCAATTTAGCACACTTAACACATTTTTCGTCATATCCATCTCAGCTGCTATGGACACTCACACACAATCACTTCCAATAGACACTCACACTTAAAGACACAACCCGCACAATTTCCGGCGGAAGTTCACTCCGTGGCGGCCACGCTTATTATGTTGCCTTAACTGCGCCTGGGTTACTTTTATGCTTTCGATGGCCGCCCGGCCGTTTGGTAGCCGGGTCTTCCGGAGAAATGGACAGAGACGGAAGATAAGAAAAGCTGGGAGAGCGAGTGAGACGAGATGTGTCTGGCCAAACGGGGCCGGTAAGTGGGGGGGGGGCGTCTTGGCGTGGTGGGGTATTGCGCTTACCTTCGAACATTCCTGATTCACTCGGATCGGAGATCCAAGATGGACAATGCTGTATCTGGAGCGACTCTTGGATTACGAGGACACTTTCTCTCATGACTGGACTGTTATACGAACGTTCAGTATGTCCTGTCCGTGAATTTTAAGTGTTTCTTGAGTTTCGCACCTCGCCTGAAACCTGCCTCCTGCTTCCAAAATACCTCTGTGATTTTTTTAGGTGCACTGTCATAGACAGAAAAAACGCTCCGCCCTGCAACCACCTGGACATCAGTGCGTTGCAGTTGCCTACCTTAGCTCACAATTGTCAGCATCAGCCATAATCACCTGCCTGATTCTGACGTGAGCTAAGGTAGGCAACCGCAACGCTCCGATTTCCAGGTGGTTGCACGGGGGAGGGGCGTTTTTTCTGTCGACGATTGTACATCAGCTCGGATTTTGGAAATCTGGGCTGAGGCTGAGACTTGAGAGTTCTTGGTAGTTCGTTCGTCGTCAACAAATTGCGATCTTTCGATTTTTTTTCTATTGAAAAAAAAAAACGGGATTTTTTTCCAGCCAAGGAAGACTCGCGGCTCTTTTCCGCGCTAAACTGCTATAAGCTTGCGAAAGCGGATCTTTCATTCAAACACGCATTCCTTTGAAACGTAATATTAAAGAAACTAATCAAGATTAAAACATACCCTTAAAAAAGAGCATAACATTTTAACACGTTGTTGTATTTACTACTGCATTTTTATTGTTTCCAAATTCACCATATAATTGTCTGGATCTTTCTCCTCTCCCTCCTAGGAAAATGTACTAGAATGACGTCACAACTTTGACTTCTCGCCTTAATTAAGTGTCATGTATCATTTCACTCAGTTTCCAGCCAACGACTTTCGCCTTCCTATGAAACAAGAATTTTCTAAGCACTCCTTGGGCACAAGTCTGTTAGCGTCCATGACTTTACAAAGTTCGCAATATTTTAAAAATAAAATACTTTCTCTCGGTATTTTTGGACTTTTCTTTTCTGCTTACCTCCACGCTGCTGCGTCGCTCATGTTCGGAGCCATTATGTAAAGCATTCACCGCTGGCGACGCGACGCTAACGCCCCAATTCTTTGTCCATGATCTTCACTGGTCATTTTGTTTCGCGGCCTTCTGCGCGCACGCTGAGGAGGATGCTGAGTGGGCCGCCGAGGTCAATGTGCCACTTTTCCCGTTTTCACCACAAGAAACCGTCGATTTTATCTGTAAACATCGAACTGATTAGTTCTTCGAATTCCAAATTTTCAAGTTTTATCATTCACTTTTTGGTATTCCAAACTATGGATCAATAATTCTCATAAAGATGGTAGCCCTGATTCGTTGGGAATGGTAGCTTCCCGAAGGTTGCTTTCTCTATTGTCACGCCTGCGTACATCCTCCCACAACACTTATTTTTACAAATACCGGAAGAATAAACTCTTTTCTTACCGAGAACCACAAATCATGCGATTCAAAATATGATAGGGATTATGCTACTGCTCCAGTTGTAAAATGCAAGTTGTTAGCGCTCCTTGGTTTTCAGCATATACTGACTAATTTCCCTGGCTGAACTGTCCGTGCTGATATCCGCTTGGATATCCGTAAAAGTACGGATGTCCGTGTCGAATTATCCGTACAACCAGGGATATCCACAGTAAAATTCGCGCTCTGAAATTCGTAACACCGATATCCAAGCGGATATCCGTGCGGATATCGGTGCTACGGATATAGGAGCGCGGTTTAAAACGGATATCCGTGGTTGTATGGATAATTCGACTCGGATATCCTTAATTTTTCGGATATCCAAGCGGATATCCGCACGGACAGTTTGACCAGGGTTTTCTCCTTTTTTTAGTGCTTTTTGTGATAGTTTGCTGTGCTTTCCGTCTAAATCACAAACATTTTTAAAAGCACCGAAGTTCTTTCTGAAGTGTTGCATTTAAACTCCATAAAGCAGTGCACTTAAAACTAAGATAATATAAATCGCGGGTTAATTTCACTTGAAGGCTTGATTGTGAAGCTTGAATGAATATCGATGACCTTGCACAATGGTGGAATTTGACTTTAGAAAATGTGCGGGGTCAAGATCATTATTGTAAAAGTGAGCTCTATTTCTATTAGATGAAAAAAATGGGGAAAAAGGGTTTTAAAAATCCACCTGTCGTCCTCTTGCGTTGTAGGGCAAGCAAAATGAAGGGCGGCTTGAGTTAAAAACCCGGGTCAAACTGTCCGTTCAACCGATATCCGTGCGGATATCGGTGAGATCGTGGATATCAGTGTCCAATTATCAGTGCCTCTGCGGGTATTTCCGCTTACCCACGGATGTCCGGGTCAAAAAAACCGTGCTGGTGCGGATATCCTTGTTCAATTATTCATGAATGGGCAAACGGGTTGATGAACAACCCTTTATAAACAGGTCGACATGAATGGACGACCATTATGTAATGTGATAGTGGCGCATTTATTGAAGGCTTTCAACATAAACTTAGACAAGTTTGTCGCGGTAACGAGGTCTGGACCACCTTTCATGAACCTTCCTTTATTTCATACCCTTGATTTTATCATCTGCGTCCGATTAACGATTTTTTTTCGGCGAAATTTAAATTATTTAAGTACTAAAATGATGTGAATCCCTTTAAAGTTTCGCATACCATCACGTACTCAAAACCCATGAGCACCAAAACTCTCTCTGGCATTCCGCCCTCCGAAATTCCTGACCATTCAACCCATTCTGGCAGTATTCTGGTCCAATAAATTTTCTCTTATTTTAGCTGTGGTACCGATTCACGCTCTCTCAGTTTTTAAGGTTCAATTTTCCATTACTACGAACCCCCCCTGATCCGACTCTTCATTAAACTTCCAGGCGGAGCATAAAAGATGGAAAGTTAAGACTCTCAAAATTTTAGTGTGACGCTCGGATTTCCCTCGAGAATAGGAAAACTTCACCGTTTGCAAGAATTCCATAATTTACTTTTGAACCTGTCGCACTCGCTAAGACAATGGACAATACGTCAAAAATATTTCGAACAAAATCAATCATTTATTTTTCAATTCGCTGGCTCCGGGCTGGACTGGCGCTAGCGAAAACTTGCCCCCGTGAACAGTCGTTACCGAATTCCGCGCGACGTGAACAGTCGCTAAACACGAACAGCTGTCCGAGTTTAGCGACTCTTCACGGGGGCGCGTTCGCAGCAATGACTGTTCACGTCGCGCGGAATTCGGTAACGACTGTTCACGGGGGCAAGTTTTCGCTAGCGCCAGTCCACCCGGAGCCAGCGAATTATTTCAATCATTTTATTTTATTTATATTTTTATCACTGGCATTTTTTAAAGGGAGTGTCCATTGACGCGACCAGACTGCCCCATTTAAATTGTACTATGTTGGGTTCCGTGCGTTCAAGTCACCTCCCAATTAAAATGCATTACGTTGCGGTTCCGCGTGTTCAAGTCTCCGTATGTTAATGTATGTCGAATCAATATAAACACAAACACTCTTTTTAAAAAATATTTTTCAAAAATCCATATTTTGACATTTATTCCAGCCGGCTCACTTTTTCTACTTTATTGTTCTACTATTTTGTTTCAGTTTTTCTTAACGGATTTTATTAATCAAGAGTAGTCAACTCAGGTGACTGACTAAAAGCCCCAGGAAACAGTTTTGCCCAAAATTCTTGGCCCGGTTTCGGAGGGTTCCTATATGTTAGTGGAGAGTGGAGTGGCGCGCCAGCCGGTCAGAGGTTACTTATGAATTGGATTAAAAGAAAGTTGAGTGGCCAAAAATGCGCGAAACGTCGCGTTGTGGGAAGTCGAAAAGTGGATGTGCGGAGAGGTTCATCGTGGGCGCAGCGAAAATGAAAACGATCCGGAAAATGGGTCACCGGCACCAAGATTTCCCTCTCCAGGAGACTGCGGAAAAATTAACATATTCAAAATTCGCAAAACACTTTGCATGAATGAGCAACTTTTTTCTGTCCGCTTAAAGCCTGGATTTGGCCTAGCGGCTTCAAAACATTATGTGTATTGGGTAAACAGTTCAGGAATAATTAAAAGAGCTCAGCCAGCCCTCACTAGTATCGAAATGCGACCAATCCTAGAATGTAACAAATCATGCGTAACTAGCTTTCGTAGCTATCGAAGATAATAAGACATTGGCTTCCTGAGTTCAAAAGTCACACTTTCCCGAACTTAATACAATCACTGAAAATTCAACACGTCGTAGGATACCAAAAAAAAGGAATGCTTTATCGATTACCAATTCTTGTAAAAATCTTTTCAATGTCGCCCAGCTTAGCGCCTTAACTTTCAAACCATCCAGGATCTGACGGTTCGTCTCGTCTGCAGGGATATCCGAAGGAATATGTGGAGCCATGGATATCATTTCCGGATTATCAGCGAGGTTGACGTTGCTCATAAAACATCATACATTCTACTGAGGCTCTTTCGGCGGCCAATGACCTCCACATACTTATCATTTTAATCTTAGTACCTAACGTTATGTTTTTAATAATGCCGTTACGTCGCATCTTGCACTTGCGAAAGCTTGAATTCCGGAGAAAGTAGCAGTTGAACAATAACTGGCTTAAACAGGACGAAGCAAGACTTGCAAGGCTGATATAGATCACTTGTAACAGGTATAAAAAGTTGCCAAAAAAGGAAGGGGGGGATAATTTACCATGAGGAATCAGCAAGGAATGCAGTCGTGCCATCAGACTCATCGCATATTCCTCGTTTTTTATCTCATAATTAGAATGCGCAAGTTTCGTTTGCACTCATTGTCACTAATATTTTTTGTGCTTTTTGAAAAAAATGATAGAAGTAAACGCATAATGAGTTAACTTTTTGTCGTTTGAAAGGTATTCAGGCCAATTCCACACCTTCCCCACTCAGCAAACTGAACAATACTGTGTACTGGTATACGCTAGCACATCACTTTCCTTACAATCAGGCCATAAAGACGACACTTTTGACTTCAACTGCGCCACTTCGGGGTCTTTCTTTCTTTCTTTTTTTCTTTTGTAAAAAGGGGAATAATTATGGGTAGACATATGTGCAGTTCTTTCAAAAAAAATCGACAACTGACGAAACAAAGTACCGGTATCTCTAATTTGCGCTATGGGTCAAAATTCGAATGCCTATGCGTTTCATCAAATTATTTTCGGGTATTCAGCTCGAATGTTCAATCCCGTTAGGAAATACGCGTATTGAAGGCATTATCAGGTGACAATGTGCGTGTGAATTATTGAGCTCGATGACACGCCGGCCACAATCCTAGACTTACCTAAATAAAATCACGTAGACTTAAGACGATTTAGGCAACCCACCTGACACGCGTGTTGTATGTTGGCCTACTACGGGGGCACGTGCAGCACGTCGCTGTGACGCTGCAAGTTCAGGACCATCCGCCAGGTGGCGGGGTGACGATGTTAGTTCTCACTCTGTCGGTAGATGGTGACATGACGGTCCTTCGATTTCGTTCAAAGTTTAGCAAATATAATTGTCAAAATATTTTGCTAAGAAGACTTGAAACATTATTTACGTATAAACCGACATTGGTTCTCGCTTGTGTTATAATTGACGGTTTGCTACTTACGGATTAGAGCGGAATTTGCAATGAATCTCACTAATGGATTGGCATGGCCACTCGTTGATATTCTCGAGCATCGGTCAGTTTAGTTGGGAATCAGACCTCCACGGCACGTCGGGGCTTTACAACGAGCTGGGTGGATGCACCCTTTGGCGTTGTAGTTGCTATCATCCGGCTGGCGCAGGCACCTAGTTTCTTTGCTTACTGGC
>Ga0058701_10003553_pt1 | contig 12377 bp, 8 predicted proteins | sample AgamicOrMae_FD_97039 | JGI IMG/M metagenome (GOLD analysis project Ga0058701, IMG submission 97039) | Agave microbial communities from Guanajuato, Mexico - Or.Ma.e | ecosystem: Host-associated > Plants > Phyllosphere > Phylloplane/Leaf | place: Guanajuato, Mexico | collected 2012-06-04
GCTGAAAGGTACAGTATTAATAAAACTTCAGCAGACACATTTGAATAAAAAAACAAAATAGTTACATTGTTGCATTTGAAAGCACATTTCTAGGAAAACTTAACTGATACTTCACACAAAAGAGGAAATTCAAACGTCTGATTCAATTTGCATTCTTTTTAAATAGACAAGCGAGATAGCAAGAGATAGAGAAAAATGAAAAAAACCTCCCTGTGGCCGAAATCTTTTCGTATTCTAGGTAATGTACAATGGCCGACCAACTTCAAGTCGTATCATGCATTTCTAAAACAATCAGAAGTTGGAAAACAGTTAACCTCTGGAGCTTTCGACCTAAGCGATGTATATTCCATGAGGTAGTTGTTGAAAGCAGCCTCAACTATGCATTAAAAAGCAACAACGTCTCGTCTAATTACAACGTTGTACCGGTAACGCGCTTTCAAAACGTGCTTATTAATAACTGGACTTAAAACAACCAAGAATCTCTTTTCAAAAGAGGCTCCATTTGTGTTGAGATATTTCATCGTAATCTTGAGTCCTGTTTTAGACAGGCACCTCTCGCGAAAAACCGATTAGCTCTGACAGTAAGTCCGATTACTGGAGTAACTACAGTATTTAGTAATGCTCTACCGAATCTGTGCCTGTTTTTTTCAACAAAGCTAAGGTACCGTACTATCGTCCCATAAGGTATTATTGTCCGGTTCTGGTCACGCATGAAAGCTCCGCCTTATGGGGAAATACATTGGCCACCGCCTTGCTGCACGACCAGAATCGGACAGTACCTTTTGGATTGATAGTACATCAGTACCGTAAATGATGGGTCTCTACAACATAAAGGGAGTATTGGCTCGATCGCTAAATAATTACAGGACCGTAAGAGCTAGGAGCAAGTGCTCTAATTTTTTTTTTAACGAAAAAGCGATTCTGGAGTCTAAAATACGAGAAAAAGATTCGAGTGATTTTTGAGGACAGTAGCAAGTATTTTAGAAGTTGGAATCATAGAAAAGGAGATTCTTACGTTAGAGTCAAAATAAGATAGAAGATGGTCTAATACGAGCGATTGCTGAAAAAAGAATAGGTGTATATTCTAAAAGTCGGTCAAAATGGCGTGAGATTCTTGAAGTGGATGTAAAAGTAAAGATAAATCCGCGAAAAAGGAACCACCGAGTCAATGATTGATTTAATCAATGTTGTTTTGCGACATTCATGAAACTCCTCATAGGATAGGTTAAAAAAACGCTATAATCGACGTTTAGGTTTTACGAAAACGTTTACAAGATATTACTTTGACCATTTTTTAGATGTCGAATAAGTTTTGAGAGTAAGTTTATCAAAAGTTATTGATTCTAAAACGAGCCAACGAGAGCTGATCTCTCTACACAATGAAAACTTTGAAAATGAAAGAGGCCCTTTCCAGACAGTTTGAAAATTCAAGCGAGTTTAATACACCTTTCAACATGTTTTCATTTAACAAAAAAAGTTCAGAGAGAAGCCTCAAGGGCTTCTTCATTTTGTTTCCGGGAGCTCCTGACTTCCGGTGCTCGAGGATACGCTTAAAATGTTTCTGGCAGTGATCGGCGAATCAATGTTACATTTTCCTTCAAACCGAAAAGCAAACGGCCTTTGACGGCAGGAATACAGTGATGATAAGAAACCCTGCCAGTGTTTGCCTGCATGCGTTTAGCTGCTAGTGAAGACTGCATAGAGTTTAACGTTCACCAAGATTCTAGGCTCTCTCAATGGGCAAATAACGCAGTGCCCCCTCAAAAAGAACGCGGGCACAGAAAGGGTAGGCTAAGTTAGCGCATTACCAGCTAAGTGATTAAGTGCCAATTTCTGCTGGAAGGACATTTATCCAGATAAACAAGATGATTCGCTATGGCATTTCAATCAACGAAATGTTCGTTGCTGCTGAAATACGAGTCCCGGGAGATACCTATTAACCTCCAACAACACTACGTGGTATGGGAGCCGCTCAAAATCAAGCTATGCCTCGAGCAAATACGTGGGAGGATACCCAACAAGGACCTTCCTCACACCACTTGTAGGTCATCTTAAACTGTAAATTTAGCAGTGACAACGAATAAACAATGGATCGTGACCAGTTACAGGGAGAATGTCCTGCCAGGTTTGATCCTGAAAATGTCCTGCCTAGATCAGGGCTACGTTAGGTTATATTACGTTTAAAAGTGTGAGCGAACTTGACGACAACTCAACCTAAATATTACTGAATTGTTAACGACCGTTGGAGAGGAAAAAAAATGGATTTGGTAAATGAGAGCACGCTCCAGTGGATACATCCTATACGAGATCAGCAGATTACACTGAATCAAATTATCCACCATACCAGAAAAATGCACTGAAATAGAAGAGACCACAATTCAATGGGCACGATCTCTGCTCCTTGTCTCTCATTTCCACCAATCATATTCCACATGCTCTCAATTGCGCTAAGTACCGTCTGCGTAAATTACGAAACTGTATTATATCGGAATACGATTTCGTTTTATAATTGGGCACCTACGCCCTCCAGACCAACCTACCCACTTCAGTCAAATCCAATAAACATATCCTGTAATCCTGACTCAAAAGAAACAGGAAAAAAAATAAACACTCTGCTCGATCAGTCTCTCTGAAGATCAAACTATCAAAAGTATCTGCGGATAAATACGACTTATTTCCTACCAGAGACACGGTTAAGGAAACAAAAAATACGATTCAAGCGACTTCCTTCTCGCGTAAATTCACAGGGAGCAGGGGTATTGCTTACAGTCTCTACCCGCTAAAGTGACACATGTTCTATATACAAAGCTGATCCAGAAAACTTCTAGAGACAAACAGAATCCAGCGAGCTTAAAGGCATTTTTTTTCTTTTACTCAAACATTGCCGTTTTTGCCTTCGTCACTGGCATCAACGTCGAAAAAAATATCCTCCCTTTTGATGCAGAGATCGTCAGGCTGATCGACGCTAACATGATTAATACTGAAAATTCACTGACCAAGCTCAGGTCAGGAACTGGACTAAGGAGGCAATGGTTTGGTACTGATCTATGATATTTGGCAGATCACGTTTTCATTGATGCTAGTCACTGGTAATGTGTTCCCAATCGCTTACTATGGATTGTTTCAAAAACTTAGGCCCATCCCGAAAGAGACATTTTTTAACGCTATTATGTGATATCAAACATCTTGCGAAAGAAGAACGCCATTATTTTTGTGAAAAAATATCTTGGGAGATACAGTAGCGAGGTTTGCGAGATAACGTGTAAAGTACCTGGTGGGCATATTTAAAGGATAAAGCCAAAAATGGTTGACAGGATAGTGTCGCCTATAAATCTGGCATGACACAAAAATTCAGGCACCTGCGATGCTAAGCTCCATGTCTTACATCTTGCTCAGAGAAAATAAAAAAAAAGAGTGTAGGAAGGAGATGAAACTGTGATTTATCTTATGCATCCCCTCCCCTTCTATCTTTGCCCCTCTTCTTTCCCCTGTTGAACGCATTTGTTCAGCATGACCTTCTCGTACGCAACAACCTTCGATTCTGCGTCACAGGTTATTGCTTTTTTGCTTACGAATTCGTTACCCTTCCCGTTCAGATTGTAACCCGAAAGCGAGAGGAATGTAAACAGAGGCAAAATATTTACATTGTACGCGACGAAAATTGAATCTGAGTTTAAACATTTCTTTCGCCGCCGAGGTACTTTTTGAGTCTTTCCTTCTTTTACTTCCGCACAATTTCAGAACGTGTTCATGCTCACATTGCGCACGGGACATGTCGACTCTCTAAAGTCGCGATTCTCTACACGGAGGACGCAAACAAACTGTACCAAATTCTGTATTCTCTTCCCTTATCCTACGCCCTCCCACTCCATATTCTCTTCCTCTCTCTACCCTTCCATCACATCTGTCCCACTTATCCTCCATCTCCTCTCTCAGTCCCGAACACTCCACCTACTCCAAACCCAGCTGCTCTCCTTTTCCCCTAACCTCTCACCTTGTGCGATCCTGTTCTCCAATCTTGTCCGCTTTCTGATTCCTACCCTGTTTTCCTGTTCTATCCTTGTCTCTCTTCCTCCCCTTCCTGCCCGGTTCTCATATCCTCTCATCCCTTGCCCCCTATCGTGAGTTCTTCCACTCCTAACAAAGGACTGATCATAGACGTCAAGAACTGTTCATAGACGTCCTCTCAAGAAAGCTTATAGCTTATCCAACACGATCCTAAGCAAAACTTTTGCCGCTAATTGTACCCACGTGAAGATTCCCCGCGTAAATCACATTCTTTTCAAATCATTCTTTTTTTCATCTCTACAGGCTATTTGTCCAAGTCATCAATAATAATAACAGTTGATTTACGTTTTGCTTTATTCGTGCCAACAGCCTTTTAACGCAGGTCGCCTGTAATTACTGAGATGTCTCAAGTAGACTAATGTTTACACAACTGGAATCAATTTTGTTCCGGTTCGAACAATTGGAAGCCGTCCCAACACGCGATTCTTGGCCACGCCAACGAAAACAAAAAAAGCCTTTGTTAAAACCCCAAACACTGTTCCACGTTAATTAGGTTTGGCGTGACTCTCACGCGAGCTAATTTGGGAGAAAATTGGCTTTTAACGGCTGAAATTTGTAAAAACAAATCTTTCAGTGAAAAACAAACAAACAATAAAACGGCTGTCACATGTCAGCCTCGTAACAAAGTTTTTGATGAATGCGGTGGAAGAGAGGAATGCAGAGAGGCGCAAAGCAGGGATGGGAGTCGAGTGGAGAGAGGGAGCGAATGGGGCGAGGAAGAAAAAACAACACGGGAGATGAGGAAAGAGGAGAGATAGGTAGAAGGTGAAGAGAATGACGAAAGGGATGAAGAGAGAAAGGAGAGATATTTTTACCCGAGTAGTTTTCATCTTGCCATATTAACTATAAATCAATATAAACTATAAATCAATACTACGAGATGAAAACACGTGAAAATCGCGACGATAACAGAAAACAGAGAGGGTCTTTGGCGGTGATCCGCAAACCCAACACCTCCCATCCCGAGATCTGCTTTACTTACACGCCAAATCCTCTATTGCAGCATCCCACTATAGCCACATTTACCAATACCATGTCACATCATAGTAGCCCTCATCCCCGGCCATCAAAACAAACACGCACTGCGCAGCGATAACAAGGTCATTTTTCATTGCGTCTATTCATTTGAAAACAAAACCGAACCGACCATAGAAAAAAAGAAGAAGTACAAGAATGATTTACGACGGCTGCTTTTTTGTATAAGTCACAATTTCAAAAATATACCTCTACTTTTTAAATGGAAGGAAGAGGTTTGAACGAGGATGTTTTTTTTTTTTTTGAGGAAACCGGTGAAATCTTAGAAAATATAGAGCCACGAGTGCATATCTACTAACCTCTCCTTCGAAAAGTTCCCCCCTCCTACTTCAACCCCTTGGCAGAAGAGGTTCCCCCACCACCTTCCCCCACCCTTCCGCTTCCCCCTCCCTCGAATACCTCCCCCACTCTTCCGCTTCCCCTTCCCTCGAATATCTCCCCCTCTCTTCCTCCCCTCTCCTCCGCCCTCGCTGTTCTTCCCCCCCACTCCCGTTAGCTCCGCCCTATCGACACGCCCATTACTTAACACCTTGCCAGATTTACCTCTGTCACTTTACCTCAGCTGTAGCACACTAAATGCCCCCGTAGCCTTCAGCTCGGACATAAAATCCCAAACAAACAGGACTAACTTATGTAGATTCTCACCTAAAAGCATGTCAGGTCCCATGAAGCGCGCGCGACTTTTACAAAATCAAAGGGCATTTGACGGGTCCCGTCCGTTGTTCGCATCTCTCTTGTTTTACGTTCTTTCCCAAGATGGAACTCTTAAATGAGTTATTGATTACGATGTAACCCGATGGGACCAGCATGCCCCACCCGAAATTCGTTTACACCCCGCCACCCGCGTACCGCTGATAGCACTTCCATCTCTCTTCGACAATTCATCAAGCCGCGACTTCACTACTAGTTTGTCTATTTTTTATCTCACTCCGCTCCCTCTCCCCGGATTTCAGACATTAATCTTAACTTCAACGATGACAGAACACATTCCTTACCCGTTGTTTGAGTAATTAAGCAGTGCATAAAAAAAACAAACCGAACGTTTCAACACCAAAGTGCGAGCGTTGTATTTTCTACCCCGTTCAGGTCTACTTTTCATCGCATAGCCGGGAAGGCATCAAACCTAAGCTATCGTTAAGCATTACCCAAGCCTTATTTTAAATTAAGTTCGGTACTTTGTGTCCCGTTAAGCTGTCACTCCATTCGCAAATCGATCAGCCTGATGCAGCTTACATCTTGGCGGCAGCAAGTGTTATCAGTCCAAAAGGTATTGTTTGGTTCTGGTCGTGCTGGAAGGCTTCGCCTTATGGGGAAATACATTGGCCATCGCCTCGTTGCACGAACAGACCCGGAAAACACTTTTTGAACTGGTAGTACCTCAACAAGAAATAAGCAGACAGGCTCCTCGCCGCCGAGAAGTAAGCGGCATAAGGCTTAGCTCAAGTGCCTTGGTCCGCTATCGCTCGCCGGGGCGATATGACTCAAAAGAAAGAAAATACTCTTGCAAATGCAGAGCACTCTCCAAATTTCGTCAAATCTACGTAGCGACCAAAAGGGAATTTTTTGGGGGCCGTATATTGACTCGCCTGATCTTGACATGGAAACTCACTCGAATTTAAAATTCCTCGTTACGATTCGTCGCTGATTAAACTAATGAACGCATAAATAGCGCGAGGATATCAATTCACTTAGTGCGGAACGCTCATCCGACAAGGTTAAGCAAGCACAAATAGCGTTTTTAGTATTATGGTGAGACAGTCGGGTGAAGCATTTTATGGGCCATATTTGTTACGGTCCGCGCACCAATGGTTCAGCCAGTCTGCATTGATTATCTGAAAAATGGCGTGTTGGGCTCGTTTACGAGTAGCGACGCGAGTATGATAACATCGCTTGCAAAATATTTGGTAGCTCCGCGGCGGCAAGATACGAACATTCCGGATACTCACGAAAAATAATCCCATCAAAAGCGATACTCAGAGAAGCATCGCGTTGAATTTTGTCTCCAAATCTAACTTACGCAAATATGTGTCGGGTAGCTGTCATAAGCACCAAAAACCACAAGCGCCAACGCCGCAAGCGCCAATCCGTAACCGCCAAACGAGAAAAGTCGCAAACGCCAAAGGTATCAACCGCAATACTAACCTTGCCGAACTTAACATAACTTAACCTAACCTAGCCTAACGTATACGAACTTTGGCGTTTGCGACTCTTCTCGTTGGGCGGTTACGGACTGGCGCTTGCGGCGTTGGCGCTTGTGGTTTTTGGCGCTATCGAATGCCCCCCATATGTGTCAACAGTGCTAATGAATGAAAAAAAAATCGGTGGACCACAGAGGATAGAAAAAATAACTTAAAACTGGCACGAATTTTTGAAGCAGTAAAGGGGGCTAGAGGGACACAGAAGACAAACATGCTTTGATGGATTGCGAGCTGAACAAGCAACGGACACAGCGGGAAGGCCCTGTCGAAGGTGGCAAGTCACACATGAAATATGACCTCAGGCTCACCTTAAGCTTCAGTCAAATAATAATGCTCCGTTAAAGAGACGGCAAGACAGTTTTAAGCGATTTTCGTCTCGAGGTTTGATGTGATCCACACAGATTTAAATACTGCACTCTTTTTTTCCCCATACAAGGCATGGGAAGTGCCAAGAGCATTCTTATACATTTGATTAGGAGCGCTTGTCTTGGCGTTATTTTCGCCTGGTTTGCATTTAGAAATTTGAGGCAAGCTTTTCTCCAAGAATCTCGTTCTTTAACAATACCAACGGCTAGACATTTTCGCGATTTATCACTGCCACGTTCAACTACCGTTAAGGTAAAATAACAAACGAGCAGTTTTCTCTGTTGGTGACATACTCCTGATAGGCCAGTACACATCGGTAAACAAAACAATCTTTCCTAATTACTTTGAATTTACGTCTCGTATTCAGTCTTTCGTCACCTAGCGGAATGGAGTGATAGAAGAGTGAAGACCAATGCACTAAGGGAACATATGCGATTGCTCGTTGTTAATCGTTAAAATGTACATGAACAAGTAGAGGCTGGAGTGAGGCAGAAAATTGAAAACTAAAAAGAATAGAAAAGACGCGAAAAAACGATGATTTTTTAAAACTAAGGCATACTTTTAATACTCAGGTGTAATGCACATCGGTCCACCAAGCGGTAAACCATAAACACACGCTGCCGCGGGCCTTTTAGCAATTTAGATTTATTGATTTTTCGGAGAGAAACTAAATTATTCACGGCCTGTCCGATTCAGAGCCCTTACTGCCTGTTTTTCGCCTTACCAAAACTGGTTATACCAGGAACTTCGAACCCATAAATACTTAAGATGATTCACTCACTGACTCAGCGAATTCGCGGGCTCAGCAGTACCTGGAACGAGGACAAAGAAACATGAGTGCATCCAGAGATTTAGTTAATTTGAGCGTAGTGAAACTAAGTAAATAGCAACAAAGTTGTTTTCGCTGCAAACTTGTTATAAGCGGGAAAATTGGAATAATTTCTACCCGGGAGGGTCTAATGAAATATGAGTGAAAATACTAACTGGCTATCAACAAGATTAAAGCAGCTCTTGGGCAGAAATTTCTTTCCGCGAGCGGCGAAAACTAACCCATCTCAGCTGACCGGTCGCCACGCTAAATTGATTCTGACATGTTTTATTTGCTCTCATCTCGGACAAATACCGCTACAACATAAAGTGGCTATTCCAAAGAAGCAAGGCCACCTTATCTACGGAACTTTTTTGGAAGTGCTGATGTTGGGACAAACGATGTCACGTTGTCAATTCTCGTTCTGAAGCGAGCCATTTTGGTACCTTCAGAGTGTTTCTGATGCGTAAAATGAGAAACAATATCGAAGAAAACTTCAACATTGCAGTCTGTCTCTTTCTAACAATCGGCCAACAGCTTCAACAAACATGAAAGAAGACCTTCCGGAGGATAATTACGAAAGTTAATTCATTTTGTAATGCCTCAGTATTCTACATTGCTCTTCTACGAGTAATACGAGACTATGTGTGCAGCACGACTCTCTGGGAGTTGAAATAAGACCTACATGAGGAAAACAAAATTTGGGGAAAGCTTTATCTTAATATCGTTGATATTGATGAATGTATTCTCTTCCATTTCCACTTGTACTAAATTTCAAACAAAATGTATTCTTGTGGAATATTTTTTCAAACAAGCTTATTCCATCGATAGAAAACTGCTAAGCTGATAAGAATTTCCCGTCCTGTTTTAAACAAAAAATATTTGGGCTAAAATTAATGATTTTAATCTTATCAGGAAAAACAATTGCAGGAACTTTGTACCAATTCAGTTACCGTACCGCGACTCGGTGAGAAATTGAGTTTCAGGGGCAGTCAGCGCCTCGGCGAGCTGCAAAGCAGCTTAAAAAAGGTTGGGTAGGCACAGCTTGTGAGTGGCTGCGGCGGCGCCAGCGCCTGCTAGTGGCGCTTGCTAGCGGTGCTCAGCGGCCAACCATAACAGGCTGGACCTATCCGCCCGACATAATCGCTGTTGCTCTCCGAGGTCCATTCCAAGCGTGAACTAACTCACATAGCCGAACAGTTTTTATCGCTGAGATGCTGGTCCGGATAGAAAGTGCACCCTTCCCAGCAGATGCCGGTTCGCACGGAGACTTAAGATGCCAAACTAAGATAAGGCCCTTCCTAGCTTTGGTAAGGCTAGTTGCAGTCTGGATAGAAGAAGGTTAGGGTTAGGTTACGCTTGATAAGGTTAGGTTACTTCAAGATGAAAAAATTACTAGGTTAGGTTATGCTTTTCAAGGTTAGATTTCGGTTTTGCTTTGCTAGTTTCAGAGGAAATACGCGCAGTCTTGAGTGTGAGAGGCACACGGCAAGTTGAGTTATGTTAGCTTTCTCATCCGATCCTTGCCGAGGAGAAGAGCCGGCATCTAATAGAATTTGCTGCCTTGAAGAACTAACAATTCAACTTGTCCACTTTCAAGTTTCATTATTGTTTCCCCTGGAGAGCTGGCAAAGTGACAAGAACGACCGTTAAGCGAAAAGAATGAACAATAAAACGTACCACTTCTTCGATACCTCAACCCTTCTTGCATTTTAGCGATCCTTCGTTGGCGACGGCATATTTTATACTGTATTTCTGCTTCTTGGAATTAAATACAGTTGCAACTTTGTTAGATCTCACTTTTTCATTAAATTTAAACGCGCTTAAAAATTTAACCCATAAAAACTGTACAGTATGTGCTTCCTAAACTACTGATCGATCAAAAAAATATCGGTTAGTCAGTTGCCCCATGATGAAGAGAAACTTTTGAGACTTGTCTCAGACCTTCAATGGTTTGGGTGCTAAGCACCAAACAAATGCATTGTAATGATTATCCCATTGGAATCTTCGCGGATTGTTTCATTTGCAGTTCGTACTGGTTGATTGCTGGCAGCGATTTCACAAGGAAAGTTACAGACAATCAGATAGTTGACCTGATTTATGGTGCTTTTTAACTAAAAACAATTGTTTTTTTTTATGGATGAGTAGTTGTAGGCCTAGGTATTAGGCAGGTAGCAACCGATAAGAAGTCGTTTACAGACAAGTAGTGACGCCTTGATTTGCGGAAGGGTTCGTTAGTCCCGACGTCGTGAACCCACCTGCTCCGAAAGTTCACGAGACTAGAGCCACCCTTTGCGTTTCATGAAATATTCTGAGCCTTTCTTCTTTTGACTAAGTGAGCGGAAAACTGGGAGGCTAATAGAATGATCCTGTCTGCGATGACAGCAAATCCCTCAAGTTGAGTGTCAATTTCACTTGAAAACGTCACTTTAGTTCAGTAGATTTGCGACCCTTTATATCGGAGTCGGAAGTTTCTCCGTTGTAGGTCCATTTACCTCAATCTTCTCCGACTTGAACCACTTCGCTTCCTTTTATCTCGGAGCAGATGAAGTCATTCGGCCAGGTGGTATCCGTGGATGTACGTTAAAAGCTATCATCACAACGCTCCGATGGGTACATATGACCATAGTATCCAGACTTGGGGAAAAAGCACTCCAGATGGCTCAACTGCCGAATTTCCGTGACAGCGCTCCATTTTCATTAGACATTGAAACCATTGTGTTGGAGATTAAAAACCGATATTTTTTGGAGACTAGATCAAAAAGGAAAACAGTTTGGAAGAGACACCTAGGCTAGAGGGCTGGATATACTTGAGAGAAGGCACTGAGGGCGCAAAACCATGGGCGCCGCCATCTTGTTTCCGAAGTTTCTCCGTAAGCTAAAATGCATTTGATGGTCACATAAGAAACAAAATGGCTGCCCAATGCCGCGTTTCTAGTATATCCAGGCCTCTACTTTAGGCCACTTTTCCACGTAAAAAAACTATTTAGTGAAGTTACGCCAAACTTACTACCTTTGTCGAAAATCGAATTTTGAGACTGACTGAGAAGATTTGAAATCAGCTGGACAAGAAGCAATAGATTCGTTAGTCGAATACATTCAAAATTTGTCCGTTATTTCCTTCTCGAAAACCGAAGTAGTTAAAAAGGAGCTAATAAGAAAATGTTCAGAGTGCCAAAAGCAACAGCACATCGTTGCAAAGAAGCCCCGCCAAGTTCGGCCAAGAGAGGTCGCTCCAAAACTTGCAAAAACCTCGTAGTTACGAGGTCGGACCGCCAGGCGACGAGTTCCCAACTCACTTTCCGGACTAATTAAAGGTCGCAGCAAGGTAGACCTCTTCCTTGGCTAAAAAAACTACCTTGAATAAAGTCCCATTTGCAACCAGGTCGAACATAGCTCGAAATATAAAGTGGTTTGGAAAACGGGCTGTCCATCTTACAAAGAACAATTGAATAACTACTTCAGAGTTTTCCCCAAACGAAAACTGTATTCCAAACAAATCCAATAGGTTATGGGCCCGTTTCTTTCTAATAAAGGGGTTGTTTTAACCATCTAAAAAGCTCCTTAAAAATTTTGGACTCTGAGGATGAAAAATTATGACCATTCTTGAAAAAAAAAGGAACATTTGAAACAGATCGATAATCAGTAATATTTTGAAAACAAAAGAACAAAAAAAGGTTTTGAAGGACTTCCAAGACAGATGAAATTGCTAAATCTAAAGGCATGCGTCTGCACCAGCTTCTTGTATTTCAAATATATTTTGTGAGATTCCGGTCACCCTAAAAAAAAGACGAATAATTTTTTCCTTACGTCCGAAAGATATATATATATATATATATATATATATATATATATATATATATATATATATATATATATATATATATATATATATATATATA
>Ga0058701_10003555_pt1 | contig 12375 bp, 4 predicted proteins | sample AgamicOrMae_FD_97039 | JGI IMG/M metagenome (GOLD analysis project Ga0058701, IMG submission 97039) | Agave microbial communities from Guanajuato, Mexico - Or.Ma.e | ecosystem: Host-associated > Plants > Phyllosphere > Phylloplane/Leaf | place: Guanajuato, Mexico | collected 2012-06-04
ATGTCCCGGTTGAATTAAACCTTTTTGTACCTTTCCGCATCGAAAAAGCTCACTTTTCAGAAAAAAAAATTCCCCCGGCCCCAAACGAATTTTCACAGGGGAAAAAAAGGCCCTTTCGGTAGTTTTGATAACCAACGAATAAAGTCCGACAGTCAAATCCCCGAGGACAAGACATGACCCAAATTTTGTTGCACAGTGCTATCAAAGCTGTTTTCGTGAAACACATAAGGCTGGGTGCTTGAGGGGCTCAATGAAATTAGCGTTGCTTACGAGATGTGGATTTTAACCGCGGATTAGGCGTACCGGTAACACTGCGAAAGTCGCACTTATTGTTTTGGTTCTGCCATAACGACGAGGAACACCTGCTCAGAAAGGAGTCCCATTTTTGTTTTGCACCGTACTCCCCTCCTGTTACTCATTTCACGGCTCTGTCAGAGGATAATCGCCCGATCGGACGTTCCTCTCACCACACCAGAATGCAAAGATTAGACGAAAACGCTGCGGAGAAGTGTTTTTGAAAGTATTCGTATGTGTCCCGCATCCGCCGTTTGCTCATGCCGGTTGGAACTCCTGGTTACATAAGACAGACCTTTCCAAGCAGTACTACAGGGAAAATCCTTCTTTCCCCCTCTACCAGCCATTCTCCCTTACACCTCTTCATCGTCAACATCACATTAGAAACAAAACAACCGTTTTAGGGAATGCTATACCTGTTTTGGGTGTGAAACTAAAATGGGCGCAGTATGTATTTTGGTACCGAAATTTTCAACATGGACCTATGTTCAGCGTCATCAATGGAAAGCTCTCGCTAAGACCTTTTGGATGACATGGCTGAACATAGGCCCATCTTGAAAAATAGTCAAAATACGTTCTACCCTCGTTTTAGTTTCACATCCAAAACAGGTATAGCATTTCCCAAAACTGCTTTTTTGTTGTTGTTTTTTTTTTAACTGTGATCCGTTTAACATTATCTCCCTCCAACGAGGAGCTTTCCCCTCCCCGCACGACTCTACATCCCCTGTCACGTAGTCCCACTGCCAAGGGTCATGACAATCATTACCCACCTTGGCATTGTTTTGGATAGGCTTCGTTTAGGTTCAGTGTTACGATTGGAAGTGGCTCGTCAGTATCCAATCAGATCGGCTCGATTTTCTGTTCGAAGCAAGGAAGCTTCCAAGTGGCCTATTCTGGAGAGTGCACTAGTCACCTCGAGATTTTAATTTAATTCGTACACGCTTCCGTTGTTCCATCTTAAGACTTTATTGTGCATTCCACCCTCTACCAAGTCGTAGCATAGAATTCACTTAACCATTCACGCTTCTTTTACAAACTTCATCTCTCATTTCCAAAGTACTCGTACAAAACTATGAGAAATCTTGCATGGAAGTGGATTTCGATACTGAAATAAAACCTGTACAGTTTGTCATATGCTCAACTCTTTGTGCCTCTTTGTGAGTGTACTTTTTATTATTCTTACTATTATTTTGTAAATACTGGATGTTTTGTTTGCTGGTACCTCTGTATTCAACTCAGTTATTTATTATCAAGGTCTATTTAGATTTCTCGAACAACATTCCCGTCGTAGATAGTATCTTTAGACTCTTTCTTTGATGTTTGTCACTTAACTAGTTGATAATAACCATTTCAAGTAACATCCTAAGCATAATATCAGAGTTGTTTCTTATTGTTCTGAATGCAGTTTTTCTATGTTGCCTAACCTTGGTGTACGATACTTGCTAATTCTCGAGACGTGCCGGTGCCCTACGGACAGCTTCTTGTACTGCATGCTTTGACGCTGCAAAATATTGTGCCATAATGGCCACTTTGAATAAGTATACACTTTATATAGCATCCTTCTCCCGCTTTTTCATATTTTTTTTTATTATTTTTTTAATATAAAATCCGTGTTGTAGTTATCAGCAAACATTATTACATTATCCGATCATATGTGACATGCTGTTGGGTTTTGATAACACCGTCATCACGCTCATGAGTTCGTTTCAGAGTACGAAATTTTGTGCACTATTTTAATGTCGTGTGACTTTTCACTTACACTGCACATGTAATCCAGCCCACAACTAACTCAACTTAGGTAGGAAACCTGGAGAAAGTTAAAATTTGCATTTTACCGAAACCCGCATGGACGATTTGAGGCAAAACCTCTTGAGTTTGGTCTTAAAATTTTCCCACAGTTGTCCATGTAGTTGTATGGTGAAGTTCCGAAACTTCACGCATACATTGTGAGATTGTAAATTGTAGATGAATAATATTCAAGATCTGCTCAAGGGGTCATCCACTAACTACAAGGTAATGTACACCACAAGTTTGTTCTTATTAGGTCTACCCTCCCCGGTTTTCTTTGGTTTGGTTGACGAATTCATGCGCCCAGTTAATCTTTTCTAACGCCAAGTAGTTTGTTGATGGTCCCCCGGAGGCTGATGAGCCTTTTTCATTACTATTTATTTACTGGTCTTTGTGTCTCTCTCTTTTCGTACTCATTTTTCGAGACTTGAGCTGTTGATGATGAGGTTTTGTGAAACTTTGGACGAGAATCATGTTTGAACGATCTCGATTTCTCTTTTGCCTCTTCCAGTGGAAAGAAGCCGTAAGTAAAAAATTCTAATTACTTCCATTCACGCAATCACATTTTTCTAACTCTCTAAAGATTTTCTGAAATGTTCATCAACCCCCCTAAAAACTCGGGCACATTTAGGAAACAGTCTTTGCCAAAAAAATGGCCCGTATTTTTTTGCATTGTGGAAAAGTGCTCTTTCAACTCATTATGCAACTTTTCTTTTTGTATAGAAATACACAACAAAAATGATCCAGCACTAACGCCCCGTTATGGAAAGTATAATTTCAGCTGGTCATTTTAGACAACTATGAACTTTGAAGGCAGATTCTCTTTGTCTTTATTGTAAGCAGATTTGGTTCTTAACACCCCTCTGCAGGTGTTATGCCGGAGCTAATAATGAGTAAATAATGTCTATGTGCTTTGTTGCTGGAGGATGATCTAGAAATACTTTGTTGGATACCGGCAGGCCTATATCAAGGAATAAAACTTAATAAGTGTAATTTAAAAAAAAATAATAATAATAAACTACTACTACTACAGTAGATTTGGGTCAAGTAGAAAAGCGGCATCGAACCACTTCCTAATAAAATTAAAATGCTTTTCTATACATCAGCACTACGTCCAAATCTTCCCGTACGAACGAAATGTTTACACTTACGTACTTTTCTCAAGTACTTATTCTGTGATTTATTTCCTGTGCGAAATAGATCCTTTGTCTTTGAGTATTTCGTGGTAATAAACTTCTTGGACTGTATACTTGGCAAAAAAAGGTCGGGGAATGCGAGAAACCCGACGAAAAGGAAGTAAGTACATATTTATTTTAAATTGTGACAAGAAAACAAATCTGCATAAAAACGAAAACTAGACAAGTTGTAAACATTTCGGTAAACCGCACAAAAACAGCATAACAAACATAATTACGTTAATCGGGTTGTATCGCACATTTTGGTCTAAGGGCGGGCATACTGTATTGACGATTATGTGGTTCGTTTGACTACTTTATGCTCACGGTTTGGCACAGATCCCTTTTCCCTATTGGCTGATTATAATGATTCTGAAATGCTATACCGCGTCCAAGATCTTCTGCGAACAAGTCACATGTTCAAAAAATAAGGTTTTCTCATTCACAAAAGTGTGGAGGTTTTTGTGGTGTGTTCACAATCATCTTTTCTTTGACTATACACAACTATTCTAAAAATAAGACGATTAATGGCTTAATTCAACTAACAGAAGGATAATTTTTATTTCATCAATGTTGACCTATCAAATTCCAGAGAGAGTCGTGATTCCCGATAGCACCATGGGCATGATTTGATAGGAATCAACTCGTAAGAACCGGCGGCAGTTGACAGTTCATGTTTAGATCTCTGGCCAAATTGAACTCATGATCAAAATCTTCCCAATTTTTTTAAAAAATGTGTTCGACAATGTGCTCATCCTATACATCTAAATCGCCGTACCTCAGATAGATAATCAGTGTCATTTTATTTTAATTAAAAATGTCCAGAAATGATCACTTGTAGAAAACGGTGTTTTGTCTGCCTCTAATATTGTGCTTTCCTATCAGAACTCGTTTCCGCCAGCTTCTAAAATGCGAAAGATTTTAGATTAGAAATATTTTCATTACAGATTTTATATTTCTCTGGCTTTCCACACCAAAGAAACGAGTTTGGTTTTAGAGCATATCAACAAGTCTAAAAGTGACTCCTTTTCTCTGCTCGTAACTGTTTTTTTAAACCATCTCATGGTAGTTTTTTTGTTTTTTTCTTTCCTTGAGATTACATGGGACACCCGGTGTGTTAGCTATTTATCCCCAGATTTTTCCATATCTCGCAAAGTGAGTTTATTTGACCCAGCAAGGTCTATGAACATGTTCAGAGACCGCCACACTCGGTACGTCCCAACCAGTCCTCCTCCTAGGGGGACTAAAATATTTTCGACGCAATCGGTCGATTTCTTTGATTGCCTCAGTTACGTGGTGCCACCACGTGTCTGACCCTCCCTCAAAAGAGTCATGCATTGCGGACAAAACTGCAACTAGAGCTAAACCAAGTGATTCTAGGACCAAACTGTGAAAATGGAGAATCTGGTTTGAAAGATGCCGTTCGCCGAAAAAAAGCACCTTGAAACATTTTGTTTCAATAACGTTTTTACTTAAATAGGCGGGCAAAGTAAAAAATATCTGGATTTTTGCCGTTGTCAAGCTTTGCGTTGGTCAACATAGATAGATAAACAAAATAACCTCATAAGAAAATTTGTTTCCAGTAAACTTGAATTATTAACCCGATGAAAAGGGGGTCCTGTAGAATTCTATAAAATTATATACAAAAAAATTCTGTAGAATTTCTATATGAAAAATGATTACATAGAATTCTATATAATTCTGTGTAATTATGTATATTTTATAGATTTCTGTAGAATTTTATAGAAGTCTATATAATCTCTTAACTAAGAATTCTATAGAATTCTATGTAAGTGTACAGAATTCTATACACTTGTAATTCTATAGAATTTCGTAGAATCATCATATAGAACTCCATGTTAAGAAATTATATAGACTTCTATTAAATTCTATACAATCCTATAGATTTCTATAGAATTTCTATAAAAATCTATAGAATTCTATTGAACCTTATTTTCATCGGGAACTTGTAAGGAAACACTTTTTAGGCGAGTAATATTATTTAATCAAAGAATACATGTGACTGTTGTGCAAACGCTAACCATATATGAGGCCAATAACCATGCTACACACGCAAAATAATCCCTCTAAAAATTTCCTTTTTCCTTCCGTTATAAGTAACTAGGAAACAAGGAGAAGAGCGAATATACGTTATGACATCAGACTAGTCATCAAAACGACGGCATCGTATGCAAAATATATCTGAAGTAGATGTATTTATGACATCTGCTAAATATGTGCTCTTAATTTTAGAGAAAGATTAGTGCCCTCTCCAAACTGGTGATGCACAGGAGTACTTTGCATTTGCACACTTATAGAAAAGTTGGTTTGAGCGTAGTTTAAAATTTAGCTCTGAGCATGCATGAAGTGCTCGATGGCAGCACGAGAATGTTTGATACAATGGCTAGACGATCGGATCGGGAAAATCAGACCGCGATTGGATTAAGACTTGGAACAGCATTTTATCGAACTGTCCCGCTGTAACCTACCTCGGTGCGAGGGAGCAACCTCGTTCAGTAAGGAGACAGCCGCTTACGGCTGTCTCCGTCGAGCCTCCACGAAAAGCATCTCCGAGTCATTATGGGGTGACCAGGTTGGAGGTTAATGTATGCTTGGACGTGAAATGCCGGCATCGACAAAAAATTATGATACAGAAGCTTAAAACGATGACTTTTCCAAACCTATTCCGTCCAAGACATTAAGTAAGATTCACGTTATAACATACTATGTGAATTATGTGTCCTTCATAAGGTTATCTTTATCCATAATCTTTATAATGTGGGATATTATCCCACGTTATGAAGGATTCGACGTGGCACTCCCTCATTCGATTCTCTTCGTGTCGGTTCTTCAGTTTCGGTGACTCTCGTGACCCTCTGTTTGAGGTCCAGGCTCTGTATCTCAGGTTGAGCAATCGAAAACACTGGCCAAGCTTCGTCCTCAGGTCCACCAGTTTCAGGTTTCTGGTCTACAGTCAGTTAGATACGAGCCATAATGGGATCAGTCTAACGTAATCTTGATATGTTTAACCCACAGAAGCCCCCGTTTCTTTTCAACGTGATTCCCGATATTGTACGAACTAAGCGGCAATTTTTTTAGGATGTTGCTATTTTCCCCTCATGCATTAATGTATGGAGACCTGAACGCATGGAACCAACCTAATGCATTTCGAATGGGGCCGTTGGGTCAATAGTCGCTCCCTTTTTTCACTTATTCAGACAGCAAAAGAAAGCGTTTTCCTTGACTTATAGAAATTTCCATCTTGCAATTTAATTATGTGTTTTTATTTTCGAAATCATAGCGTCGGAATTCAGCCGTTCAAGTCTAGTATTTTTCATTCTACAGATTTTCTGGATGCGCATTGATGAGCGAATATTAAAGCTAATATCAAATCATGCACAGTGTTTTGGAGGAAAATGTATTTATTTTATTTATACATCAAATACATTTCTAGGGATTAAAACAAAATAACTGAATGACGTCTTGGGCGAGGGTTCTAAGATGCTAACCAGATCGTGGCTAAGGGTTACAGCCGTTATGTCGTGAGCAACCGCTATTGAATACTTAACTGCTCTGTAAGTAGCCGGTTGTTGGGCAGCAGTGGGCGTATGGGCGTGCCCCCTCCTCTCCCGCTATTCTCATTGTCCATCACGACCAATCAGCGGGCTTCCTCCTCGAACCGGCCAAGCGCTGCCAACATGACGGCTACTTCAGCATTTTAAAGGAATACCAAAAACTGTGCTCTAGGTAACATACAATGATAAAATAGCTGTTCAAGTTTTATCACATCGACAGATATTAGCTTTCTACTGATCGAAATTTCAGCGTCTGATCTTGTCCGAAATACTTAAATTCCTTATTATGAACACTAGCAGTTATGGTGAAGGTAATGGTAGAATTAGTACTGAGCTTGGATCGGTTGCTTCCTGCGAAACCGGTGCGTCACGACATTTGTTTCTTGAAATCCTCTAACACATCCCAAATATCACGTGTCTTTCATTTAGGAAGGGTGATGTTATATGAACCACACTATTCTTATGTTTCTGTGATCATCCTTTGGAATCGATTTTGCTATGGCTATGTCATGGAGAATCTTTAGATATACCTCATTCTTCGTACTTACAGTTAGTAACGACTATTAGTCTATATTGTGTAAAAAGAAAAATATCAGTTTTTCGAATATGAAACTTTGAATCAAGTTAACCCGAAGCAAAAGAGTTCATGCCACAGTCATTTTACATTGTAACATCAACTCATGGGAATAGATGACTGCATGGATATTCATATCCATATCGATGTCCATGCTTACAAGAAATGCGAGCATAAACATAAATGCTTTTTTTGTGTTTAATTGAATGTTCTCGCCGTTTTTCATGTTTGCATACGTATTATAAACACAAATATCCTTTTCACCGTCCTTTTTGTCTAGATATTCATCCAGTTATCCGTGCCAGCATGGATATGTTTGTTGCTACAGCATATTTTAGAGCACCTTCGTCAAAATTTAGAACCAAACGAATATGTTTCTGATTAAGATGTTAAGTCTTTTTAATTATCATTATTATTTTTATTATATTTTTATCGGAAAGAATCTTAAATTGAACATTCATTAGGCCTACTTTGTGTTGCAGTAAATCTTAGCTTTCATGAATGCCTGAAAAACTAAAAACAATTCGTTTTTAGTAATTGCAACTTTGTGACTGATTCGCGGAAGGGAATGCGTTACTTTAAACAGGCTCATATTCCATCATACTTCCTTCGTCGTACAACCCTGAGAATTCAGCCAAACAAGTTTGCCAATTTTCCGCACCTTCTGCCGGTATTCTGAGAATTACCTTCGGTCATGGTTACCGCTCTGGTGCAGCTTGAAATCATCGCTCGTAACCTCCCGTTAAAACCTTTTCTGTGCATGAATCTTTGGCGACTTTCTAAAGATGTTATGAAAAAGGAACTGGAGGAAAGGAGAAAAGAAAGAGTTAAGAGAAAGAGGAGAAAGCTTGTCATGCCAATATATAAAACTCTATTTACAATACTTTCATGACGGTTTTGGTCTCCGCACTCCATATGCAGTCCAACATAGGTGATGTAATTTTGGAAAGAGGGTTCAAAAGCTCGTTTTGTGTAAGAGAGTTGTGGTGTTACCCGGGCTTTTGGGGTTACCCCGCGCCAAGGGTTCAGCACGCCCCTGGTCCAGAATTCCGAAAAACACATGCTAACGTTTTTGATGGCAGTCCCTTAAATTAATTTCTTTGTTTTTATTTAAATCGCTTTTTTTCATAATTAACGTCACGAGAGAGGCACATTCAGCACACAACGTCTTTCAAAGCCACTGTCTCTGTCACTTAACCCTTGTTGCGGCCTCTGCTCAACAAACTTCAGCGGCTTATGGCTAGCGCTGTTATTTCACCGTTTTGCGAGAATTCTTAGTAGCTCGTTTCTCCGCGCCTTTTTTTAAACCATTTATTTTTATTTTTTTGTATCAGGAGATGACAAGACAAAACAATACATTGTATTTTCTGTATGACTTTTTTCACTACTATTATTATCAGCCTGCTTTCAGAATTATGTTTAATCTTTTAGGATTATACCTAGCCTTTTTTTTCGGGGGGGGGGACCATGGACCAAAATTTCTTTCTCAGAAAAATCGGCAGAAGAATAGCGTTCTTTTTTCGAAATTTGAAAGCAGTAAGCATCTTTTGACAGGGAGGCGGATTCACAAATAACGGCCAACTCCGTCCATTTACAAAAAGATTGGCCCCATGCACGAACGAAGAATAGGCTAAGTAGAAGCTCTTCTCTAGTAGTTCTGCCAAACCGATACGCCTGACAAACAGATTGGGATCTTCTCCTCCCGTTTAGTCTAACTGAGGTTACCGTTTATATTCTTGGCACACACTCTTCTTTGTGTTTCACCAAAAAAAAGCTATTGGTAATGCTGGTTGAGTGCCACCGAGGGAGAATCTTATCGAGGTATCCATTCCTGCGAAAGTTGATTTTTAGCTGGCGGTCATGTTGTGTCCGTTTTTTTGCCGCTCGGCGGCTGTCGCCATTTAAGCTTATCACGTGATGAGGAAACCGCATGGCTGTCAATTATCAGTGAGCGGCGCTCGTGATTTGTAATTTTCCTTATTGAGTAGTTCTCCTTTGATAGCCATGTGAGGGCATTTCTCAGTCTCGACCGAACCAGCAGTGCTTTTGAAGTTTTGTCTGCATACTCTTCGGCGTTTGTTTCATCGGGAGGCCTATAGGTCCCTTGAAACACTTCAGTTTGCTAGTACTGTAAACTCTTTAAACAAGGACATTTTTATTTTGAAATTCAAGCACAGAAGTTGTTTAGAAAATACCCTACAAAAGGTATCTTGAATTGTAACATTTTTGTGTCATATTTTTCTTATTTTTTTCCCTGAGAATAGACAAAAACTTTGCGGTACAAAACAAAAGTTTTATCAGAAACTTTCAGAGCACTAAAAACTAATCTTCAGATTGACTAATTCAGAAGATATTGGGATAGCGAAGACCGTGTGTCCGATGTCGGTTCTTTCGGGGGCGTACCCAATTTTTTCTGACGTTCGCCGTCATATGCCACGACCCTAATAACCTTTTGAGAATCTTGACGTAGACAAACAACATCCAAGTTATCCAATTCGACGAGCCTGATACGTTCGCAAATAGTCCCGTAGAAGACGTATCCCCAGGAAGAAGGGGGTTTTGCGTAAGTGGGCACGTAGAGGGGCGGAGAAAGGTGATATACTGGAAGATGAGTGAAAGCACGCAATGCATCGTGGAATCTGGGGAACTAGCAGAATGAAAAGTTGTGTCTTGAAGTAATAATAAAAATAGTGATCTACGGAGAAACTTCCCGTGTATTTCTTTCAAGGACAGCTGCAAACGATTCCTCGAGATTTTTATAAAATATTTTACGGATATATTTACATCGAAAGGATTTGAACATGAAAAGTTGGCAATTCATTATGATATTTAGAGTGGTCAACATTTTACAAAATAGCTGCCCCTAGAAGTTTCTTTATCGTTACTCGCCGTGAATCTTCAAGGGCTAAAGTTATCTAATTCTATACCTTTCGTACAGAGACTACTAAATACTGTTATTCTCGATGCACGCACACTACAGCTGTCCCGATCCTTTTTTAGGGAGAACAAAATCATTGCATTCTACTGTAGCCCGCAGTATTTGACTTCTTCTATACAATCGCGCTGCCGTTTGCTCGGCTCCCACGATACATTGCACGTTAGCATTCAACTTTTGAAATGCCACCTTAAGGTTAAGGGAGCTTCGTGGACATTCAATGACACACTCATGCTGTTTGTCCATGAACAATCAAAAATCAGTCATTGCAGTTCGAGCCATGTAGTGCTATTGTTCCATAACTGTGTCAAAGATGGACGTCTTGAAGAGGGGTTTCGGGATAGAAGGGTTTTGGGCGCTTGCGGACAAGGAAGACGGGAATGGGTCAAAATTTTCCAGATTTCGCTGACCGTATTTTGAGGATATGACCCATCATGTATTCCAGCTGGAAATTTATCAGTCTGGAAGCCTTACATTGGGGTGCTATCGTCAAATCGAAGATTCTTCAATTCGTCTTTGAATTCAGACTTCATAAGGTCTCTTACGGCACTCTAATTTAGAGCCCTCTGATATTGAAGGCTTTCCACTCAAAAGCTTTCTAATTTGAGGATTTTTAATTTAAAAATCTTCAATTTAGTGTTAATGTAATACTACCTTATTTGAGGATCTCTTGACTGCAGCTGAGTAGCGTGTTTAATTTGCATTTCTCTATTTAGGATATCTTTAGCGTCGAACTCGTTTATGGGGTACTATTTAATCCAGAACTCTTCCGTTTATTGTATGTTTAAGGGCCTCTTAATATTTGGAGATCTGCTGTAAAAGGAGGCCTATGATTTAAGCACAGGAAAATCTAACGGCCCCTGTTTTGGGTATGAAGGTAAAACAGGGGTAGATCGTAATGAGGTTGTTTTTAAGAAATCCCTTTGAATAACCATATCAGTGGAAAGCGCTCAACGAGACCTCTTAACTGATATGGTTGTTGATAACTTTATCTTTACAAATAACCAAAGCGCGCTCTCCGCCTGTTTCCCCTTTCCACCAAAAACAGGTGTCGGACTACGTAAATCAGGGGATAGTTTTTACGGAGTGTCTATGTAGTTTGTGGCTCCCCAAGGTTAGGCAAGCTTTTAGCTTATCCATTGAATTTTACGTTTGCATTAGTTCTGAGCCGGGAGTGGGACAGCACTTGAGGTAGTTATCGGTTTGGCATAAACTTTAGCCGGTCTAGTTACTGAAGTGAACCTTTTTGTCTCTCCTTGCCTGTTGTCCCTTGCCCCCCACCTTGTCCTCCAAGATGGCGCAGCGGCTCCCGGTACCGTCCAGAGTATGTGCGCAATAGCGTATCAGCGCGCGCAAGCCGTGAGCATCAGAGTCGGTCGCACGGCCCCGAGGAAGCCGCCCTGGACAGCGTTAACAAGATTTTGAAGGTTCCCAGGCAGCTTTCCTATAGGTAAGATAACTGTGATTTCAGGCTTCGACCCTGGAGCAGACGGGATAACCTTGGCCTGCGGTGTTCCCATACATCGGCATCACGTTTTCAGTAAGAGTTTCATTCAATTTCCTCCGACGAAGCAAAGCAGGCCTTGAAGCTCTAGACAAGTGCCCTCCTCAAGTCCCCCGGCGCGGCGTTTCGACCCCGCCTAGTCTATTCTATAATGCGTTAGGAAAGAACGTGAACGTTATCCAGAAAGGAGCAAAGCGAAAACATTTTTGTACCCCCAAAGAAAGGATGTTCATCTCACGTAGGCACCTATCCTATTTCTTGCATGAAAAAGTGCAAGCGTATCTTGACAAGATAAAATCCTAAACTTGCAAAAGTAACAAATCGATGACTTCCGCTTAGAAGTCCTGCCTTCGTCAAGAAGATCATAAAAGCGCGCGCTGCCGCGCAGCGTTATGAGTAGAGTACACCATGCGCTTTTGTCAACTTCTTGACGGGTTTAATGAACGTTTCTTCCATGATACCCCTGGTCGCACTGTCCGTAGCACGGATAATTCGACACGGACATCCGCACGGATACCCGTGGCGATATC
>Ga0058701_10003556_pt1 | contig 12372 bp, 5 predicted proteins | sample AgamicOrMae_FD_97039 | JGI IMG/M metagenome (GOLD analysis project Ga0058701, IMG submission 97039) | Agave microbial communities from Guanajuato, Mexico - Or.Ma.e | ecosystem: Host-associated > Plants > Phyllosphere > Phylloplane/Leaf | place: Guanajuato, Mexico | collected 2012-06-04
AACTATAAACATTTTGCTGTTGTAACAAAATATTTTTGTTATCACTTTTTTAACAATTTTTTTTGTTGGTATAACAAAACTTTTTTTACCGTGTAAAGATTTTCCATATCCGTCGTCTACCTTAATTTCACCTCACATCATAAGGGAATCACGATAGTATAGGCTACCACTGCGTAAAGATAACTTAGGTCAAGTTCCTAAGTTCCTTATTGGACCCCTCTCCGTTCGGAAGTGCCCTAATCGTAAGTTCGCTTCCACCCCGGTCGGAAACGAAGGTCCGTGTTTTCCAGCGGGTTGCCAACGCAAAGTAGAGCTTGTGTGACACTTAAGGAAAGATAAGAATGATTCGCGAATTGAATGTCCGTTTGGGCGACGTGCTGTACGTGCGCTGCACGCGCGCCCACCAAGTGCCTGCCTCGCGCGACTTCCGACTTGGGGACCCCCAGCCAACACGTGTGCCGCCAAACCTTTTTCTTTTTTAGCCGAATTCGTAATTGGACAAAAGCTCACCACAGGCTTTGAGTCACGCGGCAACCGCGTTGAGTTCAAGCCTCCGACTGACACGTTCGCGTCACGCCCCTCCCAACTTGGGTTCAAACCCCGACCCAAACCATTTTTTTCCGATTTAGGGTAAAAATGGCAGTCCGTGGTTAACACTTTCCTTTCTCTTCGCACCGAAGAATACAGTGAAATCTCGGTTATACGTCCACGTCGGGACTCAAAAATTTGGACGTAGAACTGAGAGGGACGTACAAGTGAAAATAATCTTCCATACAACGCCATGTGAAGTATTCTGGATGAGACTGTACCAATTGGACGCTCAAACGTGTGGGACTTACAACTGAGACACGCACAACTGAGACACTACTGTGCAACGAAATGCCTTCGCATAAACGCGCCTCCTTGTCCAATCAGAATCCGTGAAATTTTACCATAAACTCGAATTGCGGCATTTTCTATCCATGTGTTCTTCCCTTGTTACATTTTTCAACATGGCGATTAGTGGCCTAAAACTGTGTATACGCTAAAAAAAATTAGTAGTGAAAATTGCTTAACCCTTTACCGCCCAGCGATGCCGTTCGGCAACAGAAAAAAATATTTTAGAGGATCTGTTCAGTTCATTTTTGTCTCAATTTAAAAAATATCACCCCTCTGGAAACCTCAAATTTTATAATTTAGACATTTTAAAAAGCTTAAAATTGCGTATTTTAGTGAAAAAAATCCTTCTAATTTCCCTTAAGCTAAATTTCACTCCAAATACTTTGGGCTGTAAAGGGTTAAGGAGTCAAAATTTGCTGCTAAATAAAGAAAAGTGACCCACTAGCGGCTAAACAGTGGCTCACTTTTCTCTAGGGATAAAATTTCACTCCCAAAGCAATTTTCGCTATACTAAATTTTTTAGCGTGTAGGTTAGGTTAATCATGTGCCTTGCCCCGCTAACGCTTTGCTTCGCGACGAAAGGTGGATCACAATAGAAGGAATATTGCACTTTCTTAAAATTGCATTATGCCGGTCGAGGTACTGCAAGGGAACTACATTGGTTAGCTATTTCGTGTTCTTGGAGTTGAACCTTCTACTGATGTATTCGTAGCTGCAACGCGAACTCCGGTTCGGTTCAGTTCGGGATAAATGAACGCCTGGTGGCGCAACTCAGCAAAAACTGCTTCTCACGGAATATTGAAAAATGAAACAGTCAGCAATATTTGTACACTACCGTGCAATGACAAATTCTTGCTCGATGAAATTTAAGCCAGTGGGAGTGTTTTAGAGCACAAGTGGGTGATGGGAACTCCCATTTTTGAAAGTTCAAAGTGCACGAAGCTAGTTTTCTTACCAATTTGATTTTTAAGATTTATCGGGGAAGATTGATAAAAAATAATATATTTGAAGATTTTAAGAAAAAGATATCAACGGTTGACTAATCCCGATAAAGAACGTCTCATGGTTTAATATCATTGTTTAATATTTTTTTCACCGTGAAAACATCATCTCTAGTATTAAATGACTTGGAGGAAATGTCGACTTGGCGCGTAATTCTTTTTTGGTCAGTTCTATTCGCAAGTGTATGTTAATACAAGGGAGACTTGAACGCAACGAAACAAGTCTAATACATTTTAAATGGGAGCTGACGAACACACGGGAACCAACGTACATTTTAAATGGGACATCGTGTGAAGTCACTTGAGTCTTATTTTGGTTCATTTCATATTTTAGTCGTGGATGTTGCCGTGCTCCCTTGGCCTACCTTCAACTATGCTACAAAATTATCTAGTTTTGCCTGTCGGAACCCCTCTTGTTGAGGTTTACTGCTGAGGGCTTGTATCTCGCGAGGTACTCTCAGGAGGAAATAAAGTACAGCGACTTTGCATTTTGTGGTTTTAGTGCGTCCAAACGGTACTTGGCCTGTCCGTTGAGCTAGATGGATGACATAGACTACCTCTTGCGCTAGTCCGGGTTAGCTCCTATCACGAATGGTTGTCATATAAATTGTAATTTACTCTTCAGGCCGTAAAAGACGTTACTGTGCAATCAACGAGTCATTTCGAATATTGTAAACAAGACTCCAACCCTTTCTCCAAAATTTAATAACATTTTAAGTCTATTGAGGTGTTTATCGTTGAGCTTTTAAGGAGTTCACGAAACGGTTCATTTTTATGCTCTTAAACATGTCATCGTAAAATAATTACGATCGCTCGATAGGAGCGGGTTGAAAATATTTAATCTCAAATCTCGATTAACTCTTCTTTATTATTTTTTGTCCCTTCGCTCCACTTAAGATCCGCTAAGGTCCGCTTAAGATCCGCTTAATATTCGCTTAAGATCCGCTTAAGATTCGCTTAAGATCTGATTAAGATCTGCGTAAGAGCAGCTTAAGATCTGCTTAAGATCCGCTTAAGATCCGCTTAAGACCCGCTTAAGATCCGCTTAAGATCTTCTTAAGATCTGCTTAAAATCCGCTTAAGATTCGTTTAAGATCCGCTTAAGATCCGCTTAAGATCCGCTTAAGATCCGCCTAAGATCCGCTTAAGATCCGCTTAAGATCCGTTTAAGATCCGCTTAAGGTCCGCTTAAGGTCCGCTTAAGATCTGCTTAAGATCCGCTAAAGATCTGCTAAAGATACGATTAAGATACGATTAAGATACGCTTAAGATACGCTTATGATCTGCTTAAGATACGCTTATGATCTGCTTAAGATCTGCTCAAGATCCGCTTGAGATCCGCTTATGCAAGCCTGATGCCGCTTAAAAGTACCCCTGCGCATCGCGGAAGCGGAATTTATGCAGCGCCCTTTGATTTAGCGTACGACGAGAAGCGCTTCCTGAGGCGCCAGTTTTGTTGCGAGTTGTTCGGAGGCCTTGTCTCATTACAGGTTGGGTCAACGACTCGATATTCCAACACGTGGACCTCAAAACAACATCACCGCTGACTCATCTCAACATCTAATGTAATAAAAGTCATTAAAATTCACAACGGCTCTTCGAACAGATCTTCTGATACAAAACTGAAAGCGCACTTACTTTGTATGGAACTTGATTTGACGAGTTCATAAGTTCATTTACTAACAATGGAGAGGAGGTTATTGTTGGCGGCGATTAGGTTGCGCGCTTGCTCGGGTTGACGGGCGGCAATTTTACAAGTCATTTTTGATAGAAATCAAATCGCTCAGTTTTGCACGCAGATAAGGATTTTCGTTCCGGAACTCTCGTTACCTTTCCGGATAAGGATATCTGCCAAACCTTGGGTTTCTGCTTACGACGTTCGATCGGATATCCTTTCGTTGAGCACTTGGAATATATCAGTTTTTGGTACGTCGGTATCTTTGTCGGGTTTAAAGGTATCAAGCGGATATACCTCGGAAACATTTAGGGTTCTTTTTAAGGTAGGCCTAGACCCTGAGAGATACTATTCGATACCTCGATGCAGGAAGATCTCAACTGAAAAACCTGGTGCTGTAAGGCCAAAATTGAGAAACCCAGTGCCGTGAGGTCATAACTTTCCGCCTGAAAATTTTAGCGCTTTTAGAATTCTGATTTCTGCGCTCACAGATAAATTTTCCAGCGTTTTTACTACCAAGGTAGAAACTACCATGGGAGAAAGATAAAATTTCTAGCATTTTTTCTCCCATGGTAGGAATTCCAACTTCTTAGCTTAGCTTTCATTAGCTTCCAACATGAAATATTCACCGACATTAGCTCGCAGGCAAAGAAATTGTAATTGTAAAAGCACTAAAATTTTCGGCCGAAAAGTTATGACCTCAGCACTGGGTTTCTCAGTTATATGACCATACAGCACTGAGATTTTCAGTTATTACCTTTCTGCGTGGAGGTATCGACTTACCGAATTCCTTCGGAGAAGACCTATTAAAAGTCTGTAACCGTCAATTATCCGTGTCACTGCTTGAAGCGACGGTTTCATTGTGTCCTTTTCTCGGAGACTTGTATGCAAGAGATCGCGTCCAGAGCAGGGCATCTGCCCACTGGGATCATCTGGGATGTAATATTTTCGTAGAGGTGATTCAACTATCGACGTGGGAGGCGATCTAATCCATTTTTTGCCAAAACGCTCCGCGCAGGCATAACCCGTTAAGCGGCGCACCACTTGGCAACGTCGTGGGGCCTGCCCTGTGCCCCCCTCTCGCGGCGCCCCTCTCGCGAGCTCCCGTCGGCGCCGCGCGTCGCGGGGCTCCCGTTAGACTCGGCGGCGGCCCTCGCGATCCTAGACGCCGCTGAGCGGCTGCGCGGCTGCGCGGCTGCGCCCGTCGACACGACCGCTGAGCATACGTTGGCCTACCTGGAGGTCGGCGACGAAGCCGCGCTGGAAGTTTTGGAGCGACAGCTGCGTCTTTGCGAACGCGCCCCGAACCGAAGACGGTCGCCGGAAGAACCTAGAAACGAGATGGCATTTGCCAAATGATCGGATGATCTGGTCTTCTATTACAGTACACAGTAAAGGGTAGCTGTCATGAGCGCCAAATAGCACCAGCGCCAACGCCGCGAGCACCAATCCGTAACCGCCAAACGAGAAAAGTCGCAAACGCCAAAGTTCTTAACAGCAATACTAACCTTACCTAACCTAACCTAAATTAACCTAACTTAACCTAACCTAACCTAACTTAACCTAGCTTGACCTAACCTAACCTATACGAACTTTGGCGTTTGCGATTTTTCTCGTTTGGCGGTTACGGAGTGGCGCTTGCGGCGTTGGCTCTTGCGCTTATTGCTATCGAATGCCCCCCCCCTACAGAAAAACAAAACGTCCTCTATGTTTGGGGGAATGCCATACCTGTTTTGGGTGTGAAACTAAAACTGGGTTAGTACGTATTTTTTGGTAATTTTACAACATAGGCCTATGTTCAGCCCCATTAATGGAAAGCTCTCGACGAGACCTTTAGAATGATATGGCTGATCATTGGTCTATCTTTAAAAATATCCAATATACGTACTGCCCCCGTTTCAGTTTCACACCCGAAACATCAGGTATTGCATTCCCTAAAACGGGTGTTAAGTTTTTACTGTGTAACACCTCGTGCTTTTGCTAGTCCGCTTTTTTAAAACTGTTTTTATACTTTTTGATTTGTTTAATACTTTATGCCGGACCAAAAATGAACCAAAATTAGCAATTTAATGAACAATTAGTTCTTCTCACGCAATGAGCGAGGTCTAGAGATTTTTTGTCGACCTAGTTTCAGGAAACTACAGATATCGTTGACGCGCTATGCGGGTTTAGCTAACACGGGAAGTACCCGAAAGTTGCCGCCTTTGGAAAAACAAAACCCAATGGCCGATATTTCAATTTTTTTCGTAATTTTTTAATCATGAAATGTTCGGCAATAGTGCAGGCATTACTCGTAAACATTACGTGAGCGCTGTCACACCGCGTACGTTCAGATACCCTTGTAGTTACTTCATGTGTAGACGTTGGCAGCACTGCAGAATTCGCACAATGCCACGCGGTCTGTACGCATTTCTTTCCTTCCGTGGAATTTGGGCATGGTGCGGGCGGGCATCCCTTCCGTCCAGACTTGTTAACTACCTGCACCGGTGGCATCAGACTTCCGCTGCGACGAAATTCAAACAAGTGGTCAAATACCCTCATAAATTCCGAAACATGTGCTGGTTACTGAACCTTCTACACCGCAAAATTTGAATAATAAAAGTTTCCACCTTGAGTTCCACCTTTCGGAAAACGAGTGGAGTGATAAAGGAGCGAGGCTCGAAGCACCTAACCTAATCTTGACGTGTCCCAACAGTAACAGCCACCCAGCCTGATGTTCCCCCTCGGAGGTGGATAGGCTACTTTATCAAGAAGGAGCTCGAGTGGAAGGGTTACGGAGCGAGGCACATGTACTTGAGTGCAACCTACACGTGTTGTTAATATGATTTGGTGAACAGTTGGAACAAGGGTCGGAATAGTAAAAAATCTAGGGAGTGTCTATTGACCCGACTGCCGCATTTAAAATGTATTAGGTTTCCATGCGTTCAAGTCACATAACATTTAAAATGCTTTAGGTTGGTTACGTGTAAGTGTCCCTGATATTAACGCGTGTCGGGTCAATAGCAACACCCAAAAATCTATTACCTTAAAACTGAGATTGTTGCGAATTGTGCTGAAGTTATTGTGCTAAATTCAATGCGTGAGTTTATTTTGCAAATTCAAGATTTTAGGGGAAAAAATTACGAGCAGATGCTTATTTGGGGTCAGCTGAATTCCGGAAAACACTTTGCAGTAAATTGCTGATTTTAATCACGTTCATACTTTGTGAAAACGAAGCAGTGAAAAAAATAGTGCTTAGGCAAAAACATTTTTCCCATGCAAAAATCGTGGGCAGGTTAAATTGCCGACGAGAAAGAAAATTGCTTAGTGATAATTTTTCTGGTAATTACTGTATCTAGGCGTTACTTGTTTCCGTTAGGTCTGAAAACAACCGAAAGAAGTAGTTACAGCATTTTTGTCGGAGACTTTATTATTAAGTTTCGTGAACAGCCAACAAAGATGATTGTTATTGTCTCCGAACTACCTACTGTTCAGTTTCAGTACGTGGAAACTGAGTCAGTAAATCACGTTTTAATTTTGTTTAGGCAGTTCTTATACCGGAATATAGCTTCTCAAAAGGTTCTCATTAACCCTAATTCGTCCCCTTAAAGGGACACGGGGAGTTTTGGTTTCCTCTTGAAGCTGTTTAAAGTTGAAAGGTCGCATTTCGTTGGCATTATTTGGAAACAGGACTTTGTTGCGTTGCTAGCAAAACTCGGCATGTTCAGGGTGCTTGGACAAAGTCCTTTCTTGACTGCTGCAATTTTATGCGCGAAAAAGGTGACTAATTTGCGTTTTGATGGGTTGTAGCTGAACGTTCAACTTCCCTTCCGTTTCCACCAATCAAAACGTAAAATCGCTGACGGAACAATTTTTTGTCGCGATGTAAGGGTGCACAGTCGCAGAGCTAAAAGAAAAGATACTCGAGTCTCCAACAATCATCATCGACTGGTCGAGTTTCCACGCGGCAACGCAAACTAGTTGAATTTCCCATGATGCCAAATGACCGCGTTCTTAACCCTGTCTCAAATTTCAATTTCATTGATCAAATTAACGATATACAACTGCTTAAGTAGACCTTGGTTGCTCGTGAAATTATATCATCTATTGAGCTACATTTTTTTTCAAGGGTTGGCCTTTCTTGTTCTGTGACCCACTTTGTTCCAAACATTTCAATAAGAGAATATTAACGACTCACAACTGCGTTGTTAAATTGTTGAGTTTGGTTTAGGCAATGTTTAGTTACGTATTTTGAGTGTCGCTTCGCTCAGCTTGATGACGAAGGTGGAGTATATGAAATTTCACCTTTCAGATCCGCGGAATCGTATTTGAACAGTGTGCTCTACCAGTTTAGATGCGCGGTATGCAAACCACAAGAGGAACGCTTGACTATCACGACCCGCTTTATCCACGAACATCTTGACCACGTATCACGTGACTAGGATACCGCCTCGCCGATACACCAACACTAAACATTTCTAAGCTGCTTGCTTTATTGTCAAAAGATCCGCTGAAAATTCGCAATGATGAGAAAATTTGGGCAAGGTCCAACGAGTGGCTTTCAAGGATGTTTCGCCGACACTATCGGTGTCGGAGAAGCATTAAGATTTTGAGCTAAAGTGCCGCCTGCGTCTTCTCTGAATTAAGCGACAAAATGTGGTCCAAAATTATCTTAAGGATTGTCCATTTCTAACGTAGTGTCATGCACCACTCCTTGACCCTCCTCCTCCTCTAACATGACGCTATCCCCTGTACCAAAAATGTATGGGCTGTGACGCAAGGGCAACGTCTCTCAATTTCGGTCAAGCGTTACGTGGTAAACAGACTACCTTAACCAATGGAAGCGAAATGAAGCTACGACTAGGTTAAAAAGCCTCATTTTTGGTCTAATGTTTACCTTGTTAATGATTGTCTATTTAAGGTCATCTTTACTGATCAGTCCAGAACATATCTGCTTAAATTTGTTTAAAACTATTGCGTTATCGTAGGTTGACATTTGTGTTGACTGTGTTACTGCACCCATCAGCACATTTGCTGGAACCGGCAAATAATAAAAAAAAGTCGACTCTAAAATAACGAATATTATTTGTCATTTAATAACTGTCTATTGGTATTCAATATCGTGAATATATGAATCGGTTGTATAAATTATTCTTTTTCTGTTTGTTCCAGGTAAGTCGGTGCCGGGGTGATCTTTCCGAAGCTAATGACTACGTAACACAAAATATATATTATCCCAAATTTAAGGACATACCTCTTCCCGTAGGGCTAATTTTGTACCACCTCACAAAAAAATGGTTGTCTTAAAAATTTTCAAAAATAAATTGTCTTAAAATGTTTGAGTATTTTGGAGGACGTATTTGAAACGGCTCAAAACACAATTTTCAAGGAATTACTTGACAAGTATCCCATTTGAAAAAAAAAGAAAGAAACAGAAAAAATCGGAAAAAGCAAAAATTAACATCGCTTTTACAGCATTTTCAGTACAATATTTGTCCTAAAAGTCTTTTTGGGGCAAAACGATGTTCAAACTCATTAATATGAGCTCAAACTATTTGGATTGTATTTTGTGTTATTCCGGTAATTACGCTTTCTACTAGATCGGAAATACGTATGACACGGTAAGTCATGCTCGACGAACGTCCTATGCCAAACTTCTCGCCCTGACTGAATAAGTAACTGCCGACTGGATTGCACTGGGTGGCGCGTTATTCCGCGTTGGATGCGCGAGTCCGCCTTCACTTCGCGGGTGCGCCGCCGCGCGCCTGCGAGGCGGGCCGCGGGCCGGGCCGGAGCGGGCCGCGACCGGAGCGGAGCGCCGGCGAGATGCCGTTGCGGAGGCTCGAACCCAGTGCAAGTCGGCGGCGCAACACCGAGCCGCGGCCGGCGGTCGTTGACCCGCCGGTACCGTAGGCCGCTCTAGTATCTCGCGAGCACAGGTGCTTTTGCCGAACGAACGGGTACCTACCTGCTTCGTAACGGGTACTTGGTACACACGGGAATTCGACTGGTTTTCGTCCTCCACTTAACTCATTGATTCTTTTTTTTTCACTAATATCGTGGGAAGATCCTGCCAATTCGCTTGTTCTCTAATACAACTCGTCAATAGATATTTTGTATTTTGTGATGTTCAAGCCTCGCTGACTGGGGAACGGTTCGTCCGAATGCATGAAGACCGAATCGTGTTTATAAAATGTTGAGCGCAAAGTTGCCTATGAATTTATAGAATTGCAATTCTATAAATAACCTAACCTAACCTAACCTAACCTAAAATAACCTAAACGAACCTAACCTTCCCTAATTCTATAAATTTATAGGCAACTTTGCTCTCAGAAATATAAAAAAAAAACTATTCGGACTTCATGCATTCGGACGAACGCACCGCTCCGGCTGACCGTGAGCATTCCGTTCATAACGTAACCCAGGTCATCGAATGTACCGGTTCTAGGAAGGATTGTTTTCTTGGTTAAAATCGATCGACGGCGAGTTACTACAGTATAAATTTGTGTCACCAAGCCTTACCTCACAAAATACCAAAGATGACGTAATCATTCTGATGATCCAAAACTATATGGTATACGTATTACACCATTTGCGCGGAAGGCGGAATTTGTCCGACACGGAAGTTCTCCGACGAATTCGGGTGTCGTTAGGTTGGGTTTTGTCGGACAACCTCCGTGTCGCACAACTTCCGTGTCGGACAACTTCCTGCATCTCCATTTGCGGAATATTACGCTTATGTCGAGATGCTATGACGTTAGGCTAAACCTAAAACGGCGAAATGTTGCTTTTTGATTCCTAGGGATGAGTTTATGGACCATGACAATATGCCACGCAAGCCGCGTCTTTAATTTTGTCGAGTCTCGGCTCAACATTTAAGTTCCGCCCAAATTAATTTACTCCGTAGCTTTTGATCGAGCAACGGAGCGTTTCATGTTTTGCTTAGTTGCCTCACCGGGCGTCGCGACGACTCCGGCGCCACCAGTACCGTAATGTGGTTTCTGTTTACAACACTTACGTCCATTGTAGGATCACTACTGCCAACTTAGGAAAAGCATTATATCCTGTAATTTGTTTGATGCATTCGTAAGACTTGATGAGAAATGTGTTCAGCCTTTGTGACCCCTATAAAGATGAACTACAACGGGTAGCTGTCATAAGCGCCAAAAACCACAAAGCGCCAACGCCGCAAGCGCCAATCCGTAACCGCCAAACGAGAAAAGTCGCAAACGCCAAAGTTCTTAATCGCAATACTAACTTAACCTAACCTAACTTAACCTAACCTAACCTGACCTAACTTAACCTAACCTAACTTAACCTAACCAAACTTTTGACCTAACCTATACGAACTTTGGCGTTTGCTACTTTCCTCGTTTGGCGGTTATAGACTGGCGCTTGCGGCGTTGGCGCTTGTGGTTTTTGGCGCTGTCGGATGCCCCCCAATTACAACCAACCGCGTAGGTTAACCTAGGATAGCGTGCCTTTTGTTAACTTCGCTTAGATATCGCCATCGCCACATCAGCCGCAACCTATAGGAAAACTTCCCTTACATAGCGCACGCCTTTTAGCGATTTTAAATTAATGAGAAACAAATGCAAAACAGTTTTTCAGTGACCGGCATAATTAACAAGTAAAGAAAATTCGTTGCTTTATTAGTTTTATTCAAATGTTTGTGAGATGATCGCGTCTGAATTTTTCATAAAGGTACAACGAACACTACAAAATACTTTATGTCTTGATACATCAAAAAAAAATAAATTTTAAAAAAATGTTCTTTACTCGCTTAGCATTGCGTATTAAAATAAAGCTTGTTTCAGATATCTGTTCCGGTTTGAGGGTGAAACGGGAACAATTACGGTACTGTATTTTGATTTATTTCCGAGGCAGCCCTATTAATAGCTATATGGGTTGAAATCACCGGTCCTATTTCTTTGGATCAGGCTATTATTATCTCTACCTTGAAATCAGATGACGATGAACGCGATTTTCGTTTGTAACCTAGAAAAGGTACATTAATTACCGTCAGATATTATTTTTATCTAGGCTTTTCTTGGACTGAAGCCATTTTCCGTAATTACCTGCTATTTTGTGTAGAAGCAGTTTAATCGTGGTTTGGAGCATGTACTATCTGTTTTAAAGTTCGGATTTTACACCTCTGTATTCCACCTTGTTTAATTTTTTTATTTTTTTATTAAGATAAAGGTCTTTGTAACCGCAGTTTCGATTGACCTAGTTTCAGGCTAATTGCCTTGTGTTTTGCTCCGCTCGGCTGTCGCCTTGCTTGGCTTGAACCAAGCCGGATGCCGCTTATTTCTCGGCATCAGTAACTGCTCAAGAAGCAAGCGGTATCAGGCTTTGTGGCCGTTAGGTAAACTTAGGTAAGGATTGGTGGCCGCTAAGTTAACGGTTTAGGTTTGGTTAACTTAGGTCACGTTTTCTGTAGGTTAGGTGGACTTAGGTTTGGTTTAGGTTAGGTTGACTTAAGTTAGGTTTTGGTTTTGGTTAACGCAGGTTAGCTTCGGTTAAGCTGAAATCAGATAACCATCGGTTAATTTTGGCTAGTTGAGGATAGGTTTGATTAAATGCGCTATGCCTCGCTCTTTATTACGAAAGGTTGATTTCAAAGGTGGGAATCCGACCTTTGTAACTGTGTGTGTGGTCGGGGACCTTGTCGGTGGGAGACCTGGTCGCAGACTACGGGGCTTGGCGCGAGCATCGGGCTCGTAATCGGCTTGTTAGTGTGACTCGCAGGGCTTCTTTAGTCCCCATCTCCTCTGGGCTGGAAATTGGATTAAATATAGTAGCAAGCTTCATGGTAAAAGCGAGACAGTTATTCCG
>Ga0058701_10003557_pt1 | contig 12372 bp, 6 predicted proteins | sample AgamicOrMae_FD_97039 | JGI IMG/M metagenome (GOLD analysis project Ga0058701, IMG submission 97039) | Agave microbial communities from Guanajuato, Mexico - Or.Ma.e | ecosystem: Host-associated > Plants > Phyllosphere > Phylloplane/Leaf | place: Guanajuato, Mexico | collected 2012-06-04
GGTCTAAACTATCTAAGATTCTCCCAGATTGCTGCCAAAGAATTGAGGGCAGCCATCAAGCCTGAGGCCAGGCTCAAGTATCCTGGTCAAGGAGAGGCAACCATCAAGAGGTATGGAGATGCAGCCAAGAAAGAGTCAGCCTCACAGGCAAAGTGACCGTAGCACAAGTGTAGTGGATCTATTTTTCAATTTGTTATTGTACCTACAAAATTAAAACAAATAACTTTATGTAAAAAATATGAACAAAAATCAAATCATTAGCGGTAGCTCACTCATAGTTATCCTCTATGACCAGATAGATGATTGCCTTTTTATGTTCCTGCCACTCGAGTTTCAAACATCGAGCAGCTTCCTTGCTATCTGTGAAAACCCTTTGGGACCCGTATTTGGAGGCGTGTATCCTTTGGTGTCGAGATTCGGCACATAACTCATAGATTGTCTCTGAGGCTTGACGGTCGCATCAGTTGTCTCGCCAGGCTTCGACGGTTGAAGCTGGTTCTTGTTGATATAGGATAGGACATCACATTTGAGAAGGGTTTCATAAGGTCCGGTGGAGACTATTGTATTGGGATCCAACCGATAGTGTCTCAAGAGGTTTCTGACACTGGGACCCATTGCGAGTGACCTCCTTGTGGCGCGGTTGAGATTGTTTGTAGCCATTTCAATAAATTGAGAGGAGATAACAAGATTATGGTTGAATAATCTTCTGTTCAGAGTATTATAAACTCTTCATGTTACGATACAGCGCTGCATGAGGACGCGCGGAAATTAACAAAAACAATGCAAAAGCTGTCGACGCCACTTCAAGGGGACCTTGCCAAAACTCGTGACAATTGAAGCCTCCTCCACAAGGCAGGATCATTCCAATTAATGTGGCTTAGTAATTTATTTACTTAGATTTATATCTACGAGAACCTCTTCCTGAAGCTCTCTAATGGCAGGCGCTTAGCAACAAGGCATTCTCACTGATTCTTATTTGAGGAAGTGACGCGTTGTCTCAGTTTCGAGAACCAATTGATTTTGGCGTCTTTTGGCACAGAGTATCTCCTGGTGAATTTGTATGAGTCCATCTCTGAGGCTAGCTGTCCAATCGCATCTTCATCCTCGTAGAATGTGTCTTCGTTTGCGTTTGTGTTCGATATCCTTCTCCTGCTCGAGCTGCGTCTTCTAAGTCTCGACGAGCTGCCCGACTTGGTGCTCGGTCTACCTCTGGGTCTGATCAGTGTCCTCAGCATCGAGGAGGTTTCACTATCGCTACTCTGCCGAGCTGAGACACTCCTTCCAGCTCTGGAGTTGGTTCCAATGTTAGTGCTGGCCAGTGAGCTACGTGCTTGCGACACTGGCCTAGAGCGGGTGCTCTTTCTCACTGTCGGCGACCTCGAGCTTCGATCGCGAGCACCAGACAAGTCAGTCGCTGAGTTGTGTCTGCTCGCCTGGGACGACTTGCTAGTTGCCGGCGGGATGTACATAACCACAGGCAATCTGGTGTGGGCACTCTCGTAGCGCGAGCCATCACGCAACCGGCTCGCCAAACTGAACGAGGAGCCACCGAGATCACTGGCCGCTCCACTTGTGTAGTGGAAGCCACCATCTCCCATGGTGGCCGAAGCCCTTCCGGAACGACGCAGGCGACGCGAAAGTGGCATGGTGGGCCGAGTCAACGATTGTTGGCTCATCGCCCGGCCCACAATGCTCGGCCTGGAGGGACTGCGATCGGCACCCGAATAGCAAGCAGTGGAGACTTGATCCAGTGTCTGTGGATTGCAAACTTTGCTTGCGCTGTTCAGGCCAGAAGTGGGAGCAATTCTGGAGAGCGGCGAGTCCAGATGCGACAATGAGGCGCCAGGCTGGCTGTAGCGAGATTGGATCGTCGGGTCGGGAAGTCCAATCTGGTTGAGGCGCTGCTGCGAGTCGTCGTAGTCCATGCAGGCTTCTCGCTTGCTTCCGGCCGCCATATCATCGAGACCTGTGCCCTCCAGATTACGAGCCCTAATCGTCGGCTGAGCATCTCTGGGATTCTGGTCCAGCAAGGAGGAAGAGAACTCCGAAGAGTTTTCCGAGTGGTACTGGAAGTGAGCGTCCTCCATCTGTGGATTGGAACGCCCCGCCATTGATGGGGCTCCCTTCTGGCTCGGCATCGTAGGGTACTGCTCGTGTGTGGCCTCCTCGGAGTCGAACTCCGACGAACACTGGACTGGGCCCTCTTCCGGTTGCTCGCCCCTGACTCTGGCTCTCCTCTGGCTCTGCACTGTTGGGCCCACTCTCACGAGCGCCGGATTGGCCCAAGTGCGCGTCATGGGCGACTCACTGTCGTCCTCGCTCTCCCTGTGGCCTCTCCAATCCGCGGCCCCAGTCCTCCTCGGCCTCTCCTGCTGGTATCCTCCACTGGCCGCCATCTGCTCGTGCCTCAAGTCGCCTTCCCGGCCGCCCATCGCCTGCGAGCCACCCAGGTAGTTGATCCTCTTGTCTTGCTGCGCCAGCCGGCCCGCATCCAGCCCCAGTTGCTCTTCCTCCTCCTCCTCCTCCTCGTAGCCGGCCTCTCGTCTGATGGCGGCCGTGGAGATGGGAGTGTGCACGATGCGACGGTAGGAGCTCTTGGTCGGCAAACTCTGCCCCCCAGCGGGCTCGGCCAACGATTGGCGCATCGATACCGACCTGTTGAGAGCCGTGGCCGTGTTCCTGGTGCGAGCCACCGCCGGACTGCGCATCATCGTCGACCGTCTGGCCAGCCGCTCATCAAGCCCGCACTCTGACTGCCCAATGGTGGCCCCTCTCGGCTCCAGAGTGTCGGCCCTGAGGGTGCGCGCATGTCGACTCGCGCCCACCTGTTGGTGTCTCGAGCCGGAGCCCTCGAGGACCTGCTGGCTCACCGAGCGTTCGAGGCGCGACAGTCGCCCATTCGAGCTGGCCAGTCGGGCACTCTTTGCGCCAGCTGGCTGGCCTCGAAGCAGATAGGCTCCGGGGGGTCGGTCGGCGAGACTGTTGTTGCAGCTGCGGGCGGCTTCCTCCATGCACTGCTTGTCCATAGGCGCCGGCTCGTGTGCAGCCGACTCTGCAAGGGCACGTCTGCTGGGCTGGCGCTCGGCTCCTCCCACTCGGCCGGCTGTGGTCTGGCCGAGAGGCGTTCCATTGTCTCTAGGCGATTCCTCTTCCAGATTTTTTCTCCGCATTGTCAGGTGCACTCTGGCTGGCTCGCCCGGCCGAGACTGGTCGAAGAAGTGGGAGTCTTGCTCGCGCTCGTAGGCCCTAGTCTGCAATGGTCGGGTCGGTCTATCTATGGTCCTCCTGGCGAGCGGCTCATTTTGCACCAGCGACGCTCTGGCTCCGTTGGCTAGACTGCTCGTTGCCCTAAGAGTGGCCGATCTTCTCAGCAGCTGCTGCTGGTTGGCTCTCGTGAGCTTTGCGCCTCCTCCATAGAGATTTTCATTATCACTGTTACAATTGTTGCCATTAGAAACCATTGGCGACGGCGAGCGGACCAAGCGGCGTCCATTGGTCAGGACAATCTCCTCGTTGAAAGCTACCCTCTCGCGTTCGTCACGCTGTTCGCCGTCCGAATTCGAGTTGTTCACGTCGTTTGTCTCCTCGCTGAAATCGTTGCACTGTCCACCATTGAGCACTTGTTGGCTCATTGCTCGATCTCGCGACGACGCCAGTCCATAGGGCCGCCCATTCGGAAGCCTATTGGGCTCCGCCTGGCCATAGTTAGTGTGGTTAGTTGACACGAAGGACATTGCTGTGCGAGGCCGACGCGGCAGAGAGGCGTTAGCTTTGGTCTGGGGCAACAGTTTTCTCGTTAGAGCTCGCCGGCGGGCCACCTCCAGCTCCGAGTCGTAACCCTCGTTGGGATCGTTCTCCATCTCGCCAGGCCGACCTTCTGCCAAGCCTCCTCTTCTAAACTCCTTTAAAAGTCTCGAGCCAGCTTCATGGTTCAGCTCTCGCTCCTCGAAAGTCTGTCCCCTGTGACTCATCTGGTCCGATTGGTTATCCTCGAGTTCCGAATTGAGCTGTCCACTTAGATTTGTGCTCGAGCGCGCTATGTTGCGGCTGGATATCGAGCGAGCCAATCGCCTGCGCTGTTCCATCGTTTCGGGACTGAGCTTGTAGAAACCATAACGAGTGCTGCTTATGGACGAGGCTTGCATGCTGGCCAAATCTGTGCTCGAGTCGTCGCTAACACTCGCCTGCTCTGCACCATTTTGGGCCCTCTTCACAGAGGACACCTTCAGGTCGCACTGGACGGCAATTGTCCGATTTGGTATAGCCTCGTAATTGCCCTTCGAAATATCATCATCGGCGCTCTCGAATGTGCTCGAGTTTGCCAGCGCACCACTAACTGAACTCGACTCACTCTCGGTGGTTGAGGTGGCCTTCGACTGCATCCTTGGAGCTTGTCCCACTGGGCCATCTCTCAGCTCGTGGCCGCCAATCTGGTCGTCTTGTCGCTTGGCATATGAAGGGTGTTGCACTTGTTTCTTGCAAATTTGGGGCGAAACTTGAATGGACTCTTCCGCCGACTCTTCAGCATCGCTGATCGATTGTCTGATGAGCTGATTTTGGCCACCATTGTATTGTCTCTTTGTTGCAAAATCATCACTCTGTTCCGCATCGCTGCAGCTTGCCAATGGATCAGCCGAGTCCACACTGCTCGAGCTGCTCTGGACAGTCAACTGTTTGCGATCTTGCTCTTTGTGCTGTCTAATCGATGCTGCTCTGCCGCGAGACTCTTGCTCTTGAAGCGGGCTTCTCGGAGCACTTCTAACGGCTGAAATGTCATCTTCGCGGCTCGCGAGCTTCCTGCTCGTGCTCCTTTGTTGCATCATTGCTAAGTTCATCTCGATTGCTTCCTTGTCCAGTCCCTCAAGGAGCATTCTCACTGCCTCCTCGTGCTCTTTTGGAGGAAATCTCGAACGATAGTTGGAAAAATCTGTGGCTCGCTCCATGGCCATGGTCTCAACTTTGAAGAAGAAACAAAACACTCTCCACCAAAGCTCACTTTGTTATGCAAATTTTGCTGCTCCCCACACAGCACCGAACGGGGAAGAATCAATAATAGTTGCAGCTCGATTGCGTAGGTGCATCTGAATCAGTGGTGAGTCTCTCGCTTACTTACTTACTTTTTGCCATTTGTTTGTCTTCAAGAAGGAACCCACTCTGGTGGGTATCTGAACTGTTTGTTGCGCTCGGCCCACTTTCAATCTTTCTCGCTCCCTTTCTTCGCAACCCGGCATTTGGTTGAGAAAACCATCTGATTCTGGAGGAAAGATTCCACCAGTTGATGGAAAAGGGCCATGGTGATTAGTGAAAGTATAAGGCGGTTTCGCAGTGGTGATTTGATTAGAGGAGGCGGAGTTTGTTCCAACACTCCAAATGGCCAGCCGATGGGATCAAAGAGAATAGAGGGTGTGCAGAGGGGAGACAAAGAGGCGGAGAGAAAGAGGTAGAAAGAGAGAAAGACAGCGCAATTGGGGGAGAGTGAAGTTTGGATTCGCCAATTTTAGCCAAATAAGTTTCGTAAGAGCCTTCCTTGCCTTGCCTTGCCTTGCTGGCCATTGAGTGTTACTTTATTGGAAATAATAACAACAACAACAACAATAAAGCAAGTCCACCCGCAAACAACAGCGACAACAAAGTCTTCACTCTTCATGCTGGCCAGCAAATTTGTGTGGGCGAACTGCTGCGATGAATGCGCTTATTTAGCACCTGCTCAAGCGGTGTGCACGCGATCGCCCATCCAACACTACTGCTCGTCTCTCCTTCATCCAAGCGCTCTCGCCAAGCTAGCTACCTCCCTCCCTCCATCCTTCTGTCTGTCTATCTGTCCGTCCTGGTCGAGAAACTAGCGACCGGGCACGAAAAACAGGTGTCCACCAGGCTATAAAGAGCAGTGGACAGAACGCGCTGCTGCTGCTGGTCGGCGGATAACACACGAGCACGCGAGCGTGGTAAGGCAAAGGATGGTGGGCAAACCTCTAGGGGCTTATGTGAGTTGACTATTCATTTATGGCAGTTGCCCATTCTAGTGGATGAAAGAAGTAATGAAAAAAAAAAAAATTCACGCATGCCTAGAGAGCCAAGAAAGCGCGTGTATCAAGCCAATATAACGCTAGACCAAATGCTATCTGTGGGCCATCTTTTAGACACTAGGGGCTAGCTGCTACAATTTGGCCGCTATACTAGAGACTTTCATTAGGCCAATGCAAGGTCAATTTCCAAACATGGTCTTCCGAGATGAGGGGATACGATGGGAGATAGTCTCTCTCTCTCTCTGGCTCTCGAGCCACACAACTTGTTGATGTGCCCCATTTCTTTTTATCTAACTAATTAACGTGTTGGCTTTTTGTCACACTTTAGTAAGCCCACATCAGAGGATATATGTTTATTTATGACTCGAACTGGCCAATACTACGCCGAAGTGTGGGTCAACTCGTATAACAGCGAGTGACAACTGATACTAGTTTGATTATTAATTTTTCGGCTACATGACTAATTCCTCGTCGACCAGCTCATAGTCGATGGATCTCCAGGGCCCATGTTGTAAAAGCATAAAACAGTTTTTGTTAACTTAAAATATTACGCTTGTCAGTTATGTTAAAATTTCATGTTAGTGTAGATAGATTCAATTGTTAATATATTCGATCGGATGCTTCATGCTAATGATTGTTAATATAATAATGTGTTAATAATATACGATTACATGTAAGATTATACGATGATCCGATGTAAAATAGAGTAAATGGTTTCAAAATACTGCTTCTAGAGGTCAAAATACTGAAATGGGAACTCCTGTTGTACGACTTCCTCCTTCTCCCTTGATTACTCGCAGCAGCACGCCCACGACAGGTGCACATACGATATCAATCTATGATCCAACTTGGATACTTGAGCATTCGCATTAGATAGGACTGTCGTAGATGTGCGTCATTAGTGGCTTCAAAGGTGCGTTTGAGGATTGTCTATCCCAAGACTTTTGATCGGTGATTATGACCGAATTCATCGGCATGGTTCCATAGGGCAGCGGGTAGTTTTGGCCACTCGCATGCCCATTCGATTGGTTCTGATCAGAGCCCTGAGTGCCAGACAACAGTGAACTATTACCCTTCAGGATGCCACCTTTGTCGAATTCCACATAACGGTGGCCACCAACTTGATGTATCGATCCGTCGGGACCCCAAGTGCCAGTTGGCTGGGGGCCATTTCCAGTTGCGTGATTTGTCACTATGTGCTGGGTTGCCGAGTTTTGCTGGAGTCTGCGGCTGCAGTACAGAACGGCCGTAACGATCACCAACACCAAAACGATAGTGCAAATGACCGGGACAACCATGAAGAATTGAATCTGCTTGTTCATCTCGAACAGATTGAAGTCCGAAGGGCTTATTCCTGAGCGCAAGCTATCGTTCACTCCGTTGATCTGCTCCGTCTTGGTGGTCACTATGTTGCTGGGGTCACCCATGCCGAAGTTGTTGACGGCAACAACATAAATTTTGTAGGCAAAGCCTGAGTCCAAACCTGACAAGAGATAACTAGTGGTTCCACTTTCACTTATGCTGTAGCTTGTTTGATGGACACTCTCTCCTTGTCCATTCGATTGAGCAATTGGCGAGCGAAGTTTCTCCTCAACCGGAATTCCAATCTCTAGCCAAGAATCGTCTCCCTGACGCTGGTAGTAAAGCACGTAACGCTTGATAGGGTTAGAGACTGATTGAGCCTTGCCTGGATAGGTCCAACGAAGTGAAATGGTTGAGTGAGTGGCCTGATGGGAGAACAAAGTTGGCGATGCTGGTAGATCACCATCGAAAGTTCTAACTGCCATCAAATGGGATTCGGGTCCTGATCCAACACTATTGAATGCCTTCACTACGACTTCGTACTCGTGGCCACGCATTAGATTGGTCAAGAAGGTTTCGAATACTTGTTGTCCTTTGATGTAATCGACCGTCCTGTAAGAGAAGGCTCCCGAGGTGGATCCACCAATTTGATTTACATCAATATTGTTGATAGTTCCACGAAGTCTGAAGCCGATATAGAAGCCGAGCAACTTTCCGTTCCAGGTCTCGCTTGGTGGAACCTTCCAAGTAACGCGAATGGTCGACGGACCGCGCGCCTCCACAGTGACATCCGATGGGGCCGATGTGGGCTCATCTTCGCCGGTGACAATGGCTACATTTTCGGATGGTTCACTTCTACCAACTTGGTTTTCGGCGATGACAGACGCTTCGTAGGTCAAAGCTGGCATCAGATTGGTAATCAGAGCGGATGTCTGAGTTCCACTGACTGTGAACTCTTGGCGACGATGATTTTGGCTGCTGGCGTCATTGGTGTTTTTCCTCCAATATTGGATGACGTAGCTTGTGATCGGGCTGTTTCCAGCAAATGGAGAAGACCAAACAAGGGAAGCACTTCGAGACCATGCGTCTTTGACACGGACATTCATTGGCCTACTAGGTACTTCTACCACTAGTAGCTTGATGAGCCGTTCGTCGTTACCGTACTCGTTTTCTCCAACACATTTGTAGGTCATTCCGTCGGCTCGATTGACAGTTCTGATTACAAGAACCGAGTTTATTCCGTTCGAGGTCATGGTTTCGTAGATTTCGAAATTTTCCCCACCACGTTTGCTTAATTTGGCGTCTTCTTTGAACCAGTTGACACTCAGAGGTTGGTCTCCCGTGGCATTGCATTCCAATTTGGCGCTCTCGCCCGCCTTGGCCTGGACAACGCTAAATTTTTCCTGGAATCTGGCTGGCACTACTAAGTTGATTGAGATCAGTTGGGATTTAGAGTGTTGTAGGGGCGAAAGAGAAAAATTAAGAGATTTTTCAAGAGAGAGGGTTGGAGGATCATTCGGAAAGAGTTATTAAGGTGGTTAGTTAGTGTCGGGGTAATATTAATAGAGTATCAAGAGAGTTATAAGTTGGTCAGCCATCGGTCAAGTTGGTGTGATCATATCTGTGTGGACGTGATGAGTTGGTCTACATGTGTAAAGTTACAATCATCGAGCTTGGATGAGTTTTTTTTCCAATATTTACAATCATGATGTGCTCGGTTCAACTTTTCTTGGATAACAAAATTTTTTTTAAATCTCTCATTTCAAATGGAAATGGGCGCGATCGGTCGGAAGACCGATCACCAGGTCTGGAAGTCATCATTTCGACTTCTGCATCTTGTCAGAATATTGTTTGGAACTTTCTGAGTCCGCAATCAATATAAACAATGGATTGTTTATTTTCTAGGCTGGTCATCGGTTCCCCTAGATGCAAAAGCTCACGTTGCAAGTGCATTGGGCGCCTATCGCCGCTCAGCTAGGCTGCGGCGAAATTCGCTAGCACAAAACGCGCGCCGAAACCCTTGCTTCATAAAGAGGCGAAACCTTTCGGCCCTCAGATGTAGAGCAGCTGTAAACGAGTGTATCAGGCTCGCCACCGCAAGTGCACCCTGCGTGACGGCTAGCAATGGGGCTGACCCAACGCATGCGCTAGTATCATCTAGTGGTCTTGGTAAGAAGAGACTTTGGTGAAGGAAAGCAGACCTTATTTTGCAGACTATTGTTTTTATTTATGGCGATGATTAAGCAAATCTAATATTTGACATTGTACATCCTGTCGAAGTTTTGCCGGCCGATATGTATCTTTCCATGTGTCGTGCCAAGCTCGTCGCGACTGATGTTTTTGTTTTTCTTAGACTTGGGTTTCTTCGGTTTTTGTTTGCAGGCCTCGGTGTAGTGATCGTTGTCCGCGAGTTGCGATCGCCTCACTATTAAATCTAGCTGCGGCCCCATGTCGTGACAGGTCACGATTGGCTTGTCGGAGGAGGCTAATTTTTTTTGCTCGATCATGTACGGTCGGATGAAGATCTTTCCGTCATGAGCTGTAATCAGTATCACGTGCTCAATACCTTTAACTCGGATTTTTGACGGCCTCGGGCCTCGGAAGAAGTCGGTCAACAGATTCTTGATCCTGATCATATCAAATTCAGTTTCGAAAGGCTCCCCGGCAAAGACCAGCAGGGGCTTCAGACCGAGCGTTATCCTCGCGGGAAAATCATCCATCTCTTTGTATTTCTCCACACCGAACTCAACCATGTCTAATATGTGGCCATCGAAGACACGACCCATCACCATATTATGGGGCCTCTTCTTACTATGTGAAGTGAATATAAACAGTGGGCACTCATTCCTTTGACACAGGAACTCAATTGGCTGTATATCTTCGAAAGGCCGTATAACATTTCTCTTATTCAATGTGATGCCTATCGGTTTCTTAAGCTTGTAGAGATCCTTCATAACCTTGTTCACGAGTTCGCTTGAGGTGAAGCCTCTGATATAAGCTACATTTTTCTCGTCCTCGTCGAGCTGGGGCTCGTGGATTTTCTCCAACAATCTCTTTGTATTGGGCATTATGTGACACTGGCCACTAGTAATGGAAGGTTAGATGAAAAACGGATACCTGGTCGATTAAAACCACTAAAGCCACGTGCTTGCCTATGAAAACATGTGGTGCAAATTGTGCACTGCGAACAAGCTTCTCTGGCGACTGCTTGAATCTTGCTCTCAGTCGCACAACTCGATGCAGTCGCGTCAATTCAGGCTTTGCGAACTTCTGCTCAGTTCAAATTGAAATAGCTGCTTAGGCAAGACAAGAAAACGCGACTGAATTGCGAGGGCGTTGCGTCGGGGTACGAGCTGAACTGATACAATCAGTCCAGTCTACTTCATGGCAGCCAATCACATCTCCTCCCTGGAAGAGACAAACTAGGAGCGCTCCATTCTCTGCCCTCTACACGAATTTTTAGCCTGTGTTCAGCACGCAATCAATATCACTTCGACCCTCACGATATATCAAGCCCCGATTATCATTAGGACAGCAAGGTGAAGACAAAGATAACTATGAGTCTCATCAGCAAAATAGCAGTTCTGGGTGCAAGCGGCGGTATTGGGCAGCCACTATCTCTCCTACTCAAAGCCAGTCCTGCTGTATCACATTTGGCTCTGTACGATGTTGCAAATACCGCTGGAGTGGCTGCTGATTTGAGCCACATCAATACCAAGGCAAAAGTAACAGCCCATCAAGGTACCGAGCAACTGGCTGATTGTGTTAAAGATTCGCACATCATCGTTATACCAGCCGGTGTTCCCAGAAAGCCAGGAATGACCAGAGACGATTTGTTCAACACTAACGCATCAATTGTCAGAGATCTTTGTAAGGTCTGCGCTGAGGTTGCACCTAAAGCTCTCATTGCAATCATTTCAAATCCTGTTAATTCAACCGTGCCGATAGCCTCCGAGGTTTACAAGAAGGTGGGCTCTTATGATCCAAATCGTATCTTCGGTGTCACTACTCTCGATGTCGTCAGGGCAAATGCCTTCATTGGGGAGATGAAAAATCTAGACCCAGCTGAAGTCAATGTGCCTGTGGTGGGAGGGCATGCAGGTGTGACCATCATACCGTTGATATCCCAAGCGAAGCCCTCTGTTAATATTCCCCAGGATCAACTTACGCCACTTACAAAGAGGATTCAAGATGCTGGTACAGAGGTTGTGAAGGCGAAGGCAGGTACTGGCTCAGCTACACTGTCCATGGCATATGCTGGAGCCCGATTTGCATTCTCATTGCTACGAGGTCTAAAGGGCGAGCCAAACGTAGTAGAATGTTCCTACGTTAAGTCGAGCGTGGTGCCTGGTGTAGAATACTTCTCAACACCAGTCGTTTTGGGCAAGTATGGAATGGAGAAGAATTTAGGCCTAGGACAATTAAGCGACTACGAGAAGAAACTTGTAGAAGAGGCGAAGGCTGAACTTCAGGCGAGCATCAAGAAAGGCGTCGACTTCGTAAATAGAGGTTGATCCCACATCAACCCGAAACTGTTAATGTTGTTCTGGTGGGAGTCAGTGTTGCGAGTTTACAGTTCGACTTATCTTGACCCTCATCACACCCCTCGCCTCATTCAGAGACCATGATGTAATGAAAGATCTATAGCCGACCAGGGCCGGCGACGACCTTGAGAGCCTCTGTTCACCTAGTCGCCCTGGACCAGCCCAGCGCGAGATGCTACGCAGGGTTGCTGCACGTTGTTTTCAAGTTATTTGTTTGGAGCATGAGAAGCTGTGTCAACACATGGAGACCATTTCAAACTTTGTCTCTCATTCATATCGACGAGATTAAAACACCTCCTGTCGAGTTTATTCCCCGACTTTATTTCCCAATCAACACTTTTATTCTTTAGAATACAATGGTTTACTGGCGCGAACTTGGTCTAAACTATCTAAGATTCTCCCAGATTGCTGCCAAAGAATTGAGGGCAGCCATCAAGCCTGAGGCCAGGCTCAAGTATCCTGGTCAAGGAGAGGCAACCATCAAGAGGTATGGAGATGCA
>Ga0058701_10003558_pt1 | contig 12372 bp, 10 predicted proteins | sample AgamicOrMae_FD_97039 | JGI IMG/M metagenome (GOLD analysis project Ga0058701, IMG submission 97039) | Agave microbial communities from Guanajuato, Mexico - Or.Ma.e | ecosystem: Host-associated > Plants > Phyllosphere > Phylloplane/Leaf | place: Guanajuato, Mexico | collected 2012-06-04
TAAAAGTATACAGCCTTTTCGTAAGGCAAGATGTAATCGCAATTCGAGTCCACCGCCTTCCAGGCTAACCGAAACCATGCGGAAATACGAGATGTATCCGAGCAAAGTCAAGGTAACCAACTTCATTCAATACGGCGGCAGCGATGGCGGGCGTCGACACTGGAAATGACCTGACAACACCTCCGATTCAGTGTACCATCCAACCAATCAAAGCCATTCAATTGATGCACGTGTTTCTTATGCACTTCAAGCACTTGCTTTGTTTAAAGAGTTCTTGTTGCTGAGGCGGACTAATTGTTTTCAAAGAACTCTTGTTGCTGGGGGATGGCCGAATAGCCGACAACGGCACCATAGAATACTCTTAAAATAAACAAACTTCCCTAGAGGGCAAAACATGGATTTTCTACGCGGCGAAAGATTTAACATGCGTTTAGGCAAAGTTGACCCTGTCCGCCAGTGTCGTCTTCGGTTCTTACTTCCTTAATCGAAACATACCTACCGCACATGGATACTCGTTGTCCGGCACCCGTAGCCTTTCTCGAAAATCTATGAATGGGACGTTAAATTAGACGAAAGCATGTGGGCGTTTGGCGACGAACATGTATATATGCCTGGGTAACTAATTTTTTCCCTGCTTAAGATTAACTTAAGGGGTTTCGATTGCAAGCCATAAATTACACGAAACAAAATATATTTATTAAAAATGACAATATAAAAATAGATTTGATATTCTGTAGAGGAAAAAACATAAATTATAACAACCTCCAAAGAGCTGCTGTTGGCTAGTTGCATATTTAAAACACAGCGCTTTGGACCATAATTTAAGAATTAGCATCCCAACTTTGAGTTAAAATATTTAAAGCTCTATAGAATTTTTTTTAAAGCAGTTTAACTTTTTTTGCGTGGGCTTTGGTATTAAACTATTTACACTACATAACAACTGACATAACTAGTATTAATATTACATGGCTTTGATTATAACATCCTCTTTTAAAAAGTAGCGATCTTTGAAAGCCCTTTAGGCAGAAAAAGTTAAACAAAACATCTAGCTTTTTCTGCAAAAATCGCGTTTTCTTAGTGATTTAAAATTCTAAGGTTACCAGAAATGATTTTGTTCTCTAAAATGGCTCCGGAGGGTATGTCTATTCGGTCACCGTGGTTAGCGATGATTATCACAGTCCCCTGAAAAAAAGGAACATTTTTATGAAATTGTCACAAACAACTTTGAGACTTCAGCGAGGGAATCTCGAATCCTGAGTCACGCCGTAGACAGAGGTCGTCGCAGATTTAATAGGCTCAAATCTCATCCGAATAACTACGGTTTATAATAAAACCAAATCGAGTAAAATTAAATTACGTCAGATCAAAATGAAAGATTTTCAGGTTGATCGAAGCATCATTCGTTTTGAAACAATCGTCGCTCTGAAATAGATACCGGTGACATCCTTCCCCCAACGTATAAGTGGCAAAGCGGCCATGTTGAGACATTCGTTTGACTTCAGCAGTATCTCGCTTTCTAAGCTTACCGCATTTTTCGTAATTTTAATCCGCATAGGAAAATAATTACTCCTATCACAGTAACTTACCCTAAGTGACACGTTCCTTCCAAAAGTGACGTCTCCTGACACGGTAAGGTGATCCAGCTCCAAGAGATCCGGAATAGTCAAAAACCTCGACAGGAAATCCTTCACCTACAAGAAAGCATTACTCTTCTTTAGCGAAAAGATGTATTTTGATTCCCTTTACGCCTAATTTTCCTGGTCGAAATCCCAACTGATAGAATGTCTTTTAGAAACAACTAGAGAGCCTTACAGGAAGAGAGGCGTCAACCGCCATGTCATTCCTGCATCCCACCAATCAGCGTTGCTGGTTTCATGCATCCCACCAATCACCGCGGCGCACAGTCGCCTCTCCCCCTCTAGGCTATCTAGAAGCAACATTCCCTACGAGATCGTGGGTTAGCCATCAAAGATTAGGCTGTAAGTTAAACTTACGTTAAGTTACGGTGCCTTCTGTTTCACTCCACTTTGAAGAAGACAGACGATAAAAGTAAAATTCAAACTATAAGCGCGAGACACTCACCTTTGCGAAGTGATTGTCGCCAAGTTTAACGACAGGAGTTGACGGGAAAAGTCGCTGTGGACTCATTACCAAAGCTCCATGATGTAGAGAGTACAGACTACTCTTGACCAAGAGCAGGTCCGACGTTTTTTTGACCGGCAAGAACCGGCTTCGTGGAACATCAATACCTAACAAAGAAAGTTGCTTCAACAAAGGTTCGTGGAAAAAAAAAATCCTGAGGTCTTTTGGCTGATTTCTAACCTAGACAACCGTCGAAGCACTTAATCGCCGCACCAACAGCAGTCTCCAACTGAATTACATCGTGTCCGTTCTCTAGATGTTTTGGGTTCACGATGATCTCCATATTCAAGTTTCCAGAAGACAGGACCCTTTCGATTGCTAAAATAAACAAATAAAAAATAGAATTAATAAACTTTGTATGGACCGGTAGACGAAAGGATAGTGGGTCAGGCTCTCATGTCCAATGTTGCAGTTTCTTCCTTTGAAGGATTCAACCTTTCATGAACGATATACAACCGCATCCATAGGGTTATGGTGCCGTACGCCTATCCCTTTACAGCTCCATTTGGTTGTCTTCAACCCAGATGCCGTTTACTAGTCCATGGCAGAAACTGCCACCAAGTGGGCTTGATGACAAAAAGTTCAACACAGTGTAGAAAATGCAACCATAAAATTCTAGAGCTTGTTTCCAGCATACAGAGGCGGGTATTTCAAATTCCCGAACGATAACAGCAGTGCGCCTTGAGTATGCCTCGAAAGAAAAACTTACGAACCTTCAAGTTTGATCCATAAATTATTCGTGTTGAAAAATCTAAACTTTCTGATCGACACAAAGTCATCGACGTGGTCTTTTGGCACTTGGGCGATTTCTAGAAGGCGGAGCTTATCCTCATATTGAATGAGCGTTCCTCCCTGGAAAAAGAAGTGGCAAGATTTCACAACAAAAAATTAATAAGGTACATATCCCCAGGAGACTATAAATGTTATAGTCTTCTGATATCCCCAAACATTTTTTTGTTGCTGTTTTTGATGACCTTTCCATTCCATAAATTGTAAGAAGATTTCCAACAGTATCTATAATTTTTGGGGATCTCCTTTGAAAAGTAGGGATTTTTTTTCGGGATACAGAAAAAAGGTTAATATTTGAAGCCTTTAAAATATTTTAGTGATATTTATTCCAGGGGAAAACTTGGAAAGAATCATACTAAGTTTACGATTTTAGAAGTATTGGCTTTTTTAAAAGTGCTTTTTTTTCCTTTCCTTTCAACTTTTTTATTTTTTCTAAAAAAGAGATACTAATGAAAAAAAGTCCTCACCTTTATCTTAATTTCAAAAACTGCGCATTCTAATTCAAAATGCTATAATCAAGTTCGACTGACGCTGTAATGAGGGTCTTCCCTTGAAAGGGCTAAGCAAGGCGGAGGTGATGGGTTCCAAATGAGACAGCATAAACTGAAGGAGGTCGTCGTACCTTGACGTCGGCCTTAGTTTTTTCGGTGATCTCCATGACGAACTCATGGTTCCGGCCCTGCTCATCGAGAAGGCTCAGAATACGAGTATCTACAGTTGCTCCCAGGTTGTCGATATTGGATAGGAAGCAGTACTGACGCCCCTATAACACAACACAAACAAAAATATGAGTGAATCCAATATTGATACAAAATGCGGTACGATGTAACGAACATGTCTCGAGTAAGGCCACAAATTAAATATGCTTCTGCTATGCTGATGTCTTATGCACAGTGCACAGCAGAACTTGAGCGGGTTTCCAAATGATTTTTCTTGAAGGTTTGCCTCAAAAACTATTGCACCTTTTTGTGATGACCGCTTTTGGCACAACGACAGCCGAAAATGGCGTCGCCAGGGAGGAGGTGCCAACCTCAACGAAGTCAAAGGTGGGCATCACGCAGGTTGAGAACCTGCAAAATACTCAACTTGGCCTAAAATATTTCTGCAATGTTGCAAAATGGCACCTTTAGGCGCATGCCTAAGAAAACGACTATTTTTTTAACGTATTTTGAAAGATAATTTTTTCAATGATACCCTCTCTTAACGCCTCAACGAGCCAAGTGCTCCCCCCCCCCGCCAAATGCTGAGATCAGGCCACGCCACTGATACCCACAATCATGGCCGCTTGTACGAAAAAAAAAGTTACTGAAAATTGATTCTTAATCACGACATATAGTAAGTTGAAGTTAAATCGCAGATTGAATATTTACTCTTGAATTCAACCAATAAATCCATAATTGCATAAATAGGAAGTAACGATCTCCCATTAATAATCACAGTTTTTTCTTTTTTTTTAAAAAATGAAGCCTTTTTTATTACTCATTCCTAGCAGGTTTAAAGCAATATGTAGATGGCAATGTTGTTTTAAGTACGGTGAAAAAGGTTGCTGAAAAGCCTGTGCAACGGAATTTGATTTTGTCGCCCATGTAAAAAAATCGGTCAGGCCAAAACAAGCCGAAACTCCTGATCAGGAACTAATCGGTTGCATACAATATTGACAGGCACGCTCAAACCTAATATGTGACTGTAATCAGTCCATTGCATTTACAAAAACGAAAAGAAAATGAGAGAGCAACACCGTCCAAACAGTCTAAAATACCTAAGAATGGTGAAAAAAATAGAGGAAAAAAACACTTCCGAGCGTTAAAATGACATCCGAATAACTCACCAATTCATAATGCAGCATAACGGCTTTGATTCACACCCATTTTTAAGACCGGTTATGATAATTTGAGCTTCTGATAAAAAAAAAATGGAATCAACAAAAAGGTCGCCGAGAATATTCAAGGATATTTCCGAATCCCCGGGCAGCAACTGGTCAGTATTGATGATTCACGAAAGTGTTGCGGAAGGAAATAAAAGGACATCAGGAGTAACGGTTTTTCAACGAAAATCAAACCCACAAGTTTTTACAGCAGATTTAACAACCAACTGATGCGTAAGTTGCCATTCCCGGCCCCAATCGTCTAACAGGTAGAATAGGTAGAAACTACAGCTAACCAGAGTCGGCACCTGCCCCGAGTCGAACACACCTGATTGGTCAATTTGGCTATTTGCAAAGTTCATCTGCGCTTTGAAAGATTATTTTGGTAACGTGGTACATTATATCCCCTCTCAAAGTCTGCCATTTCTCCAACGCTATAAATTTGTAGTAATGCTACGTTCAAATGTACCGTCCAATACAAACAGTCGGTCGTAAAATTACTCTGGGAGGGGAGACTCTGAGAAGTGGGTGTGTGGGTGGGGGAGTTTTTATGTCTAAAGTGAACTTAATCGGAACATAGTTCGGACATAAGGAAATCCACACGGAAGCATCGTAGTTGTCAACGCATTAAGCAGAATGAATTATGACTTTCATAATTGATATTGACCTAAATCGCGTGCTCCACTCCCGGATCAAGTAATATCAATATGCCGTTTTAACCTGGAAATGACCGTCGTAAACAGCACTGGCTGTGGGCTGAACCATTCAAGGTTTCGTGAAATCGAGTTGTCCCACTATTAATTAGTTTCTATTAGCGTTCCGATCGCGGAATTTGCCGCAACTTTTCAGAACCTTCCGGTTTCAAATATAGCACCGATTTAAGTGTTTGACGTCGGCATCTGAATGACTTTGCACCGCCTGCATTATTACTGAGCAAGTCTCGTACGCTTATCAAAAGTCATTGAGAGATAGCGGGAGAAAAGTTACAAAACAGAGTTACACAAGCATGAAAGGTCGTCATATATTCTCAAACGTATTAATTCTATTCTTGTCAAAAGCATAACATTATCGGAGGCTAGACGAGGGACTGATGAAGAGTAGTCCTCAAGGTAAGGCAGTATACAGGATGGAGCGTAGTGATCAAGGTAGCATGAGTAGGTAGTATACAGGAGTTAGGGCACAAACGTACATCTAGCCAGGATACTAGGGCGGAAGTTTTCTAATCCAGCTTTGCAAAATTTCGGTACCGGTACAAGTGAAACCATAACATGCGTTACAGAGTCAAAATCGAACGACGCTTAAAGGCTTAGACCGCTAGTCAACATTCAAGTTAACTTCAAGCTACTTAATGGCGATGTAAGTCAGCGAAGAGGTAGTTTCAATGAAACTGGGTTTTGAAACGTAGAATTCCAACTCATATTCCAATTATCATTATGCATATTCTTCACCCTCTGCAATGCACTTTGTGATGGAAGAAAAAGGATTTCCTCCATAATGTGTAATGATCCGAAAATGAATTCTAAAAAAAATCGCCATCGTCACGTGACAGGATTTTACCATCACCAAATCAATTAGGCATAATTTTATCAGCATTACATGACCTCGAACATATCTACTAACATGAATATTATTGTAACATAGCGATTGCTTTGCTAATTATTTACTTGCTCCATTGAAAACTGATTACGCGAATGACGTAGTTGGACGTCTGGTGTACTTTCAGTTATCTAAATATAAAATGATGACAAGCTGAAGTTAACTAGATATTTGCAAGAATTTGAAAATATCAAAAGACCTGATGCACTGATCTCAACTCGGGGACTTGTTTCTTAGTCTCTCAAGCACGCTGCTTGCGATGCTTTCACGAGGGCTCAAAATGTAAGCTTATCTTTGAGAATGGCGCCCGTTTGTGGGATTGCAACTCGCGCAAGTTCAAGGTCGGTGATGACCACAGACAATAAATAATAGTGCGTACTGTAAAAGTACTGTATTTTAAAAACTTGACTTAAAAAAGTAGTGATGACAACAGTAACATTACGGAGCAACCTTTCTTCATACCACGTTAATTTTGTTACACGCAAGATTGTTCCGTCGATAAACACAGATAATTAAGGCATAACTAGTACCTAGTAAACCGAAAAACCCAGTTCTAGCGCAGGCCGATACTTCTATGTCCATCGGGCTATGAGATAAAACCCAATGGTAATTATTTTAAAGCAAACTAACGAAACCACTATAACCGTGTTTTACGAATCTGAGCAAAACTTGATCTCCAAACATTGACTAGTTTTGCAACATAACCTTAGAAATTTCTTGTCATCACATTTCCCGGTCATTTATCGATTACAAACGTGAAAAACATTCCGGTAAATGTTTTCGGCTACTGTGAGAGAAAAGAGAAGGTACCTTTGATACAGACGTCGCCCGGGGGCGTGTGAAAAGAGTGCTTTTATAAAACATACTTCGTTTCTCGTCGAGTATCGTTCACCTTCGACAAGGCAGTATACGCACGTCTCTCATGGAAAGTAGCGGAACTTATTGTCGTGTTAGCAAGTACCGGTACTGCTTTACACGAAACATGCGCTTCTTAGATGTCCAGCGTCCTTAAGGAACCACAATTTAAAGTGGCCTTTTAATAACCTTGGCCGACTGTCTGCAGCTACACACTACCATGTTATTTTCTTTCAGTATAAAACCGTACGTTATCTTTATATTTACTAAAAAAAATCCTCTTAAACAGCGGCATTAAACCGTAAAACCAACGGGCTATGAATACTATCATAGACAGAAAAAACGTCCCCCGTGCAACCACCTACACATCCGTGTGTTGCGGTTGCCTACCTTAGCTCGGAATCAGACAAGTGATTGGCACCTAGATGTGATTGGCTGATGCCGAGCTAAGGTAGGCAACCGCAACGCACCGATGTCCAGGTGGTTGAAGAGGGGGACGACGACATTTTTTCTGTCTATGATAGTGCATGTCTCAATTTGACATAGGACGTAATTCAACGTTCGCGTTTGATACCGTGCCTAACCCATGGAGGACTGTAGTCCACCATGCCTCGGAAAAAAAAACTAATTTGTTTTGGGACAAAAGTTTTTTTTTAAATATTTTTTTTTATTTTTTTCTCCTTACGCAGCGATTATGTTTTTTTATAATAGGAATAGAACACTTATGCAGCATTTCTTTGGGTGTGTCTATCGACGCCACTGCCCCATTTAAAATGTATTAGGTTGGGTTCCGTGCGTTCAAGTCACCTTCCGTTTAAAATGCATTAGGTTGGTTCCGTGCGTTCAAGTCTCCCTGTATTACTAAATGTCGGGTCAATAGCAATACCCTCTTTTTTTAAGAAACTTACTTGAGCGACGAATTTCTTCAGGAGGCCTGATTGGCTGAACGAGTCGTAGAAATCTCCGTGGCCGGGAGGGTACCATCTGCAAGTATAAAGACCTTCATGGTATGTTTTCCTCCTATATTTTTTCTTTCTTAGAGAATTCTTATACCTCATTTTACAACAATTTCCAAGGTTCACTTTTAATATTCTACCGTAAGCACTGCTATCAGACAAATATTAAACAGATGCTCTGCGAAAATATGTTGGAGGAGGTCATAACGGTCATCAGTTGATATATTGACGTATAGGGTATGGGAAAAACTGCAATCCCAAACCCTGAATTTAGCGCCATCTAACGGAAGGCAGCTAAAACTGTCGATCCTCTCCATGCCGTAGAGCCCTCAGTTCGGGCTGCCGGCGCTAGATGGCGCCAATGTCAAGGTTTGGGATTCCACGGTTTTCCTAGCCCCTTCTACTTTTTGCAGGCATATAGTTACTTACGCTTCAATGTCTGCTTTTACATCCGGGGTTTTCGCAATGGGGTAATAAGTGTCTCTCTGTATCCTTGGAAAGCAGCTTTGGTTAAATGTGTGAATGTCTACTCGAAGGCCTTTGTACTTTCGGACGATTTTTTGTGTGTCCTCGTCGGTGTTGAAAGAGTTCATCAACACCAGCGGGACGCTCACATCGTAAGTTTTGTTGAGATACTGAAACAACAAAAGACATGTTACACCCTTGACGCTTACGATTTCTGCCAGCAAACTGAGCTGTTCGAAGAGGATGCGTAGGACGGGTACAAAACGTGATCGCAAATCCAAAAGATTTTTAGGCTTGGTCAAGTAATTACTGCTTTTTCAAATGCCTCGATTTGACTACAGTTCTTATTCGGAAAACAGCACTCAGCTGCCCTTCAAGTCTACAAATTAAGTTGAAATTGAATGTGCCCCGGAGCAATATGTTTCAGTCAAGAATAGGCCAGTGTATTTTTACTTACTTCGATCTGTTGAACGGTGAGATCCAGGAAAGTTAGGTCTGATCTGACGGGTATGACAGATTTCGGTCCCCTGCACCCCATCGAAGTGCCCAGACCACCATTTAATTTAACTACCACAAGTTTACTCAACTTGTCCTTAATTTCTTCATAGGATGGCTCCGGAAGTTCATTGTACCGATGGACCTGCACAGATGGACAGAGAAGTTCCTTTTAACATCACAGTCTTCTGTCATGAACTTACTTTGGCGAGACTTGAAATTTGAAGCTGATAAAAGAAAATGCTATCGTCTCCATTTTTCTATACAGAGAGCTGCGAAGATTCCATAAGGCCAAAAATACTGGTTTTATGAACAGTATCTAGGGCTGCCAGTCAAGGTGATTATCCAATAAGTGACTTAAGTATGACATTTTTAGCTAGACAAAAGTGACAACAAATTTCCTAATTGTGACTCAAAGTGACCCTTTAAAAAGAATGCGATCCTATATGAGGTTAAAAAAATATTAATAGCTGCGCAAACGAATTCTTATCATTTTTGTTTTAACGACCGAAAGTACCGGAATTTTTATTGTAAGGCCCTTGCAGTACTTACAGATCCCTCTGGGAGTCTCTCGATTTTTTCCCAATCAATTGACGGCCCGGTTTCATTTAAAAATCGTTCAAATAAGCGACTGAAGCCGTGAAGATCCGTCGCTCTGGCCTCCCGCTTTAAAGGTGGTAATTGGTCCAGAAGGCCTTCAATATCGTGCTGCATTTGCGTAAAAGCATCCCGGCGTTTGGAATCCTGGAAATCCTTATCGGCGTTGAGGATCTGTAACCAAAAAACAGGTATCAGAACCCATGTAAGATAAGATCTATAACTCTCAAATGATTTCAGATATCCGATCTGTTACAGTCTGTTTTCACGAAAAAAAAATGGCTTTCAAATTGGCTACAAGAAACTTGTGGTAAAAAAATAAAATAAATAAATAAATAAATCTTTCTTTAAAAAAAAAATAATCAGATGGAGATTGAGAAGCGATTTCTCCTCAGGTGGCGAATGTCATGAGGTAGAACAATATGCTATCGTACGTCTCTAACTCAAATAGACCGCCTCAGAACTGACGGCTTCGGAAATGCTCCACTGGCGGCAGCACCGTACAGACCAGGTTGTCACCTTTAATAGAGGCTTTATCCGATAGATGGCAATGTCGTCAAAATACCGGGGAATTTTAATTTATCGCCATTAGTTTGCAAGAAAAAATTTCGACGCATTTCATATGGAGGTATTCAACGCACAGCTGATTTGACCTTTTTATTAACTTTACTATTTGAAAAGCGGATCCATGCGGTACTTATAATACTGTATAACAAATGAACTGACTACCGGTACATATAATCATTTGTTCTTCATGGTTCTTAACTTGACCCATTTCATCCCAGAGGGCACTCGATTCTTGACCCCATTCAAATTTTCTCCCAACGAAGGTAACCTTCCGCGCATTTTGTACATTTTGTTCTACGTAAACATGTGTCCTCAACTCAACGTTGCCCAAATCAAAAACTTGATCAATAAAATGATTCCTGAATTGGCGGTCATGCTTTTGCGGATTCTTTAAAATTAAAATTATCTAACACTCCTTAGGTAGGCCTACATATTGGTTGATGACTTTATCCTCGAAGACAATGCGTTCATAGACTTTTCAATCACAAATTCTCCCGATAATTTCTAAACTACACAATAACTGGACTCTTCCCAATTTCTCCAAGGCGCCGTCAGATCTTCTTACATTATAAGAAGATTTACATAGTAATAGAGATGAGACGATTACGTGATATTAGGTTTATTAAAACGTAAACATACCAAGCAGAAAAAAACGTTTTGTTCGGATTCCTGGACGTTGCAGACAACTGCGACTGTTATCGGCGGAAATCCTCTCGGATATTCACCCCATTTGACTACGATACGAAAAACCCTAGTTCTTATGAATTATAATTACCCAATTGTAGTTTTTACGTTATGCGATCATCTCTTGGAGCTTTCTAATTAAAACATGGAAGGTCTTATTAGATTTGATCGCATGATTTTCAATGCCATGGCTGCTGAAGGTCATATTTAACAATTAACGTTCATTGTCATGCAAGTAATACCAATGTAGGAAATGCAGATCCCAAGACTCCCATTCAACGACAATTTTCCCCCATTTTATGAATTGAAAAGTGTCTTCCGTGAAAGATACAGCAAAATCGCATTGAAAAGCGATTACTTCTCAAATAAACTTTTTTATCTAAGTTTTACTACATTTCCGGGAAATGAGGTAAAAAGTATCTCCCTCGCTTACATATTAAGAGTAGCGTTTTCTGAAGAACAAAATATCGTTTTTAAATGATCATTTTGAACTTCAAAACTTAACGGGAGCTGGAAGTGGCCCACTTTGGGTGAGAATTCTCTCAAATACCGCGTAATGGCATGCATTAATGCATTAATCTCGATAGGCTAGTTTCTTGAGGTCCAAGATAACTCATTAATTCGTTTGCATTATTTTTCATTTAAATGCAGCTTTTCACATGCGGCAGTCGTCCTTGAGCTATAACTAAGAGTTCACTCGCGTTTTAATCTGTTCGATATTAAGTTTTAGGTCAACTACCTCAAGTTACCTCAAGGATGGCGCCCAAATGGCGCCTTACATTACTTGCGAGGGATCAACTCAGATAACATTGATAACACCTCAATTTATATAACTGTATTTCTACACACGGACATTAACTTTTTCGATTATCATATTTCAGAGTGCGAAGCGAAGCTATCGAAGGAAAAGTCACATATCTGTCATGAATGAACAGCCTCAAAATTCAACACCCGATTAAAAGATAATTTTTTTAAAAAATCGACCCCGTTAATATGTATTTTTTAACATTCTGAACGGAGCTTTTGGAGTTTTCATTGCTATAATTCAAATTTTGCTCATGTTACAGTGATTTACTGCCTAATTTTTCTTGTTTGTCATTTGTCTTGTCTGAATCGGCAGCTTCTTGTGCCTCAAAAAAAGTTTTTTGGTGGGAATAATTTTTTTTTTATGCGCGGCATTACTGTTTACCGCAATAATAAGAAAGTGAATCTGCAAATGTGATGAAAACTGGTTTATTAGGTTTGTATAACACTTTTAATCCTTAGGGCATAAGATATGCCATTAATAAAATATAAAGGGTAAAACTGGGAATACGGGGTTTTTATCACTGAACACGCAAAAAAAAAACAAAAAAAAAGGAA
>Ga0058701_10003559_pt1 | contig 12372 bp, 3 predicted proteins | sample AgamicOrMae_FD_97039 | JGI IMG/M metagenome (GOLD analysis project Ga0058701, IMG submission 97039) | Agave microbial communities from Guanajuato, Mexico - Or.Ma.e | ecosystem: Host-associated > Plants > Phyllosphere > Phylloplane/Leaf | place: Guanajuato, Mexico | collected 2012-06-04
TATATATATATATATATATATATATATATATATATATATATAGCGAGAGAGAGAGAGAGAGAGAGAGAGGGGGGGGCGGAGAGAGCCTAATACCTACACGTTCAAAGAGGCACACGTAGATCAAACCCCTTCCCTCCATCTTACCCATAAAAAAGAATAGCAATTTTTTGAAATATGAAAGTTATTGTACTTGAAGAGAAGAGCATTCAGTCAAAAATGTTTATCTTTAATACGACAATAACCTTCACCTCAGCATTTCTAATAAACAAAGCATTTTTAAGATACTTTCTCGTAAATAACGGAATACTTTTTTGTACTGTCGCCTTGAAAAAAGTTTGGCCACAAAATCATGCAGTAAAAGACTGAATACTTTTATAAATTAAATAGGGGGAAGCTTCTGGGTCGTGGCCTTGTAAGTTATGGTTGTCTTTGTTTTCTTCTCTAATTTGGAGAGTAAAAATCGCAAGCAAGATTTGCTATCGGAGGAAATCTAGCGAATAATAGTAAAGCACGGAACAAAGAGGGCTGGCTATGTTAATGCACCACAAGCTTGCTATTTTGTGTCCCACAGTTTAATTGTGAGGGTCGCAAGAGGGATTCTGTACTTCTCAGATTGTTTTCAGATCGGATCACTTCCCCAAGTTGACTTAAAAGGGAGGCTGCCCGCCTCTATGCTGCACCAAAAATGGAAACTCATTAAGATAGAATAAGAGAGGAGCTTGTGGGGCATGAGCTAGCTCTCTGAATTCCAAATTAAAAGCCAAGTTTTTACTTGACTAAAATGATTTACATCCTTTTCACAAGAGCTTTCAAACTATAAACAAGGGGGTACCGGTAAGTTCAAGTGAGTAATATTTGTAACAAAACAATGCGATACCTCCATGCAGAAAGGTCATGAGTGAAAAAACCAGTGCTGTAAGGTCATAACTGGGAAATCCAGTGCTGACAGGTCATAACTTTTCGGCCGTAAAGTTCAGAGCTTTTATAATTTCAATTTCTACTCCCACGTGCTAATGTTGGTGCATATTTCATGTTGGAAGCCTACTTTCATCTGTAAATTTTGTACTAGGAAGAAAAATGCTGGGAAATTGATCCATGAGCGTCAAAATGAGAATTTTAAAACCCACTAAAAATTTAAGGCGGAAAGGTGTGACCTTACAGCACTGGGCTTCTCAGTTATGACCTTATAGCAGCACTGAGTTTTGCAGTTATGACCTTCCTGCATGGAAGTATCGAATTTCCCACGGAATCAAAGGTGGTTTTCGTGATACAGCGGACTAAGAAGTATGACATGGCAGTTAAACTCTTGGAAATCAAGGAAATGAGGTAGCAGAGGAATCAGCATTCTGAAGAAGCATGTGTCAAAGATGCGTCTCAACATGCCCGTGCTGTTGTTGTTACACAAGCATGTTACTTAATGAGGACATGCTCTACACGCGGAAAAGATATAACAGTGGATCCTCATCATATTGCAGGATATGTAGCTATACGCATTTCAGAAAATGTCGTTATACAGTTGTAAACTATAGCAACACAGCTAATATAAATCGTATAAGTTGACTGTATACAGTTTATCGTATACATGTGTAGCTACATCGTCAAGCTATGAATGTAAAATATCTAAAGAAGATCTGACCCCAGCCTTTCCACCATTTTTTTCAATACCATATACTAAACAATTCATACAAAACATACAATACATACCAAACAATTCACAATCAGTATTGTCTTCGGATTTAAAAACGGCATTATATCAGCGATATTTGAACCTGTCTCTATAACCCAAAGATCTGTACCCCATCTTAATTATCCATGGCGTGCACAGGAACATAAAATAAATCTCTTGTAAATGTTAAAGCCTGCTTCTTACTGACGTGCAAGCGTGAATGAGGCATACCGTACACAGCTATCATATTTGGCAATGATGCTAAACCAATTTTGAAAACTAACAAAGGAAAACCGAAGTAAAGCTATCAACATTCCCTTAAATAGCACTATTGTCCAGCAGTCTAACTAGAATATTGCCTCCGCTGTTCATTATGGTTACACTGCAACACATTTCCTTGCATGTCTTTCTTCGGTGACGATTGACTTTGTATACATTGAATTTTTCCTGAGGTTCAAACGTGCCCAAAACTTTAAAGACGTTGCGTAACTAAATCTAGGGTACTAGTTCCAGTAAACCTAACCTAATTTTGTAAAAAACAAGGCTTCCTGGCTGAGCGAAGTGGGACAAGACTACATCGAAACTTACAAGCTACAATCAGCTATCAACCCAGTCTAACGACGGTTGCCGTACCTTGCTATGTCAAAGAAAAAACTGAACTGGCTCAATACAGCAATTAGAAGATCGCTCAACAGCATGGTATTACTGCAACTCGGATGAATTGAGGAGCCTTAACCTAAGCAAGCCTCTAAGGCGTGAAACGATCCAAATATCCCTTAAGAGGCAAGCTCTTGTTTAATAGTTATTCCATAAGAGAAAAAATTACTCAGAGGAAAAGATTTCATTAGGTCATGAATACGCAGGGTCAAATAGCAACAGGTTAACATCCAACACTTTACAATATTTCCCATTTTTATTAACTTTTTAATCAGAGCAAAGTTAAAAAAATCAAATGCAAAATGATTTTTTTCGGGTGTTAAGAAGACAATAAAGAATAAACATGAGGTTGAAAATAATACACTTATATTTGGATAGTATGTTTTCTTCGTCAAAAAGCAAGTCCTTTTTATTTTCCGTATACGATGTTCATTAGTGCTTCCTGTCCCTTGTGTAGGTTTTTATTGATGACGTACTGTAATGATTGCCCCAAATGAAAGTTTCTAGAAAATTCTTAGTGGATTCATTTACCGTTTGTCCCTACGAAGAAAATTCGTGGGTAGTCAGACTCAGTTTCCGTTAAGAAATGAGGAGCATATAAGCTTGAGAACACTAACGACTTTGGGGAACCCCTGTATTGACATAGCAACACTCTGCAGAAGTCTGATAACAGCGGTGGTCCATGCGGAACCATGCGGAGACCGTCCCAGCTGGCTTTTTGCGAGATACATTTAATCTTTCGGGAGGAAAACATTTCCTTTTGAGGATGCAGTCATGCTACTCGTCAACGGAACCGTCATAAAAACTACATGAAGAATGGTTGAGAGCTTGCAGACTAATAAATAAGATCCGCCACATGGTTTGTGCGACAGTCTGCAGTGTTGGAGCACTCTCGGCTTTTGAGGCTGTTTCTTTCATCTTTGTGATCCACCCTGGCCCAACCTCCCATTATATCAGCACCTACAAGCATTTACCATCCAGTTCGAGACAGGCTTTTCTTTATCATCCAGTTCAAGAAGACGATTCCTTAAACCGTCCAGTTTGAGGACAATTTAAAACTGCGTTTTCCGTGATCTGTCTGCCACTCTTAGCAAGCTCCAGTGACCCAGGTGCCACTGGGAATTTCAGTGCCGTGGCACTGGTCATTCAGTGAAGTTTAACTGGTTTCCAGTATTTTCACAGGTTTCCAGTGGAATTTCACTGAATTTTCCAGTGGCACCTGGATCACTGGTAACCAGTCACCTTTCACTGGTTCTGGCTAAGAGTGTAAACTTTCCATTCACCAGCGTGTGTGTATTTTGGTCAGCAGATACGGTCAACATTACCTTCGTGTTCAACCTCTGCTGAACAAAACACAGCTATATTGGTGAAAGTTATACTTCATATTCTTTATTAATTACAGAGCACAGAAAACGCAGTTTTAAATCCATTCAAGGCCCATGGGCCTTGATCTGTAATTACGGTTAAAAAACTTCTTGAATTGTACGGTTAAGAACAAATCTTTTCAAACTGGACAGTTAATGCTTGTAGGTACCGAAATTTGGGATATGGACTGTAGACTCAGATAGGAATCTTTCTGCCTTACCACCCTTGGTCAAGGAATCCATAGCTCTGATTTTCTAGCACGGCCAGGCACAGGCAAACATTAACGTTGTCCATACTAAAATTATGGATATCCGTGCATACGCTATAGATGTCGATGCCAAAACTATGGATAATTGTGAAATTTTCTAAAAGTTAGCCGCATCAAAAAATTAGGTACTTTGGATTCTTTGACAAGGGTCATTACTCTACTGCGCCTGATGCCTGTCTTACACTTCTTGGCATCAGTTACTGCCGCGAGCAGTTTGCAAGATCAAATTTTCTGACGGTTCAGTTAGGTTAATTATATTACGTTAAGAGTACGTGCCTTGAGCCTCACACCTTAAGGCTTGGTGAAGAAAATTTAAATGCAAGACGAGGAATACTCTATATTTCAAGTTCACGGTAGACATCCGTATCCAACGTCTCATAAAGGTCATCATCAGACCTTTGAGCTCTTCCTATTCTCACTTTTTAATGAAAAAGAAAAAAGCAACACTATTATGAATAAAAACGTTAATACGAGAGGCTCGATGGAATTGACATGATGAAAGGGCAGCTCCTATGCCCGGGGAAAGGGCAGATGCTATCTAACTGGGCCACAGACAAAAGCTGAGCGCGGCCGCAAGCCCGAGATAAGACTACAAGACATACTGACCTCGCAGTTTTTCATAACCGCTTGCTCAAAAATTCTGTCAGCACTGGAATCTCTGTTTTGATTGTGATCATCTTCAAAAACGCCGAGCAATCACTAAAGACGTCGCCTCTTTTTGGAGTAATATCTTATTCATGTTGTGGATTATCCAGATATGGGACATTCTGCCCGCGCAGAGGAAAGGGTGGGAAATGTTCCATTTCTCTAACTCGCGTGTTCACCACTTCTCAGGAATCGACTGAAATCTAGTCTCTGATGAATGAATATCCTTCTGTGACTCCGGTTGATTCGCAGCTTTGCGATGCATCACTGCTCAAAAAAGGTGGCTTTTCCTCTCTCTCTTGTTCAACCTTTCACCGGCAAGCCGGGCGGAGCAAGGCACTGGCCACAAGGCATCTTGCAATCACATTGGCGTTGCCAATTGTCAAGCAAAGCGAGGCACAAGGCATCTTATTTACGTTAATGGTCGCCGAGTACCATCTAGCCAGCCTCTAATCTACCCTCATCTGACTTACATTGAACACAGACTGAAGTCTGGTTAGGCCGATGCCAGCGATGATCCTCATCATGAGATGAAATGACGAAGCGGAATGAAACACCATCGGTAGAAAATGTAAACTTTCTGCCCAAAAATATTCATAGAGCGGAGAGCGTGTAAGTGGTATTGGAATTCTCGATTTGAGCATATTGACTTGCGTTGAGATCATTACTGCTTATGGGAAGTTATCGTTGCCTATCGTAAACGATCACCTAACCTAAAGAAGTTTCACCTGACCAAACTTGATTGGGACTCAAAGTAATCTTGTCTGGAAGGTTACCTTGATTTTCCTACATGGAGCAATGACCATTTGCTCAAGCTTTGACCTGTCCGTACCACACGATCCCAATAAAAATATCCAAGGCCTCGAGCTCACTTGAACTCACTAGAAAAAACTTATCATAGCGTTCCGTACATAAGATGGTTAATTACCCAGAATCGGACACAATAGCTTAATTCTCTACCACCTTGCAATCATATCATTCATCACCACAGTGACGCTACTATTCATGTGCTCGTAAAGAATCAATGACAAATTCTAACAGAGTAGAATTACTTGCTGCAGAACGGTTATTCGATAGGAAAGGGCATAAACAAATTAAGAATCTGAAGGGGAAATAATCGACCCCTCCTAATGAAAATTCACCAACTGCAAAGTGCTTCATCCGAAAACCCACCAACTGCAGTGTGAATAGATAGCAGTTGGTGGAATTTTAGAAAAGGCACTCGCAGTTGGTGGATTTTTCGGATAAGCACTTCGCAGTTGGTGGATTTTTCGGATAAGCACTTCGCAGTTGGTGGATTTTTATTAGGAGGGATCATAATACGAGCACGATTCAGTGAATTAGCTTTACTTTCACTGATAAATCACACCTCCACTTTGGTTATTCATGTAAGTAGTGCATCGCACAGTACTTACACAGGTAAGACATGTATCGCATGGAAGTTGGTTGGTTAGATTTCGAAGTAGATCTATCAAAAGACTCATCAAACGAAAGCACTCGGCAAGATCTTTCTGCTCATGCCGTTATTGATCTGCAAGGCTAACATATAAATGCGTGTTATACTCGTTACATATATCAATATCCAAAAGAGGCACAGTATTAAGATAACCGCAGCAGGTAAGGTGTCATTTTCCTTGGTACTCTCAAAACAGTTCCACTCTTATGGGAGATGAGTGTCGGGCTGAAATGGCACAAGGAGATCGATCGGGTTTAAGAAGCCTTGGTGATGACTCTACCTGCAGACTATGTCGTCTAACAAATGTCGTCTGCGCGAAGTGGCGCCAGGCGACTTGCCAGCAGAGAAAAATCTGACTCATTCTTTTCCGGTCATGATATTCCCACAATGTCATCCGCAGATATCACCATCACTCGGATTCGCTGCCAAGTTTCATGTGACAAACGGTTTGAAGAAAGCGTGACAATTTAAGTGAGATATTTGACACGAATTTCACGCTAGAGGGGATTTCCGATGACCAGGCTGACGTGCAAAATTTTAAATTCTTTTGAACGCAATGTTCTAATACGGTTTCGTTAGGTCAGGTTATACTGCGTTTAGTTTGGTTGGTTTAGTTGGGTCAGGTGATGTCAGATTGGACAGCCCGCTTGTGATAGGTTCCCTACTGCAGGATTTGAATTTAAAGAATTTTTAATAATTACCTTTTCTAAAGAAATTATAAATTGAAAATAAAACATTTAAACCTAAAAATATCAATACCAGAAGCGCCTTTTGAAGAGAGCAAAAACTACCCAACTCCGCGTGTTGTAAAGGAGACATCGCCTCTCCAAGCAAATTCAATCCAATGGAAACTGGATGTGTTTTTACGTTTACTTCGCATTTTCTATTCTCCCAAAGGTCTTTCTTTCATTCTCTTTGAATCTGTTCAATCCATATTTAACCTAAAATTCACTAACAAATGCTAATTCACTGAGTCTGGAAAAAAAGAAGAAGAAAAGCACCTCGGTAGCATTTGGAAACAGGTTTATATGATTTAGGACAAAGAGATCACAATCAGTAATTGATTTTTTTTCTATTTCGATTGAATAAGAGGAATGTAATATTTTCTTTCTTTCTATTTGCTGTTTTTGCTGTTAACTAGGGTTGTTCATGAGCCCACAAAGAAAGAGCTAGAGATTTAGGAAAACCCGTCCTTGAAAGACGAGTCGAATGGATAATAATCGACGAATCTCATCCTCCTAACAACGGTAAGGTATAACCACTTTCAGAAAAACTCTTTAATGTTATCCTGCGTAAAAATACAATATGGCAATGTAGAAGAACATAGTGCTTTGAACAGGCGACAACTTATCTCTGAAGAAGAGCTCTGCTTACTGATGCCTTAAACTTTCAGAAATATAAATTTAAAGCAGAACTACAATAAAGACGCTATTTTGATGATAAAAACCATGTCGTCGTGATCTTCATTACCTTCCTCTGTGCAATTGATTAAACTGACTACTTCTAAAGCCGCCATTCTCATTGGAAAAGAGTGTTTATACTTGCCTCCGAGTAAGAAAGTACGATAAAAGTTGCGAGAGAAAATGCCATGCCTCCTTTAATCATTACTTTAATAGCAGTAAATCCATTTCAAGCACTATCTATTGCATTATGATGTAAACAAGCTCGTTAACACACTATATCATCATATACTAGGGAGCTCATTTCGAAGAGCCTATAAAGACAAATGTAATGACATGTTTACATTCCAAAGTTGGATGGTACAAAGCCATTCGCTCTTTACATAAAACTGTCACACATAATCAACTTGAATATCAATGCTGCCACTCACAGAACACTTGCATTGTCTATTTTCAATTCGGTTCTAATCCTGTTATATCGACCACCCTGTCCCTGTACACAGAGGTGATCCGGACCGGTGCCAGCGCTGTGTATAATAAACAATATTTTCCGGAAGATTTTCTTGAAGTCTATTTTTCGTGCTGTCAGACAAATCCAAGTGAATGTCCTGCCCCTTAACACTCTTTCTTCGAATTTAATACAGAACGTACATGTTACCTTATGACTTTCACGTCAATCCGGGTAGCATCTTATAAAAATGTTTCGTGTGTTTTTGTGTTTTCGCGAACGTGATGCACTCTTGAAGCCTTGCTTGCACCCGAGCCTCCGAAATACATATTCGTCTAAAGCTTTCTCTGTTTATGGCAATCCAGACAAATCCCAGGATTCTACTCTCATGTTCGTGGAATGGATGGCAGTATTGGAATACCTCTTACAATTCGAAGTTGAGTGAAGGACATTTTTGGCAGCCTCAGTGCAGTCACCGCCTAAGGTGCGAATTCCCCTTAGTAAAATTTTAGTCGATTTCAACCCCCTTCCCCTGAAGATTCAACGGTTGTATTAACTCTGATTAAAAGTTCACTTATAACAGCTCAATGTATTTCGAGTGAAATTTAGCTTGAGAGACGTTGAAAGGATTTTTTCCTTTAAAGTACGCAATTTTAAGCTTTGGAAAAAGCCTAAATAATTAAATTTTAGGCTTTCAGAAAGGTGATATTTTTTTCAATTTTGAGACTACTGAACTAAAAAGATCCTCCACTCAAACTGTGAGTTCAGGTTGTTCCCCTGGTTCACGGTGTTGAGAAGGAGCGCGAGAGGGGAGACAACGGACGATCATATTGGCAAAAAGTCAACGGTTGTCCACGGTGGAGTAGGGAGATGAAAAAGATCTAGAAATGTTCATGAGTTTTAGGAATTCCCCTCAGCACGTTTCGGTATGAATTGGCCTGTTATAGTAAAATCATCATACAGGCTCTCCGTATGTAAGTCGACAGGCACCTGGGTAAAAAGCCCTTTAACTAGTGCTTCCGCTCAATTCATAATCAGGGAAAGAGCGCAAAAGGGCAGGGTTATGAATTCTTCTCATTGCGGACGCGTTTTAATTGCGAATTCCTTTCACGTTGCATTGTATAGACAGTACAAACAGAAAATTGGCTTCCTGAAATTTCACTGATTTAATACTGGGGTTTGGTTGGTCATAATATATTTTTTCTAGTTCTTTCAACCTTCCGGATAAAGGATTCGGTTTGCCTCTTGAGGAGTGCTTCTTGTCGAGGGTACTCACTGTCACTTTAATTCGGTGATTTTACTTCCGTGGTCGCAGAACAAATAAGCGGATTGGTTTGCACTTCATATGGTTTACCACATGTTTGTTAATCTAAGTAAAGTTACACACAAACCTTGTCTTATCTACATAAGGTATTTGGTGCCTCGCTTATTTCGCCTTCTTCTGCCACATCAACACAACGTAAACTAATACATGCCTTAGAGAAGAGGCATCTCACTTTGGTAATAGCGGAGTTGTAGCAAAGTCGAAGTACCTGTACGTACAAGATACCAAACCTAGGGTAACCTAGTCTAGACTAAACGGAACCTAGTCGACGTAACTAAAAGACGATCCCTCCAAAGAAAAACAACTATCAAGTGGAAGGTCTCGTTTCGAGAATCGACCAAGTGAAAGGGTACGTCTGAAAGGCAGTTGAATGCTTTTCAAAACGGGCCCTTTCAGGTAATCGATTTTTGAAACGTACTGTTTCACTTGATCAATTTTTGATTGGAGAGATCGAGGACGTGATTGCCACTACTTCTCATACGAGAGGCCTTGAATATGGCTGTAGAGTAAAAGAGTTCCAGATGCGTTTTTAAAACCTCGGCACGCTCCTGTCCTGGTGACAAAGAGTGAATTAATTTGGCGGTGTGCTTAAGCAATGACACCTTAATGGTGAAAGAACTATCAATTGTATCGATAGAAAGATAGGTGGATACATTTTAAAGTCAAAAAGCCTGACCAAGGAAAATATTGTTTACCTCCTTTGATTCCGCTATCTTAACAAACTACCGCCTAGCGATGCCGTTCGGAAACAGAAAAATTTATTTTAGAGGTTCTCTTAGTTCAGTATTGTCACAATTTAAAAAATATCACCCCTATCGAAATCTGAAATTTAATAATTTAGGCATTTCCCAAAGCTTGAAATTTCGTAATATAATGGGGAAAACTCTTCGAATTTCTCTTAAGATAAATTTCACTACAAATACTTCGGGCTGTTATGCGTTAAGGGGGATCTAGCGACGCTATCTTGAAAATTAAGTTTTTGGCGTATCACTCACTTCAAGGCTGCGCGATATTAAGGATCGGCCGCCGTGGATTTGTAAAATAATCATTATCTATCTAAATATCAAAAATGACCTACATGACTATCATCTCAGGATCAGGAAATTTGAAACGGATTGAAAAATGAAAAAACGGTTGTTTAAAATTTCCTGGTCGTGAGGTGATAGTTATACGTTGGTCATTTTTTGATATTCAATTATGTTTACAAATCGACGGCGGCCGATTCTTGATATCAAAGCCTTGAAGTGAGTAGTGCGCCAAAAACTGAATTTTCAAGATGGCGTCGCTAGACCCCCCTTAACATCTTCACCGAATCGCAAAAAGAAACCAATTCTCCATTCTGTTTACACCTGTGTTTCACCGCTCCTCCACAAGAGCGCCATTTTCCCCACGTCTAGCAGCAGTACGGGAAACAGCTCCCAATAGAAGAAAGACCGTTTAAACAGTAGCTCCCTGTCAAACCAATTCCCGAAAAGAAAGTCTTAAGCAAAAGTAGGAATTATCCACCTCTGGGATGCGGAAGAAGGGCACTTTAGAGAACTTCTTGCGGTCACTTGTGGGATTGGGAATTCGTGTTACTGCCGCGTGCAAAAATAGAGCTATAAAACTTTGTGTATACGTTACCTACTCAATTATTTCAATTTCATCGCTCATCATAGGCAGGTAAGTCGTTCCCAAAAAATAAGCCATATTTTGAATTTATTACGAACATTTTTTTCTGATTTCGCTGATCTTCATCCATTAGAATAAAAGTATCTTACCTTGCATTATCAGATTCAAGGTCCAAAACTACATATTGTTGGTTGTTGTTCAGGGAAATGCATTTTGTGACAGTTCAAACAAAAAAGCAACTTTTTTTCAACAAATGTCTAGACAACACAAAGAAAAAAAAAGAGAAAACTTGATTTTAGAACACTTTTTGCGAAGAACTTTTTGTTTAGGACGATTTTAAGTGCAGTATGACAGCGTAATTGAAATTCGCATGTTCATAAAAACAATACAGTTGTAATATTTTGTGTAATGTGGATAGTTTGTTATAGCGAATAATATACAACACTAACAATGCCAAAACAGCCCCAAAGGAGTGCCCATGCATCGATTCCTTCCTCAAAAGCGTCTCGTTCTACAGAAATTTTCGGTCACATTGTAAGCCCTTGTATTTTATTATCAGAGATATTAATTGTACCTTTAAAACGCTTAGGTATCCAGCAAACCACGTTCACAAAGGTACTGGGGCTGCTGTGTACTCGGTATAGTGTGTAAAAAAAGGAACGAAGAACATAAGCGCAGGGCATGTGTTCGCGGAATCCCTAGGGCTAATAACGCATGTGGTTGGGAAGCGAAATAAAGTCCTTTGATATTTTTGCACCTCCCTGTGGCTTGTCAAGTATCGGAATTCAGTATGGACGAGAGAGGCATGCATAAAACAGTCCGATTTCTCTCTGTATGCCGGCGTTATGCCGGATGTGTTGTACTGTACATACAGAGGGACGTGACGGACCTGTAACAGAGTGGCTGCCATGAGTATCCTGGCAACACCTGCAACTACAAATGTTCCATCTTATTCGTAGAGATACACGCCATCTCTGCCTTAAAAAAGTAAAAATAACATTTTATTTCGTCCTCAGGTGCTTCTAAACGTTTCAAGTTCCGACATCTCAAACATCTTACAATTTTTAGTTGCTATTACGATGGTTCGAAATGAAACTAAGATAGTTGAAAATGCTGTTTAAAAACTGTACAACTTAAAATGTATAAGCATAGGAATTAGTACATTCTTGAACGAGCACTTTCAACGAGTATAGTTTAAAGCCATCGATCAAACGCACGCAAAAGGTGATCATAACGCAAATTCCCGGAGAAATTTAACGTACCCATCGTTTGTCTGGGGATATTGACGGACGAATTGCTATTGTTAGAGATACTTAAAGCTTATTTTTAGGAAGGCCTATCAAATAGAATTTGCTTCAAGTTAATTAGTTATTATTTAGTAAATTTGGCTAAAATTTAATACTACGTTTGTTTGGTTATGATATACTAGATCAGTCACTACCTGTTAGAAGTTACTTTGGCAAATGGCTTTTAATCAATCGAGTTTATTGCGAATATGCGGCAAAGTGTTAGAAGAAAGCTCAACAAATTAA
>Ga0058701_10003560_pt1 | contig 12369 bp, 10 predicted proteins | sample AgamicOrMae_FD_97039 | JGI IMG/M metagenome (GOLD analysis project Ga0058701, IMG submission 97039) | Agave microbial communities from Guanajuato, Mexico - Or.Ma.e | ecosystem: Host-associated > Plants > Phyllosphere > Phylloplane/Leaf | place: Guanajuato, Mexico | collected 2012-06-04
TATATTATATATGACTATATTATAACTATAATTATATATGACTAAAATTATATAATTTGACACAGCAACGGTAACATGCTGTTGACGAATATTGTGCTCCGAAAGGATGCGTAGGTACAGTAGGCCACAAAAGTCATGACCTCTGCTTCCTTAAGAAATACAAGGAATAAGGGGTCATGACTTTTGTGACCCACTGTACGTAACGTTTTTGCCTATATTAGAAAGGCCCAATGAGCAACAATTGAAATAGATTTTTTTCTGGACATACCCCGTCCCGGACACCCCCACCCTTCCACAGTAATCGGTTGCGTGAAGACTTGTAGACTTATTAAACGGCCGGAGTATTAATTTCCAGGAATAAACAAACCGCAAAGAAAAATTACCGCGTGAAAATCGTCCATCGTTTGGACCGTCAGAATTCATTTTTAGCCACAGCGAGAAACGGAAACATAAAGTTGATGAATCCATCTATTTCCAGCTCATTACATTGCTCAACAGAAAATTACGAGCGTGAGAGTAATGGCTTCTTTGCCGCCGGAGTATAATGATGACTATAAAAATTATCGGTACCTAATCCAAAAAAGGGTTATTTTTTACCCAATAGCAATTTTTTCACTTTGGAGTTTTTTAAAAATACAATTTAGAATTGAGTCTAAATTTATTCTGTAGACAAATTGAAGGTCGTTGTTTTACTTTAAAATGCACAGAAGACGGTTGTCTTCGGATTAACGTCAAAATTCTACTGTATAAAGGGCTTACCTAAATCTCTTTCGCCACTCGCCACTCACACTTTTTCATTTTTTATGGTTGCACACAAGTCGATTTTTAGTACAAGGAAGAGTTTAAGGCTATTTTAAAGGATTCCTTTTAATAAAAATAAGACATTGTCAGACGGCCAAAAAATATGCGGAAACGTTTGTTATGTACAGTGTGTAGCAAAAGTCATGACTCCTGCTTCCATGAATTTCTTATGGAAGCAAGGATCATGACTTTTGTGGCCCACTGTAAATATGTCCATGTTTACTTCAAAAAAGAAGAAAACAAAAACAGCAAAAATAAGAACAACCAAGTTTTCTTCTTTCAAGACTGTACGCTTCTTTTTAGAAAGTCAATGTATCTCATTTTATTCACACCACAAGCTCGTAAAAATTAAGTGTCCCGAGCTTGATTTATAGAATGCTGAATTTTATGGCTTTTTAAACAGAACGACGTTTTTATGTGTAGAAAAGAGTTATTAGCTCTATTCTTCAATACCTTTCACGATTCCGATTATCGTAAGGTAAAATCGCAAATTAAGTCAAGATAATATAGATAGTGAAACAACTCGATCTTCTACTTGAAGTTGACTCAAACCATCTCAACGCTGCGCGCATTGCAGTAAACCGTGCTAAACTGAAAATCATAATGATTGCGTGCAATATTAAGTAACATCATAAGAAGCGTTGAATGTTTTGAATGTCAAGAAAAAGCGTAAAGTCGAATGTTTCAAAGTCATATTCTTCGATTCTACTTTGAATAATGCAATCATCACTACGACAAGGCAGGTTTGAAAATGGACTTCGCTAGTATATAGGGAAAACCTCTACGCTAATTTAGTTCTAAACGCATCTTTGTTATAGTTTTTCCTGCAGCAAATTAGGTTTTTAACTAGTTTAATGGTAAAGCTATTACACCTGCGCGCGTGCAACACGATAATGCCCAGTAATTTCAAGTTCTAAACGAAATAAGACCTTTAACCCAATTTATGGGTATGGGCTATTCGAGACTGAAAAAAATATCAGATCTATTCGCACGCCTATGTAAATACAAGGGAGACTTGAACGCACGGAATAAACCAACCCATTGCACTTCAAATGGGAGTTGACTCGAACGCACAGAAAACAACCTAATGCATATTAAATGGGCAGCGTGTGAATAGTCACTTCGTTGAAAAAATACTGATAGATGAAACGTCTGCTGTGTTTACCCCGCGAAGAGCCTTCTTGGTGAACACATTTTCAACATAACTTCAACTTTGCTTAGAGCAAGACTTCATTATGTTCATTAAAAATAAATTTTAAAAATAATTAAATAAAAATGCATTTTGGCAAACTGACGCCACGAGCGTCTCTAGTCCTTCGAGCTCAATTCTTTTGAGTGTTCCCTCACCAACGCATCTTCTCAATCAACTCGGCCGTTTAAGTCTCCGGAAAAAGCTAACAACATGGGCAACGCGGCCGACATCTGCGTAAGGTAGGTTGCCTAGCGTTTCGTACTTTCGTCCGATGCACCGACTCTCATCCTTGACCTTGACAATAGAACCGATTCAGACCCTGAAATCGGCAATTTACTAAAAGGAAACACTAATTAAGGTACTACGATAATCTGAATTCCAATAAGATTTCGTCGTCCCTCACGCATTCCGTAAGTATGAATCAGATGTTGACAAATTAAATCGAAATCTGATGAAAAAATACATCAGAGCATACGATGCTGAAGCAAAATTTCGGTAGCTTGTTTATAGTTTACCAAAGTTCCAACCACTGCCTACGCCAATCGCGGTCCTGCTCATTTAAAAGCGCATTAAACGGCTTTGTATTATGGCTCAAACTCAAAACGGGGATTTTCTCTTCCATCATCCCATTTCACAAAATCCACAGCATAAGAACAAAATACTTAAAGAAAATCTAAAAGGAAAACCTCTTTTTAATCCTCTTTAGTTAAAATTTGAGCTCGATACAGACATTGCTATTTTCTGACAGCTTAAAGATAAGTCAGTTCTACTCGCAGGCCTATGTTGATACAAGGGAGACTTGAACGCACGGAAACCAACCTAAAACATTTTAAATGAGACAGCGTGTGAATAGACACTTCGTTAAAGATATATTCCGTGAAATGAATTCTAACGGATCTTCGGAACACAAATCATATGTCTCCACGGAATCCAAATATTCCATTCGTTCGGAGGACTATTCTTGACCAGATCGCCAATGATTGGACAGCTTTTCCTTTTTACGAAGACGGAAGCTAAAAGATCATAATTCACGCCAACGCAAAGTAACGGCTTTTCAAACCAGTTTTGTGACGGATTGGAATGTCAATATTCGTTGCAGTTTTTTGCAAGGAATTCTTTGGAGATTGACAAAGGGCAAATAATAGTTATGTGATAGTCTCTTCCATCAGACTGTGCATCAAGAGAGACAAAAAAAAAATAAAAACTGGCGTCGAGTTAGGATCTTTAAGTCTTTTTTGTAACTGGTTTGTTAGAGCTGCTCACGTTCCATATTACGACGGCAACTGATATAGATACCAAAAGATATCTTTAGATTTGGTGAAAGGTGGCTTAAACCAGGCTAAATGTGAGGGTCTTAATAATAACGGCGTATATCTGTTCCAAGTGGCGGTAAAACGAATATATCAAGTATTTTGCTAGATTTCAAAATCGACCCATCAACCGTCATATCAAACGAAAGAGCTCAACGATATCTATCCATTATTCATCTGTTTACTGCCATGCCAAATGGAAGGATTATTCCAAATGTTAATCCAGGAATATTAGTAAATAATAAAGGTATCAATATATCAAGAAAAAATATTTTTGATGTAGATAGGTAACACTAATAGGACACAAAAGCTGTTGAGTCAAAAGAACTGCATTAGCTGTCCATGAGCGAGCTCACAACAGAATATCTAACATATACCTTACGTGTAATCTGTTACCTGGGCTACTGCTATTCTAACCCGGCGGAACTTCTATGGATCACAACAGGGTGGTCCAAAATAGAATAGGTTAATGATTGAATTTTAGCTGTGTTGTCATTGCAAAGGAAGTTACGTAAATTTCTAAGGTGGGGGGAATTGATTCTATCGACGAGAAAATTGAAGTCGATTCGCAAAGTTAAAATCATCTGACAAAGATTGATTTTTATGCAACTAGATTTATTATAGACAACTTTGTCGTTATTCATGATTAACATATTAATTACAATTCATGTTCCGACATGGAAGTCGCGTTTTAAATTCCATCCTCGATGCAGAAGCAATGGCTGTGCTCCCCACCCTTATCTTAACGAACGGGAAATGCAAGCGGCCAGGATTATTTTAATATCAAGCGAATAAAAGAATCACAGAAACCGTAACATATAACATATCAAACGAAAGGGGTAAACGAGAGCTGCACAATGGCTATCCAAAATAGTTGCTACGCCTGCCATTGAACATACCAACAGCATAGGGTGGTAGCACTCAAAACTTTTTGGTAAGTACATATCCACTAATTTCCAATCGAAACCGAAGCACTGAAGTGAATTAGCGGTTCGATTTTGACTTTGAATCAGCAAAAAAAATGGTTTTGTTACGGCAACAAAATTAGGGACAACAAATAAAATTTTTGTTGCTGCAACCAAAAATTTTGTTGCAGCAACCAAACGTTTTGTTGATAGAGCCAAACATTTTGTTGTTGTAACAAAATATTTTTATCCCCATTTTAACAAATGATTTTGCTGGTAGAACAAAAGATTTCAGAAGACTCCTAAAAATCCTAATGATTCGTCTTTAGATTCAAAGTGCCGTGAACTGAAGCTTATGTCACGTCATTCTAAAACAGCGTTATATACCACCTCTCACTTCAAACATCCGTGCAGCACAGGAGCATAACATTCTTTGCCGCAAATTTGAGTCCATCCTGAATTTTATGTTAGGTCACGTTCAAACGCTCCAGCAAGCCTTTCTTTATATACCTTCACAAGAAGAGAGCGTTATCGGATTCCCTCCCTTATCCTGAAGCCAATCAGTGAGAGAGTCGGGTGACATTTCTTGACATAAAAACATTTTCGTTAAATTTTAGTTTAAAAACACAAGTTACTTTCATATTTTCGCGGAGCACAGTTCGTTCTGCTGAACGGCACAAAACTTCCTCGCTCCTGACGTTGTTGCATGCACGATTGAGATGAGAGTACAATATTTTTCAATCTTCAGCCAACTCCAACTGCCTCCATTAACACTTTAAATGAACACGCCGAGGAGAGGGGGGAGAGAAAATAGGTAGCTGCTCCTCCCCTCTCAGGTACTCCCACTGTAAATCGAACTAACCCAATACATCATCGCACCCTTACTGAAAATCTCAAGACACACAAAACATATCTCTGATGTAGCCCATCTTTCGTGTAAATACGCTTAAGTCATAGACGTGTTATGAGTGTTTTTTTTCTTTTTTTTTAGGGGGGGGGGGTTGTTTTTCCTCCTTTAAAATTTACCGTCACCAAATCCGAAAATATATTGCTGGAATACTATTAACTTGACTTCTCAAATTATATATATTTTATTTTTGATTTTCAAAGGAGAGGAACCCGTTATTAACGGAATTCAAGGAACAGCAAAAAGAATAGTTATTGGCAACAGGGGGGGAGGGTTTTATTGCAAACAGTTTGTATTTTTACTTCCATATCAATTAAAGGCAGTCGTACCGGGTGAAAAAAAAATCAAGTTCGAGATCAACTATACTGTTCGTACAACCTTCAGAACGTAAAATCCCCGATTTTAAACAAGCGCGTTCTTTTTTTCTTTTCTTTCTTTTTCTTTTTTTTTCTTTTCTTTTTTGGCTTGGCAAAAATTGCATGTAACAAAAACTGAGAATAATTTTTATTGGAAACATTACATGCAATTTCACTAAATTGATATGGAAAATGTCTTTTTAATTTTCTAAAATCGTTAGTTCAATTGTTCAAAATGCTCTCTAGAAGATAAATTAAAAAAAGTATTGGTCTAAAATTTTCCGACATTCAAAATGTACCGAGTTACGGGCCTCTTAAGATTTTCCGAGATGACGATACACGGCTCGACATGGGCGCTGTGCGTGCGTGTTGTTCACCACAGGCTGAAAAGTAAGGAATTCAGCATGTAGTAGGCAACACGCATGACATTCGTGTCGAGTGGGCAGCATCCTTATTTCCGAAAATCCTCATGGGCTCGGAACTCACTCGGTTTGTTATGTTTTGCATAAAATATATTTTGAATATGAGTATGAAAGACCTATTTCTTCTCGTCCAGCTTGTTTTAAACCTCCTAAACATCAATTTTTAAAACCCAACCCGGAAAATTTTACCGCACTTGTTAAACTTCAACAAACCCACTCTCATCCCACCAAACCGATCATGAAAGGTAAAAAAGAGAAATAACAAGGCTGATGATATTCGCACAAAGAATGCATTATTTGTATGGGGAGACTTGAACGCACGTAACCAACCTAATGCATTTTTGTATGGGGAGACTTGAACGCACGTAACCAACCTAAATGCATTTTAAAGGGACCATTTGTGCCAATATCCACTCCGAAATTGGTCCAATCCTAAAAGCACAGCATTGCTCCTTGTGCGGCATCCTGGAATATCAGGAATAAGGAAATTTTTCGCTGTCCGATGGTAGTGAGTGCACGGCTGCGTCGAAGGCAGGACCGCGGGCATATAAGCCCCCGCCACATAGCATCCACGTTCAGTCCAGTCGCATCCGAGTGCTGCGCGCTTATCCCACTTCCCGTTCTCACCTCATTGTATCTCAGAGGCTGTGTGCCTTAGCGCGCCGCGAGACCCGGTAGTCGCGTGCCCAACCCGACCGACAAAGTTCTCATCTTACTCGACAAATTTCTCATATCACCGCCATGCCTATCGAAGTATCCGCACTTCACATCGAGGAGTATGGTTAGTATATGAACGCTAACGCCACCACTTCGTCGTCGGTACGCAATGCCGACGAGGAGTCACTCGTGAATATTGTTTACAGGATGTACGAACATCCAAAGAAACGGTCATTCGAAACACGGTTTTTCCTCTTTTCAATAAATGTACGATAGGTCAAGATTCTGGACCTGATCTTGGAGGGAGGGCCTTCCTCATGATAACTTCACGACAGCTTACTGGTTTACCATACTCGCCTTTTCATATCCATCGAAACTATTTAACGTCACTGATATCCAAATATTACAGCTGCGAAATTAGATTCTAATTTTGTAACAAGGACACTTTAGAATTTAAGCGGGCAAATGATATTGATAACAGAACCATTAACTCTATTTGCAACGAATGAATCAACAAGCAATAAACTATATTAAACAAAAATTAGGTTTGCTGCCTCCCCCCCCCCATCAGTAACTTTCCCCCCACTTATTCGATGGTCGTCTGATGGTCATCACTGATGGTCGTCAAGTTTTGCTTTAAAAACGACTTTTTATAAATAACGAGGTTTTTGTGTTGAAATTTTATTTAGAACATGAAGTCAAGAGTAGTTCCTGTACCTGCTTTAGTGATATGCCCATTTTTTGTGAAAGGGCGTTTGGTACAGTCCATAACAAATGCCCGAAACCCCGAATGCTCAAAATTCGATCCAGTTGAAAACACGGAAAAAAATGGTTTGTTACGGCAACAAAATTAGGGACAACACATAATTTTTTTGTTGCTGCAACCAAAAATTTTGCTGCAGCAACCAAACGTTTTGTTGATAGAACTCAACATTTTGTTGTTGTAACAAAACATTTTTGTTGTCCCTATTTTAACAAATGATTTTGTTGGTATAACCAATCCTTTTATACCGTGAAAATGGATCAGGACTAATCTACGAAATTCCACGACAAAACACGGATTAGGCTCGCGCCCCCCCTCCCCTTATAAAGAAAAATTAGTCGCTTCCCGATTCTTCCTTTTATAGTTTTCAAGAGTCTGAATCACAATTCAAAATAAACTTCCAAAATAATGAAACCGCATTGTGTTAAGCTAATATCCATCTTTTATGAATTTTCCTTTCCGATTGTAAATATCCTGAAACCAGAGAAAACCTTCCCTCTTTTTATGAAAAAAAGCTAAATTAATGTGACAAAACCTATACCGTTGTACATACACAACTAAAACACACACAAAACTATTTAGACCACCTGGTAACCGGATTATTAGTGATGTTGCAAAGCACGTTTACGAATAACCCCTCAGAGGAGAAAACAGACTTCGTAAGCTGAAAACACTTATGACTGTAATCTGTTACTACAATTTATTACTGTTAATTTTTAACTGTCATCGACTACAGTTAGGCATACCCATTATTTAATACGTTTGAACTAGGTTACAGTAATTGCCAGATATTGAAAACTGAAAATGCGGACCTTAGCAAAATTGTTGTTTGTCCGGAGAGCACTTGGCGCCATCTAACGATGGCCGGTAAAAGGGGGAAACTTCGCTTCCGCTGCGAACGCCGCGCGCCTTGCTGAGCTTGAAGCGGCCAGCATTCACATGTTTACACTTTTCTTGTAGTTTCTCCAGTAGTCGTTCAGTGGCAGAGAGCATTCTCAGAAACAAACATTGAGAAGGAAAAAAGAAAAAGAAAAGCCTGCACGGTATAAAAGGTTTTGTTAGACCAACAAAATCATTTGTTAAAATAGGGATATCAAAAATATTTTGTTACAACAAAAAAATGTTTAGTTCTATCCACGAAACGTTTGGTTGCTGCAGCAAAATTTTTGGTTGCAGCAACAAAAAAAATTATTTGCTGTCCCTAATTTTGTTGCCGTAACAAAACCATTTTTTTTCCGTGTGCTGGTTTGGGTACCCATACCTGTCAGGGTATGAAGTTATTAAAACAAGTACGGGTCGCCTTTTCAAGACATATATCTATCTATAGATGGCAATATAAGACGAAAGAGTTTTTCATAGATGTGTCTTAACGCAAAACAAGTGATGTAGACCTACTCGTTTTTCCTTCGTTGTTGAAACAGATATCGGACCCAAAGCAGTTATAGGACTTTCCCAAAGACAGGTTTATGACTTTTTAAGGCAGTGTTCGATTGAAAACGCATTTTGCTTTGAGAATATGAAGTGTTAATGTTTCTATTCTCCAAACATCCTAAGAAAGTGGCTGGGGGATGCATAAAAAAATATTGACATACGTAAGAGGAGGTAGAAGTAAATATCACGATGCTCAGGGACATCCCTCGTTGAATTTATGGTTTGTAATAATTTGATTGATTCATTCATATTTGCCATATAAGATGAACTCTACTGACGAGGAATATGATGCCTTAGTAATGCTGGTATATCTTCAAAAAGATCTCCTCTAAAAGAAATAGCCTTAAAACATGTAATAAAAAAATGGAAAAAAAACTGGGCAAAATGGGGAAAAAAAACTTAAAAAATGGAAAAAAAACTAAAAAAAATGAAAAAAACTAAAAAAATGGAAAAAAAACTGGAAAAAAATGAAAAAAAAATGAAAAAACAATTATCAAAAAAATAAAGATGGATTATCGCGAAGTGCACACGCGGAATCTCTGAAAACGCGAAGGCGCATAATTTACGGCAACTGAAAAATTCCCTCATGAGAATAGGGGCCAAACTTGATTCAGTACTCTCAGGGTGTTGCATGAATCTTAACAGCCATCGTCTTAGAACAAGCTTCCATTATCTGCGATATCACACATTCGTGTTCTCACAGTCGATGACGTGCAACACTCGTGGCTGCCTCCCATCAATCGAAAGTATTCCAAAACTTACGCTAACGCACTGAGAAACTTCAACGCACGCGTAAACGAGTGGTCTTCTAAAGAAACAAACAGAACGGGCTTGAATAGTTTTAAAATCCACAAACAAACTTTCATCTAAATATGTTCATTTTTTCACATATTTTTCAGTCAAAGTTTTTTTTTACAATATAAAAAACAACATTTTTAAAAAAATATCAGCGAAAAATTTATCAAACAATTTTAAATTTTGTAAGATTTTCAGGACAGAAGTGTGGCCTAATTCATCGGTAAATGCTAGAGCACTAAGTAATCAGTCCAGATATGTTAAGTAAAGTTGATGTTCACTACTTCAAGAGCTAAACATATATATAAACAAAATTACTTTTTTCTTCGTCACTGGAGTAAACAGACCTACACGATCTGGCTTTTAACGAAATTGCAAAACGCTGTTTAACTTTTTGAGTACGTTTTTTCTTTATTAATCTCTGATGAGGATGCATTAGGCTGGGCTATTCGCCTAGCATATTCTTCTATTTCCTCATTACGGTCTCTGCTAATCGACACCATAAAGCGGAAATGGACGGACGCCACTTCTTACACTTATTTATACGGCATACAATGTTCAAGACTTGTAATACTCTAATTAAGCTCTTGGTTTTCTAAGTTCAACGGTAACTAAGTACCATCATGAAATTTTTTAAAGGACACTGATTTGATTAAATGTTAATGACGCACATAAATGCTGACGTCATTTCAAAATGTTACTATCCCAATGCTGACTCCTTCTTTCATTATTGTTGACTACCTTTTCCAATATTGCTGACTCCCTTTTCATTTTTGCGGACTACCTGTAAAGGTAAGGGGATTGCGATTGTGTGCAGAAAGCACACTTTTGATAAATTTGATGATAGTCCTATGAGGAAAGTTACGAAAAGAGCATGGATGTTATGAGAATTCTTGAGAATTGTAGGGGAAAATGACTGGGGGTAGGAATCGTAAGGTCTACGAATTCGTACAGAAGGGCGATTCACATATTAGGCGTAATATGGTTTGACATAATACATGTCAAACGCACAAAAAGTCATACGTAGATGATCTCATACGGTTCGATAATGACATACTGATTTGAAGTAGTATCATATTTTCATAGGACGTTCATAAAACATCTTAAGTGGCTTCATTTACCATAATACATAATCACATGAAGGGCAGTATATGTAAGCAAAGGTTGACCAGGTAAAACAAAATACATTTCAAGTGTGTATTACGGACACAGCCAATTACAAAAGATCCCACAGTATCACGGACATATTCCTTCTTATTCAGCTGCTTTTGAACATGCGATTCCCAATCAACGCCCATTTGGTGCGCAAATTTTGAACAATTCATGGCTTAAAAATTATTGATTTTTCTTCTTCTTTTGAATGAGGTATTTGAACAGTGTCAATAGACGATCACACGAAACATTGATTGCAATTTTTTTTTTAATTCTGGAAAAGTTTTTTTGTCAATCAAGAAAAATATTTCTCAGAATAGTTTTGGTTTTGGAAAACATATAGACGAGAGACAGAAATACGTGCATGCATCAGCTAAAAAAAGAGAGATATATTGTAAACATGTTATAGTAAAACCGCTTGCATTGTTACGTATCGTCATATTCCACGCCACGGACAAGCAAAGACAGAGGCAGCTGAGAGAGTAACAAAAATAAAAAAAAATCGTGGATACAACAGAAATAGGCATACACACGAAATGTAGACATGTTAAGTGAAGTAGTCTCTTTCGATGAGTCAGCGTTGGGATAAAAGAAGACCGCCAATATTACGTGAGAAATATGGAGGGAACGATGTTCCATTTCCGGAAAGGAAGAACGACAGACGTTGAGTCCGCGAGATCAAATAAGATCTAATAAATAATTTCTAGAAATATTTCTTGGAAAAAAAAGAATCATGGTCGAATTTAATACGAGGCCGACTAGGAAAATAGGGTGAAGAGCTAGCTGTTGCCCCACACGCACACTTTTAGAGCGTGTGGATAATTCAGTCCGGCCTGAAATTATTAGGAAAACGCTACTAATTGGGATGCGAGTTTTAAGGAACATAACGAGCGCACTGTCTTCTTATTAGCACCCGGAGTTACGATGAATTTCACGTAACCACGCCCTACTAAAAGGAAATTCTTGTTTTGAGTACTTTATTTGATTAGTTTGGAAAACCGGAGGATACTTAACCTGACGTAGAGACCTGGATATAGTAGAGAGGAGGCATTGGGCAGCCATTTTGTTTCTTATAGGATCATCAAATGCATTGTAGATAACGGAGAAACTTCGAAAACAAGATGGCGGCGCCTATGGCTTTGCACCTTTAATTCCTCCTCTCTAGTATATCCAGGCTTCTAATATGACGTACAGTCAAGAGCGGCATCATGTTTAAACGATAGCCGAACGGAGCGATAGCAAAGCGAATCACAGGGTAACGAACCTAACCAAAACTAAGCGGTTGTAAAATCTCGATTCTCGCAACGTGGTGAACCGTCGTAGCTCACAGGAGGTGGAGAATTCCTCTATTTAAATTTATAGTGTGACTTCTTTAAAGGTAATAATTGTAAGTTAAGAAAAAGCGCTTGCTCAAGTGATCAGAATCGCTTAAAATTTTTGTGTCATGATCTTCACGACACGCCTAATTCATTTCTTACAAGAAAACCCACTGTCACCGCACTCAATTTTGAAATAAACCGGATTGAATTATGCATTATTTTTATGATAAAACTCACGTTCTTGCTTTTGATTAAGTCAATTTTTAAGTTTACCCTTATGTTTGAATAATTAGAATTGTCTCCAAAACAAAATCTAAGCTCTTTCCAATATGAAAAATAAATAGAAAAAATAAATAAAA
>Ga0058701_10003561_pt1 | contig 12369 bp, 6 predicted proteins | sample AgamicOrMae_FD_97039 | JGI IMG/M metagenome (GOLD analysis project Ga0058701, IMG submission 97039) | Agave microbial communities from Guanajuato, Mexico - Or.Ma.e | ecosystem: Host-associated > Plants > Phyllosphere > Phylloplane/Leaf | place: Guanajuato, Mexico | collected 2012-06-04
ACTATGGAGTTTTTGCTAAAATTGTGAGATACCGAATTAGTAAAGATGATAAAACCTTTCTTGAGAAGATTTATGCTGAAAATGCTGTTAAACTTGTTAGTTTTTGATTTTTTTTTTTATTATCTGTAACTTCGAGATTTTTTGTTTAAAAATTTGACACAACCGACTTTTTGGGCAAGATATAGTTTAGGACAGTAGATTAATCAAAAATAATTTGATTAAGAAAAAACTGATATTTTAAGTATAGATTCCTATTACTAATTTCAGAGAATTATAGACCTCGATCAGAGAAAAATTTCCGTCAAAATGCAGTTTTAGTCAAACCAAAAACTTTTATCCACACGCTTAAGTTTGTGAATCAGTGACATGTGCTTCACAGGCGTATCAGTAACGCAAATTTTGTCAGGTAAAGATATCCCACAGTTGTGGGCTCGGAACCTAGATCAGACATTGTCGAGGGGATCTTGAAAACAAAGTGCAAAACTCTACCTCTCGACTCACGTCACTCATTTCCTATGGGAAAATGCTATAATAGCATTCACACTTCATCTCTGAACTTTACATGTCGCCCCCCCCCCCCGCCGTCGCGGAGCCGTCAGATGCCTGCAAGTTGCGGAGGAGGTAGAGGTAACTCTAGGAGCAGAAATAGAAAACCCATTCCAAGATTTGCTCCGACAAACCAAACATGAATAACGCGGTGGAATAACTGCATTCAGAATTCAGAAAATAGCTATTTTTTACGGCTAAACTAAAATTTACACGGATAACTTTATTTCGTTCATTATATTTATGGATTTTATTTTTAAGTTTTACTTATCATATAACAGCTTAAAAGACATTTCAAGGTGGCTACAGCTTTATTAATACTAATCAAAATACTTTAATCAAAATAAATGCTCCTGCATTTATTTTGAAATATTTTTCGTTGTCTTTCAAGTCCTGGACTCTGATTAGGTCATGAATTTTTTCTCTAAATCTAAAGTACAGACATATGAATTTCAAACTTTTTTTGGCATATTATAATGCGAGGTTGTTAATTTTTTTTTAATTGTTTATCTTAAAACACGGTAATTTAATACATATTTTTAGAGACAAAACGAAAGAATTCGTCGGTGATTCATTGGTTTGATAAGCAAAACTGCTATTTAGATGGATACAGACAAAGACAAAGGAGCAAAATTTTCGGGGAGGAATACTTTTTCCCGATGGGGACAATTCAATTTCTTTTCCCTATATAAAAACGTCTTGAATAGTAGCAGTTACTGTGTCATGAACGCATGAACTCCACCGAAGGACCTAAGTTATAATGTCAGTCTTGTTGAGTATGAGAAAGGCCTGACCAAACTATCCGAAACGGGAAACCGCATTTTGCAGTCAACGCATATTAAGCACCAACAGAAGCCTTGATGGGATTAACCATACCTCTCAAATTTACGTAGTGTTGAGCACGTAGGCTACTTACGGTGACCAGGACTTTCCCCTGAGGAATTAAGTGTGGTGCTGAGGGGTAAAGGACCTCTGAAATTGTGACATGATCATTCTTCATTTGCGTATGCGGTGGGAGGGGGGCTTACTTGTGCGTATGCCAAAGTCGAAAACACGACGGGCGGGCACTGCAGCGCTGCCCGGCCGCTTGGCCGCTCGGCCGCTTCGCTCGCAATGTGCTGTGTTCTGCTGATGTGCAGACGATGCCATGCGATGTAGAGGGAGTAAAGGCACAAACCGTAGCAATTTATCACCAGCCACAAATAAGCTTATTCAAGAGTTTGGCTGGATTAAAGTGGAGCTTTAGATTCCTTAACCTACAACCGCCCAGCGATGCCATTCGGAAACACGAAAATTTATTTTAGAGTATCTTTTCAGTTCAGTATTGTCACAATTTAAAAAATATCACCACTCTGGAAACCTGTAATTTAATTATTTAGGCATTTTCCAAAGCTTGAAATTGCTTATATCAATGGCAAAAATCCTTTCAATTTCTCCTAAGCAAAATTTAACTGCATACACTTTGGGCTGTTATGGGTTAAGGGCAAGTTCAAAGTCAAACTGGCCCTTTTGCTCGGAGGGAGGAGGGAAGCACGGCGCTGGTTTCGTTTGGACCGTCCGCATTGCGTACGCCTTAAGGGCTGGTCAAGGACTTGAAGCCATTTCCATGAGTCAGCTGACTTATGAATATGCGAGCACTACAGGCTGGGGTGGCGCGGGGTGGCATGGAGTGGCGTGGGGTGGAGCACGGAGGATGGCAGGCCGCCTCAAACACGTCTGAAAAATAATCCCCTTTCAAGTGCGTCATCCGCAACTCGGAATCCACGACACAGCTGCGATATCAACAGCCTCGCAGAATAAATACGAAACCCACCGGGAAATGAAAAACGATTGAGTTTGCAACGCAAGCGATTCCTTACAGCGTTAAGATGTCCTCAACATCTTAAAATTTTATTTTTCTTTCACTTTGAAAAGCTAGAGCACAAGGACTGGGCGATAGCTTCTAAAATAGCTGTTGATAGATCTATATACCTTATAAACCAAAGTCGTGTTTTACCTTACACAAAATAGGGTGTTTTTGATCTTAACTGTTTCACGGAAAAATGCACCTATTTTGTGCGAGTTAAGGCAAGACGGGGTGGCGACCTTGAGGTTCGCAGTGCGACCCCTAAGAGGTCGCCGTGGACACCCTGAAACGGCCTAATCGACTTAGCCGTGTTGCGACGCCGGATTTGGCGACGTCCGCTCGACGTCCGCTCGACGTCCGCGATAATCAAAACACAATGAGCCCGGAATGAGGTCCCGCTAAAGCAACGATCTCTACGAGCTGTGGGACGCCTCATTCTGATTGAGGTACTCATAAAACACGAACTTATGATACGAATAAAAATAGAATGGAAGATTAAGCCACAGGAGGAAAGAAATTTCCACAGGAGATGAAAAAAAAATTTCAAAAAATGTGTCTTATGAGAAACTTCGCAGACACGAATGATCATCTGAAATAACAGATCGTTAAAGGTAAGATTAAGCTGGATAAAGTAGATGATCAGGTTAGGTTTAGGTTCCAGGAAAGGGTCGGTTAGGATAAGTTAACAAAGGTTAGGTTAGGTTAAGTAAGGTTCGGTTAGGCAAAGTATTTTTTTTAAAATTGCTTCTCAGAACTACCTTCTAGTCGAATTCTTGTTAATAAAAGTCTTTTCAAAAAATTCATAAAATTCATTTTAATTAAATAACTAAATAATTAAAAATCTCGAGTTTCAGGTTAGGTTGAGTTAGGTTGGTCATGCCAAAATGCGTTCTATGGTAATTATGTAGAGCATCCAGCATCCGGGTTGGACCATTTTGTCATCAGAGCAATTCGCGTTTGAGAAGGTAAGTTCGGCCACCATCTCTCGACCGTGATCGACCAAGTGTTCCATCATTTGAATGGTCCATTCGAGTGTTGTTGTTTTTTCGATAGGATCGAAAAATCCCGTCCGCAGAATCCGGCCCAGTGGCGCGGGCCGTGCGGCCCGGCCGCGGGACCTCTGCTCTCGTGTGATAAGGCGGGCCGGGCCGTGAACGGCCACAGACAGCCTCCGGCCGCCGCTTCCAAAGGAGAAAGTTTTGACCGGTTCTTTGGTCGACTACTTTTGGTTCACTTTTAACAACCACTGCCGGCATCATCACACAATAGCGACCCTTCACCGCCACCTACTCTTACCTCATCAGCCAGAAAACACCACATTCGGCGCCAAATTAACCCATAACAGTCCAAAGCATTTGGAGTGAAATTTAGCTTAAGAGAAATTCAAAGGATTTTTCCCCATTAAATTACGCAATTTTAAGCTTTGGAAAATGCAAAAAAAATAAATTTCAAGTTTTCAGGGGGGTGATACTTTTTTACTGAACTGAAAAGATCCTCTAAAATATTTTTTTCTGTTTCCGAACGACATCGCTGGGCGGTAGTGGGTTAAAAAGACTTGAACGTTTAACTTGAATCCCAGATATAGGCTCGTATATAATAACGCAGCCCCCCCCCTGAAAAAGGTACAGTTAATCCCTTCTAGATAGCAATCCTAATGTCCAGCTGGAACTCGAGGCGGCATAGAAGCCGAAGCCACGCTTTTTCGTGTTGCATTCCTTTTATTGGAATGTGCTGTGCAGTACCGATCCACGCCGCTGAGTCGAGTGTATGCAATATATTTGCTGTTCGGTTTGGTTTCGGTTCGCATGCGGCAACAACAGGTTGCGAGCCCTAATCGAACTGTGGACTCCGTCTCCTTTCTACTGGACCCAAATTTACTGGGTTCAACCGCCAACGTTAATCACATTATTCCGAGCTTCCGGAACTTTAAAGAAAGATTGCCTGTCCATTGTTGCAGAAGGGTAGCTATCATAAGCGCCAAAAACCACAAGCGCCAACGCCGCAAGCGCCAATCCGTAACCGCGAAACGAGAAAAGTCGCAAACGCCAAAGGTCTTAACCGCAATACTAACCTTACCTAACCTTACTTAACCTAACTTAACCTAACTTAGCCTAACTTAGCCTAACCTAACTCAACCTAACTTGACCTAACCTAACCTATAAGATCTTTGGCGTTTGCGACTTTTCTCGTTTGGTGGTTACGGACTGGCGCTTGCGGCGTTGGCGCTTGTGGTTTTTGGCGCTATCGAATGCCCCCCGTTGCAGAAAACGCAAGCAATATCCAAAGGATAAGGGCGATATCTTGATAATATGCAGTAGATTAGGTTATGTTTCGGTGACGCTAGCGTATCGGTAGAGCATACTCAAACTGCGCCCAGGTACGTAAACCTATGTTGAACACAGCCCTAATTAAAAACTGCAGTTTGAACAGTCGAGTGATACAGGTATCATCAATTTGTGCATTTCACGAAGATGCTTTGCGTCTGTAAGTATCAATTTTACGCTGTTTTAAAGTCTGCGCTGTTCCCTGTAATTCCGCCGGCCAGAGAGTAAGTAAATAGCTCGCTCCTTACCGGCGCGACGCCATGCACCTGGTGAACAACCTTACAACTCGCCTACCATCGATCCGAGTGTTTTATTATTTGATGAAATCACTTCCAGTCTGAAAGAGACTAAGACGACAGGTAGCGCCTTAAACGTTTCAGACGTCTCATAAAGGTTCACCAAACTTCCGAATGATCAAAAAGAGCGTTATACTAGTCATGAATTCAAATCTAAGCACCGAAAACTATGACAGCCCCTAATTCTAACGAAAAAGTGAAACGGAATACCGAAATCGGAGTTATGTACTACAGGAGGGTCTTTGAGAGTGTCATATATAGGAGTTGATTAAAAGCTTGCTGGGGTCATAAATTGCTTTATTTAACCCTCCGTCCTCCCGTGCCCAGCGAGAATTGGAGAAAAATGTATCTTACCAGCAATTGCGAGGATTTATTATATGCATATTACTCACGAATTCGACTTTTTCAAAATGGTTAAATATTGGATTTCAGGATTCCGACTGCAGTCGGAATTCTGACTGCAGCTGAAATCCAATATTTAACCATTTAAATCCAATATTTATCCCCCATGGGGAATATATTTTAAACATCGTGACACTATAGGCAGGTAGATATGGATGTTTCCGAACGCTAAGCGGTGGGTTCACCTGACTTGTTCAGTCATACAATGTGAGGTACTTAGGTATCAACTCTACGACCCCACCCACATTCTCTTCGAAAAAGATGTTTTTCTTTTTTTTAAGGAGTCGTTCGTAGGAAAACATCGTATATACAGAAATCCATAATCATAGAAAACGAAAGTGAAAGTACTGTAATGAGGGTACCCCAATCCACTAGCCTTGTTGCCTAACGTGATAAAAAGTGAGAAGGGCTCAAACACAAAAACATGACCCTTTGTTGTGTACAGCCCCTTGCCTAAATTTCCAAAAGGTTACCGGTTGGTAATACGGGCGAACATTTCAATGAGTTGAAATGCTCAATCGGTGTGATGTTACTACTGGTCGCCTTGAACCCCCCTCCTTTGTTCTTCCTACCATGTTCCGAATGAAAAGAGAGGGCTTGGTCCTGCCGAAAATATAAATTCTGCACAGAATCCGCGCGGACGGGTGCAAGATCGATCAGGCTAAAGGCCGACTCTCGCTCTCCCAGCCTTGCCCGTCCAACAAATCTCGTATCTCGTACCAAGGTTACACAAAAAATATAAACAAATAAAAAAGGCGTGTTCAACGTAAGTTCGCTGCCCCTAGAACCCTTTTAGCGAAACCGACAGAGAGCAACAGCCCATGTGACGACACCAGTGGGAGAGGGACGGAGAGGCAAACAAAGGAGGGGAACACAGACAGTAGGGGAAGTGCGAAAGTGTATAGATCGAAAACTGGGAGGAATTTTTGTCTTACAATGACAAAAACTGTTGTTGAAACGTTGCACGAACATCATCCAAAATGCCCCTGCCCACAAGGCAACATCATTCAGTCATAATAACCGATAAAATGGTCGAAATACGTCGAAAACAGTGTAAACACAGCCCAACATCCGAACCAAAACAAACACGAGGAAGTTGTTCTGCGTGCCGAGATCATATTCCTGTGAGTCAGCTTTGGTCGGAATAGATGAAGGATTATGTTTAGAGTTTGCTTACCTGTTCTGTTGACTCTTAAGAAATATCCGAATGGAGAGATAACCCCTGGCTGTACACTTCACATGCGTTTGTTGATACAACGCTACCAGAGCACGCACGAGCAGATGTTTGGGTTTCGCAATTTCCAGTTGCAGTAGATTGACCGTTTGTACAGACTGGCAATCGCACACGCCTTATCGGTTAACGCACACGGAAACACGAAATAGTTTGCAAAAAGTTCAGCCGGAATCCAAGCCGAGAAGGAAGGGTCTGCGAAAGGCCGGCCATGCGCAGAGCTGGCGCGGCGGGGTCGGTGCGGGGCTCAGCGGCAACTGAGGACCAAAATGCGACTAGCGCCACCTTGCGGCGAATAGAAGAAGCGCGAGGTCGCGCGGGGCGTCTGCGCGGGAAGGATGAGAGAATTTCAAAGACGGGTCAAGGACCTACGTTCGTCGTTGAGAGCATTGCTCGCAATAAAATCCGCTTATTCAAGCTAATAGACGCGTTCAATCGTGTGTGATCACTCTGTCGAGGAAACACGAGGAAACTGAGCGTCGCCGGTCCAGTCTTAAGGCGAGAGTAAAGGTCGATCAGTGCAACAAGATTAAAACGCAAAACGACCGTAGGCTTTTATCGTGATCGCACTCCAGCGCGTGATTGTCGTCAAAAACTCGCAATCATGGCTTCCGATAAGATCTAGCAGGGCCATTATTGCCGGAAATATTTCCTTTGTCTTTGGTCCTACATCAGGCCTTAAGAGAATGCGCTCTTAAAGCGGAGCCACTAGAAAACACCTCCTAGCCCCTCTCACGGAATCATTTTTAATAACAAGGATTTCCTTTGAAAAATAATACTTATTGAAGAAAAAAAAAATGTTTTCAAATTAAGTGACACGTTGATTCTGTTCTCCTGAGCCATAGGTTTTAATACATTTTCTTCGCTGTAAACTCATAGGTTTGGATTACCCAACCTTGATTGGTGGAATAAAAGTTTCAAACTCACGAAGTTCTTTCATTCCTCCATCCTGACCTGATTTTTTAACGGTCAGAAACAACAATTACCCATCGGACCTACCGGTAAATTTCATTTAATTCCGATGAAATAAATTACCAAGCACCCATTTCTACGATAACATTCGGCTGTGTAGCGGAAATAAAAGTAGTATCACATGCTTCGAAGTTTTAATGAAGAAACCACTCTAGTCAACTTTCGTGTACCGGTACTGAATACGGCTGAAACTGTCACTTCAATCAAATAAGGTGGGTTTAGACGTCTTCGTAATCAACATTTATTCGTGGGCAAGGCGGTTTCCGTTTTCGGAGGCAAGGTGCAGGCGGTTGTCGATTTCGGAGGTTTCCAGACCTCAATTTTCGGCCGAGTGGTATCGTAGGGGACATATTCAAATGGGGTACCAGTCATATTTGGCTCATGCTTCAGCATCCAGCAGTGACGAGGCCGAGAGGGGTCCTACAGGGTCACGATATACAAAAGAGTGAATTAGCTTATTGTGGTTGCCGGTTCGGTACCTACCTCGCCAAGGATACCAACTTGACAAGGAAGCAAGTCTGTTCGGTGGTGTAGCCAACCGAACCACTCCGCTGGTATTTGAGATGCGTCGTAGTTTAAACCGTATTCTGGATTGTATTCAACCCATCTGTTTCTCCCTACAAGCATTATTACATGGAATAAGTCACACCTTTGGAGCACTAAGTTCGAACTAAAAAAGTAACAATCGACGGGTAGGCAACATAGTTAAGCCGGTTGCCTACGAGCGTACTTGTATTACTACGTACCAAAAAAATAGTAATTGTTTTCGTAATAAGAATTGCCGTATTCGTCAGTTCCGACTAACGTGCCGATTTTCAGCGTGTCCATCCTAAAAAGATAATTGTGAGAATGAAGTCGACGACTAACATCCTTTCAATTCGCTCCAATAACATGCCACATGTTTCGATTTAGTTACTCTTTCACCTTTTCTGGAAACGTTATATATTATACTTGCTCTTCCACTGTAAGCTAGATCGAATATTGAGCAAGACAGGGGACGGAGAAAGATAATAGTCTCTCTCTTTGTTTTATCGTCCCTGAAAACAGAGGTTCGCTAAAGCCGAAATGCAGGTTACAAAGAACAAGAATCATTAAGGGGGATACTTGCAGGAACAGCTTTTTCAGGGATCTCCAGACCCCTCCATTCCATACAATGATCTTCGCAGCTCGCGAAAATTTGTCCAACACCATCTTGAGCACAAAGTGTTTACTCGCAAGAATGACTACTTGCGCCAGTCGCGCCAACTGCGAAAATCAGTGCCTCCACTACAGCGAAAGAAAAATAAACTTGAAGGAAAATATCGCTGAAAACCGGAATCAGGACTTTGTTAGCATACTATTAATGAGGGTACGGGAAAACATCTCATCAAATAGTTGTTCACGACTTCGCAACAATATAAACGTTTCCCACGAGCATCAGTCATGCGTAGTCTTTTCCTACATAAACAGGGAATAGCTTCTTTGTAAAGAGATGCATGTTTTGATATTGATTACAGAAAGGCAACACACGACGGTTCTTACCGTTTTTGATGTCTTTCAATCAATCCAAATTGGCTAAAGTCAAAAATTCAACAACAACAAAATTGGCTAGAAAATGAAAAAAAGCAAAGGGTCCCTGTACTTTTTTTCAATTTTTGGCAGAAACTTTTTTTTTTTAATCTTTAGTTTTTGGCGATTAGATTCGATGGAGGGAAACTAAAAATGGTTAAAAACGATGGCTGTCGCTAAATTTGGCGACTGAACAAGGGCGCAACGAGGAATGCTTTCCAGCGCGAGACTTGAGTGTAGATTGCAGCACAGCTCACTACTCAGACATGAGTACAAGGAACGTTGCCACGCAATATCCTACGAAATCAAGCACCAGTGGAGAAAAAACAGACACTTTGGGGTAAGGAAAAAGGGGACCAAGTACAATAATAGCAGTCTATTCTTTCGAAATCCAACCCACAGATCCACAATACAATATGACACATAACGATTCGGAGAAAAGTTACTATATGGAAAGCTCAGTTACCAGGTACTGTACATAGACGAAGAATCGGCGGGTTCAGAGAGGCGCCGGAGTTGGAACGGTCATGAGAGGATTTAAATAGTCCATGCTTTGAGGCACTGCAGGAGCTTCTTGCTGATTCCCGATTCGATCGTTCAGCGCAGCGTACAAGTTATGAACTGCTTCGTTGTGCTGGAAAAATACAATTTAAGATGCAATTTTAGGACACCCTGTTTCTGCTCTCGTAGCCAGAAATAAAAGATCTCTCCGATGAAAATGCAGTAAAACGAATCAACCCTCATTTCGTGGATCAATATGAGAAACGTTTAAATTTTTGGCTTTTCTAACAAGTTTTAGGTCCTCTCAATCAAAATCAATCGTCAAACATTAAAAATTCAAAAAAAGTTTTTGAGCTAAAAATTGAAAAAAAGGCAAGGGGTACCCCCTGCACTTTTTTCCAATTTTTCGCAAAAAACTTTCTTTTCAAATTTTAGTTTTTGACGATTGGGTTCGATTAAGGGATACTTAAAATGATTATAACCGATGTCTATTTCTCAATTTCTCGCTTCAAAAAAGCGGGGGAGAAGGGATTTCGCGGAAGGGGAGGTCGGAGGGGAAGGCGCAGATTACAATGCGCCCCTGTGCAGGGCCACACGGCGAATAGGCGGCCATATTTGATCTTGAAAACTCACTAACTGAACAATTCTGGACAAAATGAATTTAAAAACGAATTTAATAAGAGAAAAACAGAAAAACCGACAAAAAAGGCCTAATTTCAAGGAAAAATGACAAAATATTAGAGACTTTTTACAGCGATCAAAGTTGGTAGACCTGAACATCGACACAAAGCGGGAAAGGATTCAGCAAAAACCGCTCTGAAAATTTTGACTAACCTGTCCGGTGGGTTGGATCGCCTTCATGAGCGTATGTAACCGACTTGCAGGCAGCTTGGGGTAGACATACCACAAGAGCTTCAGGAAATGGCGGGTCACGTTGTCTCGAGAGAGTCCAGCGTAGAAAAACTCGTCGAAGACCACCGTGCAGAAATCTTCGGCTGCAAACTCGTCTCCCATGTGAACCAGTAGGAAAACCTAGACAAACAGAGACGTTAGAGCGACTCCCAACCTCGAATCAACGGAGCAACACGTAACAACGACTCACCAAAAAGTGTAAGAAGGGGTCTTCGAAAGCACGGTCGTTCTCGCACGACGCTAAAGTACCTAAAACTCTCATTAGACCGACTCTGTCTTTGAGCCTAGCGGTATGTAAAGTGTAATACATCGCCAGTATCGACGCAACAGAGCTCTCTTGCACGTATGCTTGGCACGCGTCAGGTGGGGGACCTGCACAAAACACAAGTTACAAGATTATAAAAAGAAGAGCTCTGAAATTGAGAGAGCAGCCTGCGATAAGAGTTGTTACCAGAATGTTCGATAATCGTGATGGCGGACTCGCGTTCGTCTGGCGGGAGCTTCGCGTTAAGTTGCCGGACCTGGTCGTCCACCATGAGCGACATCAACGCAGGAATGAATTTTGTTACCACTTGGGTATCTAGTCGAGGTTCCTTAAACTCTTGAGAATCGATCATATTCCAAGCACTCAACCCGAGAGCCAACATCCGTAGAAGTAGGACCAGTACTGCGTTATCCTACGCACACAAAATTATATCATTAACGCCCACAAAATGCATCGAAAATACACCGTCAAAAGAATTATTGGTTAATTTTGTAGAGAAAAAAAAGTTACAAATCATCTGTTAATTTTAGGCCAAAACTATCTCGTTTAAAGACTTTTCACGAGAAAGCCTTGAAGCCTATTTAGCTTAATAGGAATATGACTTACCCGAGCCATGGACTCATTGCTGATGAGATGTTGCAAGATCTTCATGGCCGACGTTGCCAGGAAATTGATGGCGTACGGATCACACAGAGTCATGGACAAGTCCCCGAGGACTTGCTCTTGGCCGCGCTTAATGCTGTCGAGGAAGCCCTGGAGCTCTCTGGAGCGCTTCACGTCCACGTTTTTCTCCCGGATGCACGCGTCCAAGCACCACGTGAACTTGTGGCAGGGGTCCACGGAGATGATGTCTTGGACTTCGAGATCGTGAAGGGCCATGAGCAACTCCGCGCGCAGCGTGCAGTAATGGACGTTGCGAGTACGCAGAAAAAGAGTTCGTAAAAACTGAAGGACCATGTCGTAAAGCTTGACGCTGCTCCCGATCATGTGGGCCAACTTTTGAACGACTTCTCCTTGACGCCGAACCTGGAAACAGGTGTTGAAACGATGATTAAGATGCGGAAGCTCATCGCATCGAAGGGTAACCCAACTCAACCTAACCTTACTTACAATTAGCATACGGTACACTCAAATACGAAAATCTGTTCCATGTCGGACTATTTTCGAATCCGAGAACTGCCCCCTACCCGTTACAATACTCCAGTAAAAATACAAAGGAAAAATATCTCCGACTTTTAAGTACACTTACTGAATGGAGCGTAAATTACAATATATGATAAAGTCGGTTGGGTTCGTTGAATTTGGCAAGGTCCATTTTTGATCGCAGTGACTCTTTCGGTAAGATAATCTGATTCGGTAAAAAAAAAAGAAAAAAAAGGTGTTGCTATTGATCCGACATGCATTAATACAGTACCGGTCAAAAGTATGGACTCACTTTTTTTCGTTTTTTAAAACTGCTGTAGAAATTGGACCAGTGGGTTAAAAATGTTCGTTCTGTGCTTAAAATGTTTGGACAACATTCCTAA
>Ga0058701_10003562_pt1 | contig 12369 bp, 8 predicted proteins | sample AgamicOrMae_FD_97039 | JGI IMG/M metagenome (GOLD analysis project Ga0058701, IMG submission 97039) | Agave microbial communities from Guanajuato, Mexico - Or.Ma.e | ecosystem: Host-associated > Plants > Phyllosphere > Phylloplane/Leaf | place: Guanajuato, Mexico | collected 2012-06-04
GAATTAATTAAAGGGTACTAAAAATCTTTTTTACCGTCGTCTGTTGTTTACTTCGTTTATTTATCGCTCTAAAAAAAGGAAGAAGAAGAAAAAACTCCTTCCCCTGCATCCTCCCTTCTATCACTTTTCGTCGTTTTAACAAAAATAAGATTTTTTTTAAAAAAAAAACGAAGGCATTTCGCCCGTGTTTCGTATCTCTTTACTCTTTTCCCGTAGAACTAAAGCCAGCCTCCGCTGTTGTAGATGAAAAGAGATGCGGAAATCGAGGGTTATCAGTTCGGATTATACGCCATAGTAACACCGCGAGCGAGCGACTCGCTTTTGACCCACTGCCGGCCGCCGGAGCTGGCAGCCAGCCGCTGCGTTTTACCCCGCACCACCTCGCCGTCAACGCCGCGTTGTGCCTCAGTTCGTAATCGTCAGCTAAAATGATGCTATGGACTCGTTACGTTGCCAAGACTCAGTAAAGACTGCGGGCCGCGAGCGTACAGAGCAAACCGCGTTCATATGTTGCGATAATACTCTCTCTGAAGGCCCTCTCACGACCTCACGGTACGTACTAGGAGGAGACTAGACTCCCTGACTCAAAATAGCGACTATATTTGAGGGTCCCCCTCCCTCTGTCGGGAGGTGGGGGCAGCGCTGTAGTGGGGGATCGGTCGACAGTCGGTCACTTGCCGGCGTTTCGAACCTCGAATCATCGAGCAATTCAAATGAAGCTTAGTGTCCCCGTTTTTCGTAGTCCCCTATCTTTAGGGGAGAGATCGGCCTAAAAATTTCCACGGCATTTTTATTAACGCAGGATTTGCGCTTTTTTTTGACAGCGACCTACATTTATTTTTAACTTGTTTACGTCAAGCTCGTGAATGCTAATTGCCCTCGGTCTACTATGCGGTCGTAATTTTGTGGCTCTTAAAATGTAGACGGTTAATAAAGACTTGATTATTGCTATAAACATTATTTGGTACCAGCAAAATATTGACCGCGCCCAATTAAAACCTCCGTAACTTTGGAACGAAATGAGATACGACAACAAAGGAGGGATCAAATCGATAGATCTCTTGAAGATCGAGCGATTTTATTTCGTGCTTTTATGGCATATCTCTCTCCGTTTCAAAGTTACGGTAACGAATATTGGAGCGGTCAATACTATTTTTGACTGCTAGTATCAGGGGCGTTAATGAATTCCATCTAGCTGCCCTTGTGAGAAGAGACTAGAGGCAGACTTTGATCAGCGTGAAATCTCATCTTGATTTTATTTTGGTTAGTCGAAGAAAGAATTGAATAAGCTGGGAGTGACGTTTTCTCTCGGACTTTAATCTTCTTAATGTTGGTCATCTTGTTGTGAACGTTGCCAATAAAATCACTTCGTCCTCTCCAATCAGTCGTTTAGGTAGTTTTTAATAATTTTAATTTTTTCTCGGGGGATATTTTATCTTTTAAACGTTAACTGCAAGGGGTCATCCGTAATACCGGTTTCGGGGTGAGCATAAGACTACTCGGTACTCGGCCGGCGGTTGCGTGCTGTGACTGCGAGGTGTGGAAGGGGGCGGGGGGACTAAGGGGGGGACCTGAGGGGACGGTGAAGACCTACCGCTAGATGCGTCCGTCGTAACAAAAACCGGGTCTGATTCAGAGCAGGCCAATACTGCCCAACCTGAATATATCAAAAATCCCAACGCAAACCCGCGAAATTTCTTATATCCAGGTCAGGTACTCCTTTCATCCAATACCTGCGATATCCTTCCTGAACTGAAGGGGAAACCGGAAAAGTTTCGAATGAAGAGGTTTTTATTTTTTTTTATTTTATTATATTTTGTATTATTTTGATTTACTTTATTTTTTTGATGTTCCTTGTGTTATGGTTGGGCTGTATATTACTTCAATCTTCAGAGGGGCTCAGGCACTAAATTTTAGTAATTAAAAAAAAGGAAGTGAAAAGAAAAAAAATCCCTTCGAGGAAGAAAATGTCTCCCTATCTGCTCCCCTGACCACAGTCCTTATGAGGGTTCCCTCAAATTTTTGGTACCATCAGATAACTTACAACTTTATGATAATTACAGGGGACAAGCACAGCGACAGTTTACGGACTTAACGTTTTGACGGCTGTATAAATTAAATCACAGAGTACACACGACATTTTTTTAAAACCGCTTTTTCAGACGCCTGGGACCTCAAAACGTAAAGATTCACCAAAATCTCAAAATGTTTTGTTGTTTTTTTTTTTCAGGATGACAATACTGTCCCTATTGGGAAAGTTAAAAAGGAAAGAAAACACGTTTGATAGAGAAAAAAAATCCTTTTTCTGTTAACGTTATTTTTTTATTTTTTTTTCTCCTGTTGAAAGACGGATTTCTAAAATTGTATATAGAATTTTTACATTAATTCGGCCTTTTATCTCTGGTGTAACCCTTAAAAGGAGCGGGTATGAGGAGGAAATCCTCGTAAAGAATCAGAAAAAAAAACTGTAAAAGAGCTTGACAAAACCGCGTTGAAGTGGAAAATCAAAAGTCGACAGCTACCTTGTAAAACACGTTTACCCTCTTACTCAAACTAGCCTTGAAAGACACGACTTACAAACTCGCAGAAACCGGCATTCGCTCTCCACCCCCGACACGGAACTCATTAATTAAACAATGTACCTCGTATAAATCAAAAGCGTGTCACAAGGGTTGCTGAGGGCCTTTAAGGGACGCGAAAAACCGACCTATTTATGAACGAGCCCTAGGAAATACCGGACACGAACGCGCCCGTTAAGAGTAACTATGGAATTAAGCGAGATAATTGTGTGGTTGCCACGATGCGGTAAGTACTCGGTATTGCGGTGGTTAACTTGCTTCATTTTTTTCATTTGCGATTTTTTTTCGGTATAGTTGACACATTGCAGCAAGTGAGCCGCAGTGCCGCCACTGCGGCGATCTAGTCGTATAGCGAGTGCCGCCGAATGCCGCTTAGTGCCGCGGCGCGTTTGGCAACGTCGCCTATAGTGAAAGCTAGCCGCGAAGCTCCGCTAGATATCAGCGCTGAGATGGCCCAGCAACGCTACCTCACTAGACTTGCAATGTTGCCGGTCACCGGAAACTCAACATCCTCGCTTTGAACGCAATGTTTAAAACAATAGAGTCACCTCCTCCAGTGTTGCCACTCACTCACTTTTCACACTATTTCGTTAAGTCCTCTTCAGCTCACAATTTTTTTTTAAACTTAAACTTTGTGGTAATTGACACATTTTTTTAGCAGTTCTTCCTCTATAAAATCCATAATATTTTCATTAAAAAAAGATTTTATTGGTTGATATTTTTTATGTAAGTCTATTATCCAATTCCGCTGGAGCGGTTGATGAAAATTAGAAACATGAGCCGTTTTCTAACGTTGCGGTACGATAACTAGATGCAAGCGAAGATGACTTTGACTTTTTTACGAATGGCAAATTCAGCCGAGTTTACCCGATCATTGTTGAAGTTTTTCGTATGCTCCATGGGTTTGTGACTTCGAGCTTGAAAAGGGTTAAGCGATATCGCTTTTTTGCGCTTTCCTCTATCCGGAAAAAAATGCGATCACGCGACTAAAACCTCCCTCCTAGTGGTCACCCTTACGGGTTCTGACTCCCACCTCACCCCCCACAGTCACGCATAATTAACATTATAGTTTGCGTGTATACCCCAGTCGCTCTTTTGCGTTTTCCTCGCAAGAAATTCCAGTGTTCTTATTGCGCAAAAACTCTTAGAACCAAATAAAGGTTAACTCTTCCGTGTCTTGTAAGCTTTCCATGGGCGCTCAAAAAAATTGAATTAAGTGTTAAAACCATCTCAAGAAAAGTTAGACCAAGACATTACTGCTCAGGCGAAACGAGGTAAACTTATTACTTGAAGCATCGGGAGCCAGTTAGCTCATATATTGTGCCATTCGATATATATCGTCCACTGAACGCGTTTGTGCTCTCTCGGTCGGAACACCTGTTTTATCGCGATCAATTAATTTTGACAGGTTGAGGACCATCAAACTGAGATTTTGATTTCCACCATCGTAAAGCATATTTCTCAGAGAAGGGCGCTAGCATCCAGATAGCGTTGCGTGATCAATACCGCATGTTGTCCATGCATTCCATGGTGGAACCACCTAGGCTAGGAAGTGAAACGTATGCCAAACTTCGTGCTCTAGCGCTGTAAACCAAGGCAGTGCAGTCCTGGGGGTTGACATCCAATATCCCCTTATTTGACTAGTTTTGCTGATCACTTGATGCCCTTATCATCAGTTGATGCCCTTATCAGTTGATGCCCTTATCAGTTGATGCCCTTATCAGTTGAAGCCCTTATCATCAGTTGATACCCTTATATAGCACAACGAATGTAAAGTAGCCTTAAGTGATCGGGTGCGAACAAGAGGGTATTCTTGGGCCCTCTCTTTGGGACCCGGGGCCACCTTCGGGGCTTCTAGAGCCCTTCTGAGGAGGGTTAGGGCCCTCCATCTCGCTCTACTCTCCCACCTATCACAGGGAAAGGAGCTATCCTGTTTTTTTCCGCCAGTTTGGGCTGGTGCACGTAGGCTCACCATCAGTTGTTTCCGTCAAGGTCATGCTCGATGTGTCGCCACATGTGTGGACCTGACCACGTTGCCGTCGGCCAGCGGCCGGCCTTACCGCGGACTGACCACAATGTGATGTCAGTCAGTTCAAAGTTCCTTTCACCGCAACCTGTCTTGATCAATAATTTCGGGAAATAGAACCTTACTTGCAGAGCGTTTTCGAACCATTAGTTTGAGTCCAGAGCATGACCTTATTAAAAAAGACATAACCCATCACAGCTCAAAGTATTTGGAGTGAAATTTAACTTAAGAGAAATACAAGGTATTTTCGCCTTTAAATTACGCAATTTTAAGCTTTGGAAAATGCCTAAATTATTGAATTTCCGGTTTCCAGAGGGGTTATATTTTTTAAATTGTGACAATATTAAACTGAAAAGATCCTCTATATAAAATATTTGTTTCTGTTTCCGAACGGCATCGCTGGGCGGTAGTGGGTTAAATATCGGAGGATGAAAGTAGGGTATTATCTAGTGTCAGTGCAGAGCAGAGGGTGTCAGCGCCCGTGTATTTTCCAACACAAAGGGCCAAGTTTCAAAAAAAGAAGCGTAAAATTTGCCTTGCATTGGGTATAGGTCGTGTAACGCTTTTGAGTCCTATTTATGTTCATTCAATCGTCAATTCTTGAAATCATCAAAGAAGGAATCCGATTTTGTGCGAAACCCAGACTGAAAGATTTACGCAAATTACAAACTCTGACCGGGTCTGAATTTCCCACTCGACGACTAAAATTACACACCCTCTGTGTCACAAGAAGGAGGTGTTCGAAAGATGGCCTACGATCGTAAGCAGTCACGTAGCTGAACCAGGTACTGTTAGGTCAATTAATACGCCACTACACGTCGGGTACTGAAGTGGGAACTAAATCGTCCATGATGTGACGGCTATTTTTTGTTCGCCCCGGACAAGCTTGCTGACTTTAACGCACGTCAACAAGGCCAAATGTATTTTGAATGAGAAAACGAACACTTCGTTATCGAAATAAATTGTAATGAAGAAACTAACCTCACGAATCAAGGCTATATCAAGCCCTATTAAACTTTTTTGGTACTATCGTAGAAAAACGGGGGGCATTCGATAGCGCCGAAAACCCCAAGCGCCAACGCCGCAAGCGCCAGTCCGTAACCGCCAAACGAGAAAAGTCGCAAACGCCAAAGTTCGTATAGGTTAGGTTAGGTCAAGTTAGGTTAGGCTAAGTTAGGTTAAGTTAGGTTAGGTAAGGTTAGCATTGCGGTTATGACCTTTGGTGTTTGTGACTTTTCTCGTTTGGCGTTTATGGATTGGAGCCTGCGGCGTTGGCGCTTGTGCTCTTTGGCCCTTATGACAGCTACCCGAAAAAAACGTCCCCTTCCTCCCCTGCAACCACCTGAACATCCGTGTGTTGCGGTTGCCCACCTTAGCTCGGAATTTGATAGGTGATAGGTGATTGGCTGATGCCGAGATAAGGTAGGCAACCGCAACGCACTGATGTCTTGGTGGTTATAGGGAGGGGACGTTTTTTTTCTGTATATGATAGTACGTTCTTCGAGCGCACGGGTTTTAGACTGAATTCTTCGTCCGTTGCAGGAAATCTATTCTTTGGGGATGTTTGGGTTCGCGCAGCTGGCGGAGCAGCTGCCGGCCAATAGGAGCCTTGACCCGTTGAAGAGCGTCTCCATTGCTCGGCTCGCTTGAGCTGCTCTGACAATACATGTATATAAAGAGCTTTTGTGGAAAAGCAGTGTTCTCCCGACTCCTCACGAGACCTTGCCGCAGTTGGCATCGATCGATTCTCGTCGGTTCTCCTCGATGGCGTCACTATAAAAACGCTTCTCTCCGCCAAGGTCTCTACCCGTGCTCTACTTATCGAGAGCGGGGGCGTCGTGAGCCTATTATTCTATAACGGGGGAAGGGGGTGTAAGATAGAGGGCAAATATTCCGTCTACTGCCACACAGACGGCCAAAATCGGTGCGATTTTAAAGCGAAAATTTTATTTTTCTCTTCTTACAGAGCTGATATCTTCTACCCTATTCGTCTAGTAATACCCTCCAGGGGGGGTAATTATTGTTTGGGAAAATTCTCGCTTTCGTGATACCTATGTCATTCTACAAGCTCTGATTTAGCTCTATGACATTTAAAAAAAATTTAAATATCTTATTAACTACATGTATGTTTGCCTAAACTCGACCTCTCCTTATTTAATCCATAACAGCCCAAAGTATTTGGAGTGAAATTTAGCTTAAGAGAAATTCGAAGGATTTTCCCGTTAAATTACGGAATTTTAAGCTCTGGGAAATGCCTAAAATATCAAATCTCAGGTTTCCAGATGGGTGATATTTTTCAAATTGTGAAAATACTGAACTAAAAAGATCCTCTAAAATAGTTTTTTTCTGTTTCCGAACGGCATCCCTGGGCGGTAGTGGTCTGTGTAGTCGCTTAAGTCTACTGCAACGAGGTAGATTACCGACAGAAGAGGTGGCACTTAAAAATGATTTCCCAGATACTACAGTATTACTAGCAGATCTTTCGAGTGCACCAACTCACCTCCTTCGAAATTTAAGATAGTCACCGACTTGTAGAAAGTGGTGCATTTAGCAGCGTTTACTTAAGCTTAGTCACCGAACACTTTTACAACGCTTGAAAGTGATGAAAAATTTTAAGTCACGATCGAAGTGTCTATGAGAGTTTAAAAAATGCATTGTATTCGTACAGCTCTCGGAGGAAGCAGAAAAGAGAATACTGGATGAACAAATACTCTTAATTAAGGAGATTTCTCCCTCTTACCCTTAATTATCAACCGCAATATTTCCCCGAGAAATGTTTCATTCGTAAAGAAGAAAAAGAAATTCCACTTCATCGCCGATAAAAAATAAATCAAAAGAAAACATCCAATTGTGGGCAGTGAGGAGAACGAGTCGACTTGTTGAAAATGACGTTTGTGTGTCGAATTATCTCGCATCTTTTTTTATGTTGCAGGTTTGGAGAGAGACGTGCTATGAAGGCGGCGATGAATCTGTTAACACCGTGACAAGCGAGAGCCGGTGCTAATAGAACGGGAACCGTTGTCAACTCTGCATAAACTATGAGGTAAGGCGTTTTGACAAGCATTATCCCGGGAATTCATTGTTCCGTGTTATTTGGTTTAGGTGGGGGAAGGGGAGAGAGGGAATTATTTCCATCTTTTATTCGCAGAAAAATGAGGAATAAAACAGGAGATGGATTAATATTTAAAGCTCTCCAGTTCTCTAATAAATATTTTTAGATCTACGCAATATTTTTTTCTTATTTGATAGATTTTTTTTGGTATTTCTTTGCTTGTTAGCTACCTTTTGATCTCGGGTCGCCTTTAGCACCCCAATTTTATTTTACTAAAAATGACAAAGATTCCCGCATCTTTATATATCTGCCAAAGTATTTCGCACATTCCTTCATTTTTTTCCTAGCTGAATCATTATTAAGGAGCCGTTTAAAAATTGTGTAAGAGCCGATTTGGGATCGTGGATATGAAGAATCCCAACGAGTTCTCAACGAAGGGGTTAGAAGTACTAAACTTGCGTAAAATTTCCCTGATCCCAGATTTAATATTCACGCCCAAAAATCGAACAGTGTTCTCTCAGTTAAAAATGGCTGAATGTCATCGCCATGCTGTAATAAAAAATGGGAACCCTAAATAGCATTACCCTTTTTTTTCTTTTTTCACATATATTCATATTTTTTGATGTAGTAATAAATCTTAACGTAAGTTTGGAAAAGTTTGCAAATCTTAGTTCTTACAAGGGAGAACGTGGGGGAGCCCTTTAAGGCCCGAAAAGAAACCCTTACGTAATAATAATACGGCCTTGTGTAGCTGTCACTACCGGTAGTTGCCGAAATCCAGGAGTGCTCTTTCAGGATCTCGCTAAATTTGGGACCTTTGCTCCTATTACGTTGACGGTGCTTCCTAATCAACTCCAATTTTTGATTCTTGTATGCGTAGGTTAGTGCGAAGACATGGCGTCAGTGAAATACATTCCTCTGGATCCGGGCCTCATCGCATCTTCACCTTCCGTCGTGAATGCTGCGGCTGCGGTAGACGATGCGGACATTAGGATCATGGACCATTCGACGAAGGAGAACCCAGATCTTCACATTGTGATATTCCCACAGAGCAAGGAAGAGCTGCCAGCAGCCGCAGCTGCTCTTCCTGAGTCACCAGCGGCTGCACCGACACCAACACCCACATCTTCATCCTCCTCCTTTTTCCCTCATAACCCCCTCTTCGTATTTCTTCTTCTTTTGATGCCGGTAGTTCTGGCGTTGATCGTTTACTCATTAATCGAGTTTATAATGCCACTATTTGTGCTGCTGGTGCACAATCTCTGATACTGTAACGCAAAAAAGACTGAGGTATTGATCCTCGAGAAAATAAAAAATGCTGAAAACGCAGATTTGTTGATGTAGACTAAAGATCGAATTGTACTTAGTTGTAAGCTACCTCATATCAGTAGTCCCCGATCTGTCTGCTAGTCGAGCCATTAAATGGCAACCTTGTGATATTTTCCCCGTAAAGAATCCTTTTTTTCTTGTGATCCTCCATTATGGCCAGTTTTACTCTGTATGTTTGTGCCAAATGAATAAAATAATGTTTTTGAAACTATCTCAATGATTTTTTTTTTCCTCTGAAGAACTCCGTTGCAAGAGTCTCAATTTCTCGAAGGAACGAACTTCTGTGGATTGAGTAAGTACGCCTATTTCTTAAAATTATTCAAAACATTTTTTTTTGAATTACCCCAACGAGCTCGGCAAGCTCACAATTAAGGGGCTATAATTACAACAATTATACAGAAATGTTATTTTAATATCGTAGAAATTGTTTGTGACGAGCAGTCGCTTACAACAAATTTTACCCTACCTTTGATACCGGTATCTCAACTACACACGAGAAGTATAAATTACAACGATGGCCTTGTAACGAAACATCGGCTTTTACGAAGAAAATTCTAGCATTGGCCTGTCGTTTTAATAAACGAGTAGGTCATCCAAACCTCGTGAGAATAGGCTACTGCTGCCGCAGGATGCGCAGAGCTAATTGTAAATATAAAATAGGCTGAGGGGTAAAATAATAGTTCGAAATAAGTTTAAACTGCGCCGAGTCAGCAGGCAGCCAGTATAACAACTGGGACGGACGGATTGACTACTCACTACATCCTGACTTCACTTAACAGTAATGAGTAAGTCATTACATGTAAGTAGGGCCCGTGGTCATTACAACTGCTAAATTTATTTACATCCTTTTGCTGCACTAGTTTTTTGTTAGTTTCTCAATTTTTCCCTTGAATCTTTGGCAAGTTCAGTACCTAATATCTAGCTTTTGAAATCGGGTCTCGTCGTAGCCCCACTGAATTGACTTTTTGATAACGGTATACTCTTTTTGTTTAGATGAACAGATTTACTTTGCTACACTGTAAAAATGGCCATATTACCTCTGCGTTTCATGCTTCACATTTTTAACGTCTCTTTATATCCCACAAAGTTTTATTTCGTCCGTCAAGTTCATGCGTTGCTCCATGTCCGTCGAAGTTTGAGATTTTCCCGGTTCCCCGCCGGAAACGGAAACCTTGTGACCATAGAAGAAGTGTGGTGATAGAGTTCACGTGAAATCGATTGTGGAGTCCCTGGTTTTGAGGAACTGATCAGCATCAGCTGTTGTTGTTCAACATGGTTACAAATTTTAAAGAGTCTCTTTTAACTCTATCGTATTTGTCATCTAGATTAAATCCATTATTTCAATGATTTAGTTTACTGTAACAACCATGAAACTTTTTAAGTTAATCGTACATCAAAAGACCTTTAGCGGTAAGTATTTGTTTGTTATGGATGTAAACGTTTTGTATTGGTTAGCTTTGTGGTATTTTATTTGCATTTTGAAAAATAATTACTTATGTGCCAACGCTTCGATAAATCCGAGCACAAAGTTTTGATACGGTTAGAAAACATTCTGTCGTAATTCATGTGTATGTACTTCTTGCTCGCGGAATGTACGGCCTAACATATCGAGCCTGGAAACCAAGCAAATCAAGCTGCAGTCCTTAAAATTTCCCCAAATTCTGCCGTTTATTTGAGATTTTTTTTTATTATTAGTGACAGCAATTTTTCATGTGCATAGGGGAACCTCTGGATGCACAGTAAGAATGTTTCTTTCTCACATGTTTTGTAGCTGAGGATTTAATAATAAATCCTAAGGATTTTCCAAACATAAAGAAAGGGGATATAGTAGAAATTTATCATCCTGAAGATGAGTTTAGCCGCCTTCTTCTCCAAGTCACGTCAGTCAAAGAAGATCTCCAGGGCAAAGGTCAGTGTTTATTGTTCTATTTTCACTACATAGCTTGTTCATGCTTTAAATGTCCATGTCTGACCATGAATTCAAATTTTCAGAAACTATAAGTATTGAGCAGAGCATAGCTCTAGCCTTTCAACTACGGACATATGCAGACGTGTACATGAATATTGTTGATCCAGAATCTGTCGCTCTGGACTCAGTAGAATTCACATTTAAGGACCAGTACTTGGGCCGAAGTGAGATGTGGAGGTTGAAGAATAATCTTGTAGGTATCTCTTTGCCAAGAGCTTTGTTTTAGCAGGTCCTCTACTTGATGTTTTTTTTTGTTGTTTTTTTTTGTTTTTTTATTACTAGTGAGTATTTACATTTTAATTTTCCAATTAATTTCCAGGTTAACACATGTGTTTATCTGAACAAAAAAATTGAATTTTGTGGGAATTATCTGAGATGTCAAGTTTGTGAAATGTGGTCCTCAGGAGAGAGGGTGGCTTGTGGAGTTATCAATGAAAACACCAAGGTAAGTTGCTCATATAAATTTTCAGCCGCTTTATCAAGTGCCGAAAAATGGTCGGCTCTCGAAGATCATTTTTATAAGACAGTATTGTACACTTTATCCCTATGAAAAAGACCTATGTCGTCGACGAAAAAATCAAGCTTTTGCCTTTAAAATGGAACACAAAGTTATTTCAGCTGTCGTAACTGCGAATCTTTTTTTTTCCAAGGTGGTATTTCGGTCCCTGACGAGTATGGTTTACCTGTTCATCCAAATGAGTTCGGAAATGTGGGACTTCGACATTCACGGTGATTTGTATTTCGAAAAAGCGGTTAATGGTTTTCTAGCGGATCTCTTTCAAAAATGGAAGGTAAGACACGTTAATCTAAGTTTTATTTATCAGAAAAAGCTTTTCTTTAAAACTATATTATTTCCAATAAGTATATATAGTTTGTTACCTCTTACCCTCTTTAAACAATTTTAAAAAAAATGTACGGTTTTCAGAAAAATGGATGCAACCACGAAGTAACCATCGTACTATTTTCGCGAACGTTTTACAAAGCGCACAGCTTGGAGGAATTCCCAGCTCACATGAGAGAGTGTTTGCAGCAAGACTACAGAGGAAGGTTTTATGAGGATTTTTACAGGTGAGGATCTTTTCTGAGGACGAGAGTGTGTCGTTCCGTTCATCCGCTCATCTTATTTCGTATCATTTCAGAGTCGCCGTACAGAATGAAAAGTATGACGACTGGAGTAGCACTTTGGTCGAACTCCGTCGCCTGTTTATGGACTACCAGCGTCTCGTATTGGAGTACCACCAGCGACCCGGGATCCAGATGCCGAAAGCAGTCAATTCGACCGCTGCTCAGGGCAACTTTTTGGAGGTTCTTAACATGTCCCTCAATGGCAAGTTCTTATGTCCTGAAAACATTATGATAGCGAACTTAAAAAAAAAAAAAAAAAAAAAAAAAAAAAAAAAAAAAAAAATGGTAA
>Ga0058701_10003563_pt1 | contig 12363 bp, 9 predicted proteins | sample AgamicOrMae_FD_97039 | JGI IMG/M metagenome (GOLD analysis project Ga0058701, IMG submission 97039) | Agave microbial communities from Guanajuato, Mexico - Or.Ma.e | ecosystem: Host-associated > Plants > Phyllosphere > Phylloplane/Leaf | place: Guanajuato, Mexico | collected 2012-06-04
AATATTTACGTTCCCATAGTTATTTATTTCTTTTAAGTTACGATAAAAGCTGATAAATCGTACAGTAGTGCCCAAACGATGAAAATATGATTGTTTCCGCAATAATATAAAAGAAAACAACCAGGGTACCCGGTGAGCAGTGACAATAATACGCACTCGAAATTGTCAAATTTAGCGAGCTACTCTAACTATAAGAGTACTTATACTTACAAAGAAAGACACTATAACGATCCTTCGCTCAAAAACTGTGCTTTTGGTCTCCCCAAAATATCAACATAGCACTTTAAAATGGACAGGCAAACTGTTAGTTAAGCCCACAACACTGGTTTATCTACATGAGCTGTCTCCTACTTTTCATTTGAGATTAGATCCACGAAACACAATACTCGGGCTCCAACGACAATTCAAAAGACAGTTTTTCAGTCAAGAGCAGAGTTTTTTGCTCAGAAATTTGCAGTGTGTTTCGTAAACTATTTTGACACTGAGGATGGAATCCCCAAAGCCTGTAGGGCTACGTAATGAGCATCACATAAATCGTGGGCAAGTATCACATATTACAGCTTGAAATTACTTTACCTTGGTCCGTTCAGATGGGTAAACAACACACAAATATAATTAATTTCTTGTAGATAAAAATTAGGACGGATGACTCCGGATTACTATTTTATTTTTCTTTCGATATTTCTCTACCCAAATCGTCAAAATGGCGAGAGCGAGTGCGACGAATTCCCTTCCGCGATCAATACCGTGACGTCACACAAAGGAAGATCTCTTCGAAGACTCTAGTTCGCGATGCGTGGCAAACGCCGAATTTTCTTCATTTTAACTTAAAAATCACCCTCGATGAACTAAGATTTTTGCAGTGGATAAAAAAGGTCTTCAAACAAGACCTCATCTTTTCAATACATCGCTAAATGAAAGCGTTTTTGAGGAAACATTTGGATATTCCGCAAAGCGACCGCTTGTGCATCTTCCTTGATTTAAATGAATTTTAGTTGGATTAATTACTTTTTTCTCATAAAAAGGACGTGACAAAAATAAAATCGCTCTTCTCTGCTTTACGAAAAAATTTTCTTTGCTTTGACCTGAAATCGGGATGAGATCGTGTCCTCAACTTTGACAGGAACGCACCCGAAAAGTGCGGCTTTGTATTTTTGACATTATAATCTATAATCTATTAAAATCCTTCAAAAGAAAGCAGTAGATTACTCATAATAACTATGAAATATGAAAATTCCACTTTATACTCCGGAAAATCAATCTCTTGCAAGCTGGTCTTGCTTTTTGACCAGTTAAAAAAACACCAACATGCTTCTTCGGCTCTGACGAGCCGCCGGGCAAGCCTCAACTTGGCATTCGGGTAACTTCGGTCGCTTCGGTCAGACTTCGGTTTTGTGTTATGCTTTGTTGTTGTTGTTGTTAGGCTTGTGCGACGTGCACGTGTTTTGGCACCTACAGTTTGATTGTGTGGTGCGAATCAATAGTTAAATTTGACTTTCACAGTGATAAAGGATCAGAAGAAATCTGGAGCTACGAATTTTTATTCTTCTAGTGATTCCTCTCTAAGTAGACCGTCAGGAGGGGTAGTAAAGGAGGTTCCAGCTGAGGTTAAGTCAGGATAGACACGTTTTGACAGTCTGTCCGGAAACGTTTAGCGCGTTTTTATCAACACAGCATGAGTTCCGGCGGCGGTAAGTAATACCTCGTTGATCTTCAAACCGCCCTATCGGTTTCTTTTTTATTTTTTTTAATGTTTAGTTTTTCGCGATCCTAACCTCAAAACGTGGCATTTTGCCTTTCGAAGGGATTCTCTGTGGAGGTAAAGTCGTGCATGGTTTTGTATGGACGGTGTTTTTACATTTTTAAAAATTGCAGACATGTGTGATAATCCAATGGACATGGAAGCTGACGATGGTGAGTTCGACGACGTAGACTGGGAAGACGATGAAGAATTTCAACAACCAGCTCCCTGTTTATTTTGTGGCGAGGTCATTCCCCATATTGACCAGATACAGGAGCATCTTTCTACTCGCCACAACCTGAATCTTCAAACATTGAAGAAGAGGTTCCACATGGATTGCTACTCCTACATTAAGTTGATCAACTACATCCGGACACACAATGCAACTCCAGAAACTATCATGGGAAGCAAAACGGAGCTATGGAGTGATTCCAAGTACTTGAAGCCAGTCATGCAGGATGATCCATGGCTTATGTTTGGTTAGTTCTTGCATTTCACATTATTATCAACACTTCTGCCATTGAAATACACCTCACAAGATGCTTTCTCTGTTTAGATTTTGAAGACTTGGAGGTTCCTTCCTCATCAAATGAAGAGGATGGATCCACCAGAGAATTTGTCGCAAATGCTGAAGATGGTGTTGTTACTCTGTCGTCGGAACACTTCTGGCAGCTGCAGAAAAAAGCCCAGGAACTTGCTGCAACTGTAAGTTGACCGGTTAATTCTAAAACAGCAGATGTTGCCATACTCTGCTCTTGCTCACCCTGTTCTTTCCTTTGATACCAAACCATCTGATTTTAGGAAATGCGCCTATCAGCAGCCGAGGAAAAAATTGCTGAAATGAAGGCAGTGACACAGAGCCTAGTTACAGGTGACCTAAGCCCTAAAGCAGGGGGCTCCATGGAGGCTGAAGTGGACCGCAGGGTTGCCTCATTGGAGCTCTCAGAAGATCATAGTTACTTTGATTCTTATGCTCATTACTCTATTCATCAGGAAATGCTTTTAGTAAGTAAAGTACTTTCCAATATTCAATTGCGCAAATGCCCAATGCATTTTTTTTTTTCGCAGGATCGTGTTCGGACCGAAAGCTACCGTGACGCACTCCTTTTGAATCCGTCTGTATTGCAAGGTAAAACAGTTCTCGATCTTGGCTGCGGTTCCAGCATTCTCTCTATGTTCGCCGTCAAAGCAGGAGCATCGGCTGTGGTCGGAATCGACCAGTCCGATATTATTTATACCGCCATGGATATTGTTCAGTGAGTATCCTTACGATTGTACAGGGTCCCTCTAGCGTGTTGGGCAGTCACATTTCTGCTCAACAGTTTTTGCCAATTCTAACAGAAAAAAGGAAAGCTTTGACGGCTAAATTTTCGAGCCAATCAAGGTTGCATTTCCTACATTGATACTGTCTCGGTAGTACCTCTCGCCTCGGCAGCGAGGTGAAGATTCGCAGAGACTAATTAAACTTTGACATTTCAGGGAAAACTCCATGGAAAACCAAATTCAACTGCTGAAAGGACGAATAGAGGATACCCACTTGCCATTCGAGAAAGTAGATGTCATTGTATCTGAATGGATGGGATACTTCTTACTCTTTGAGGGGATGTTAGACAGTTTATTATATGCTCGAGATAAACATCTCGCACCTGGGGGCTGTCTTCTTCCGAACCGTTGCGCCATGTACCTGGTGGGCGTTCATGACACAGGCTAGTATTCACGAGTTGAGAAATTCCTCATTTAAGGGATCGCATTATCGACCTCTTGTGTTCCACCTTCTGTCGCTAATCCGAGCAAATCGAGGCGCTAACTTTGATTTACTTAACCTACGTGCTTGCATGTAGTTATTCTCGTCGGAAGGTTGAACTGGGGTAGAACACAAGATGGAGGCTTTAAATTTAAGAGTGTTCTTGTAATTGTTTCTCGGGTTTAATTAAAACTGTGTGTGTTTGCAGCTCGCCATGAAACCTTCGTCGGGTTCTGGAAGGACGTATATGGTTTTAAAATGACAAGTCTTGGCAAGGAGTCCTTCAAGGAGGCAAGAGTGGAAACCCTGGAAGCTTGCACAGTGGTCACGGATGTTCATACCATCGCAAACCTAGACCTAATGACCTGCACCACCAAGGATTACGAGAATATCCACACGGAGTTCTGTTTGGAAGCTCTGCACGCCACGGTTGTCACAGCTCTTGCCGGCTATTTCGACGTTTTCTTTGATCTGCCCGACAAGCCCGTACACTTTTCTACCGGTCCTCAATCAACTCCGACTCATTGGAAACAAGTGTTGTTTTATTTGCAGGAACCGATTGTCATGACCAAAGGCAAGTCTCAATTTCAAATTGTTCCACTGCGGCAACCGCGATCCTTAACGTTGCAAACGAATTTAACAAAGACTTCTTTTGCAGGAGAAAAGCTTGCCGGTGAATTGACCTGCCGGAGACACAGAAAACACGTTAGATCTCTGGAAGTGGATATATCAGTCCAAGGAAAAAAATATTCTTTTAATCTCAACTAAATCTAGCCGCCTTGAAACTTTTGGCTTCCGTTTCCGTTTTGTAATAAAGCCTGGTGTAATCCATGTTGACTAGCCTGTTATGTATAAAGAGAATATATTCTCCTCCTACCTTAGTTCTCCTCATCGGTGACTTTACCCGATACGTCAAAAAATCAAACGGAATGTTTGTGGTGCAAAGGCATCTCTTCTCATAAACGGGAAACTAATGTTCTGAGTGACGACTAAAGTTCTGAGTGACTTGCGTATAGGAACGTGTTCATCACGTTTTTAAAAAACATAACCGTGGACATGGAAAGCCAAGTATTACTCAATTCAAGTCGTTTCATTTCAAGCTAGGTTTATTTTTTCTGTACTAACAGGTTACAGCAGTGGTTAGCTAAAACTTAGTTGCCCATGATTACAAAATAGATACAGGTAATACACATGAACACCCACTGCAGTGTATCTGTTTAGTGACAAACTCAACTAACAGACAACAGAACTATAATTAGTATAAACAATATAAAAATATGAAACAAATGTTACAAACGAATTTTACAAAGTTAATGCATTGACATTATTAAATAGTCATTTTTTCAAGGGCCCCACCTCACATAAATGGCCTTGCGCTACGTCTGATCAAAACTTATTTATATTTAAACAAACTTGATAGATGCACTGAGAAAAACCTCATTTTGACGATGCGAATGCGGCCTAGTGAAATGTTATACTTTGGTAATGATGAGCAGAGGGTTAGAACTACAATATTTTATATGTTAAAATCACATTATTTCAACATTGATCACAACATTCGCCGAGCAGAAAGCTGACTATGAATGACGTTAGTTCAAAAATAATTTATGAAAAAGGTTACTAACCAACTTTGTCTTATATTAAGCCAACAACGCTAATCTTCGCTTCCCAACACCTTTGATATCACTAACACATGATGTGACATTCGTGGTTTCAACGACGAGTGACGGAATTTGTCTGCGATTATAGTGATCATTAAAACAGCCTTTGAAAACAGTTGAGTGGACATCTCACTTCTAAAACCACGTAAAATACTGTTGGCAACAATGCGTAGCGACTTGCCTTTGGCGCAAGGAGATATCGTTGTATCCACTCGCTCCACCCTCTGGGGAAAGCTTTGTCATGATAGTGATAAATCGTCCTCACGATCGTCACTTATGAATGTGAATCGTCAATTCACGAATGCTTACACAATTAAAAAATGAGATCGTCAGGCCGGAACACCGCTGTATAGACCATCTTCCCACCAGAGCATGGTTAGATTTCACGTAAAAGTACCGACAAAGACAGCTTTTGATATTGCTCAGCATACAGGTTCAACACAAAGTAACTCTCATATCGAAAAAATTGGGAAGTACAAAACATTCAACTGTTAAGTATTAATTTAAAGTGCATTAATGAGCACACCGAAATGCAAAGACCACATCTGCTGTAATAATCCTTTAAAGTCAAGACATATGTAACAATGGATTTTCCTCTGGAAGTGTTCTATGCACACTTATTTAATACACAAAATGTCTAATTGGCAAAGTCAACTCATTCCCAGACTTTTGAGGGTCAGTCACAACGAAAAATATTTCACGTCCGTGAAAAGTCAGATTTTCCGTTTTGATTACTTGAGTTTTTGTTACTTCAAAGATAGTCCTCTACCTTTGTATTATAGAGGCAACTTTGTGCTTGCTTGTTTCGTTGTTATTCGACCTCCGAAGAGTCGCGAGAATGTTTATAGGTTCAGTCACATTGCGGATGTTCAACTTCATAAATAAAAAATAATTTTAAAAAAGCGATGTTTAAGTTAAATCATATAACATGGACGATGCACAAGCATATAAGTCCTTCATTTCAGTTATTTAAAAAATGCACTCTTGCAGAAAATAGTTTAATAAATTTTCTGATAACATTTTAGTGCCCATTTTCATGCTGAAAATTTCAACATTAATTTGAATACACTTAACAGACCATTGCATAAACAACAATAATTTTGATTTTGTCGAGGTTGATCGCTACCTCATCGCACCTGTGAGACTTAATTTCGCAAAGCTAGATTTTGTATTTAAATCTGAAACAGCAAGTAACAAATTTAAAAAAATTAAATTTATATTAATGCATAATAAATCCGTTGGATCTTCACCACATCAAAAATTCGCTTTTCTTAAATTAGTAATTCGCTAAAATCACACAAGAACCGCCCGCTCTGCTACATGATAGGGATAACCTACGATGCAACCACTACTATTGGAAAATGATTGTATGACAGTGGGTCAAGGAACACATTATGCAGTAAGAGCATGTACACTAGCTATTGCTTTAATCACCCAAGGGGGCGATAATACTATTTTATCACAATATTCAAATTAATAAAATACTTGGAACAGGATACACCCACAAGAGCATACTGTCAAGACCTGAAAATCATCGAATCGGAAAACTGCGAGCGTATAATGGTTTTTCTTACACTAAAGTAGTATAAACCGTTAGTAATGGGTATATAAAAAAATAAATTAAAATAGTTTTCTAAACTTTATCGATATCTTGCGATCTGGCGGGCACATTACAAAGGACGTTATGGTTTATCAAGGAGTGCTCCTACAATATGTTTTTGCTGATTTTACAAAAATCTGTGAAAAAGTTTGGAAGTAAAGTTCAGATTTAGCACTACCGGCTGGTCAATCTCTTTCCCGCGGATTATGAAAGCGATAGATCGGAAGTAGACAAAATAGAAAGAGAAGACCAATCCTAACACACTTCTCACTAACAAGAAGTCCTTTTCTGAATGCATTTCTTGCTAAACAGATATTTCACATAAAACTAAGTGTTGAACACAGTTAAAAGGCAAAAGTTAAATTATGCGTAATGTAAAAAAAAAAGAAAAAAGTAAGTCTTTCAGATGTTATACAGTTAAAGAACTTTGAAACATTTATGCTTTGACGATAAAACTAGCCAATAAAATGCGGGTTGAAACAGGTTTCCCCTAAAATATAATTATTTTCCCCAGAAAACATTCTAAAGCAACTAGCGTGGGATTTTGCTTCAAAAGAGGAATAAAAGAGATACGACACTGATCAATCAAAAGAACTTGAATGACTAGCTCGTTTCTTTGCTAAAAACCCGAAAGAAAATTGAAAAAAAATATTCACGATATGGAAATTATTTGGCAGTGAAAGATAATATTGCGATATTATAGGTAAAATCGAATTTGATTACGTTAACTGAAAGTAGTCAATCTTCTTGGTTGCTCGAAATTTCGGTTGGTAACGCTTGCACGATAGCCGTTTAAATAAGATTGCCAACCTAAATTTAAATAAAACGTAGATGATTTCCGGTCCACTCTGTTATTGTATGAAAGATTTCATGGTCAAGCTCACCGATAGGTGACTTTGGGCCTTAAAGTTATGACGGTAGACAGAGAGACTAAAAAGGGACGAAAATAAACGAAATCGTCGTCGATGTTATCGACTAGAATAACAATTACAATAAATTTATCATAAATAAATTTAAAAGATTAGACTCTGGCATTACGTTTAACTTAATTCTAGTAAAAAGACCCCATTTCCCAGTTAAAATACTGAGCGAGCAAGGGTGGGGGAGTATCCATAAATTACGTTAAATTCACACCAATTTTTGACCCTCCCTTTAAAGAGTCAAGCTCACTTGTACTACCAACGTCAAGTGACGAGCGACCTGACCCCCTTGTCAACCACGATTCCGAATTGCTGAACCAGATGTCACGTGACGAATTCGCGACTCTGTTTTTCCCTTTTTTTTAAATAATTCGCGGCGGCTAAAATTCGTTGGTTTTCGAAGAGGGATTGGGGGTCTTCCGGTCATCAGGCCTGCTTGAGAAAGATTTCCTTTTCTTAGAAGAAACCATTTTAAAGCACAGCTCAAACAACGATTTCGGCGCGCATCTGACCGACCAAAAATAAGTTAATAAAATACGTCTCAATACTTAGTCACCTTTTGCGCCGCAAGGATGAATTTGTGGTTAGGCACACAAACACCTCATTTTTTCGACAGGTAAAACGAAGACATATTTCGTTATGCGACATCCACCACAGTTCGACGTCTTTCTCTGGTCCCGGCGTACATTACCTCCTTCCAACAATTGTAAACAAATTAAGACACCTCCATAATACTTGGCTTTGGCACGAGAGCGCATACTCTCGTATTGAAGCACCACCAAGAGAAATCTATTCAACCATAGCAATCTTTTTCCCGTTTCGAAACTAAGTAGCCTGACAAGTCTAAACACTAAACTTCGCCTTCAAATAGGACGTTTACTTAAGCGAGGGTTTAGCACAGCCAATCTGAGGGGAAAGACTGACCTTGTACTATTCCGATTCGATTCAAAAACGCAGATACTGGCTCAACAGCTTCCACCAGCAGAAGACCGAGTCTGTTATCAGAGAAGAATAGTTATTTGAAAGTTTAAAACGTTCGGATTAATTTTTGAATGACCCTTGTGATCGGATAATTTGTTTTAGACGATAGTAGTCAGCTCTTGTTAAATACAAAGCGAAAATCGCTGTGCAGCAAAACCCAGTTCTCTCTGGATCTTTTTAGCACTGAAACGAGGAAGCAATGACCTTCATAAAGCCCTTCGTTCGTAACACTACGATCGTTTTAATTTGCTTCCACAAATTGGTGGTCAAGATTAGGAACTTGGCCTTATTTCCCTGCATTCAAATAGGACCCCTTCAAGTCTTCAGGAACAACACACAGAAAACAATCAGAAAAAAACATTCATCTACCTTCAACTTTAAAATTGGAATGATCTAAGTTTAAGACAAAATTTAGGTCACTACTTCGGATCTACGTCACATTCAGGCCACCAAAAAATCAGGTCGCACGACCTAACATTTAGATTAGATGGACACGGAATTCAGGTCTTTGAGTAATCCACAGAAAGACAGTATTTAGGTCAACCATAAAACGACCAACAAACGAATACCAAGACAGTGCGCGAAACTGGTATAACACCCAAGTGTTCCGAAAATATGATAGCGCAAAACGAGGGCCTTTTGCGGCTTCACAGCTAAAAAACTATTAACGTGAAATTCTCTCTGAACGTTCCTTCAGTTCCCGATTTCAGCACGGTTTACCGCCTCGACTAAAATCGGTTTTTTCTCCTTCGTTGGTTAGTAGGCCGTTCGCGTCGATCTTAAATTTCTCATACTGCACGGGGGTAGTAAACAGAACATTCCTTTGTAGGGCCTTTCCATAACTTCTCGCTTTTTTTCCCCATACAACTTCTGTAATAAACTTGTGTGCCTATCTTTAGTGCCTCTCCTCCCAATATCATCTATGGATAGGCCTTTCCGCAGTGTTATAGTTGGATGATTTCTTTCCTATTACACGCAAATCCTGCGAGCAGTCGTTTTGCGCCGTGAGACCGTTAAAGTAGATAGTAAAGCTATACCACAGAAGTAAAATTCTATAGGCTATCTCTCAGGCCTCAGCCAACTTCCGTCAAGTCACAAGAAACGACTCCTTGATTTAAAAAGAATACGATATGAAAAACGAGACATGCGGATTATTGCAATTATTGCTGCGTTGTATAAGAAAAAAATAGGCCTCACGGGTCACAAAATTCGTTTAGGCCAGTCGATTGAAGACAATGGTTTTCAAAATGTCTCACTACAAATAAAGATTTCACCGTCGGACTTCTCAACATCAATCTCACAACTTCTACAACAGGGTAAGAAAACCGACCAAGAGGAACCTTGAACTAACATTTGAGGTGAGTGATTTAGAAACTGAGGAATAAAATTTAGGAGGAGGAGATCCAAGATTCCGCCAGGCAAGTTTTCTGATTAACATACTGCAAACATACTCTATATCAGGTTAGGTATCTAAGATTAGAAGACCCTGTTACAACGATCTGTTTAATAAAAATACTGCGATTCCAAAAAAGCGGGTGGATGGAATTACTTGTTCCACTAAAAGGTCGGTCATCGTAATAAGTAGTTAAGTACTGACACGCACTCAAACGACGTTTCCGTTCGAAACAAATTTTACAAATTTCGAGGGAATGTTACAGTGCTTCAGTCTAAAATCTTCCCGCTTGTAGCAAAATCAGCAGCGGATAGGTTCAACGTACACCCATAGGGAAAATGAGACAGAGGACAGATTCTATCAGCAAGATACCCCTGGAGAATACACCGAGGTAAGTTTACGTTTTGATTATGATGGTGATGTTGCGACTTTTCCGAGAACACAGAAACTTCGTGTCAGCAGGCAACGCTGTCCTTAATTCATTTAAACGAGACTGTAGTACTTGTAATCGGTGAAAAAATAATGGATCGTATACTTCAATACGGTATTTCCAGATCCCAGTGAAAGAGATCGTGAGATGGTATGACGCGAAGTATGATTTCAGGATCCTCAGAGCTTGAATTCAAAGAACACGGAGAAAAATCAAGGTCTAAAAAGAATGTCCCACCCGAGTTCTCATTTCCAGGGGCTCTCAGCGATGTTAAATTTGACGGTATGAGCCGTGTAAAATGTTTCAACGAAATCCCGACACTACTACCAAAACAACGACAGTAGGGAATGTAAATCGATTAAGCTCGTCAAATTGTGCGTCGTCGGAGTTTCCTAGCCGCATGATGCAACCTCAAAAAAATCAGTCCATAATAATAAGACGATTTTGAGGCTTTTGGGCAGCATTGAGTAAATCGGATCCACTGAGATTTCCGCCAGCGTTGTCTGCCTGCTCACTACTCCAACCGTCCTCTCCAACAATCCCTGAATAGTCGTAAACTTCATTCTGAAACCTTGTCGCCAAGCGCAAACTACCGACCGTTCCTTCTACTAAATTATGCTTACTTACAATCGAAATATCACAATGAGTGCCGGGCCAGACGGTACGGAGGGCCGATCGGGCTGGCACGAATCCCTACCCCGATCGTTTAGGGAAGATTAGCGAGTGAATCTCCGCTTGCGCTTGAACACTATGGCGAGAATGGATCGTAGGCGCGCCCAGCGGGACCTGGGGGAGCCTGACGGTCGCTGCTTCTTGGCTGAGCTACGCTGCTCCCTTTCTTTTAGCCGGATGTTCCGGACCAACGTGTGGAAGGCGTCGTCCACGTAATGCCGCAGAGCAGCTGAAGTCTCGTAAAAATGGCAGCCGAACTGCTGGGCAAGGGCTTCGCCTTCTTCTCTGGTAACCTGTTCAAACATAGACTAGGTAAGTATCGAGGTTATTCATAACTTTTGGGTATGCCAAGGAAAAAAGTTCTTCGAAAAGTCATGGCTTAAAAAGTATCAAAAAATCGCAAAATCCGATCCATAAAGGAAAAGGATATTAAACACAGAAGTTCTTGAAGATTTCTCAGGAAGGCTCTAGTTTTCAGCGCCTGGAAAGGTGTGGATAGGCAACATACACACATTCATGTTGTGTGTGTTGCATAAGCGCCAAAAGGAGCTGTGTACAGCAGGCCGATCGGGACATAGCACTACGCACCAGATTCTGAGGTTGATTGAATACATAACGGAGGGATTCAACCTAAAACAGTACTCTGGGGCGGTCTTCCTTGACGCCACCGCCGCCTTTGACACAGTATGGACCGCGGGGTTACTGTATAAGATGGCAAATCTCACTATCCCGCCAGCGATGATCCGGCTGATCAAATCGTACCTGCAAAACCGTAGCTTCTTCGTGACAGTCAATGGCAAGCACTCGCCGTGTCGCCGTGTGGCCAATGGCACCCCCCCAGGGAAGTATTCTCGGACCAGTCCTCTTCAACATTTACGTAAATGACATTCCGAAGGTAGGAAGGACCCTCATCGCACAATACGCCGATGATACAGCTACCTACTTCCGCGCCCGTGACCTACCCACACTTCAGGCCGAACTGCAACGCTCTCTAGATGCAATCACCCACTACTCTCATCGCTGGAGGATCAAAATTAACGCGCAAAAAACCAAAGCCGCCCTGTTCACATACCGGAAGACGGGCCCCGCCGGCCTCCATAGATTAAGAATCGGCGCCCAGCAACTGGATTGGAAGAATCAAGCTAAGTTCCTTGGCGTCACCCTTGACAGGAAGCTCCTCTTTACCAGCCATGTTACTAACGTGAGCCGCACGGCCCGCGC
>Ga0058701_10003564_pt1 | contig 12362 bp, 6 predicted proteins | sample AgamicOrMae_FD_97039 | JGI IMG/M metagenome (GOLD analysis project Ga0058701, IMG submission 97039) | Agave microbial communities from Guanajuato, Mexico - Or.Ma.e | ecosystem: Host-associated > Plants > Phyllosphere > Phylloplane/Leaf | place: Guanajuato, Mexico | collected 2012-06-04
AAAGCATTTCTGATGCATTAGTAATGCGGTGTAATAACACATCAATAATCATTGCTAACTATATACTAAGGTTATGGAATGCTTAATGAATTACAATTGCATTTTCAATGATGCACTACGTTTCAATGCGCTTTAAATGCACTCCATGCATTTTTAAATGCATTTCAAATGCACTCCATGCATTTTTAAATGGATTTGTGAAACATTTTAGCTTCACAAGGACAGCAATTGGAAGGTGTATTCAAGCCTGTTAATGTATGTAGGGACTGATAAGCACGTAAAAAACTATGTTTATAAGCCTACAATATTCGTTAAAAAAATTTAACTAAATATTTTAATCTGAAAAGAATACTCGTGTCCTTCAGTTCAATGAGGTCTCGTTGTTCACTGTACTCCACGATCTTTCCGGCTGGACTGATTCAAAAATGTCCAAAAACGTGGTGATTTAGTTGTGTCAGTAGCAGGGAAGCGCGGCAGCTGCTGGTGAGCCGTCAGGAACACCAGGAATGCGTCCTGGTGCTCCCCACCCCCCAATAAACTCCCCTATTTGTCTCTGCATGCACCACGTCAAACTGGACATCATGGGTGTGCAGCATCCCGGCCGTAGAGATGACTCTCAGGAAACGCCCGCGTTCATTCACTGTTGATGCCGTTAATAACCCGACCGACATCATCACGACCGTTTGTAGAATGACTATCAGAATTGTCTACTCTATCGATAACCAATTTCATGTTAAATCTATTTCACGTATTGGACGACATACCTGCAAGATTTTTTTTGCCACCAAGCCCACCATTATAGATTTTTAAGAGTCTTGTAGGACACGAGAATAATGAGTGTCCAGCAAGCTAAGCTGTTTAGAGTAATGCTTACAATCGTGTCAGGCCTGGTTGCCAAAATCAGACGTCCTTTAATTTATGAGAATAGTCCATAAAGGCGAGTGGACTTCTCACCTTCAGTGTATCCTCATTTTCTAAACTTGTTTGTTGGCATGGTCCTATGTCCTTTTCGACAAATTTATGTACTTTCCACCGAAATTAAACAAATAGATACTTAATCTTCGCGAGGTTTGCTTATTATTTATTCATTTGAACAGATATCAAGGAGATTCGGCTTATAAAATTGAGTGATATTGCTTTGCTGCCGCCCGTAAATATTATTTGCAAATACTTAGACAAACCTTTTTTAACCCAAAGTTTGAGTGAGATAAGCCCTATTCACACATGCTGTTTGATGCAAAAATGTTATAATGTTTAATGCAATACTGATAAATTCGAAACAGTCGCCTGCAAATAAGGAGTCCCACCTACCCAGCTAGCGCTATACTTCTCAAAAAAATTCTTCGTTGAAAAATGATTTAATTATATATATGCGGAATGGTGACATAATGTCACACGTAATTAAAGGTACGGTATAGTATGAAATCTCCCTTGGTAAAAGCAATCTTACTCTTTTCCCATCTTTCTGTAAAGGTTCAGGACTTATAAGCCTTGGGGATGTATTTAGTTCATCGTGTATGCTTAGCTTAAGTATCATATGCTTGAGTGAAGCCTCCTGTACTGTACGTTTGATTCAAGCATACGTAATACTGGAGCATGCGTATTCTTGAATCAAACGCACAGTGGGATTTATTCAAGCATTTTATACTTAAGTTAAGCCTAGGCAAGTCTATTATGTCCCCCAAAGCTCTTATGCTTGAGTCGAACGTACAGTTTTTCGGTGTGGCGTTCCTCTGTCGAAAACTTCTTTTGATGAAGCTATTAGGTGTTGAAGCTCGTACACATAGGCAGTCGGATTGCATATCTAGGAAGCAACGTAACTTTTCCAATCAGTGTATAGTAGACGTCTATATCAACAATGTTTCCATGATGTAAAGCTTCCTGAGCGATTCTGGGCCTATAAATTACATACGGTCGTCCCATCGTTTCTTTTTGCCCTTCGACAAAAAACGTTTGCTTTCTCTTACTGACGGTCAAGTTTTCTTCCGAGGGATCTTGTCACCGCCTTTTTTTTTCTTTTTGTTGGTATTATTCTACGTCCGTCTGTGCGTCTTTTTTATGAGTTGCAGGGCACAGCACAACGAAAATGCAATCTACTCTAACGCATACAGATGTCCAACCCAAGTTTCCGGAGAAAAGTGCAAATTGACCTAGGAGTGAGGAAAGAATTGAGACGAAATTTTCTGACAAATTCAACACAAACGTGCAAGAAATCGACGGAAAGGAACCTCTCTGTCAGGATGACCGCAATTTAATTGCACTTAACCAAGCAGAGATATGTACCGCAGTCGCCTCGATGTGATAAAACTAGTACGTAATTCTCGATAGTAATTAAGTTTTCATGGTACGTCATAATAATAATCTCTGTCCGGTCCCAGCTATGTCCCATAAGAAACAATTTATCAGGATTCTGGATAAAACGCAATTCTCGATGGTGCGTAATTTTTCTTTGTTCCCTTGGATTACCGACTATCGAGACTCGAGTGTACTTTGAAGTTAGAATGTTTGTTCAAAATGCAACCGATCTTAATTTAAAATGTTCAACGAATTCAACTGCGGGGCTCAACACCTCTCACGTACCAAAATATCCCCTCCGTCCCAACCCGCGGCCGCCTTGGTGACGTAAGAAACTGCGACTTGAAATAACTAGGTTTAGTATGCTGACTTTGATTTCTGTATCTTACGTTGTTTAACTTTTCGGTTATAGTTATCTTTCTACAGCCTTATTGGAGAACGTTTTGGGGCACTTTGTCGTAACGTCCAGGAGAGAGGCGTGACTTTATTTCGACGTTGGTTCACCTCTGATGAGCAAGAAATCCGTTCCACGTGACCCTGAACCTTCTTTTCACCCCCAACTTTCACCCCAGGGCATTCGTCTCACCCCTTGGCAGTCATCGGCCAATCAATGGGCTCCTCCCGCGGCCCCAGCGACTCCACTGCAACCGCCTCACCTCACCGCTATATCACGCCCAGCGCCCGTCTGGAATTTGTCATCAAACTTTGGCCTTGCCAATCAATCCCGTTTTCACCCCACGAAATAATTCTTATTAACACGCAAACTAGGATTTTTTGTTGAAAATGAGCAAAATTTCCGAATTTTAAAGTAGTAAACATTTGAAACGAAAGAAAAAAAAACTGCTACATTTTGAAAGGTTAATATTCACTTCTAATGTAATACCTTTCGTCGCACAAGCGAAACAACAAGGCTCAAGCATCGCGTATATAAAAAACGAAAGTTTTCTCGGCCTAAGGTCGCCAGTAAGTCTAACACCGCTTCGATCCCTCGAGAGAGAAAACGATCAAGTGGAAGGGCTTGTTTCAGAAATCGATCAAGTGAAAGGGTACGTCTGAAAAAGCGATCAACTGCAATGTATAAGAATAGCAATTGATCGTTTTTTCAGACGTACCCTTTCACTTGATCGGTTTTGGAAACTTGCATTATAATTTAATCGGTTTTTAATTGGAGGCATCGGCTTACTCCTCGGCGTCATTTTGCTAACAATTTATAGCATTGCCAAAGGGACGACTGACTCCATGTCGATAATTATATCGATTTCCTAACCCGTTCCCTCCTCCCCCCGTTCTTGTGAGTTTCACTTGTAATCGTCTTCTCTCCGTTGATCTTCCACTTGGTTAGCATTTAAAATTCACCCCTTCGGTTTTTTCTTGTCTAAATTTTCTTCCAATCTCGTCTCCTTGTTCTCCGCCTTCTCTGTGAGCGTCATTATGCTTTCTTTTCTTTCTTAGCATGTAAAAATATTCTTTGCCAGCAGACAGGCGGCTCCTTCACGATTTCCAGCAACGAAAAACGATTCAAAAACGATTATATTGTAACGGCTTTAAACTAATAGAAGTTTCAGGGTGGATAAGTGGTTTGATTCATTAAAGGGGAAATGCATGCGCTCAACAAAGTATTCAAGACGTACAGAATATGTTATGTATGTAGTATAAGTTACTAAATAGGGGCCAACTTTTTTAGGAGGTAGCAAGTTTCATTACCATTGTAGCTCTTACATGTAAAAATCGAAGTCTAAAACATATGCAAATGTAACAACTTAGTGTGCTAAGGTTTCGAGGCCGACTTACTAATTGCTGTATACAGATGCAAAATTTTTCTTTAAAAAAATTTAAAATAAATAAATAAAATAACCGCTGTTATCTCGGAAATCAATACAGATGACGTACTTGGCAATGACCTTGCTAGGAAAACAAAGGCTCATGCAAGGGAGTAAACTTTTGATCCAATCGTGAAAACTGGAGCTATCACCGTCATGACTATTTACTTTTTATCTACTCCTTTTAACATAAAATTGTAACCTTGACAATTTTTACTTCCGTCTCTATAGGCCCACTCAAAAAGTCAATATTATTTTTCGACGTGTTGCATGTTGGGTATTATTTAGGTCACTCTCGAGCTGAGCAATTTCAAAAAACATTAATCACTTATGTTTATCTCTACTACTTCAAAACTTAACCGCGTGTAAAAACGACGGGGGCCGCGAAAAATATGGCAACGCTTGCTGTACTATTTGTAAGGTGCCGCCGGGACCTTTTGTTTGAAACGGTTACATATTCTATCGAGGAAAGCTAAAACCAAAGAAAAAAAGAATAAGTTTTCAGAGATCTCGCAGTCTCTCTTTGGTCGTGTTCTTGAAGTAAATCGAATTAACACTATTTTTCTAATTTGAAATTCAGCGACCCCTTACTACTGTATTGTAATCCACATATGCGTCCTGTCGAAGGTGTACCTGTAGTTAAGAATCGTTGACGCTAGTGTCCTCTCTGCATCGCGTGTCTTCTTTTTTTTGTTTATAATCATGAGGGCTTTTGAATAATAGGCTATCTGACGTTCGTCTTCCGGCACGGTAGTTGGTTGCCCAAGGTTTAGCAGTGGTCAGTTGGATACGCAAGCGAGATGTGTGTTCGAGTGCAGTGTTAATGTAAAGTAATCATTATTTTCAAATCTCATGAATAATCCAAACTTACTTCTCCTTGAAGCTCACGAGAGTACTTTGCAGAAAATCTGCGTCAAAATTAGGTCAAAAAAATTGAATTAGCTTAAAAGTTTGCTATGAAACCGTCGTTTAATAGCTTATTATTTGTTAACTTTTTACCAAAGACTCGTATAATGCTGTTAAAAATGTACTTTACATCATTGAGACCCTCCGTTTTTTTTTTAATTATAATTTCTCTCAGTAAAATAATATTGCGAAAAATACATCTTTAGCTGAAAATGAGAAGGCTCTCCCTTTCTCCTACAAAAGTATTCCTGCGCTGACTTGAGAAGATGTGACCTACAGTAATACTCCGGTGGAGGAGACAACCAATGCTTCACTCAAAAGTATTTTTTCTGGGCTTTTCTACAGGTTAATGACCGCTCCAATATTTCTGTCATGCTGAGATTGAGGACCTTTTTGGAGGTGGTCCTGCTAGTCTTGATGGTGTTAGAAACGTCTTGGTCTACGACTCCGAGGCCGGGTAAAAGGATTCCAGCCCGCCCTTTTGCGGTGAGTAAAACGTGTTTCCTTCTAGGCCCAAGTCCTAAGGAAGTGTAATTTTGTAAAAAAACAAAAACAAAAAAAAACAAAAAAAAACGCGAATCCGTCTCCAAAATTCACACCAACAGAAGAGGTCGAAGAGGAGAGATTAGTTCGACTATAGTAGTTGTCTTACGAGCAGCAGACAAGCTGAAGAACCCCTAGATTCGAAAAACTACTTAAATAATTGACATAGGCCAAAAAGTGAAATTAATATGTTTATGTCGTGAAACGACTACAGAACGTCATCGCCACAGCTACAGAAGGCGATAATCACACACGTCAACATGTCTCCGAATCCAGCAACTGCATTTTCATCTCAATATTTTAGGAAGTTCGAGTCAATGAAATCTTCAAAAAAAATGCATATTACTTGTTGCTGAAAGCGAACTTTTCGCTGAATCCAGGAATGTGCTCCAAATTTCTTAACTCTTAACCAATCGGTTGAATTCTTTGAACCAATTAGGCAAGTACCCATCTCAGGGCCCAACCGTTTCCTGTCCATTTAGTTCTAGTCTCGTGATGGAATTGTCAAACTCCCTTTGCAAAAACAGGGCAGTATATCCCAAAAATTAGGGAGGTGGCCGTTTTTGACTTCTTTTTTAATATTTTTATCTCAAAAACGGTTAGGGATATCGAAACGGATGGAAGTGTTAAGCTGTTTCCGGCCCTTCTTACCATAATTGGCCTTTTTGGAGGAACTTGAAGCTATAAAGCAAAGGAAGGATTGCACTTAAACGGTAATCTATGCATGTTTTCGATATCTTCGGCGGATTGCAAGATTTTTTTAAAGACTGATGTCTTATGGATTTGAGAAATTTATTTGCAAACAAGAACTCACATAAATGCTAATCGCGGTATCATGAACCAAGGTATAACCCAGCGTCGTTATTCCACGCAACGTAATGGAAAGGGTATAGGAAGGGAGAACTTCATGAGGTGGAAAATACCGCTTTTAAATTTTACAGATTAAGCTGCCAGTAATCGGTATATCCTTTGAAAATCTATGGTATCGTGTCATTTTCATAATAGGCCTGGGCCTGTTTCACAAGAAGAAAACTTCTTCGGTACAAGTTATTGTAAGTTTTACCGGTATGATGGTTTTTCGTCCTTCTTTTCCAGGGCCCTTACAATGTTGTCATTCGTAAGGTAACTAACAACACAAGTGGATATAAGTCAACTGGCTTGATGTGGGTAGATTTTCATTCGACGCCCTACGTCGCCGGTAAAAAGCAATACTTTTGGGGTACGAATTATAACGGCGATGAAATTAACGACACCCTAGAGGTATGTGTAAAAAACCGAGGAAAACTCATGTGTTAGTGTACACTTCATCTCTTTACTTAATGCCTCGTTCATGAACTCTCGGGAATTAGCGTTTCCCACTAATATTGACATAGTAGCGAAGTGCAAATTTATAAGGTCGCTCAGCATATATCCACTTGTTCTGTTTGCACCTTTCGTTGCCAAGCCGATCGGGGCGACTTCAGAGCAAGGTACGAGTAAACCTAACTCAAATTATTAGCGACCTGGCGACTATGTTGATTATGAGTTATAGCTGAATGTCTTATGCAAACGATGGATATAATGTGCATACGTGACGTTTCACGCATTATGATTGGAACAAATCTCTTTTTAAATTTCGGAGTACACCATGCAATATGTTTTGACTTCCTAAAATTTGTGATAGATGCATATCCACATGGCTTCTTGGTCTAATCACGAATGGAAACAAAATGCTTTCACGATGAAATTTCCGAAGGCCTGTTCCTCGTCTTTGAGGCACGGCAAATCAGTGGTGTCCATGTTGTTCGGCGAAGATGGAAACCAGTGTCCCATTAAGCCCGTAAGTTTGACTCCTTGTTGCGAGTGTAGGCCCCAGTGTAGGCAGACTTGAACACTACGAATATTTAAGATATGACTTTTCTTGGATTAATGTTTGAGGTGCTAGGTCCGCGCGCGTGGCTGCGATTCTTTTCTCCAGTCTTTTGCGTGTGGAGATGTCGCGAAATTTTCGGTGGTACAAAGTGAGCCGTCCAACTTTGTCCTCCTGGATTCTGTCCCAAACATACAGAGGGGCTAGCACTCGCAACGCGTCGTAGGGTGGGGGAAAGCCGGCCACGAACTTGCTTCCCCCTCTCCACGCACTAGTGCTGCCCCCTCCCATAGACTTTGCTTTGGGCAGTGACCAGGATTTCACTCAAAATCCCGACGCCATAATTAGCACCGCAAATTCGGGGAGGTAACACCTTAACATGAAATTCTAGAGTTAAATAGTGGTCGGCCCCACCGAATGGTCATTCGACTTATAATGGGATCTTAACCTTGAATCTTGATCGAGACTGTGCCGCGCCCACTGTTAATTTCATTTGTTTACAGAAAACCCGAATAATCTCAAACCAATCGGCTAATATTGAGTTCCCAGAGTTCAGGATCTTTCCATATGGGCGTTGGCTCTTCACGATGGCTATAATGAGAAAACAAGAAATTCTTGGGCTTTTCGATGCAGATGCTGAAACCGTGCCAAAATAATAACTGAGCAACGGTACGGTTCTACCACCAATGTGTGCCCATAATAGTCTCGAAACAATTCAAAAGACTAGTTTCAATCTGGGGTCAAAATTTTGTGGAATGGTAATTTAACCAAAGTGTATTTTGGGGGAACTAAGCTTACCAGTAGGTATTTTTTTCGTGAAAAATTAGTTTTTCAGAGATATTTGGAAATATGTATCGCAGGGTAAATACTTGCTTCGGTTGGAGAACGGTCAGGATAAAAAATAAATCAAGGAACTTTTATACGATTCTCCGTGTGTGAAGCCAGCCATCCAGAAAGCGGCTCCTCGTTCTCTCTGGATGGCTGCAACTGTATCAGGTTTGTCCCATGATTAATGTATAATTACCGCTATGAAAGCTTTCTCGTCAGATTCCCTCCTAGAAGAATGATTTTTTTGTTTGTTTTTTACGTAAAGAAACTTTTTCCACCTAAAATAGGTATCTGAACTTGAATGAGGGCTTATCTAGAATGGCGTTCACCAAACGTTGGCGCTCTGCCTTAAGGCATCGAGTCTGTTTGGCTTGACTCGTGTCCTTCCGGCAGTGACTGGTCAACTAGACTAGCATGAGTCTTGTGGTTCTCAGTAGTCGAAAACGTGACATGTTGTTTATTATGTAGAGAGGCATGTATAGACGCGCCAACGGTGTCTGCTAAGGAGGGAATTTTAATCCCCATTCAAGTAGGCTATCAAGCTGACAGTGGATCTAAATGAAAAGAATCGGAGCGCAGAACGGACTGTTGTACTAGAAAATACCAATAACAATACATTGCTTTTCTTGATTTTTCGATAAAATGTTTTCTTCATACGTGCACTTATGTTCAAATCGATCCGTTCTAATAAAAGTCCACCAGCTGCGAAGTGCCTGTTTGGAAAATCCACCTATTTGCGAATTGCATGTTCCGATAACCCACCAACTGCGAAATGCTTTTTCTAAAAATTCCACCTACTGCAATCCATTCACACTGTAGTTGGGTCATCGGATCAAGCACTTTGCAGCTGGTGGGTTATTGGATAAGCACTTTGCAGTTGGTGGATTTTTAGAAAAGTTACTCAGCAGTTAGTGGATTTTTCGAACTAGCACTTCGCAGTTGGCGGATTTTCATTAGGAGGGGTTGAAATGTGAATTTAGGGCCCGCCCAATCACGATACAGGGTGCAGCTCTGACGTATCACAGGCCTCGACGCAAGCTGCGCATCTGTATCTTGAAGATCTGCAGGTCTTTCCGGATAACGAATAATGTTAGAGCGATGAGTACCAAGGTTTGCACCGGGCTCTCGATACACCCTGTATAACTATCGCTCGTCTGTCACACACATTGCTTGACTAAACACCCGCATTCCTCATAATCTGGCTTATTTCTCAGTGCCTTACAAACACGGGTACACATCAAGAATGATATCTCCGTCCCGACTCTAGTCAAGCAATGGATTTCACTGTTGCCTTTGCGAAATCGAAAACCTCTTTTATGAGACTGTTAATTTTGCTACTCTACTCGTTGCTCCCGTTTCTTGCACCTCTAGCTTGAATCTCAAACAAAAGTGAATACATCTAGCTATCGTTTTGGCTTACGATTTGTTAACAAATGCCTTTGCCAAGAGAATGATGGCTTTGGTTCTAGTGCTTAATCCGCGATCCTTGTAGTAATTTCTTCTTCATCACCGTTGCTTTATACTAAGCCAAGGTAAGCTTAAAAGTAAGTCTTAAAGGTTTCACTCTCAAAGGAAAACTTGAAATAAAGACATGTCTATCTGCATCGTGTTAAGTGTAAGATCACGGGTCGTCTTTATTTTCAATTTACTTGATTGTTCTGGAAGTAAGTTTAAGGTTGGTCCTGTATCAAGCATGAATACACCTGAAACAAAGCTTAAAGTCCTTCGTCGTAAGCTACTGCTGTTGGCGGTGAAAAAGCAGCTCGGGAATGTTGCTTTCGTTCTCTCTGCCTTACCTTTTACTGATCAGTAACCTAAGCTTGCGAATCACGATGAGGATTGATTAAAATCGTCTGCCCCCAGAGGACCTTCAACTGACCGATGAATAAGCCTAGATTGGTAGTCAACATTATTGTTCCCAAAACCTGATTGTCACAGAGATCGTCTATATTTTCCGTGTAGATTTTATCGATGCGGAAGTGGAGTTGAATCGCACAGAACACATCGGTGCAAAAGTTTAGCTACTGCAACTCATCTTGTCAAACATCTTGTAGCGACGCCAGCCCCGGCCACGTGTCTTCTTTTGTCATAAAACGATTTGAATCTCAACAACTAACTCCGACTCCCCCAAGAAACGTATATCATTGTTTCGAGGGTGGGAGACGGACTGCGCTGCAGTTCAGTTGGGGCGCGGAGAGGACGATACTGCTGTCCTCGGTTTTGCAGAGTCACTGTGGCCGACGGCGAAGAGCCTTTAATAAATTTGCTATCGACGCATTTCCATAGAAACGCTGGGGTCGAAAAAGGGTCGCTAGACCCTTTCAACTTGTCTACTTGCTATCTGTGGACGATGTCCACTTTTTCCGTCAATAATGGGCGTCAACACGAGGGTGATGTGTTTGTTCGCGGGTAGGTGACAAGACACGGTGGAAGAGAACGTTCACCCTTCAACCTGACGCTTGCCTGCGCACGCATGTTATGTATCGAACGTTCTTTTCCGATTTCTTTTTTCGTTCGAGATGCATGTTGTCCTGATACCTCTCACGGAGAAGTCCCATCAAAGTATTCGACTTTGATATTTCTCTTGCACGCTTCGCACTGAGATATTTTCTTCATAGGGAGGATCGATTTTGCATGAAGCTGTCGCTCTCTTGAATCATGAGAGTGAATGATAAGCGGAAAGTCGTAGGATGTTTAACTGAACATTAAAGGGACATAAAGTCATAAATAAATAAAGTCATAAAGGGAAATAAACATTAAAGGGAAAGGTTTTGGTATTTAGTTCAACAACTATCATCTGATGACAGACATATATGTGGTTACTTGAGTGATAAGTGCTTTCATTCGAGAATTAATTCCTATTAATTAGTGTTCATGCGCATTTTTCCTTTTTCATTGCCCTTGCATAAGAAGGCAAATTTGGTCCGATTTGAACTTTTTTCGTAATGTTAACAATTCGTTTTATTTATAAAAGGACTAACCTTTCTGGGCCAAGAACTAGCGTGTCGGACTTTCAAGTCCAGTCCTTTCATAGTAAGTTAAGCAGTATCTTGCGGGTCGCTAGGAAAAAGTGTCTCCTTCTCCTGGCAGGTTGAACATTGAACATCCACTGTGCCGCATTCTTGGCTTAAGGCTTTCTTGAAAGTGTAGCGTGTCATCTCGAGTCCTGTCTCGGAATTCGTACGTAAGCCCGTAAGCATCAGTGTGTTTGTCTGATAAGGTCCAACGAGTGGCAAGGGATGTGCTCCCAGGAAGGCCTCCGCATTGTGCCCATGCAAGACACCCTGCCGGTCGCCGTGCGATTGTGCATCTGTCTTTAGGAGATTTGCTCATCTTGCACCGGATTTTGTCTCACGAGCAGAACATATTCCTCTATCTTAATAACGCATGGGTCTGTGGAAAGCTTTAAAATTTCGTGCACTTTTTCCTTAATTTTTTTTTAAAAAATGTGCACCTACATTCTTAGCGTTGGCACACAAACTTAAGTTTGCCTCCATAGGTCTCTCTCTAGAACCAGAAAGTGTGGCTGCAAAACAAATAACGTTTATTTAGAGTTAGCGTACCTGGATTATTCAGGAAAAAAACTATAAAACTTGATTCAGTTCTTTTTTTCTCTCCCTTTTAATTTTAAATAAAAAAAATAATTTGGATTGCCTTGGATGTCGCTTCAAGTCAGAGATTTTTTTTTTATTAATTGTGAAAGCGCTCGATTACTGTTAGATGATTTTTGGAACTTGGAACCCTCTGGCCGTTCATCCAAGTAAATTACTAATCCGAGAGTAATACTCATTAATCCTCAGTGGTGATCTTAAAAAAATGCAAGTTAACATCCTTCTTTAGAGCGACACGATTCAATTGGTTGCTAAAATGTTGGACGAACGTTATCCATCTTGATACTTCAATTTGTGCCGTGGAAGTAATAATGCGAGTGAGTGCCTTTCTTTTAAAAATTTTTACTAGACTACAAATTTTATTTGAAAAACTAAGTTTGATTTTTTAAAATTAATTTTTTAACTATTAATAATATTTTCTTACTATTGTTTTGTGTGAAGATCCTCTTTGGAGTTAACCGATTTTGGCTTACTTATCAGTTTCTAAATGCATGAGGCTCAAAACTAGCT
>Ga0058701_10003565_pt1 | contig 12360 bp, 7 predicted proteins | sample AgamicOrMae_FD_97039 | JGI IMG/M metagenome (GOLD analysis project Ga0058701, IMG submission 97039) | Agave microbial communities from Guanajuato, Mexico - Or.Ma.e | ecosystem: Host-associated > Plants > Phyllosphere > Phylloplane/Leaf | place: Guanajuato, Mexico | collected 2012-06-04
CGGCTGCCCCCCTCTGCCCGGCGGCGGGCCGCGAGCCGGTCCCCGAGGCGGGCCTCGAGACGGCCTCCGACGGGTTGGGCACCGCTGCGTCGTCCCCGCCATCATCGCCATCCCGACGGAAGCGGCACCTCAAGAGCCACGAAGCGGACGATGAGCCCACGTTGACGCCACCCCACGAAGAAGGTAAGCGACGAAAACGTAACCTAACGTAATATGTAAACTTAACCCACAACCGCCAATATAGCGATGCAGTTCGGAAACAGAAAAAAATATTTTAGAGGATCTTTTCAGTTTAGTATTGGCACACTTTTAAAAAAAATCATCCCCCTGGAAACCTAAAATTGAAGTGTTTATGCATTTTCCAAAGCTTAAAATTGCGTATTTCATTGGGGAAAATCCTTTCAATCTTTCTTAAGAAATTTTACTCCAATACTTTGGGCTGTTATGGGTTAACCTAACGTAACTTAACCTAACATAACAACCTAACATAACTTAACCTAACAGAACATAACCTAACGTAACGTAACGCAATCTAACGTATAAACTACAGTTATTTAAACCTAACCTGACGCAACATAACCCCATCTTACCTAACCTAACCTTATGTAACCTATCTTACGTAACCTAAAGTATCCCCGTAGTGAGCTCAAAGCCAACAACGTCTTAAGCAACAAACCATATCTGTTGAGAGCAGGTAGCCCAAAAACGCTTATTTTATTTTATTTATTTTTTTAAAGCCTTTCTCTGCTGTCATAATCAGTATGATCTGAGAATCTTCGTTGCAAAATCACCGATCAAGGATTTCACACAGTTCTTTTGCGGCCTTTTTTGCATAATTTTATGAAAGTCACCTGTTAGAATAAACCCCGTTTACTTAATTCGACCCCTTAGTTAATCCGCCATTTTAACCTTTACATGTATCTCGACGTATAATCTTTGTCTTTACCATATTTATGTTTAAATTATTATTGCATCATAAAGGCGTTCTGTTTTTTAGATGTCTTATTTATTTAGGTAACCATATCGTTTGTATCGCGTGGGACGCTAGTTGCTCGAACGGCACAGCAGAATGGTAGAATGTTGAGCGAGCGCGTACTTAGAGCCGCAAGGCTTTTCCTGCCCTAGGGGTAGAGCGCCGGACGCGACCGCCCGGAATATGCAATGCACCGGTATATCATAAAGTGCCCACTAAACAAGTGCACCGCCCTCTCTAATTGCTAAACGCGTTCAGATTAATGGCGGAGGTACTTAAACAGGAATCAGTTAACCCTTGGCATGGATGAGCTTTATAGCTTTTGCTATCGCGCTTTATAGGGGAACGATCTTTGTACGCATTGCACTGTAGCGTTTTGCGCTTTAAGGAAAAGTAGAGTTTGCTGGAATAGAGAAGACCTCTGTGGGTGGGCCTCATTGGACCTCCATCACGTCTGTGAGGTTTGGAAACTTCCGACAAGGAACCTAACCTAAATCCGAGATTTCAACGGCTGAGTACGTTGCAAAGCGGAGCCCTTAACCTAACTTACTCGGCTTTGTAGTTAACCCTTTCATAGCGTGATAGGAGTCAACTGGGATAGAACTAAAGAAAAATAGGAAACGCAGTTGGAATGGTTAGTTTTCGATCTAAACTTGTCATCAGCCCATAGACTTATCAATGGGAATATCAGGAATATTTTCTTGACAGGACTTTTTGTTTGATATCGCTATTGATAGGTTTGCACTGAAAAGTATAGAAAACAATACTTTCGCTTCGAACATAGAAGTAATAACCTACCAGTTTCAGTTCATGACCAAAATACGTGTGGTGTAAATAATAATTAGAACAGAGTTCCTCTTTTCTGGTATATTTTTTAAAGGCATTATTTTTCTTTAAAAAAATCCGGGGGGCATTCGATAGCGCCAAAAACCACAAGCGCCAACGCCGCAAGCGCCAGTCCGTAACCGCCAAACGAGAAAAGTCGCAAACGCCAAAGTTCGTATAGGTTAGGTAAGGTCAAGTTAGTTTAGGTCAAGTTAGTTTAGGTTAAGTTAGGTTAGGTTAAGTAAGGTTAATTTAGGTAAGGTTAGGTTAGGTAAGGTTACTATTGCGGTTAAGACCTTTGGCATTTACGACTTTTCTCGTTTGACGGTTAGGGATTGGCGCTTGCGGCGTTGGCGCTTGTGGTTTTTGGTACTTATGACAGCTACCCAAAAATTCCTCATCAAACTCCAAAAAAAAAGTGTATAAAAATGTGGGTTTTGATTTTTGTCGAGACGCTTTAAGGTGAGATTTTGTTTTTCTGGTCCAAAACGTATGTTTTCCATATTGAAATAGTGTGCAGTGCATATCTGAGAGCTACCGATGCGAAATACCATCCGGTGAGGAGGGCAGTGCCAGTGGGAGGGGAGTAAAATACTTTCGGTCGGAAAGCATATCGGCGTTTACGACCGCTCTAACTGTGCTAGTTAGCAAGTCCATTATTCCGAGTTTAAACACACAACTTAGAATATTTCCCAGCGACATGCGAAAATATCCTTTAGCGCGCTCCTTTTGTTTAAAAACCGATTCCAAAGTCGTTAAATTTTTTTTCCGCTGCAAAGAAAAACAGTGCACCGTAAAAGTTGAAGAGACCGTTGCACCGACAGAACTGCGTATGATTAATGTTTATTATGGGTTTTGCAAAACGTTTATGCAGCTCGGGAGATAGTCGTCGCAATATAGAACCTCTTTCTTTATCGGATTTAAAACAAAAGTTGATGGGTCGTTGTTTCTTTTCGTGACTATTCGCACTACGTTTGTGAATAGTGGCCTTTAATATGTTCCGCGGCCTTTGAGAAATGCTGATTGTTCAAATGACCATTATCTTCGTAGGTTTCTGGAAAGGATTTAGATGGAGTTTTATTTAGTCGTTAGGCTAGGGGTTAGATTAAGTTGCCGTTCCGTTTGGATCGGCGACTGAAGTGGAACACAAGAAATGGAAAATTCCTTTGGACCTTTCTTTGGTATGGTATGCGGCCGCTCGGTGCAGTATGAGTGTGCAGATTCTGCTCGGTGCAGGAGGCTCCAGATGCCTGCTCGTTAAACTAACATTATATTATTCTGCGGAAATTTATGGCCGACTTTGAGCTCAGCAGTTTCACTCTAAAAGTTCCAAGACATAAAAAGACGCGGGTTCGCAAGACCCAGCCGAAGATACGGCTAGGAGTAGGGCCCCGCAACCTACCTTCCAACCCCACCATTCAGTCCCAGAACCCCCAACCTACCTTCCAACCCCACCAACCTGCCCGCCAAGCTTCGACCCGAAAGGCACAGAGCCTCGCAGTTGGCCTCACTGTTAATCTTTTGTAAGTAACCGTTTGGTGCTCTAACTTTCCTCGCAAAGCCAAGCAGATCGACTGCGGAGACATATTACTTAAACCTAATCTAATCTACCTAACTTAACCTAACTTAACCCTTTCCGCGCCGCGTCCTTTGCCGGACACGAGTATAAAGGGCATGCAGAGAAGCCTCGGACACCGAAAGGGTTAATCTGACTTAACCTAACCTAACCTTACCTAATCTAACCTACCTAACTTAACCCTTTGCGCGCCGCGTCCTATGCCGGACACGACTATAAAGGGCATGCAAAGAAGCCTCGGACACCGAAAGGGTTAATCTGACTTAACCTAACCTTACCTAACCTATCCCAACCAACTTAACCTACTCGAACTTAACCTAACCTAACGTTCGCCAAGGTTGATGCCGCTCACTTCCCGGCTTATCGATGAAAGGTAGAACACCTGGTGTAGAAACTGCAATTTTCTTTGCGAACGGTCGCGCGCAGACAAAGAAAAGAAAGTTTTGATCTACGACAGCATTGGTTTTATTGTTTGTGTTGGTGCACTTTGAATGTGGCGTTTATTTGCCAGCGCTTGACATTGCGTACCCGTTCTGCTTGAACGTTAATGTCACTCTACATGAGGGAACGGCCTGGCTCGGTCCGGTCTGGCCCGCTCCGGTCCGGACCGGACCGACCGGGTGTCGCTCGGCCTCACCCACCTCTTGTCTCCTCTTCGTATCTCCATGTATCGAAAGCCTAAATTAAAAATGTTGCTTGCAAATGGGAATGTGATCATAAAATGTCCCCTGAGAAGCCGATAGAAGAGCAGGCCGATTAACCAATTATCGACAACGGAAATAATAACGACGATTTTATCGAGGCAATACCAGCGAATCTCTTTAGTTTGAAATTTCGTGAAACGGTATTTTACAAGTCATGAAATTCCTTATGTAGGTAAAATTAAGGTCGCGTCATCAATCGAAAGGCACATACGGTATTTGTTGGAAAGATTCGTTGTTGAAATGGTACCCATTCGTGAATCGAAAACTGCGCACCGAAATGAAATGGCGACCCGTAAAACACTTTCGAAAAGTAGTTGTAGAAATCACTTTCGCTGCTGATGTAGTTGAAACATAATTTCTATAAAAAAAAATGATTTACTCGTGTTTTTTTTTAATTATTTTTTCGTCTCATATAAGTTGAGTTAAATGGTTTGCGGGGCTAGTTCAATAACTCGGATTTAAATCCTCCATGTTTTTTGCAGAATGGACAATTTATTTCCACGCGTATCAAACTCTTCTGTACCGGTAGTAAATGCTCTCCCGGCGTTCTTTTCATTGGGATTCATGATGTTGTTGTGGTGCTTTATGCTTCCTTTAAAACGTGGAATATTGAATAGCATCGCTTGCAATTCACCTAGCACATGTTTGTAGCTACTTTTGAAAGTCTTTATCTAAAACCTGAACTCTTCGAAGTATTGCCTCCGGTGGAGAGGAACATGTCGAGGTCCGAAACTAGGATTTGCATGTCCGGGGATGACTTTCTCTCCGGTAGAATTTCTTCATTGGAATCGCTATTGGCCTCGCCAGCCACGAAGAAGCAGTTGCCACAAGTTTCCCCACACAGATGTTCTCCGGCAAAAATTAATCCTATTCTAACGTGGTGTATCCTCAGCTAACGACTTTCGACAACCTATGCCCTGATGTCCAAGAAGTAAGAGGCGGAGAATTTTTCCCCATAACCTAACCTACAATCAAAAACGAACCGGATTATCTCTTGTGTCGAATAACTTTTAGTGTTGAGGAACACCCACTGACATCCCCTGAGCCCTTCTGTGAAACTAAACAAAACCATCAATCATGAAATTCCGATAAAATCCCCTTCTTGCCGGAAAACTTTGGGGTCAAAAAACGTCTTTTTACCCTCATTATAAATTTGAAACAAGGCATTTTCTACCCCTTTGTTTTCCATTATGGTTTAATTTCCTTTTTGATATGATGATTAGCAACTCGCGGAGGTTATATTGAATTGACCAAGGTCAGGTTAGGTTAACTTTAGTTAGAATGGATCTTGTGTACTGCGCTCCACTGTCTCTCCGCTCGGCGACAAACCCAAGAGGTGTTAAATGCCACCTTTCAAAGCGTTGCAGTCCCAACTCACAGATTAAGAGCTTCAGTCAAGCGCTACTCCGCAACTTGTCCTTTAACATGTGTCAGTGATCATCGATCATTCTTCCCACAGTCAAGGAATACACTAAAATTTGAGAATCCACAAATCACCTTCAACCGACGGGGAGAAAAAACTGGCATTTACTGCTCACGCATTAGAGTCCCACTTTTACACGAAATGTGTTTTAAAATATTTTTAGCTCGTGCATGGAGGTATGTCTTCGGATTACACTGGTAGTGGTCAAAGTTTTTTTTTTTCAAAACCAAAATCATTCTGCCAAAAATATGGCATAATCGATTTTTTTTAAATAAAGGTAGAGTCACGAATTTTGGTAACACTTGATTTAATAAATAGTGTATTTTGCATTGTGTATTGCTCGAAAAAAAATTATGCCTGCGACATAAAAACTCCAAGCTAAGAAAAAGATAGAGGCCTCGAATTAAGTTCGAATCATAATGCGCTGGGACGATTCGAGGGTAGGGATTTTGAATTCCAATTCAGGAGTGATATATTAACTAAGCAAGCAATAGCCGATGGTACAAGTAATTATTAGTTCCCCTGAAAGAATTACAACCACTAAACGTTAAAAATTCAACCAAAAGATTTTAGCTCAAAATTTGAAAAAAAAGCAAGGGGTAACCCTGTTTTTTTTTTTTTAATTTTCCGCCCGAAACTTTTTTTATGGGATCTTTATTTTGACGATTGGATCTGATTGATCGAAACTAAAAATGGTTAGAATCGATGCCTGTTGCTCAATTTGTCGATTTTAAACGGACCAGGAGAGGCGGCAGTTCACAGCGGGGAGGTTGGAGGGGAAGGCGTAACTTGCAATGTTTCTTTGCGCGAAGGCAGGCCGCGAATCAGCGATCATATTTTAGTCATCGGTCCGCGCAAAAACAATATCTCAACGAATGAGGTTAGTAAAGAAGAATATTGAAAATTATCACAAAAAGTGGCACAATTTACGGAAAAGTGACGTATAGTAGCAGGGATTTTTTTAAGTGACAAATAGCCATAAAAGTGACTCACTGGCAGCCCTGACCACGAATAGTAAACCCTTCAATGTATCTAATAATATGCTGATATGAGAGAACTCGACAGGGGCTTTTCGTTATTTTCCGGGGGTGTCTATCGTAGAAAAAAAAGGGTTAAAAAAAGACAAAATGAGATAAAGAAGGAAAAGGAAAAAGATAAAAAAGCAGAAAAAATCACATTTTTTGGAAGCATTTTTTACATATTTTGAAAAAAAGGGGTTAAAAAAAGACATAAAAGGAAATAAAGAAGGGAAATGAAAAAGAAAGCAGAATCAATTATGGATTTGATAAATTTAGAGTACATTTTTGTCTTAAGTGGGGCCCGTATTGCCTGTCGGATTTTTAGACTCGGGGTTGCGGAATTGTGGCGAAGTTTCTTTGTGGTCTGGATTGGTGAGACGAGGCGTAGCGAGACGAGAAGGAAGATCGGAATAGAGCTGCGAGAGCTTCGCTGTGTGCAGCGACGATCCTGAAGCCAGGATACGCCTCGCTAAGCAGCCGTAAAGTGCCCCTTAAATGCCCGTTCGTTTCGTTGGCAACTTTTTTCCTTCCTTTTGTTTGACCTGTGCAGCAGTGCGCCGCCCCGCCTCGCCCCGCCCCGCGCGTCCCCCTGCTGGCGCACCCTTCCGTCTCCGTCCCGTCCTTTCAATGCCCGTTTCTCCTCTCACTCCTTGTGAACACGTTCTCGTAACAACTGATCAACAAATGTGTCTACAAGTGAGACCTCTTGAGGCGAGAGAGACAGACTGAAGCGTTCCTATAGTAGAGAACTAGGAAGCCTTACCAGACTGCCGAGGAACTGGAACTAGGAATAGTGGACAGTATAGGTTAGGTTAACCCATAACAGCCCAAAGTATTTCGAGTGAAATTCTGCTTTAGAGAAATTAAAAGGATTTTTCCATTAAAATATACGCAATTTTAAGCTTTGGGAAATGTCTAAATGATTAAATTTGCGGTTTCCAGAGGGGTGATATTTCTTTAATTGTGACAATACTGAACTGAAAAGATCCTCTTTTTTTTATATTTTTCTGTTGCCGGACGGCATCGCTGGGCGGTAGTGGGTTAAAGAAAGGTTATATCAAGAGACTATTACCAAAGGAGGAATAAAGAAATTGCGACCGAAACGAATTTTTTAAAAAAGGTCGACTCAACATTTTTCAAAAAGTTATTTTGGAATTGAAATTCTTTATTTAGTCTACTTTAAGGTTACATTCTAATTTAAAATTCATGAATAAGAACTATGGAGGGATTTTGGTCGATGACTACGAATTTTCATTGGATCGCGAACTTCCGGGTAGCATTGGGTTTAGCAGGTGTGTGTCAAAAGGGGTCGTAATGCTTGAATAGGTAAGGTCAAGGTGGGTCCCTAAAGTAGCCTGGATTTGTAATGTACCTAAAAATAGCACTGTTTATTTTTTTGGGTTACGTGGGTTTGAGGCAAGGTAAGGTACCTAGTTGCCACTAACAAGTAAGTTTGATGAAAAGGTGGAGGTAGGTGAACGGAAGGTTGAACGGGTGTGTAAGCAGGTAGTGTAGGAGCTAAACTTCTGGTGGTAGCCTGGGTCGGAGCATACGGAATTTTCACGCATCATTTATACCCGTTATACCCATTACCATTCATACCCATTTTTACCCATTTATACCAATTTATACATCATTTGATTGTATTATGGCCTATGTTCATCATCTTTGCACATACTTGTATATCACAAAAGATAGACCAGCGCGAAGTAAAAAATTCCATCTTTCGTTGGACGTTCATACCGCTTTAAGCAGATTAGTTACCTAAACCTATTCCCGCCGCGAACAGCGTGCGGTTACGAGAGCACAGTCCTTAGGATGCCATTTCTTCTATGAACATCACGTTTCCTCTCCTTCAACGCAAAAAAAAAGCTTGCAACCCTTTTATTACAGCAAGTACACTTAAATCAATAAGTTTTTCTATTCTCCACTGTATATTGAGTTATAAATATACTTTAAACAAGCTTACAGCTCTCTCAGTGCGACTTTTATTCATTTCGAAATGTCAATCCAGATATTTTAATGGAGAGAAGCGGTTTAATAGGTAATGAAACTATCTGCGGCGTTTGGCACAACTCTATCGCGATCTCCCTTCCTCAGCAGACACAAACGGATGGTGGGGTTAAGTAAATATTATGAAATTTAAGTGGGTAACCACGTAGTTTACGAATATTCCGCTTCATTTAACAGGAAACTCGTCGCGTCCTCATTCAGGTTTCTGCTCTCAACACGAAGAGATACGTTTGTCGAGTAGTGAGGCCATCCCTCTGTATCGCCGACACCATGAAGAGATAAACCGAGCGGACGAAGAAAGATTTCTTTGTACTCGCCACTTAAAAGTGAATGCTCTTTTCATTGCTCAAGAGGGTTGCGTCTTCTCACTGAAACGTAATCAAAAGATTAGCATGGATTAAGAGCTCTTTAAGTTCTCAATCGAGACCCGTTTACAAGTTTTGGAGGGGGGATGCTAGGCGTGAGCTGGCCCCTCACCTCTCAGCGTTAGTCAACACAAGTTTTACCCCATCTGGATTATTCGCTCTCCCCGTCCCGTCCGTTTCGTTTCCCTTTATCGTTTTTCTTTCTGATCCGACTTCCCCCTCCCTCCCTTCCCCTCAGGTAGTAAATGTCAGAAAATGAACGAGCACGGAGCCAAGTAGCCATAAATCAGGGCGCGCGTAAAACTTGCATTTCCATACCAAAAGCGAACCAGAAATATCTAAATTGGACAAGGACCTTGTTCTCCGTAATCAATGAGGAGCTTGCCGGAGCAACAGTTTGCCCTTTCGCTACAGATATTGTCGCGGTCACTATTTCGTCACGTTGTTCGTAGTTTCAAGTTTGCGAATAGTAGCTAAATTGATTGTTCGCAGTATTCAAAAACTCTGGACTCAAAATAAAACGGTTAGAGAAAGTTATATTTGCTTAGGAAAGGGTTAGTTAAGGTTACGTCATAGTACCGGTATGTTAGTTTAGGTTGAGTTATGTTAGGTTAGATCAGGGTAAATTAGGTTAAGTTAGGTTAGGTTAAGTCAGGTTAAGTTGGGTTAAGTTAGGTTAGGTTAAGTTAAGTTAGGCTAAGTTAGGTAAGTTAGGTTAGGTTAAGCTAGGTTAGGTTAAGTTAAAATTTGTGAGGATAGGTTTGGTTAAGCGGTCAAGTTATGTCACCGCAGTGTTCATGAAGTGCGTATATAACTTTTATTGGCGATTTTCAGTTGCTTATAATACTATTCTGCGCTATGTGACTGTTCTCCGTAGATTGGGGTTAACGATTAGGTGTGGAGCGGTACGTGTGGGAATGAAGAGGTTCCCGCTAAAAGGTTGCTATTCGCAGCAGCTTTGCACAAATGTCGTAAATGAATCCATCCGAAGTTCCTTTCCCTGAAAAATGGGCATCAAAACAGTCGTAAAAAGAGTGCGCGTCACGTGCAGGAGAAGAGAACAAACTTGGAAGTTAGTTAAAGATTCGTAGTTAAAAGAGAATCGAGCGAAGGCGACTCGACACGAGGCGACGCGCTGCCGCGGCTCACGCGTAAATATAAAGCTGCGAAGAAACGGCTCTCTTTTTTTCCAGGCTCTCTGTCAACTTTTCTCCAATTGTCACGTCTTCCCCATCAAACTGGTGTCATTCCGAGCGCGCGTTTTTATTCTTTATTCGCGCAGCGATAAGAGGTCCTTTACGAGTCCTCACTACTCCGTACGCCGCGCCGCGCCTCTGCCTTCAAAAAATAGTTTTTGTCACTTCTTTGATTTTATGCCGATGGCATAAAATTTACGAATGGGCTGCGCTGACTCAGTGGAAAATTAATCACGTTTTCCGATCGAAATGCAACCTAACTTAATGTTAGTTAAGCGACCGTGTGAGAATAAAAGTCTGATCAGGCTAGTTCATCGGGTTTATGGATCTCTTTTCCGATCAGAATCCCGTTTATAATCCAGAAATCAAACTAGATAAAACAGCATGAATCTGAATAAAATCTTAATAAAACAGAATAAACTGATCAGCGACAAATCAAGGACTGAGCATGATCGGAGATTTTTACACGGATTAACTTCACTCTATCTCACCGAACCTCAAGTAACTTATTAAACTTCATTAGTACCTCTATATAACCTGATAAAGTGCAAGTTCAGGGGGTACATGTTTTTTTTCTACTTCTCCAATTTACTTACCGTTTCGGTTATCTTCCTCCGCAATTCAGGAAGAATTTTTAGAGATAGAACTTTCGCGAGTGCTCGTCTGTACCATGTAATTAGACCTAGCTATGCCTTTTCTGAGGAAGATGTTGATGAACTACTTAAATGTCACTGAATAACCGGTTTCACCGATAGAATACCGTGCACCAATGATTTATGAATTGGACGGGTCAAACGAAAGTTGAGCATTCCCGCAGATGCACTTGAGAAGTTGCCGCACAGATACACAGAGTAGTTCTGTGATCCTTGAAGTTAAAATTCATTGTCTTCTTTACACATTTTTTTTTCAACGACGAAAATTTTCACGTGGCTTTGTTCCTTGTATTTTGGGCAAAAGCGTGTCCTGAACTTTGACTTAATCGAGAATCCGCCCAAGTTCAAAACAATATTTTGCATTATTTTTAGCGATTTATTTGTAGATTTTTTAAAAGTTAAAATTTATGAAGCGTTGCCGCGCCCAAATCGGTTAAGGAAGGCCAAAACAACGCGTGCTCAACTTTAATGAGCTGTGAACATTTTGTGTCGTTAAACTGAAATATTCGCCAACACTTAACTTTCAGAAATCTGATTCCCGAAATCAGAGCCGAGTACTATCTAACGCTAGCACGAGTAATCCCGCTGAGAAGGGTGGATAGTAAAGTGCGTTTATCGTACTTCTCATTGACTTTTTATTGTCATACGTAAAGTGGGCGATCTGCGCTCTATTTTATAGGCGGACATTAAACAGCGACAGGTGATAGGTTGGTATTTCGTCTTGAGGCGGCTGAATATTTTTTCAGTTGACAGCGCCTTTTTATTTATGCAAAGTGTAACCAAAACCGGGTGTTTAAAGCTCCTCGACGGATCTCTCATTTCGGAGGATTGCGTTTTTGAGGTTAGAGCACCAAAGGTCGCCCGTGTTTGTAAGTTCAGTTACCAAAAGAAATCTTGCAGGTGCGGCAGAACACTGTCGCATGTAAGGTTATATTTTAGGTACGCTAGAAATTAGGGAGGGTGGATTTTTCAGCTTCTTGTGTTCCACCTTTCATCTCCAAGCCGAGCGAAATCGAGCACTTGGTACCATGTGAGTTTTGACCCCCTGAGGATTTTCTGAAATGCCGATGTAACCACCTTAACACGTGTGTCGCGCGGGTCGCCTACTTTTCATCGCCTCGGACTTCAGTAAAGTCCGCTTCGTGTAAGCTTGCTCGAAGACCTTATTCAAGGATCTCAGTGCCGGAAAACAGAACCTTCCGAATGCGTAAGGGAAGGAGCGCTATGTTTTAAGTGCAATGAAAACATTAAACATGGTCTAGCCGACTGTTTAGTTTCAAATTATTCTGTTTTAAATATTTATTTGGCTTTTATGTGTCTTTCACTGCTGGCTAGAATTTTAGATCTCATCTATTTTGTTCGCGGCATGTGCTTTTCCATTGCGCTTACTTTGATACCGTTTATTTGCTTGCTTCAAAAAATACAGCGGTTGCATTAATGATAGGAAAAAGAGGATGATAGAATATTAAATAATCAAATAGAAACATGATACTTTAATAAGCGACCAGCTCTCCACGGCATTTCCCTCCGATTTAAAGGAGGTGTTCAAAGTGCCTGCCTTCCACCTGAAGGCATAGCTGGGCTCTCCGGATAAAATTCCTCAGCGGAGATCA
>Ga0058701_10003566_pt1 | contig 12360 bp, 3 predicted proteins | sample AgamicOrMae_FD_97039 | JGI IMG/M metagenome (GOLD analysis project Ga0058701, IMG submission 97039) | Agave microbial communities from Guanajuato, Mexico - Or.Ma.e | ecosystem: Host-associated > Plants > Phyllosphere > Phylloplane/Leaf | place: Guanajuato, Mexico | collected 2012-06-04
TAGGCGTATGTCATCGGCATACATATGACAAACAGAGCAGTAGGCGTATGTCATCGGCATACATATGACATACAGCAGGAGTAGGCATATGCCTTCGGAATACATACGACATAGGCTCACGCCGCGACAAGGCATACGTGGCATACTCTTGCCATACATGTTGTAGCCGTGCATACGCCTGCCATACATCCGGCATACGATATTTTTCGTCTCGGGTGAGCTCTTTGAATTCATTAATTTCTCTGGATTTCAATTAAACTCGAATTTACTCGATTCCAATGTAATTGAGTCTTAAACAGAAGTGTTTAAAAATCTCGTGGCGGGGAAAATGGCCGCAAATAGTCCATGGAATATTATAATTTAAGAATAGTTGTAATTTCAGTATAGTTGCAAAAGCGAATCAGTTGTTCTCTTCAAGCCGTGATAAAGATTTTTCGCTCAAGGTGTACTATCAGTCCAAAAGGTATTGTCCAGTTCTAGTCGTGCAACAAGGTGGTGGCCAATGTATTTCCCCATTAGGCGGAACCTTCCAGCATACGACCAGAACCGGACAATACCTTTTGGACTACTTGTACCAAATGTGAAAGGGCGTTTTCTAAAGAAACGATAAGTGCGAGATAAGAAAAATGTTTCCTCACCTCCTTCTTTAGTTGACACCGCAGCTACTGGCGCTTCTGTACTTCCTAGAGTCGCGCTTCCAACTTTAATATTCTGTGCCGAATTTAAGCCTTTGTCGTCCGCTGGAGGCGCAACGCTTTGGTACTGACGTTCGAAAAATTCCTGTGTTGGCCAGTTGGGGGAGCTGCCAACGGAAGCTACCAGGGCCAATGCGATGCACATGTAAGAAGTCATTTTTGGGCTTTTCTGTAAAAATTAATGAACTTAAGAACACGAGTTACGGGTTAAACTGTTCGATCAGCAAAATAGTCAACTCATACCGTTACAAAAAGGTGCTAGTACATTCGACAAGCTCGAGCAACTGTTCTATAAAGTTGTTACATCATAGTACGCCATGAAGAATCCGCACACATGACTTCTCATGCTGAAAATCGACAGGATTGTTCTTGCGAGTAGCCGTGAAATCGAAGTTTTTGCCTATTTTGTTTACTTCCAAAACTTATTTTATAAGTTCATGCAGCCATAGGATTCTCTTATTAGTAGTCATTTCGTTTCATTTTAATCGTGGAATCTGTTTTAAGGCGTAGCTCGGTTCATACCCTCTCTAACCTTACTCATTTAAGTGTTGCTCATACAACACGACAAACTGTTGCTGTTTTGGTGTCATTCAACCAAGAGTTGAAGCCCTCGCCACCTGGTATAAATGAGGTTGATTTCATTATTGATACACAGTATAGTATACGACACAGTAGCTCATCCGTCTTTACTATGTAAGTCATCGCCTTCAGCCCATCAAGCCTCCATATATTAGCTCTAGTCATTACCATGTGTGTGTATGTATGTGGTGCAATGGAGTACGTCATATCCACTGACTCTCGAGTCCTTTATTTGATAAACTCCACCATGTAAGGCTACTTCGATAGTATGTCCTCGGGTCATGCAGACGACCAAGGGTAGCCCAGATTTGTGAGACGGTACAGGGTTTATCAAATAAAGTGGACTCGAGTGTCAGAAAATATGTACTCCATTGCACCACACACATGGTAATGACTAGAGCTTATACATGGGGGCCTGATGGGCTGAAGTTGATGACTTATACATAGTGACGACGGATGAGCTACGGTGTCGGACGTACTATGAGGTGTATTAATAATGAAATCAACCTCCTTTATACCACGTGGCGAGGGCTTTAACTCTTGGTTAAATAACACCAAAACAGCAACAGTTGATCGTGTTGTATAAACACCACGTATAGATGAGTAAGGTTAGTGAGGGTATGAACCGAGCTATAGCTCGGTTATAAGGTTAATCGAGCTATAAGGCGTATACGCCTTACACTGTTCAGTGTGATATCATTTTTTAAAAAAATCGGAAAGTTATTTGGCCGCAATATTGCAAGCAAGAGAAGTTAAATACTTTCATATTTAGGCGTGAGTGGTTATTGAGTTGGTAATATCTTTTAAAAGATGGTCTTGAACTAGCATTGATTGATTGGCTAAGCTTTTGGATTCTTCTTCTTATCTGGGAGCGATGGAGGGTGACAGGATAAAATGTCTTATTGGACAAACCCAAAAACAAACCTAGGCAAACAATACAGCAGATACAGTGATCATTTCCATCGCAGCTTACATATCTTCCGAGAATAGTCCGTATTACATCTTATTCTATGCACTAGCCTCTTGGAAGTTAAGGTATTTTCTCTAAAATCCATACATTTTTAAGATGCTTTTTTTATAGTGGTTCTTTTTTTCTGAGAATATTCGCTGCAATATGCTAACGTTGTAACCTTAAAATGCTTTATTATGAACAATGTTTTTTAGAATCTGTGATGGGAGAGGGTACCTTTTGATCGATGGTGTAACTCTAAGAAGTTAATTTTTTTCATTCAATTCTGACAATCGTATTTTGGCGAATTGTCAATCGTGCTACTTTAAATGACCACTTCAGTGGTCATTTAAATGAGCATCAGTTGAGTATTTTAATTCTAGGAATGTCAGTTGCGAATAAGAGAGCAGGCAATGGCTACATTCACTTTCGTGTCATGTCGAATACCTGGAATCTTATTTTATAATTCTCTATAATTTTACTTTTCCTGCAGTTTACTTAATGACCTTGCGTAGGTTTCACTCATTCCCAGAGGAAATGCCCCGTAATTTCTCAAATAAAGTAAACTACCTGGAGTTAAGTTCAAGTCACTTAAAAAAATAATAATAATGAAAAGATCCTCTTTTTTGTATTACGGTAACTTTCGCTATTTGTTTGAACGAATCCCGAACGTGCACAAATTGTATGACTCGAAATAGTAGGAATGAATAAAAAATAACCAGAAAGGTGGAAAAACTGATAAAACTTCATTCTGCGATTAGCAATTAAGACCTGGAGGAATACTCTAGATAAAGCATTAAACATTTTTCTTGTGATAGAAATAGGTATTAACCCACTTCGGAGTCGGTATTCACCGCAAGTTACGAGGTTCGCATTTTCTACCTTTCTGACCTCCTACACGACATTCGACCTTTCAGGGTCTTACTAGGGTTAAGCGCTTCGCGTAGGGAATGTCAGGTGACCCGTGCCACTCTATCGCCCCTCTCGGTGACGGAAAGAACACAAGAACTTGACAGTGCAACCATTGAGATTTGGTATAATAATTAACGACTGAAAAGCCTCATATCAATGATCTAAATAAACACATAAAAAATATTCAGGAAGACACGCAGTTCTTTTAGACATCCTGTAAACAAATACCAAATTAGTGCAAGACAATGTAAGTACCTATGATTAACACACCTGGGATTGCATGATCGTAATCCTTGATCGATCAGCTTTCCGGAGAAAGGTGTGACGCGGCGGGCAGCTAGAAAGAAAGTCTCCCCACGCAGTCACCGCCTTCCTTAAGTAGTTCCCTACCGGCGTTGCAGGCTAGTCACGGCCCGGTTGATACCCGCGAATCTCTATTCAAGGGATTTAATAACGGATCAGCTGCTTCAGGAAGCTGGAAAAAATAGGGGAAAGTGAAGATTGCCGAGGGAAGTTTAGTTCGCTTTACAATGACTTGAACTCAAGATGCTTTCATCGCTAATTAACGGATTTTGATACGCTCTATCTATCTTTCATTGAGCAGGCCGACCGGATTGTAAAAATTTTGAGGGACCTGGTCTATTTATTGTTCCTTAAACAACCCCATTATTTCTCATTTTGAGTCTTACGTTAAATTTAACTTCATGAAATTGCATTAAGTATTTAGTGAAGTTCTCAATGACACATATTTTACTTAAGAGATTTAGTTGGATTCCAACAATTTGGTCTCAAGAAACTTACAGTCTTGCACCACGTTAGGTCGCAAGAAATCGCACGCATCGGTAGGTCACAAAGTAGTGACAGCAATTCACTGCGAAATTATAATAAAATGTAATTTAGCTTAAGCATGAGTTAAGAAGCAATACATACAATACCTAAAAAGCCAGTCTTAAAATTGTGTAAAAATGTTGGGGAGGCTTGTTTGAATTCTAAATAAATCAGGTGAGCATCTCAAAGGGGAGAGAGACAAGGACTCATCTCGGTTCCTGGACTCGCTAAGAGTTTTTCCTCTTTTGTTTTATTTTGTCCTCGATTCGCTGCTTACTGAGCGCAACGGGCGAAATGACTCGTTCGAAGGTTTATCGGTCTTTTTGTTATTTTTAGAATGGTCTTTTTCTACTGAGCCTTCCCTAGATTTTGCGCGGATAGATCACCTTTACAGTACCCTCAAACGTACCAGAATTTGTATGAAGTAAAATACGGCATTATGGCTTATAGTATATTCTTCAATAAAATTATATTTAGATGAATAGCAAGAAGTATTTACACGACATAAAACGGAGGGACTTGTTGCTAGAATTGTCGTTTTGAATCTCATCGACATTTCATATACAAGTAAATAGTATCTTTGCCTATGTATGTGGATAAGTCTTCTTCAGCTTCACCATCAGCATTTTGATCTACGTCCTCTCTGTTGGTCCACATTCATGCGGATGAGTTCCTCACATTGTCTTTTTCACTAGACTCATCAGGCACTTCATTCAGAGTCTGGTCGACTTTGAGGGTGTCCAACGTGATTCTTGCTGGAGGTACTTCTTCCTTTAAAAGATCACCAGCGGGAGTTTCCGTTGTCTTCTCCCCTGAATCGTCTCCAGGTGACCCTGCAGGAACTTCCGATGGTTGTTGAGCTTCTCCCGATTGCTCATCCGTTGGCGATTGCAAGGCTGCAGCACCATCTTCAGCTGGTGCATCTTCAGCAGGTGCTTCTGGAGCAGGAGCTGGTTCAGCAGGAGGTTCTTCAGCAGGAGCTTCTTGGGCTGGAGCCTCTTCAGCTGGTGCTTCAGCAGGTGCTTCAGCTGGTGCTTCTGCAGCAGGAGACTCAGCAGCCGGGGGTTCTTCAGCAGGAGGATCTGGAGACGCATCTGGAACAGCAGGATTGACATCACCATTGACGGCGACGACTCCACCACCTCCTGATAAGTCTACTGATGCAGGCTCCTCCGAGGAATCACCATCACCCCCTGCATTGTCTCCAGAACCTGTTGAAGAAAATGAATGAGATGTTTTCCTTCCGATGTATCATCGATTGAGACCTTAACCGAGATTGTAGATACGGCGTCGTGGTTGCGAGTTACACCTCAACTTTTCGACTCCCATGAAAGATTTTACGTTTTGATTGGTGTTTGGTTGCTGTCCAGTGAATTTGCCATTGGATTATCTATGACCTCGCTGAGTTCAAGACACGTTCGGTAGTCGAGAATTATCGGTCTGTCTACTCTTGGATGTCATAGCCTGATCCTATTTCTTGTCGGCTTACAAGAAGTAAGCGGCAACGATACATTCTTCTCCTCTATCACCTCACAGTCGTTCCACCTGTCATGCCTTTGAGGTAGGACTTCAGAGATTGAAATAGACCTGAAAACAACCACCGTGTGGGACTTACCTGAAGGCGCAGGTGCTTCAGTACCACCAGCCGGAGGAGTAGGACTGGGTGCAGGGGATGAGCTCGGTGGAGTTGGTTTTCCGCAGGGACCGCAAGGTGGCCTAGGTAAAAACGGTCTCAGCGGTTTCCAGGGCCTCCACCACGGCGGATAGTCGACGATCCAAGGCCCGTCGTCGCTGATTATCGTCGGAACATCGAGATCAGGGTAGATCCGGTGGGACGGCGGCGCCGGCCAGGTGCACAGGAAGGTCGGCGGGGCGATGGGCGGGGGCCCCGCCGGAGGGGGGCCCAGGGGCAGGGGCAGCGGTAAGGGCAAGGGAACGTTGACTGGCGGCCCCGACAGCGACAGCGGAAGTGGGATCTCGACCCAGGGCGCGCTACTAAACCGCGACAGCCGCTGAAGGAGAAAATCACCCAATTAAACACGCTAATTACTGATGTATACATTAAATTTTAAAAAACTTTTAAAAAAAATGTTCTGTTTATTTTTCTCTGGTGTCTTTTTTTCCGTCGATGACTTGCACTTGATGCATGAAAAAGAGGTATTACGAGTACACTGTGGTGTTCATTCGAGCGTGATTTAATACCGAAGCAAAAGGATACGCTTTCGTTTGATGGTTTGTCAGTTGCTTATTTATTGAAATAAACAACTGAATCTAAGAATGTCTTTTGCTCCTAGTCTTCTCAATTGACGAGAGGATATCTGCCCCAGTTGCACGAGGGGAAAGCTCTTTGGAATAGAAGTGAAGCCTTAAGAAATAAAGCGGTGATGGTTTTCAGGAATGATGAAATATAGATAAAAAAAAATCTATATGACAAGACTGATATTACGATCTAACTTTCGATTTTTAGGTTTTGGTTGTCCCTTCCCAACCCTTTCAGGAAAGTCTTCTCAAAATGCGAAGATTGGAATCTTTTTGAAGGGAAATACTCGTTTTAGTGCTGCGTTGAGGAATTCTTTTTATTTTTAGAAGGCGTTTCTGGGGTGATTCTAAGAGTGAGTCCGTAACGAAACAGTGTCGTTAACTAAACGAGCATAAAAAATAATAGACTATGTGTGATGCAATTCAAACACTGTTTTCTCTAGCTTGCCGCCTTTGTTTTTTTTAGTTTATACCATGTAGGTTGGCAAGTGCTTAATCAAATTTCAAAAGCTTTTCTGTCCATAATACAGGGTGCTAAACGAACCAGGAATCTGTGAAAATATTGACAAAATCTTGATCGGGCAAAGCATTTGATAGGTCTTGAGAAAATTCAGAAACAAAGCCGTGAATAACCCCGACGGCTGATTTGAAATTTGCCCGAAAATTCTGGATAGTCGGAGAGCTAATTTGATTGCATACTCTAAATGCTAAGTGTAGTAGATCTGTTTAATTGCTGGATTCTCACTAGCAAGTAAAAGATTTTGGTTGGTTCTTTTGTGTGATTTCACTATTGTTGCATTTTTTGTTATTTTATCTCTGAGATTGTTCAGAATGTTAAATTTCGTCGTTTCAGTAGCTGCGATTGATCCCTAGAAAATCGCGTGAAAGGGGGAAAATCGTTGTAGAAAGCCCTTGAAAAACCTTTGCATAGAAAAATCGAAAATCGCTCGCCCCTGATTTTTTTCTTCGAAGTGTGTTAGCTTACGCTTAGCAAGGCAAGAGGTCACTGAACAGGATCAGCATTGCGTAGGCATACAACAAACTTTTCGAGATGCAGCATTCTTGAATCAAATTATATCATGCGATCTCTCACCTTGATTAGAGGTTCTGACGGCGCACTGAAGACGTCCTCTGCACTAATTAATATTGCTAAGATCTTAGCGATGGTGATGAGTAACGACATTTTGATTGGCCTGGTGAAGGAAACTCGGTATTAGTGACAAGTCTAAAAGAGGTAACTCATAAAAAAGAATGGCCTGTAGAAAAAAAAAACCTCTATTAGTAACAAGTCTAAAAAAAGCAACTCTTAAAAACGAAAGTCATAATTAGTAACGCACAAGCAATTTTCCCCAAATTCCGAATCAGCAAGCTTCACCGTAATTTTGTATTTTGAGCACTCCTATTTAATGTAGTGTATACACGGGAAAAAAGCTTTTGTTATACTAACAAAATCATTTGTTAAAATAGGGATAACAAAACCATTTTGTTACAACAACAAAATGTTTAGCTCTGTCAACAAAACGTTTGGTTGCTGCAGCAAAATTTTTAGTTGCATCAACAAAAATTGTATCTGCTGTCCCTAGTGTTGTTGCCGTAACAAAAATATTTTTTCCATGTGGGTATGGGGAGACCCTAAAACGTTCTCGCACTGCTGAAGCAATGATATCACCTTATTTTTCCACAGCCACTATTCATGCTAACAACAGGTTTACTAAATCTGCTCTCCAGAATCTTAAACATATAGGCAATTGAAGAAATTCTTTTGCTATTTAAAGTTAAATTACAGTAGCAGTACTTGAAGGTTATATTTTCAATTACCTCGACGAGCTGTAGAGTTCCCTCAGCAGAGTCCTAAGTTGATCATGATTTGATCTGTCGGCAAATGTTGAAAACAAAGCGCTTGAATTGACCATTTACGCGTGTTCAATCGGCAGCCTCGTCGCGAGTCTGCTGGTGGGGAATCGGACAAGCCTATTGGTCGCGCGGAAGTCTTCTATTTTGGTCATCTTTTCTATACAAGTCGCCTTCCTTTTTAATGCGGCGTCTAAAAAAATCTATTTAGAATTTTTCAACAGGCCGCGTTTGATAAAATGGGTTGAGTTAGTGAAGTATGATGAAGCCCATTCAGAATTCACAAGTCGTGATTTAATACGCTCACTATGTGTAAGTCGGAGCTTGCTAGAAAAACGTTCAACCTTTGAACAAAAGAGATGAAGGCGGTTTTTTTCTTCGTCGTTTTTTACGATTTTCTTTCCATGTCTTTCCTTGTTTTTTTTCACAATTATTTAATGAGATTACTGTCGTCCTTTTCAAATATACTTGATAATAAACAAGGCAAACTTACAAAGCTGCGTTATTGCCACCGAGATGTGAGCGACAGCAGGATTGGCAATCGTCCCATTAAGGCTGCGTTCGAAAACACCACCCGAAGGATATTCTGTCTTTCTCTCTTAAGAAAGCTCCATTTGTAAGACAGAGATAGAACATCCTCGGGTGCCGTTTTTGAACGCATCCTAGGTCAGGTTCCCTCTGCCTCGCTCCTCTCGACTTCGTGATAACAGCACTCAACAACCGAAAATAACATCCTTTTAAATCTACCGTGGGTCCGTAATCTTAACCCGCCTCATGCGCCTATTCGAAATGCGCGCCATTCACAGACAGGATGAAAAATTCAGGTGCAAATACTATTCCCTGATCCGTGTGACATGATTAGCAGAATTACTGGATTACCGGTGCAGCGTGAGTCAGCTAAAGGGAGTAATACGTTACAATACGTTTCAAAAGTTGAGTTTTGTTGTTCTCACCTTGACAATTCCTCGTTTCTCGTCGCAATACGACGGATTGGCGCTGTCGAAGTCTCTTCTGGACTAGGCCTATGAATATCGTTAAATAATGCTTTGATATAAGAGTCCTGTTTTTGCACGATGAGGTTTTGCTTCCAGATTTTACGGATGGCTTCCTCAGAAGCACTAGATCGTTGAATTGATTGGTCACTTAACCTATTATTTTGTCTTTCTTAATAGTTTTCTCCGTCACTTTGCAGTTTCTCTCGCTTCTAGCGGTAATGTCATTTTTTCTCCCAAACTTTGGTAACCTTTATACAAAATTAACAAGTTCTTTACAAAACTATAATATGTGTTGGGTTTAAGGAGAGTTTGAGCAAACCTCGAGGTTTGCCCTTACTGTCAAACATGTTATAGAAAAAGATTTGTTAGAAGGTTAGGCAAAACAGGGGATCGTAACTTGGTAATTTTTGGAGCTACATTCATCAATGACCATATTAATAGAAAAGGCTCGCCAAAAGCTTTCCATTTACCCAAACCTTTTCTAGGCTGCTGCCCTGAAGAAGTATGCTGCATCTTGTATCAGGTTTGACGACCCTAACATCAGTTGAACTTAATAGCCAAGTGCCTTCTGCCTTGCCTCACTGTTTCTCCGCTCAGCTCGGTGACCAAAAGTTTGCGCTGTGATAGGTAGAAAAGATAGTCTTTTAAATTAAAGGGGGGAAAATCGGATTTTGCATATTTCATGCACATAGAGTTTTCTTGAACTTAAAAAGATAAATATCTCCGACATCTTGTTTTGTCAGGATACGACCTAACGTTACCCTATGCAAGAAAGACATCCCTTCAAAAATGTCATATTTCAAAGGTTTTATTTTTTGTTTTGTTTTTTTGTTTTTTTCTGTACTTTAGACCTCTCCTAATGAAAATTCACCAACTGCGTAGTGCTAGTTCGAAAAATCCACCACCTGTGATCCGGAAACCCACCATCTGCAGTGTGAATAGATTCATTCGGTGTTTCATTATTTTTTTATTTATTTATTTTATTTATTATTTTTTATTACTATTTTTTTTAGAAAAAAAGCACATAGCAGTCGGCGGATTTCCCGGATGAGTAGGCCTACTTCGCAATTGCTGGATTTTTGTTAGGAGGGATCGATTTATTGTTCGAATTAATTCAAGTTATCTTTAGCGTCCCTTCGGCATGAATCGGTTAGTTGTCATAGGTAGGATTTCAGTGCGGCGAAAATCTTGTCGGAAGAAAGAGTGATTTAGGTATAAAAATGTACTGCCTAAAAGAACGTCAAGGTTGAGTGTAGTGTACTAGGCAAGTAGGCGGACCATTCAGTAGCGTGATGTTTTCGGACACGCCGGCTAATCAGTCAGAAAAAGAGGGGAAATAAAAAGTCTCTCATGGGACTTCTGAATTCGGTGATTGCAAAAAGTGTAGCTATTTCACCTCACATTCTAACACATTGGTCATAAATCGACATTATCTTTGTAAACTTCCTGCGTTTGGTATTATCGCTCAATATAAAGTAAATCTTTTTAATGATCCAGAGAAGCAAGAACTTCGTCTATACCCATTAACCAACAAAAAATATTCCAACAAATAATTAATTTTCAAACTTTGAGCTTTAACGGTTGAGATCAGAAAAAGTAATAGCAAGTATAATACCTAGCGAAAAAAATATTCTGTTCTTTATCACATTTGAGTAATGTCACACCGAAAAATTGCTTTATGCGGGAGATGAACACATAGCTTGGATTTTGAATGAACCTAAATTTTGAACCACTCTGACCTAATTACTTGTTCGTATCTCTTTTGGGTACCTCATTTCTAGGAGATAGAAAACGAACGACGACAAAGTCACAAATTCTTTGAGCTCGCTTTTCGAAATGGCTTTATTGGAAAGATGCTTTGTTGATTTCTAAATCTTCTTAGCTACTTGATTGTAATACCCGGTCTTAACAGTCGACTTTAATTGGAAGAGTATCAACGCCTCTCCAAAGGTACTATTTGCTGTTTATTTCATTGTTTTAGTCAGAATTGGTTGAACTCGTAGGCGATACTTTACGGAAGTGGTTTTAGTTACTTTACGGAGTAAAGCTTTTGGGAATACTTCGTAGGATAACCTACCCACCTTTAAATGTCGCCAAAGTTTAAATGGCCAGTACCGCAAAAACTGGGTGAGCAGTTGAAAGTGTGTCAACAGCAAATGTAGGTCAGTAAACCCTGTAGGTACCGGTATTTAAAAGGACGGAACTTTTCCTCATCGAAGGTCCATCTTTGTGCTTACAATCCTTTGAGCGTTACTAAAAAGGGCCTTTAAAAATCACTACTAGCCAAATTTTCTTTTAGGCTATTAACGAGTACGTCTACATATCTGATCATCTTACAAAGCTATCTAAGGTAGTTTTGGTAGGAGAATTTGAACTTAAGTTTGTAGGATTTATTTCTGGACTATTTTTGCATCATCTGTAGTTAGCTAATGCATCTTCAGTTTTAAAAATTCTCCAAAACTTGAAAAATGGAGTTTGATCATTTTATGAGTTTGAGCAGCCATCTAAAATATGTTTCGGCAGAGGCGAATTCTTAATTTTAGTGTTACGAGTAATTTTGTTGCCGATCGCCCTTATTTCATAGGTAAGTAAATAGCAGTGTGTTTCATTTTTTTTAATGTTGTACGAATTCGAGAGAAGAGTAAAACTAAATAGCAGTGTTTTTTTTTTGTTTTTTTTTTGTAGGACGAATTTCAGAGAAGAGTAGCCTAAAGTTTCTTCTTCGAGGTTGATTCTTTCTTCAAAGAAATTCGCCCAAGTTGTTTTGAATTCGAGTCACTTCTTGCAGACTATAGCATTGACATAAAAATCGTTGGCCAAAATTTCAACTTTTCGCACAGCGAAGTGTGGCACAGGGGATCGATGCGTTTCCCGAAGGAAATCAATAATTTCTTGGTTGTTTGAGAGTTTTTGTCAAACCGCGGAACACACCTGAGGTCGTTGCAGCTGCGGCAGGTGCCTCTTGCGGCAGCGGTGCGCTGTTCCAGGCGCCGCTCCACGAGATCCGAACGACTTGCGTGCACTGAATTCATGATTACCAACTTTAAAAAAAATCAATAAATGCGCGCATCGATAAGAGACGACATATCGCGTTCACTGTTACGTTAGAGCCCCTGATTCCTAAGAAAAGGAGATCTGGTTCTCCGAAATACAATTGACCTAGTATTGTTTGATTATTTATTGCTGTGATAGTTGTGTGTGTCCTGTAGTAAATGGGCGATATAATTGTAGCCATTTCAAAATCTGTGTAGCTGAACCCTGTAATGAGTGGAGTATTGGAAGACACGTACCA
>Ga0058701_10003567_pt1 | contig 12358 bp, 6 predicted proteins | sample AgamicOrMae_FD_97039 | JGI IMG/M metagenome (GOLD analysis project Ga0058701, IMG submission 97039) | Agave microbial communities from Guanajuato, Mexico - Or.Ma.e | ecosystem: Host-associated > Plants > Phyllosphere > Phylloplane/Leaf | place: Guanajuato, Mexico | collected 2012-06-04
AAAATAAAAAAAATGATTTTTCTAAATTTAAAAAAAAAAAAATTATACAAGGAGTCACACTTTTAACACCTTTCATGGTTCATATGCAACATCATAGAGCATGATTTGAGATGGCAGGTTTTTTTTCCCTTTTTTGTAGTGAAGCATTGGATATGGATACACGAATTGCGTGATATGAAATATATCCTGTTTTGTGCGGTAAAAAATGTTCAAGACCGAAGTTATAAAGAGGCAAATAAAAAAGAAGAATTATGGATTAATGCTGCAACGATAGAATACGTCGGTGTTGATTGACCAAGCTTCGTCTCTGAGTCCCCATGCTGTTATTTGCCATGGCAACCACCGAGTCCGAGGACAACCGACCTTCCAACCAACTTTCGGGTGGACTGACAGTGGAGAGAAACACTCACATTATATTTACTTTTAGTTTATCTCCGTTAAACAAAGTTAACCAACGGTAATCAAACCTGCGCGTATCTATGCCATTTTTTCACACAATTATCCATGGTGGAGTACTAAAAAGAAAAACCCAGTTTTTGAACCTGCGAGAGCATTTCTTTTAAAACGGTTGTTAGGCCGCCTTTAAATAGCATTAACGGTGTAGACATGAAAGAAGCTTGCTTGCGTATTTTTTTCCCCCTGGGTTGGGATTGGGAAGAACGTTTTGCAAATAAATAGCTTCCCCATCTTACGACCAAACTGACTAGTTTTAAGAGATAGTGTATATTCTTTACGTTAATTTACATAATTAATACAAGACACCTGATGAGATGCTTCGATTACCCAATCTTGAAAAAGCACGATTCTTCATCCAAGAAAAAAATAAAGTAAAATTTACATTAATAGTATTACGAACGTTGAAACCTAACATCATAACACCGATTTCTCACCTGAACTTCACACGTCTGAATCGACGAAAATATTATCCACAAATCAATCAATAATAAAATTACAGCTAGCTCTCGTTCTCTATTTTCAGGATTAACACATTCTTAAAAGCAAAGTTATTTAGGTGCAAAACAAGCGAGGAGTCTTCAGACTCATTAATTTGACATTCAGATCAAGTTTCTGTTTTAGGAAGTGCTTTGCGAGCATACCAGTAGAAATATTCCCACAAGATTATTCTGTGCAAGCTCGCAACTGCCTTGTCGCAGTTTGTCAGTAGCTGAGCTCCTGGTCATAAAACTCGATAATAACTTGACTGAACGTCCTGAACCGGTCAAGAAAAGCCATTCGATTCACACGGAAAGTACCATTTCTCAAGCGCGCGTCGAATCCAATGTTCTACCGCTCACTCCCGCTACCGTTTATAGGTTATGTTCAAGCTGTGCTATGTTGGAGAGGGGGGAAAGAAGCGAGAAGGCCATTGTTACGCAAAACTAGTCCACACAACGGATTTCCTCTCTGCTAATTCGAGGTGATTTGAGATTCGAAAATTGTTATTACCTTCGAGGAAAAATTGATATTTTAATACTAAATTGAGGTAGAAGATCTGAAATTGATTAGGTACTGAGGAAAGAAAAGAAAAAAAGATTAGATGGCTATGTCACATAATGGGTCAACATCTTGAAAACTAGACCTCCCAACCAGCAAAATATATTTTTTAGAAAATATACGCCAATTTTGAACATACGCTATGCTGTGACCCATATGTTACATTACTTAAATTCTTTTTGGACGATTTCTAAACATTTTGATAAATAAATTTACTTTGAAGTTGGTTTTTAAGTGGGCTTAATCATATTGAAATAACATGACATCATGCTTGAAAGGTGTGTTATTAGTCAATCGTAAAATAGTCAATCTTTATTGATTAGAAAGATATTATTGGGAAGACCGTGAGAGATGATTCGAACTCATAGAAATGAACTTTGCAAGCAAGACGACGTTTTCTCTCGAGCTATTTGAACCCAGTTTTTGAATCTCCTAGAACTTTCAAAAATGTAGGTATTTTACAGCCTTAATTTTACATTAAGAATTTCAACATTTTATGTACACGAATGTGCAAATTATTGATTGGCGCATATTTTTCATGAATTTTAAATTAATAGTCCTGGATAATTTCCTGAGAACAAATCAGTTAAATCAAGTTTTGGAACAAAATTTTTGTTCCGAGTTCCATACGGACCGAAATCGGAGCGGAATGTGAATAGCTTATCCGTTGCACTTGGCTGGACGCCCAATGCAACTGTAGCCGCAAATGCAATATGCCAGTGTGCAACGCAGATACTGCATTCGTCACACAGTCCTACAGAAGCCAGAGTCACCAGTACGAAAGATTTTTATCAGGATTACACGAGTGAGGAGAGTCAGAAACTGCAAATGTGCCCGTTTAAGTTGATCACATCAACACTTACGACAACATACTGTCGTACTTCAGCCAGAAGGAACCAGTTTTACCGAAGATCACAAAATGACCAAAACGCGACGTAAAGTATGCTGACAGCTAATGCAATGGTTAGAAGTAATATAAAAAAAATAAAAGAAGGCAATAGGAAAATGGTACCGACACTGATATTTTGGAAATAATGATTGCACAAATGAAAAAAAATAAAAAAGAAACTGCCCAGTCCGGCTAAAATGTCCATTGAGCCGAGAGGGTACCGGGTCTCTCTGGATCGAATACTAATCAGAGAGTTGTAATTAATTTCGAAAGAGGAGAAATGCTTCAATTCCAGCAATGAACTAAAGTTCAGATTCAATCACAGTTTCCTCGCCGAGATTTTCTGTTAAAATAAACGGCAACCTGCCCAGAGTTTTCTTTTTGACTTCTTTTTTAAATCAACGAAAGCTAACAAAGAGCAAACATAGAAATATATCATAAGTGCAGTTGACAATAAGATTTATAGGCCATATAAATTAACAAGTAAATTATGCTATTTTAAGCATCCGTTGAGCTGAAAAAAATTCAGTTGAACTCTCGGTCGATCGAACTGTTGCAGACCTCACCGACTACAATTTGATTGCTCGTCTATGACAAGACCTTTATACTACTGTAATGTTGATATTTTTTCCTTTTTTTTCTATAATGTTAGGAAAAAAAGTCATTCTTAAAATGGCCTAAAATCATTTTAGGGTTTCGAAAGGACGATACTTATAAATATAGTCCAGCATTAAAACCCGGCAGGGGTTCACGACAATGTCCAGTTTTAACAGATTGAAGACTCAGTTTTTTTTCCAATTTTTGAGTAAAGGACGAAAAAATTGTGACCCAAACTTGCGTTTTTTTTTCCATCGAATATTTAATATCCTCATTTTCATTATGAATCAAGTTATTACCGACAGTAGAATTTTAATAATTGAGTAAAATAATACTAATATGTATTTCTAGACAGGCATTTAATAGCATAACTTCGTCACACATAATTCAAACCAACATAAACGAAAAAAAAATCATTCGCTCGGCAATAATAGAAAATTTTCAATCATCTTCAATGAGAGCAAATGTTTCTGTTCGCCAGGCGGCGCCCCTTAATAGCAGACCAGACACTGCAGCGACATCACATGCAGAAGGCCGCGCAGCCCGGTTTCGCCGGTTGTAAACACCTATTAGAACATGAGCTCTGTCAGGATACAGGCAGTTAGGACCTATTATAGCGGGTGACGATCACCTTCTTGTCGAAAAGGAGGGATTCCTGTATGAGATATCGCTGCGGTCCGGCCTCCCCCCCACTCCCCCATTCCGCTCGTTCCGACAGTATGACTCATTCCCGCACTGCTACGGACGAACGGCTGAGCTGAGTCGTCACGACAGATGTGTTATCACAATTATGCGGAATTTCAGGAAAATTCTCAGAGAAAGAAAGCGGCATTTGTCAAATGCAGCAACAAGGAAATAGCCCGAAATCGGAGGATCTACTTAAAGGGAATCCGATTGAAGACCGTTCAATTCCAGTTTTCATCCTCGTAATATCGTTGCAACGGGAAAAGAAAACGTATTTAGGTTACCTGATCTGTCTCAGGGAACGTCTGAAGAATTTTAGGTTCTAACTATGAGCGAGATATTTTGGTCCAAAATTGTATATAGTCAGTTTTGGACCAATCTAAGTTATACAAGCAGATTTCCGGTCATATCTTCATTAGACGTAAATAATTACGTATATGGGAAAAGAGTGCGGCATTTGTTGGCTAACCACACATCCTTAGAAAGAATGGGAGACCTTAATGTGAATTAAATATTCAAAATTGCGCTAATTTTCAGTACTACTTCAATAGCGTGAAAAATAATCAAAAAATATATACATAAAAAACATGATTATGATTAGATGCCCTTTGGCTTGCTTCGATGCTGCTGCGCTTGAATGTTGCCTATCTTTGCATAGACTCTAAAGATCATTCGATTTAAATATTTTTTTAATTTATTTTAAATACCATAGGTTCAGTTCACACACAATCAAATTGGCGACGGGAAGTTTAACAACGGAGATGGACGTTGCAATCTTTGAAGTTTACAGCTTGCTTTGAAATTATTATGCCGCTTTGCACCGCCGTTTTTCAGTCATTTCTTTTACCTTGAACACTTCAAAAAACCTGTGCAAAAACATAAAACTTTACTCAAAAATAGGATTTAGGTTAATGGATCCGATTTCTTTGAAATGCACGGCGGAATCGGTCAGACGGCTAGACGCATAGAGAATATGCAAAGGAGCGGAAGCGTTGTCGGTTCAATCGACAGCTTTGGCTTATACTCCATATTTCAGTCGACGCCACAAGCGCGCGTCTCGCCGCCAGCAAAGCGCGAGTAAGCGCCAGCAAAGCGCGCGGCCAAAGCGCTTGATGCGTTCACCGGCGTCTCAGACGCTAAAAAAACGGGCCGTCGATGACTACACAGGTATCTGAGCATCAAAGGCGTCACCACTCAATCAGATACTATAAATACACCCGGAAAACCAAATCAATTCAAATCATATTACAGACCCAAACTTTAGAAGCTTCTAAAAAGAGCACTGTTGATTTTCGGACGAGAAAAAGAAAGAAGGGAGAGAAAAGTTCTCAATTAAGAGTCTTAACTGGTTCGTACACTGTAATTTTTTAAGGCTGCTCTTCCCACCTCCTGTATTTTAAGTCTCGTTGCTATGAGACGAGAGCAACCAGAGCAGAGAGGGTGATAAAGGGATTTCATCTTGGGTTGGTGAAAGGTGACGGAAGCGATAACACGCGTGAAAGGTGACGGAAGAGGTACATGGCACCAAAATTTATCGTGATCAAATTATTAAGACGTGTAATCTTCATGATGTGATAAAAAGCTGGTCCACAATGGATCATTAGGAACAAAATACCATTTTAAAAATAGAGTAAAAACACGCAAAAATTGTGACGAAGGATACTCTACAAGTTCTTAATGAAATGCAAAAATACGAGATATTCTAGACGATCGCCAAATCGGTATGTACGGTAGCTACTACACTCTATTTTTTTAAGGTAGCAATTTTAATCTTTTGGTTCAACCTTTCGTCTTCAAATCGATTAAAACGACATCGGAGCAAGGCAAGAGGCATCCAACCTAACTTAATCTATCATAACCATCCCTTTGCCGCTTACCAAGATTAGATTAAGTCACTTGTGCCTCGCTTCGCTATCGCTCCGCTTGGCTGTCGCCAAGCCTGATGCCGTTTACTTCTCGGCAAACCTAAATCGGCTGCCGAGAAGTGAGCGGCATCAGGCTTGGCGACCGTTTAAATAGGTAGCCCTAGGTTAAGTTAGGTTAGGTTCCGTGGCTTGTGCCTCGCTCTGCTATCGCTCCACTCGGCTTAACGTCGTAGGGGTTGAACCAAAAGGTTGAAAATCCATCCTTGAAAATTTAGCGAGTAGCCCATCCAAATTGATTCTAATCTACAAAGTAATGGGGCTTTTCTTTGGCTAGGGAAGGAGACGTAGAGATGGAAGTACTTAGAACCCACCTGCACTCCACAACCCCTAAACTTGTAGATGGTGGTATAACCTCCCTCCTCGACGCGGTTAGCAAATCAACGCTAAACCACAAGTTCGGCAAGAGCAGGGCAACGGCGAGGGGCAGATTCCCGGATATGGAGAGGAGCAAATCCGGAGAAGATGGGGAACGGGAGAATCATAATTGAACTCAATGAACCTCCTACACCTATAAATAATTAACTCTAATTCTACTTCGCTATAAGCAATGGACGTATAAACTCTTAAAAAATCGATTATACGCAGCTATAAAATACCGAAGGGCAATTACCATTAAGTAAGACTTCCGATATACAGCGCAAAATTAAAACCTCTCTTCAGGAGGGTGGAGCCTCTTAAGGAGGGTGGAACGCTTCTAAAATAATACTGGATAACCATGTAAGAATTCCTTATACATACATCAAATAATGATGCAAAGTGACGTAAAAACTCATACAAATTGTTAAGGGTATAATACTGGTACGTGTATAGTTTCCTATGTTTGAGATAAGTCCGTGTTGAAGAATTGTAAAAACCTCTTGGCGCAGAAAGTTTCCATGAGTGGACGAGGCGGCGAGGAGGAAAAAGTACCTTTGCTTCCTTCAGTTCTTTTTAAAGCGAACTCTTTTCCTGGATATTCCTAAATAAAGGGTGCGCTGTGACTTTTTGAAGAGGAAAATTAGAGACACCATCGATTAGTCCGAAGAAAAATAATTAGAGCGCGATGTGAACTTTCCATTATCCGGGGAATGGGAAGCCAAAACGATCCGAGAGAAATCACTTAGGGAAGTGGAAGTGCCGTCTGGCTCGTCACTATCGTAAAAGCCAGGCTCATCTCCATAAGTAGTTAATCGGGGCCGAAAAAGGGCAATTAAGATTGCTTCGATTCGGAATTCGCCCCACTCAAGCTCACCCCGGAAAGCTAGGGTCTATACTCGGCGTCTCCACGTCCGTATTGTCAAATAAGCGGTCTTTTCGTGTTTCTAGTAAAATTTGCAAAGGAAAAATAAAAATAAAGTGCCCTTCTGCGTATTGTCAGAGACTGGAGGGTCTTTCCACTCCCTTGCTCCTTTTTCTATCCTTGTCCATCAACAACATCTTGCCTCCCCTTTCGCTAGAGCTCCCAGCCGAACGGCGCAAGGCGAGCCCAGCCGACGAGCGGCCGGAGAGAGCCGAGCGGCGACGGAAACAGCCGACGTCGGAGCGACCCTGTGGGAGCACGATTGTATGGATCCGGATCGAATCAGTTGAACCAGGATTGTCGGTTAGTGAGGGTAGGCCGAGGACTCTCAAGGCGGGGGACCTCCCCGCGGGAACTGAGCGCATCACCAGCGGCGGCAAAACTTCAAGAGGAGTGCGAAAAAGTGTGGACGGTTTTCGTGCTTCAGTGATCGCAAAAAGGAGTGCTACGCAATACCGAGGTATTTCGTCCTTTCTTTATTGTGCGCGATTTCCGAGTCAAAAATGCCAACGGCAAAATTATTGCCCAAGTTTTGACGTAAATGAGATAGTGCGAAAAATTAATAGAGCTATTGGGTGAATTTCTGCTTGTTTGTTTTAACGCAAAAGCTTTACACAAAGGATTCCTCAAGGAGAGGGGAAAGAAACAATACATGAATGAGGAGACGTTAAGCAAGCACATGTTAGGCAAGGGGATGAGCGAACCGGGTAGGCATAGGGGAGGCTTTTATTTCTTTCGACCTCTCTCTTCCGCGGGAAAGAAAAATGAAATAGAAGGTTCTTGGTTGCTGGCGCGAACAAAGAAAGACGTGTTTAGAGTTGCTCTTATGCTTGATTAAAACTTCGTGGAAAGTGAACTTTTAAAAAATAGGACAAAGGTATAATAGCGTTATAATCCATTCTTTAAAAAGTATCATCGTTTTCCTCTTTTATTGTTGTTACCTATTTTCCGTTTATTCTGAGTAGCGTGTGAAAGTAGACGGCACATACAAACCCAAGGTCCAGTAATTAACACTGCAGTCAGTAAAAAAAGAAAAGAGGGAAAGAGAGAAAAAGAAAATGTTCGCAGGTCAGGAAACTTTTCCATCTAATTTGATGGAATTGTCTTTAAGTTGGGCGTTTTTCCGGTTTTGGACAGAAGGGCACGGTTATCGGGTGTAATTCTAAAGAAATAAATTCTTATCACTTAGGAGAATGGGCTATTCAAGTTGCGGTTTCGCGCGGACAACGAAAGTAGCTTGATTATCATAAAAACACTAGGTCAGAAAGCTGGAAACGAGTATTTAGCGATACTGTCTAAGAAGCACATGTAAATGTCTCCGTCTATTGAGGCTGTATTTAATCGCACCATGGCTTAATCGCGAAATAATGCTCCATTTGTTAGGGCAGCGTTTGAAATTTCAGTGGGTCACCGAGAGATTTGCTGCTGTTAGGCAAACAGTTATTTGGTGTCGGTGCCGAGGGCAAATACTGGCGTCGGGTGAAGTAAGGCGGCGGCAACTCGAGAGGCGGAAGTAACATCTGGTAGGGGGAGGCACGCCGGGCTGCACAACACCCACATATCTGTGCTTCCTGTGCCACTTCCAAATGGAAGACCGAGTAGTGCGTCGACGGAAACGTGGGGAGGGAAGGGCAAGAGGCAGGCCACGATGCGCTGGACAACTCGTCCCACTGTTTTCGGGACTCTATGCAAATAGGGAGATGCAGTGACGCAGACCTGTGACATGTTCCACATTGCTAAGTTTTGAGTAATGCCGCATAAGAAGTCGCGCCGAAATTTCGTTTGAAAAATATTTATTGTTCCGCTCCCATCGGAACACTTGGGGCAGAAAGAGGGAGGAGAATGGACAGCCTGTTGCTGCGCAGTCCAAACTTTTCGTGTTTTCATCACATGAATGCGTCTCGCGCTCATTTGCTTATTTGTCGGGAAGAAGGACGGACTTGTTGGGCTGACGAGACACAGGTGCTTTGGCCAAGGCGTGCCGCCTGGCGGCGCCGATTGAACCGGCTGCGAGCCGCGATCGGTGCATACGTAGTCTCAGTCGGAAGTAGGAGCGTGCGTTATGAGGAGCGTTGCCAAGCTCGTGACGGGATGTGCCAAAAGGCGGTGCCCCTCCCACCTTCATGAAGAGGGCAACTTATGTCATATTTTTTCATGTCTCTCACTGACGTCTGAGATGAAAGGAGTGTGATGCTTTTGGACGTGGTGGCAAGCCAGCATTGGCAGCCACCTCAAAGGGCCCCTTTTTCAAATAAATATTTCTTTCGTTCTATAAATGACGGATGGTTGGTTTTAAGCACCGAATTGTCGACAAGCGTCGAATCGGCCGCCTACTTTGCAGCTCTCGGGCTCAATCGAGCGGCCGGCAGTGACGTCAGCCCTGCATTACGTAATGCCCCAAACGCTTGCTCTTGCTGGGTGCCTTATGGTTCTTGCTTTGTTCTACAACAACTATTTCCTGCGGGATCCGATCCGAGACGACTCGCGAAGCGTTGCCCGACGTTTTAACCTTTCCAACGTCCCCGTGGAGAAGCGACAGGAAACAGCAATCGTCCGCAAATTGATTAGATTCAAAACTAGGGGGAGGGGAGCAAGTTTGCATATTTGGCGGTCAGTCACCGTGATCATAGCCCGTGTCAACGTGGACACGCAAGTGGAACTGATGACGATGTGACCCTGGACTTGTTCCAGGAATGAAGGTTGACATTGGCAAATGTTTGCTCGACTGCAGTATCAGTGTGAACTTTCCGGTTGCGGATCGTCGACTCTGGAGCCACGTGACCCTCCAAGTACCTAAGGCGCCATTCAGGAAACTTCCCAAATAGAAGAAAAAAGTGACGTCAACGCTGACACCCACCTCTTGTAGCTGATCCGCGGCGGCTGTGGCGGCAGCCGCCATCGGAAGTCCATTTCCCACGGTGTCTGCTGGCTCATCATTTGACTGACTTTATTCATTACGGGCAGAAAACGCTCCGCGTCCGGTAAAGTAAAGGGTTCTGACAGGCGGGACAAAGAACGCCGAAGCCGTCCACGACTCGGCCCGGTCGGTCCTGGCTCGGCTCGGCTCAGCTCGACGGCTACGGCACAGTACAGCCTGAGCCTGCTGCGGCGCGGCAGCGGCATGCCCGCACCGCAACCGACGAAGAAGGAGTGAGGGCGGAGGCCGCACTGGAGTGGGGGAAGGGCTCGACATGGCCCATTGAGGGGAAGGGAAGGGCAGGGAGGTAGGAAGGAAAGGGGCCTCGGCAGAGTAGAGAGGCCTATGCAGTTGGAAAGGACAAAGCGGACTGGCGCGGCGTCGTGAACGCGCATGCGCTCCGCTGTTTCAGAGCGCGCCACATAAGCTGTTGAGCTGAGCGTTTCTTTGTCTTGTGATGTGAGTATGTATTGCACTGGCGTGGGTGCTCGCGACGCGGACAAACCCAACGTGCGTGCGCCGGCCGATCGAAAAAATTCAGTCAGTGGTGAGCCAGTGGAGTGGTGAGACTTCAAGTGCGGACGCTTTGCCGGGTGCGCTGCGGGAGGTGCTCAACTTCCTCCGACCCAGCTCGGTACTCCGACTCCTCGTTTTGTTGCCGTGACCCTACGTGACGTCTATGCATGTCCGCGAAGAACACTAGTTTCCTTTGTTCCCTCGCGGCGCGACGCGGGTGCTTCGTGCTCAAGATTCTCTTTTGGATTGGCGGTGAAAAGGCATTCCCACGATTTAACGTCTTTGGCAAGTGAGTAGTCTAGATAGGCTCTGACTCCTGGTCCGCCTGAACCAGCGCATACGAGTTACCTTGACAAGCCCGAACAACGGACCTTTTCTTTGAGTGTGTGGATTGGGCATGTGGTGTGGTGTCCGGTGTCCAGCCAGAGGGTGAGCGCGCACTGTAGGTTTCATTATTGTCATCATTTTTGAGGTCTGGCTCGGACCAGCGGATGGAGTGCGGGTAGCTGAGGGGAGAAGGAGTTATTTTCGGCCGTTCCCTCTCCCATGCCGGAAAGACTGTGGTTACCAGCGCGGCTTTTATTACGCGGTTGATGGTCTTGTCAAGTGTGGCTTCCTTGCTGGTGCGTTAAATCGCTTTGCCGCGGCCGCGGAGGGAAGCGACTCTGGTTCTTCCAGCTCTTTGTCTCCGCAACGTTTTCCCGTCCCGGCATACGTTCTTTTTCTTGTATACCATTTTCCGCGGAAACTGACACATCGAGATGAGCGGGTTTTGAGCCCTTGAGGAATTTTTGACGAACGTTTTTTCCGCCTCTTTGGCTTCTTGCGTTCAGCACAAAGAGAACGCCAGTTTGCTAGAGAAATTCACCACTCCCACGGAAATTGCTTTTACATATTATAACACGCAGAGGAGAGGCATCGCATCACGTCCTCGCCTCCACGAATATCCGCCCGATATTTCCCTCGGCAAGGTACACCAGACCGCCAGATTATATTGTGACAAGCGTCCTTTTGGGAGTTCATTAGACATTGTAACTCCTTATAATAGAAGCAACAGCCACAGCTCTTTGTTAGCAGACTGAACAATCAGGGTGATAGGAAAACCGGTACCACGGTGCTGACCTAACGCCCTCGGGAGTAGGTTCACTAAGATTGAACTGGTCGGGTAGGTGCGTATTGAGCCGGCAAGGAAGGCCGTCAATAATTTATAGTTTGACAAGCGATCGCTTTTCAGCGCTAACAGCATGCATATATTTCGTTTGTCTTGCCGTTCCAGGACCTGAATTTCAGTTCCCCGAGCGCTTTGCCACAAATCGATGCACAACTGGTTTATTTACATCTTTTAAAACAACGAACCAATTGTACAATACTTTTGTGACAAAGATAAATGCCCCTCGTACTCATAAATTTCTCTTTTCCTTTGTTTACTTTTACCTTAACGACTGGCGAGCAAGCTTAAAGAATCATAGCCTAATGCAGTCTCCACGGGGACAGAAATAAAATCTGCGCTTCTACTCAAAATCTGCTCTACATTTTACGGGGCAGTGTTTATTCAGCTTCAAAATATACCCAGTTGAAGCGGCGAGGTACGCAAGTATTACGCTGTTATCAACGGGGAGAGTTTCACATCCGAAAGGGGGCAATCGCTTCTTCCTGTCGTTAAATTTTAAAGTAGTACCCACCTGCGCAGAGCTGACTTTATGTCACTTCCTCTACAGAACACCCAAGGAGTTTAGGTTTCGGTTCAGACTGTACTGGGGCGTAGCCCGTGTGCCCAGGGAGGGACAACTCCGGGAATCCCCGCCCGAGGTAAATCGCCTGATGTATTGTTTACCTCGTAAGAGTTATTCCTCTCCTTTTGTTCTTCTCCTTAGTCTCTTTTGTGTCGTCAAAATTGAGAAATTGACGGCTATAGCCTTTTGTTTTCGTGGGTAGGTTGTATGGCTGATGTTCCCAGAACTGATGGTCTTATCGCGGAATATAATCGGATCTTGCGATGAACGAGTAGGGCAAGCGATTGTCGCCAGCTTGCTAACCCTTTGAGGATTCTCCAACTA